>Ga0209747_1000588_pt1 | contig 19701 bp, 19 predicted proteins | sample BarGraNGADG00311_FD_184498 | JGI IMG/M metagenome (GOLD analysis project Ga0209747, IMG submission 184498) | Arctic peat soil microbial communities from Barrow, Alaska - Barrow Graham LP Ref core NGADG0011-311 (SPAdes) (version 2) | ecosystem: Environmental > Terrestrial > Soil > Wetlands > Peat...
GAAAGACGGGTCGCGCATCGACGGGGTTTGGATCCCGCTTCTGATCTCGGGCTAGCTACTCAGTACACCAGCATGTAGGCGGCGCCCACCGCAAGTCCGCCGATCGTCCCGATCGCCAGGATCGGTACGTAGGCACGGGCTATCAGCGCCGAGGGAACGCTGAATCCGATTCCGAGCAAGGCGCCGATCAGCAGCCCATTCGCGCCGAGGCCTTTTGCCACCGGCCCGATCACGAATCCGGTAACGAAGCGTTCGAGGAAAGCCGCCGCCATCGCCTCTCGCTTCTGCCTCGGCGAAGGCGCCTCGAGCTTGATCATCGAGCCCGCCGAGATCAATCCAAACACGAGGCCGGCGACGAGCGAGAACACGAGCATGGCGCGAGTCTAGTGGCGAAGAGCGACGCAGATCAAGACTCGGGCCCGGGCTCGTTTCTCGCCTACTCGATCCGCCGCCGTAGATCACCGATGCCTTCTCAGGTCGCTTGGGCGGCGCCGGCGAAGGAGGCAAGGTCGCGAAGCGCAGGACAGTACACACGGTACGGACAAGCTTCGCAGCCGAAGCATCCTGCAGCCCAACGGCCGCCGCGACCGACATGGCGGGCGCGGCCACCACACGCCATCCCCCGGTCGCCTCTGTCTTTCACCGCCGAAAGTCGTCATGCCCTCCGCAGGAGGGCGGACTTTCGGCGGATTCGCGCCTGGCAGGAATCGAACCTGCGACCTCGCGCTCCGGAGGCGCGCGCTCTATCCCCTGAGCTACAGGCGCTTGGCCCTCAGTCTAGTGGTCGCGCTCGCGCGAGCGGCCGGCCGAGCTTGCAAGCGCCGGCGTCAAGAAGAGGGATCAACCGCACTCGGGGGATAGATAAACCGATATCTTTATGGCACCATGCTTTCAGGGAGTCGACCCCCGTACGGTAGGGATCTCTCCAGAAACATTCCGGCGCAACTCTTGAGCGGCGACGGCGGCACGTCCCCCAAGGTAGGGAAGCGAAGCAGGCGGCGCTTCGCTTCCCTTTTTCTTTGTGGAGGCGCGCCCGGCTTGCCTTTCGACGAATATTCGGCTGCCTGTTGCTATCGCGCTCGAGCGGTGCTAGGGATTGTCTGTGTCTCTACTGCGGCGTAGGCATAAAGACGACTTGAAGCCTCTCAACGAAGCCGAGGCCTACGCCCGCTGCCACGGCAGCCGCGGCGACGAAGTACGAATCATCAAGATCGAGCCGCGGCGTGCCCGTTACGAGACCGACGTCTCGGGCGAGCGCCTGCGCGCGGCCTTCGAGAACCGCCTCGATACGCGCGAGCCGAGCGAAGAGATCGAAGAAGAGGTCGAACCTCTCCCCGACGAATCGTGACGGCGATCGCACCCGCTCTGATAAAAGAGTCGCAATGACCGATCCGCTCTGGGCACCCTGGCGACTCGAGTACGTCTCGAGCGCAAGCGAGCAAACGGGCTGCGTCTTCTGCCGAGCCGCCGCCGCGCCCGACGATGCGGACTCGCTGGTCGTTCATCGCGGCGAGACGGCGTTCGTCATGCTCAACCGCTTCCCCTACTCGTCCGGTCATCTGATGGTCGCGCCGATCCGGCACGTCGGCAACCTGGGCGAGCTGAGCGCGCAAGAAGCCGCCGAGATCCACTCGCTCAGCGCTCGCGCGCTCGAGGTGCTGGCCGCCCTCTTCCAGCCCGACGGATTCAACATCGGCTGGAACCTTGGGCGCAGCGCCGGAGCCGGAGTCGTCGATCACGTGCACGAGCACGTCGTTCCGCGCTGGCAGGGCGACACGAACTTCATGCCCGTCCTGGCCGACGTAAGGGTTATCCCCGAGCACCTCCAGGCAACTCACGCCCGGGTCGAAGCCGCCTGGAGCGAATAGCTCTCGGGCGCCCACGGCTCCGAGCGACAGCGAATGCCGTAGCATTCGTATCGAGAAGAATTGCTACCTCTCTCGCTAGAAAATGGCGTCGGCGAGGGCAGACTGAGCAGGTACTCGCTCTGGAGCAAGAAGCCTCGAGCGTTGCGGCGGGCGTCCTATCGGGTATCTGCTCCTGACTCGAGCTAGAAGGACTGGTGTGAGCAGACGAGACGTACCGGCGGCTGCGGTGTACGCCGCTCACGGGATTACAGCGAGACGCTCGCTTCGCGGGTCTATCCGCCCTGCTCTCCAGACTAACCAGGTCATGTGGCCGTCGTCTCGAGTCGGGTGAAGCGTAATGGCCAAAACACCTCCCGATAGCGTTCACACCGCGAACCAACTTGCCGATAAGCTCGGAGTGAAAAAGATGCCTGCGGCACGCGATTCGAAGGGTCGCCCAAAGCGGCACTCGGAGCGAATCCGCGGGGACTCAAAGCTCGCGCTCAGAGACGGCTCGGCGCTTGCGCTCGGCCGCCGTTTCGAGGCCGCCGCGTTCGATTGGGACGGCACCGCGGTCACCGATCGCAAGGCCGATGCAAGCGAGCTGCGCGAGCTCTTCGGCGCGCTCGTCGAGGCCGGTTTCGACCTGGCCGTCATCACCGGCACGCACATCGGCAACGTGGACGGGCAACTCGAGCTCCGCCCGCACGGCCCGGGACGAATCATCGTCGGCTGTAACCGCGGCTCGGAGGTGTACGAGCTGACTTCGGTCGGCCCCAACTTGCTCGAGCGACGCGACGCCAGCGCCGAGGAGAACGAGATGCTCGATCGCGCCGCCGAGCTCGCTCGCGAGCGGTTGGGTGAAAAAGGGCTCACCGTGTCGGTCATCTCCGATCGGCTCAACCGGCGCAAGATCGACCTGATCCCGCTTCCGGAATGGGCCGATCCTCCGAAGGCCGAGTTGCCCAAGCTGCTGAAGGCGGTAGAAGCGCGGCTGGCCAAGGCGGGAATCGGCGGATTGCCCGAGGTCGTCGAGCTGGTGCGCGCCTGCGGGCTGGAAGCCGGGCTCCCGGATCCCCGTGTCACCTCCGACGCCAAGTACGCCGAGATAGGCCTCACCGACAAGACCGATTCGGCCCGTTACGCGATCTCGTGGCTCGCGCGCCGCGGCATCCGGCCCGAGCAGACTCTGATCGGCGGCGACGAGTTCGGCCCTCTCGGCAACGTACCGGGCTCCGACTCACTGATGCTCGTGCCCGAGGCGGCCGGCGCCGTGTGCTTCTCGGTCGGGCCGGAGCCGGAAGGAACTCCGGAAGGCGTTCTTGATCTCGGCGGCGGGCCCGAGCTGTTCGCAGCAATCCTTGCCGACCAGCTTCGCCGGCGCCACGAGGGTGAGCTGCCTCTGCCTGTCGAGGAAGACGGCTGGCAGGTCGTCATCGACGAGCAGGGCGGAAGCGAGGAGATCGTGCGCGAGTCGGTGCTCACGCTGGCGGACGGGCGCATCGGCACGCGCGGCTCGCTGCTCACGGGATCAACCAACGGGCCGACGGTGCTCGCGGGCGGGCGCTACGCGGGACGCGGCTCCGAGGAGGAGCTGCTGGCGGCGCCGATCTGGAACAGGATCGAAGGCGCCGCGGCCGAGCACGTTCGCCGCGTGCTCGACCTGCGCACCGGAACACTCCGTCACGAGCTCGTACGTGACGACGGCGCGCGGCTCAGCGCCCTTCTCTTCCACTCGCTCGCCCGCCCCGGAACCGCCTGCTTGCGAGCGCTCGGGCCGCAGGAGATGCTCACCTCCTCCGCTCCACTCGCCGCCCCCGAACAGAAGGGAACCGAGACGAGCTTCCACCGTCTGGGCGATGTCACGATCGCCGAGTCGGTCAACGTCGAGCGAGTCATCGCGGCGGCTGCCGAGAAGCGGGAGAAGGGCCTGCTCGAGCGAGTCGTCTCGTACGGCGACTGTGAACTCGAACCGCTGACGTCGCTCCAGGCGGCGAACGAGGCTGGTTTCGAGCGCCTCTACACCGAGCACCGCGAGCGCTGGGGCGAGCGCTGGCTCGACGCGAACGTCGTGATCGAAGGCGATCCGGAGTTGCAGCTCGCCGTGCGCTACTCGCTCTTCGAGCTGATCTCGGCCGCCGACGACAGCGGCGAGGCGGCTATCGGCGCCGGCGGTCTTTCGGGCCCCAGGTACCACGGCCACGTCTTCTGGGATACCGACGTCTTCACGCTCCCGTTCTTCGCCGCTACTCACCCGGCCTCGGCGCGCGCGATCCTGCGCTACAGGCTCAACCGGCTCGAGCCGGCTCGAGCCGCGGCACAGGCCTGCGGACGCGCGGGGGCGCGCTTCCCCTGGGAGTCGACTCGTTCGGGGCTCGACGTCACGCCGCAGGTCGGCCGGATGCCCGGCGGCGAGATCGTCGCCATCCGCACCGGCCGCATCGAGGAACACATCACCTCCGACGTGGTCTGGGCCGCCGATAGTTATCTCGCCTGGTCGGGCGACGAGGCCTTCGCCGGAGAGGCGCAGTCGATCTTCGTCGAGACCGCGCGCTACTGGACCTCGCGAATCCGCTACGACTCGCGCGGCGCCGGTCATATCTACAACGTGATCGGACCCGACGAGTACCACGAGCCGGTTGACGACTCCAGCTTCACGAACGTGATGGCGCGCTGGGTGCTGCGCCGTGCCGCGCGCTCAGTGCGAGACAGGCCTCGCGCGGGCATCGACGAGGACGAGATCGAGCGCTGGCTCCGGCTCGCCGACCGCCTGACCGACGGCTACAACCCCGAGACCGGGATCTACGAGGAGTTCGCGGGCTTCAACAAGCTCGAGCCGATTATCGCCGCCGAGTTGGGCGAGCGTCCCTTCGCCGGCGAGGCACTCCTCCCGCTGGCGCGACTTCGTAACTCGCAGATCGTCAAGCAGGCCGATGTCGTTTTGCTCCATCACCTCGTGCCCGATGAGGTGGCCGAGCACTCGCTCGCGCCGAACCTCGCCTTCTACGAGCCGCGTACGTCGCACGGCAGCTCGCTCTCTCCGGCCGTCTATGCGCTTCTGCTGGCTCGCAACGGTCAGCTCGAGGAGGCCGAGCATTACCTGCGCATGTCGGCGAACTTCGATCTCGAGAACCGTAACCGCACCACCGACTGCGGCCTGCACACGGCAACGATGGGTGGCGTCTGGCAGGCGCTCGTATACGGATTCGCCGGCTTGCGCCCGCGCGAAGATGCGCTCGCGGTCGATCCCCACATCCCGGATCGCTGGAAGGCGCTCGAGCTGTCCGTCCGCTTCCGGGGCGTGCGCGTACGCGTTCGGGCCGAGCGCGAGCGAACGCTGGTCTGGGCCGATGGGCCGGTGCAGATCGCGGTTGGAGCGAGCCGCACACTCGTCGAGACAGGGCCCGAGGGGATCGAGTTCAAGGCCGACGGGAGCGTGTCCCTGGGCGCCTCGGCCCCACTCGCCGCCTCGTAAGGTGACGCTGCGAACAGACGCGCCAACGACGAAGCCACCTAGTTCCTAGACGAGCACCAACTCCCTCATGCTCCCAGCCGAAAACAGCGCCCTCATAGGACGCAGCCTCGGCTTTCCCGGAGAGGTTTCCTAGACGCTCAGCGCAGCCCGCGAAGCGAAGGAATCGGACTCCTCCGTCGACGGCTCGAATCGCGCCCGGAACTCGTCTAGCGAGGTGAATGGGCGCCAGAGCGGCCGGTCCCACTCGCCTTTGTGACACATCGGACAAGCAGGGGGCGGTGCGGCAAGAGCAACGCCGTAGCCACACCCTGCACAGATGTAGTCGGCCTTGTGATCAGATGCGGTGTCCACCAGCGGCATAAGGGGACTCCCCCGAACGAATTAAGGTTTCTTTCAGTATTCTAGCTCCGTCCTATTCTCCGAGCCGGGGCCGCGAACCACGTTTCATCCGCATATTGCGGTTTTTATAACCGCCAGTCAGGTCTATATAGCGGGAGCGCTATTAGCTTTTATTGGCCCGGTCCTTACTAAACCGTTTTCGCTCGAACGGCCCCTAGTCGCGTATCCGACGCCGCCGGTCGGCCATGAGAGCTCGCTCTTCCGGCGCTCTTGCTCGCTCCGGGAAGCGCCGCCGCCACGGGCTTCAAGCGGACGACGGGCCTCGAACCCGCGACCTTCGGCTTGGGAAGCCGATGCTCTACCAGCTGAGCTACGTCCGCGCACCCTCTGACAGAGCCAATATTCAGGATTTCCGCTCTTTCAGTTTTCAGACAGCATCTTACCGAGTCTTGCTCCAAACTCCGCGCGCCGAGCGCCGTTACTCGCTGATCGAAATACTCTCGATCAAGACGGGCTCGACCGGCGCATCGCGACCATCGGTCTCGCTGCTCTCGATCTTGTCCACCGTATCCATGCCGGAAGTGACCTGGCCAAACACGGTGTGCTTGCCGTCGAGCCACCCCGCGGCCGGAATCGTGACGATGAAGAACTGCGAGCCGTTGGTGCTCGGGCCGGCGTTGGCCATCGCGAGTGCTCCGCGGACGACCTTGTGCTGGTTGAACTCGTCCTCGAACGTGTAGCCCGGGCCACCTGTCCCGGTGCCGTTTGGGCAGCCACCCTGGATCATGAAGTCCTTGATGATCCGGTGGAAGTTGAGGCCGTCGTAAAAGCCGTCTTTGGCGAGCTTGTGAAAGTTCGCGACGGTCTTGGGCGCGTCGGCATCGAAAAACTCGATCTCGATCGGGCCCAATGATGTTTTCATGGTTGCTTTAGACATGGCGGTTACGATACCTAGAGCCGCGAGCGGCAGCTCCTACGCAAGGCGCTCCGATGTACCCACCCACGCCCCACTTCGCCGCCTAAGCCCTCAATCGACACCGACCGGCGCGGGCGGTCGCTCGCCGCTCTGAGGCAACCCCGCCACCTCGCCGACGGCACTCTCCGCCGGCTCGATCAGGATCACGATCAATCCTGCAACCAGCACCAGCGCTCCGCCGGCGGCGACCGCGAGCCCGAGCCTCTGGCCCAGCAGCAACCAGGCCAGCAGCGAGGCGGACACCGGCTCGATGTAGGAGAAAAAGCCCATCGCCTGCGCCGTCACATGACGCAGGAGCGTGAGCCAGATGAGGCCCGAGATAGCGGTGAAGACAACGCCCAGTATCGCCAGGAAGCCGAGCTCGCTCGCGCTCGGCAGCACGCGACCGGCAAAGGGAAGCACCGCCGCGAGCGAGACCAGCGCAAAGACGTCGATCCAGAAGGAGAGCCCGATCGGATTGACCTCACTCACGATGTGCTTCTGGATGACCACGAGTATCGCCAGCACCACGGCGCCGCCAACACCGACCGCTATCGCGAGCGGCCTGACATGTCCGCTGCCCTTGCTTGCGAAGGCGATCAGGGCGAGACCGCCGAGTGCGATCGGCAGAGCGATCAGAACGGCACGGCTGAGCCGCTCGGGCAGAAAGAGCGGGGCCAGAAGCGCCACGAAGATCGGCGAGGTGTAGGTGGCGAGAACCGCTATCGCCACCGAGGAGAGCTTCATTGCCTCGAAGTTGCAGAACCAGATAAGGGCCAGCCCGGGCCCCAAGAGCAGTGTCCAGCGTCCCGTCTTGCCCAGCCGCAGCAGGTCGCGTCTTCCGCTCGCCACGGCGCCGACTCCAAGCGCCAGCACACTCAGACCGATGCGCCAGAACACGATCGAGATTGCCCCGAGGCTGAGGTGGTCGGCGATGACCCAGATGAAGCCCCAGGAACTGGCGAGGGCCGCGACGCCTAGGTTCCAGCGCATGCCTCGATGCTAGCGGTGCTCGCCGCCCGCGGAGCAGAAAGCCGGCTCAGGCTCTAAGCGTCCGAGACCAGATCGTCGGGCTCGCTCATGGCCTCGATCGCCTCGAGCGCGTCCTCCATCCGACCCTCGGGCACCAGCACTTTTTGCGGGGCGTCCTCGTTGGTGCTGGGATCGGTCTCGACCGCACACTCGAGCTCGTACTCGATACCGGCCGCTTGCAGGATCGACTCGAGCTCTTCCGCCTCTGCGGCGTTAGCGGCAACGGCCACCTGCACCAATCTAGTCATTCGCTCTTCTCCTCACCCCCGGCAGCGCGAACGGCCGGCTCGGCCCCAGTTTCGCTCCCCTTTTCGGGAAGCGCCCCACCCTTGATCAATCGAGGCTCGCCTCGCTCCTGGAAGGGCAGATCGATGATATCGAAGTCCCTCGGCACGAACGTCGCGGCGAAAAGCTCGCGCGCTTCGCGCAGCACCTCGGGCCCGAAGTAGCGTGTCGAGACGTGGGTGAGCGCGAGCATCTTTACGCGCGCGGCAAGCGCGACCTGCGCCGCCTGCGCCGCCGTCGAGTGGCGGGTTTCCTCCGCGCGTTCGCGCTCCTCCTCGCAGAAGGTGGCCTCGTGGATGAGCAAATCGGCATCACAAGCCGCTTCGACCACGGCGCGGGAAGGCGCGGAGTCGCCCGAGATGACCAGCTTGCGCCCGGGTCTCGCCGGCCCCAGCACCTGCTCGGGTTGAACCACGCTGCCATCGGCTAGTGGAACCGACTCGCCTCGCTGCAGGGCGCCGCGCTCGCGCCCGGGTGGAACGCCCAGCCGATTGGCGCCCTCGACATCGAACCGGCCGGGCCTATCCAGCTCCGCCAGCGCGTAGCCCAGCGACGAGACGGCGTGCTCGACGGGGAAAGTCTCGAGCCGATACCCGTCTCGCTCGAGCCCGTCACCGGGCCGTAGTTCCACCAGATCGAGAGCGAAGGTGAGGCGGCCGAAGATCCTGCTCAGGCTGGCGAAGAGGTCGTTCAGGCCGGGTGGGCCGAAGACCGTGAGCGGTAACTCGCGCCCGCGCAGCGAAAACGTCTTGAGCATTCCCGGCAGGCCGAGGTAGTGATCGGCGTGATAGTGCGTCAGAAAGATCTCGCTCAAATCGACCAGCCCAAGCGTCGAGCGCAGGAACTGGCGCTGGCTGCCCTCGCCGCAGTCGAAGAGCAGCCGCTCACCGCCCCTGCGCACGACAAGCGCGCTCGGGGAGCGCCTGGCGGTGGGCATCGAGCCCGCAGTGCCGAGGAATACGACATCGAGATCCATGGCCGGATCTTAGAGCGCGTTTCAATTGACGACGGGAGCGTACGCAGTTCCCGTCCGCTTCCCGCGATCGAATTCCGCCCAACACCTGCCTCTTAGCCGACCTTTCGAGGCGCGCCACGTCTCGATACCAACGCCTCGCCCGGACCTGTCCCGGTGCCAGGCACAGGGACATGTCCGTTGCGCCGGACTAGTGCAACGAGCAGGCAACTCTCGGTGCGAGGTCTTCAGGGGACATGTCTAGGTGCCGGATACGGAAACGAGCTCTCGGACGCCTCCTCGTCGAAGGGGTACGAGTACGACCAAACCGCGCACGATAGGCGCCCCGGACGAGCCAGGCCTCGAGCTACGTCTGTTGCCGCGAGCAGTTCCCATTGGACGCGGGCCGCTCGATTGCCTAACCTGTATCGCTTTTCTCACGTAAGAAACTGCGGCTTCACCCTCTGGCAGGATGGCGACTTCAAGCACACGCTTCCGCATGCGCGATCGCTCGATCGCTCTGATGCACTTACTTCTACTCCTGAGTGGAGTGGTTCTGGTCGCCTCCGCCGTCGCGCTCTCGCTTCTTCTGGGCGCCGTCGTACGCAAGCAGGCCAGCTCGGGTGTCCGTGACGACCTGAGTCATGCCACCAGCGTCGTCCTGGCCTCCGGTCGCATCGGCGACCTGCTCACGAAACCGGCCGCCGCCGCGACGATCAGCGAACAGCTGCGCCACAATCCCAACGTTGCCAAGGTCGAAGTCGTTAGCGGAGGACAAACCCCCTCGCTGGCTCCCGGGCACGATCAGGTCGTCTACCGGAAGGCGCTTCGCGCGCAGAACGGCCAGCAGGGGCAGCTGCTCGTTCTGTCCCGTCCGATCGCCGCGAGCTCCGGCGCGGGATCACGTGTCCGCAACATCTGGCTCGCGATAGCGCTCGTCTTTCTGGTGCTCTTCGCGATGCTGGCGCTGCTCGTGCGCAGCGCCTCGCGCGTTCTACGAGGGCGCAGGAGAGTGCTCGAGCAGCAGTCCGAGGCGCTACTGGATGCCTACCGGCGCCTGGAGCGAAGCTCGTTCGAGGCGATGGAGAGCCTCAACGCGGCGGTCGACGCCAAGGATCCTTCGACGGCCGGTCACTCTCAGCGCGTCGAAGAGATCGCGCTGCACATCGGCCGCGAGCTCCAGTTCGACCCGGCGCGACTCGAGCTGCTCCGGCTCGGCGCGCTCTTCCACGACATCGGCAAGCTGGCCGTTCCCGATGCCATCCTGCTCAAGCCGGCGCGCCTCACCCGTCAGGAGTTCGAGGTGATCAAGCGCCACTGCAATGATGGAGCTCGCATCGTCGATCGTTTCGGGCCGCTGCGCCCCGTGGTCTCGATCATCCGCCACCACCACGAGCACTGGAGCGGTGCCGGCTACCCGGCCGGCCTCGAGGGCGAGACGATTCCCATCGAGGCTTCGATCGTGGGAGTGGCCGATTCCTGGGACGCGATGACGACCAACCGCCCTCACAAGGCGATGCTCAGCGTCGAGGAGGCGCGCGAAGAGGTCAAGAGATGCCGCGGGACGCAGTTCCGGCCGGACGTGGTCGACGCCCTGCTCAGCGCCATGGAGCGCGAGCCGGAGGTGTTCGCTCCACTCGATGCGCAACTCGGCGCCTCTCAGGGGAAGGGCCGGACTCCGCAGTTACGCGTCGCGCGCGAGACCGGTGCCATCGGTCTCGGCGAAGCTTAAAACCCCTAACAAAACGAAGCACTCCGCCGCGTGGCCGCGCTCGGCGGCGCGCTGCTTTGTCCTCAGTCGCGCCCGTATCTCTGTCGATACGAGCGCTCCCTGCGTCCTAGCATCGCATCCACCGATCGCACCCAGTAGACGGGTCTTCATTCCGTTAGGGGTTCTTAGCGCCCTCGACCTCTATCTCGGGACGGGCCAACCCGTTTCGTTTGCGACCGCCGCGGCCATCGCTTGCCCGCCGGTAGGCTCAGCGGGCTTTGCTGCCGGACGCGGCACCGGCGGCTGAGGCGCGGGAGCAACGGGCTGCATGGGCGGAGCGACGGGCGCTACCCGTGGCGGAGCCGCCTGAACGGGAGCCACAGTCGCGGGCGGTCGCGGCGGCGGCGTCTCGAGCGTCGACTCCTTCAAGCTGGACTCGCTACCAGGCGCTTCGTCGCCGATCGTCGCCAGCACGGCGGCCAGCTGAGCCCGGATCCGGTTGATCTCGACGTTCAGACGCTCGCGCTCACCCATCGCCTCGCGCAAGATCTCACGCGCCTCTGCGCGGGCCTCGCTCAGTACCGACTCGGTCTCGCGCCGCGCTTGGTCGGTCATCTGCTGCGAGGCTCGCTCGGCCGAGATCAAGGTCGTGCGCAAAAGCTGCTCTAGCTCGCGATAACGAACCAGCTCGCCTCCCAACTGCTCGATCTTGTCGGCCAGATCGGCGCGATCGCGCCAGACGTCCTCGAAGCTGTCGACGATGTCGGCGAGGAGTTCGTCGGTTTGCCTGGTCTGGTAACCGAAAAATGCCTTGCGGAGGCGGATGTGCCTTATCTCTACGGGCGTAAGTGCCATTGGAATGCCTCCTTGTCAGAACTGCGAAAGCACTTCGTTCACCAACCGACCGCCTACGTAGAGCACCAGCACAGCGACGATCGGAGATAGGTCGATTCCTCCCAGGGACGGCAGCACACGCCGAAACAGGCGGAGATAAGGGTCGCACGCGTCGGAGAGAAAGCGGCGGACTCGATTAAGCGTGCGGTTGTAGGGCAACGGGATCCAGGAGCTGAGGACGTAGAGGAAGATGATCAGCGAGTAGACGTATACAAAGACGCTCACCAGCGTCATCGCCTGAGAGACAACCGCGCAGAGCATCGTCAAACTGGCCTCATTGCCCATACTGCGTCAATTCGTGCCGCTCGCGCTCGTTCCTACGCCCTCTGCACAATTCACCTACGCGGCCCAGGGCCTCTCTCGTTAGCGATGTGCGCCCGAGGAGGTCGAGCCGTGGATGTAGGGGTCGGACAGGCCGTGAAGGTGCACTGGTAGTGCGTCAAGCGGTCTGGCGGCCCTTAGGCCTGGTTGAAGAAGCCGCGCTCGATCATGCGGGCGCGCTCCTCCGCCGAGACCTCTACATGCTGCGGCGTGAGCAGGAAGACCTTGTCGGCGACGCGCTGCATCCCACCGTCAAGCGCGTAGGTGAGCCCGCTGGCGAAGTCGACCAGCCGTTTCGAGAGCTCGCTGTCGACGCCCTGCAGATTGAGGATCACAGGAATGCCCTGCTTGAAGTGATCGGCGATCTGCTGAGCGTCGTTGAAACCACGCGGGATGACCAGATGAACGCGTGCCGGCGAAATCCCGTCGTTAGGTACCGCCATGGGTGCCTCGACGCCGCGCAAGCGGGTTGCCGGTCGCAGGGTCACGCCACGCTGGCGCGGGCTCTCGGGCTCGCTCCAATCATCCGGCTCGGCAGCGCGACGACGCGGCGTCAGCCGTCGTACATTCGGCCGTTCGCTGTAAGTGCGCTCGGCCTCCTCGGTGACGTAACCGTCCTCGTCCCAGTCTTCCTCTTCGGCTATGCCGAAATAGACGAGCGTCCGGTTCCAGACGTCCGCGAACCCCATATGGCCCGATTGTAACCCCCGCCGCGGTTGACATCGCAGGAAGGGCGTTCGGTGGGAAGTTGACTTAAAGGCAACACTGTGAGAAAGTTCCCACCTGTCAAGATCGAGATGAGCCGCCGCGATCCCGAAAAAGACGAACGTAAGAGGCCGCCGCAGTCCGTTGCCTCAAGCGCTCTAGACGAATGAGCACAGAGCGCTGGAAGCTACGACGAGGGCCTACTCACGCCCTGCTCTCCCCCGAGCAGCTTCGGGCTGCTCACCTCTTGCACGAGCGCGCTCGATTGAGCATCCCGGAGATAGCGCGACGAGGTTACAAGCAGTGGGGCTACTCGAGCGCTCACTCCGCCACCGTGGCGCTATACCGGCTCTTTCAACGCTACGACTACCAGCCACGATCGCGAGCCGCGGCGAACAAGCTGCTCGCCGCAACCAAGGCCAGACGCTGCCAGGGCGAGACGATCTACGGCCGGCCTTGTCGACGCTCGGCCATGATCGGATCGCGTTTCTGCCCCTACCACGGGGCTGAAGAGGTCGAGCAAGTCGCGCCGTAGTACCTCGACCGCGATTTCGCACGCCGTCTCTCGGAGCGCTAGCTCCAAAGGACGCTGCCGACGCGAATGTAGGTGGCGCCTTCCTCGGCGGCGACGAGATAGTCCTGGCTGGTGCCCATCGAGAGCTGTGGAAGAGCGAAGCGCTCGGCCAACTCGCGCAGGCGCCGGAAGTACGGGCGCGAAGCCTCGGGATCGGTTGTGAAGGGCGGCATGGTCATCAGGCCGCGGACTTCGACCCCAACCTGAGCGCACAGGCCGAGGAAGTCCTCGAGCTTTTCGGGGGCGACGCCGGATTTCGTCTCTTCCCCGGCGAGATTGACCTCCACCAGCGCCGGAATGCTCAGCTGCCGCGCCGCCGACTCGCTCGCCAGGGAGTGACAGAGCTCGCAGAGCTCGCTCACGAGCGGCGCCTTGCGGCTCTGCAGGTGGCCGATGAAGTGCCAGTGGAAGGCCGTCCCATACTGCGCCTGCTTCGCCGCCAGCGCCTGAGCACGGTTCTCGCCCACCACCTCGATGCCCGCTTCCGCCAGAACGCCCATCTCTTCCAGCGAGACGTACTTGGTCGCTGCGACCACCGTGACGTCCGGCCCGACGCTACCCCGGATACGGGCGTAGCGCTCGCGAATCTCCTCAGTCGATCGCACCGATGACCCCCTGACGCCCCGTCTGACCCTGGTCGCGCCGGTGCGAGAAGAAGAGCTCCGGGTGGCAGGAGGTGCAGAGCTCGATCCGCTCGGCGGCGCTGCAACCGGCGGCGGCCAGCGCTTTCTCGGCCGCCAGCCAGAGGTTGACCTTGCGCCCGCTCGTCACCTGGCGACCGAAGCGGCGGCGGAAGCTCGCCGCCACTTCGTCGGAGACCTCAAAGCAGCAAGGCCCGATCGCCGGCCCGAGCACGGCCTTCGTACGGCCTCGGCCGAGACCCCGGCAGGCCGACTCGATAACGCCGCCCAGCAGCCCGCGCCAGCCGGCGTGAACCAGAGCTAATCCCGGCCGCTCGCCACCAGCGCGTGCGATCGCGATGGGGAGGCAATCGGCCGTGACGAGCATCATTCCCAGACCTGGCTCCTCGCTCCAGAAGGCATCACACTCGGGGAAGTCGGCGCCGGCCGAGAGCAGGCCAACCGCTTCGGCGCGCCGGGCTACCGCGCCGTGTCGCTGCTGGGCCATCGTCGCGCGGGACGGGTCGATCTCCAGCGCGCGACAGAGGCGCGCCCGGTTCTCTCGCACCCGCTCGGGCTCGTCGCCTCCCAGCTCGCTCAAGTTGAGCGAGCTGAAAACACCCTCGCTGATGCCGCCGATGCGCGTAGAGAAGGCAACCCGGTAGGGGCCAGGCGCCTGCCAGCGATAGAAAGACCCTTTCACGCCTGGACGGCCTCGTCGATCAGTTCTCTTGCCGCCTCGAGCTCGGCGCCTCGCCCTGCCAGCGCTCCGTTCAGCTTGCGCCGGCGCAGCTCGGCCAGAATCTCCCCCACCCGCGGCGACTGCTCGAGCCCGAGCTCGACCAGATCACTGCCGCCGATCTCGAGCTCGATCTCGCGCAGGCGCTCGAAGTACTCCTCGAGAGCCGGAAGATCGTGCATCGCGAGGGCGACGAGCGGCGCGTCGGGAGCAACTGGATCGACCAGCGCAACGATCTCGGCCGGGCTGATCTCGCGCTGCAGGCGTTCGACCAGCCTCGGCGCGAATACGACCGCGGCCACGATCTTCTCGACATCGCGGCGGCGCAGGCGCAGGCGCCCGAGCCAGGAGTAGAGCTCGTGGGTCGCCAGGCGGCGGGCGAGCACGGCCAGCCCGAGTCGCCAGCGCGGCAGCTCGGGGGCGTAGCGGTCGCGCAGTACGCCCAAGCGCTCGACCAGCGCGGCCGCCTCCTCGTCGGCGGCCAGACGGGGATGCACTGCCGCCGCGACGCCGATCTCGGCCAGGCGCAGGATCGAGCGCGGTGCATCCGGCTCGTCGAGGATGGCGACCAGCTCGTCGCGCAGCCGTGCCGAGGAGAGATCGTCGAAGAGCCCCATCTCGACGCAGCTGCGCGCGAGCTGGGCGGCGTGCTCGTCCATGCGAAAGCCGAGCCGGCTCTCGTAGCGAACGGCGCGAAAGATGCGCGTGGGGTCGTCGACGAAAGAGAGGTTGTGCAGCACGCGCAGCCTCCGCTCGGCGGTGTCGCGCCGGCCACCGAAGGGATCGACCAGGCGCCCGAAGTCTTCCGCCCTGAGCGACACCGCCATCGCGTTGACGGTGAAGTCGCGCCGGAAGAGATCCTCGCGGATCGAGGCGTGCTCGACCGAGGGCAGCGCAGCCGGCGCGTCGTAGAACTCGGTGCGAGTGGTGACGACGTCCACACGCGCTTCTTCGTTGTAGAGAACAACCGCTGTGCCGAACTTCTCGTGCGCGCGAATGCGCCCGTGCAGCAGGCGCGCCAGCTCCCTGGCCAGACCGATGGCGTCGCCTTCCACCGCGATGTCGATGTCGAAGCCCTTGGCTCCGAGAAGAACATCGCGCACCGATCCACCCACGAGGTAGATGCCCTCGTGGCTGCCGCTGATGGTCGCGATAGCCTCGCGCAGAGGGCTCAGTGCCTTCAACTGCTCCAGCTCATGCTCGAGGTTGGGCTCGCGCGCGAGCGCCGGCTCGTCGCGGAGACCGAAGGCCGCGAGCAGATCGCCGCGCGTGACCACGCCGGTTACCTTGTCGTTCTCAACCACGGCGATCCGTCCAGCCGCCGAGTCGACCAGCATCCGCCGCAGCTCGGGCAGCGTGGTGTCGGGAGCGCAGACGGCAACCTCCAGCGCCATGATCGCCTTGACCGGCGCCTGATCGAGCCCGTGCCCGAGGGCCTTGTCCAGATCCTCGCGATGGACGACTCCGCGCAGGTGACCCTGCTCGAGCACGAGGATGCCCGACTGGCGGTAGCGCTGACAGGTGGCCATGGCCTCGGCGACCCTGGTTGCCGGCTCGACGAAGCGCGGCGGCTTCGACATCACCTCGCGCGCCAGCGGCGGCTGCTCGAGCGCGGAAGCGAGACCCTCTTCGATCGCCAGGCAGGCCTGCTCGAGCGAGAGGCGGGCCGAGGCCGAGGCGGCTCCGTGGTGACCGCCGCCACCGAGCACGGCGGCCAGCCTGGCGGCGTCGAGCTCGGGCACACGGCTGCGCAGCACCGCAAAAACGCGTCCTTCCATCTCAACCAGGCAGGCGAGCGCGTCGCAATCGGTCAGATCGACGAGCTTGTGCGCGAGCAGAGCGATGTCCTCGAGATAACGCGGCCAGCTGGCGCTCGCGATCAGGAGCTCGACACCGGCAGCGCTTACGGGCCGAGTCGATTCCATCAGCTTGCCCAGCAGCTCTCGCTCCTCGTTGCCCAGAGCGGGCCGAAGGAAGTGACCGAGCTCGTCCAGGCGCGCACCGTGGCGCAGGCACCAGGCGATCGCCTCGGCGTCTCGCTGAGTGGTCGAGGCGAAGCTGAGCGAGCCGGTGTCCTCGTGAATCCCGAGCGCGAAGGCGGTCGCCTCCAGCGGGCTCACGCTCAGCTCGCGCTCGGCCAGGATGCCGACCAGCGACGTCGTCAGAGCTCCCTCCCCGGTCAGGTAGAGGTTCTCGGGCTTCACCCACTCGGGCCGGGCGGGCTCGTGGTGATCGAAGACGATCTTCTCGACGGCTTCGTCACGCGTCAGCGGCTCCAGATCGCCGAGACGCGAGGGGTGCACCGTCTCGACCGCCACCAGGCGACGCACCTGGGAGAGATCGAGCGCGCTCACTTCGACCAGCTCGAGCTCGTCGGCGTAGAGACGCACGAACTCGCGCACGTTGCGGGCCAGTGTCGGCTGCAAGGCCACCAGCGAGCCCGGGTAGAGCCGCCGCGCAGCCAGCATCGAGGCAAGCGCGTCAAAGTCGGTGTTCGTGTGCGTTGCGATGATCGTCAGGCGTTCCACACAGTCATTGTGACCGCGAAACGACCCGGACGAGGAGCTCAGGCGCGATCGCGGGCGCGGACGAAAGCAAGCGCCGCAAGCGAGACGAGCATCCAGAAGGCCAGGTAAGCGAAAGCTGCGCGCGGCGAGACAAGTGTCCAGAGAGCGCCCGCGATGACGCTGGCAGCGAAGTTGCCGAAGCTCTGCACGGCGGCCAGGAGGCCGAAAGCCGAGCCGACGACATCGCTCGGAGCGAGCCCGGCGACCGCGGCGCTCTCGGCCGTCTCGGCAAAGCCGATCCCGATTCCCGCGAAGGCGAAAAAGACGGCGATAAGGACGATCGATGACCCGCTCGCAGCGAGCCCCGCGTAGCCGACGGCGAAGGCCGCCGCCCCCAGCCCGAACACGAGCATCATGCCGCGGCGATCGCCGAGACGCCCACCGATGAAGCTGGCCATGACGGCCGCCAGGTTGTAGCCCGCATAGAGGCCGAGCGCGAGGTTGACCGCGCTCGTGTGACTACGCCCGGGCTGGAGCAGATCGGTCGCGCGCAGGATGAGCAGGGTCGCCGCCACATTCCCTATCTCGAAGGCCGAGATGGCCAGGAAAAGCCTCCCGAGGCGCCCTTGAAGCACCGGGCGCACGCGCAGCCGGAGCGAACGCCGCTCGATCCGCTTCGCCCTCGGAATAGCGCGAATGCCGATGAAGATTGCGAGCGCCGCCAGCAACCCCGGGACGACGCTGAGCATGATCGCGCTGCGCAGGCCGACAAGCGCTACGAGCCCGATCGCAAGCAGCGGCCCGCCGATCGCACCGAGATTGTCCATCGCCCGCTCGTATCCGAAGGCGCGCCCGTAGGAGCCCTCCGAGACGGCCTCGGTGAGGAGCGCGCTGCGCGAGGGAGCGCGCAGTCCGCGCGCGACCCAGGCCGAGACCCGCAGGGCCCCGACTTGCCATACCGCCGTGGCCAGGCCGATGGCGCCACCCAGAAAGGCCGTCGCCGTGTAGCCACCGACAGCGGCCTTGCGCCGGCGAGCGGGATCGTCGGCGATGGCGCCGCCGGCCAGGCGAGATACTCCGCCGAGCCCGTCGGCGAAGCCCTCGATCAGGCCGAGTGCCGCGGCCGGCGCACCCAGCGTCGTGGTCAGGAAGCTGGGCAGAAGCGACGTCGGCATCTCGTAGCCGAGGTCGGCGAAAAAGCTGGCGCCGCCGATCGACGCGACGCTCCTGGTGAACCAGCGTTCGTCTTCGCGCGGGGTGCCCTCTTGCGCGTCCTCGCTTGTCATTCGTCGAAAGGGGCTAGCCGGCCAAAGCCACTGCGTCGATCTCGACCAGAGCGCCGGAGGGAAGCGCCACCACCTGCACGGTCGCCCTTGCCGGTGGAGCAGCGCCGACGTACTCCGCATAGACGGCGTTCATCGCCGCGAAGTCCGCCAGGTCGGCCAGAAATACGGTCGTCTTGAGTAGCCGGTCGAGACCGCTACCGGCCTGCTCGAGAATCACCCTCACGTTCTCGAGCACCTGCCGGGTCTGCTCTTCGATGCCCTTGCCCTCGAGCGTCGTCTCGCCCGGCCTGAGACCGAGCTGGCCCGAAACGAAGACGAGCCCGCCGGCCGCTATCGCCTGGCTGTACGGAGCGCCCTGGAAGGGCGCCGGCGCCGCCTCGGCGCGAACTACCTGCTTTTCGCTCATGGCTTCTCTGTTGCCACGTTGCAGGCCCTTCCAAGCGCCACGCCAAGTGCCTTGAAGATGGCGCTCAGCACGTGCTCGGTGTCGTTGCCCTCGACGAGGCGAACGTGAAGCACTATTCCAGCCGCCTGCGCCAACTCGCGCAGGAAGCGAACGGCCATGTCGCCGGCGAGCCCGCCGACGTGGTCGGCCGAGAGATCGAAGTTTGAGACCAGGCAGGGATCGTCGCTCAGGTCGAGAGCGACGTGCGCGAGCGCCTCGGCCGACGGGATGTAACCGGCGCCGTTGCCATTCGCGCCCTCGGCCCTGAGTGGCTCGACCAGCGCCGTGCCAAGCGCTCGCCCGGAAGCGACGATCTGCGCCTCGGCCGAGTCGGACGCGACGGCCAGCGTGAGATCGAAACGTCCGTAGCGCGCGACCTGTTCGAGCAGGCGGTCGAGTACCGGGACGCCCGTCTCGACGTGAACGTCTCCCCCGCCTCGCGGCGTCAGTCGGACAGTGCTACGAGTCGCGGCGGTCTCATCCGAGGCCATAACAGCACCCTATCGAACTCGAACAAAAACAAAACGCTCCATCGATTGACCGCGCTCGACGGGCTTTCGCCGGGCCTTCATCCGCGTCGAGCTCAGCTGGAGATTCGCTCGATCGAAGCACCGAGCGAGCGAAGTCGCTCGTCGATGCGCTCGTAGCCGCGGTCGATCTGACCGATGTTGCCGATCGTCGAGACACCGTCGGCGCAGAGACTCGCGATCAGCATCGCCATACCGGCGCGGATATCCGGGCTCTCCATGCGATCTCCGACCAGCGGGGCCGGGCCGGTCACGACCGCTCGGTGCGGATCGCAGAGGATGATCCGAGCCCCCATCCCGACCAGCTTGTCGACGAAGAAGAGCCTGCTCTCGAACATTTTCTCGAAGATCAGCACGGTGCCCTGCGCCTGCGTGGCAACGACCACGGCGATCGAGGTCAGGTCGGCGGGGAACTGCGGCCAGGGCCCATCCTCGATCTTCGGGATCGCGCCGCCGAGATCGTCCTGGATCACGAGCTCCTGCCCGT
>Ga0209747_1000595_pt1 | contig 19624 bp, 17 predicted proteins | sample BarGraNGADG00311_FD_184498 | JGI IMG/M metagenome (GOLD analysis project Ga0209747, IMG submission 184498) | Arctic peat soil microbial communities from Barrow, Alaska - Barrow Graham LP Ref core NGADG0011-311 (SPAdes) (version 2) | ecosystem: Environmental > Terrestrial > Soil > Wetlands > Peat...
GATGTATGTCCTGAGCGATGTGCTGGCAATTTTGCTCGGCTTTTTCACTTCGTTTTGGCTGCGCTTCCATTCAGGTATTCTGGGTGTTCCCAAGGGCATTCCCCATCTCGCCAGCTATCTGGTCATTATCCCATTTTTGCTGTTTATTCAATTAATTTATTTTTCCTATCAAGGTTTTTACCGCTTCAAGCTGCGCCGCAACCGTCTCGACGATCTTTTTTTGGTCATTTTGAACAGTTCGCTCTCGTCGTTTGCTGTCTTGTTGATTTTCAGTTATTTTAAAACTTATGGATTTATACATTTCGAGATTTCTCATATTTTTATAGCAGTTTATGCCCCGGTTTCGATCCTGTCGATTTTCATTTGCCGAGCCCTGATGTTCAAAGTGTTCCGCCGCCTGGCGCTGGCGCGCAGCGGTGTTTCCAAAGTGCTGATCGCCGGCAGCGGTGACCTGGCCGAGATGACGGCGGCCAATCTCGCCAAGTACGGCCATTTCGGGCTGGAAGTCAGCGGCTTTTTGGCACAAGGGACGGGAGCCGGCGTCCTGGGAAGTTACGCCGAGTTGGAGCAGGTGGTGAAAAAACACGGCATCACCGATCTTTTCATCGCCTTGCCGCTGAAAGAATATAGCACCATCATGAAACTGATAGAAACAGGCAACAACCTGCTGCTCGACATCCGCCTGGTACCGGATATTTTGCAGCTGGCATCGCTGAAAGCCGGTTTGGAGCATATTGAAGGCCTGCCGATCATCAATCTCGGCGATATTCCCCTTGAAGGCTGGCCGGCGCTCAGCAAGAGGCTTTTTGATTTCCTGGTCAGCCTGACCGGATTGATTTTATTTTTACCACTGATCGCCCTGACGACCTTGTTCTTGAAACTCGATTCCGCCGGGCCGGTTTTTTACCTGCAAACCAGAGTCGGCCTGGACGGCCGGATTTTCAGGATGATCAAGTTCAGGACCATGATTAAAAACGCCGAGAAGGAAACCGGTCCCATCTGGTCGCCCCAAAACGATCAGCGCGTGACCAGGGTGGGCAGGTTTTTGCGTAAATTATCAATCGATGAATTACCGCAACTGATCAATGTGTTAATCGGGGACATGAGCCTGGTGGGACCCCGCCCCGAGCGGCCAGAACTGGTGGAAAAATTTAAAAATAATATCCCCCGCTACATGCTTCGTCACCGGGTAAAAACCGGAATGACGGGCTGGGCGCAGGTTCACGGCTTGCGCGGCAACACCCCTTTGGATAAACGCATTGAATTTGATATTTACTATATTCAAAATTGGACATTACGGCTCGATCTGGAGATTCTTTTCCGGACCATTCTGAAATTCCAGTTTATCAACAAGAATAATTAGCATGAATAAAAATTTAAAAATCGATCATTTGCTGACCGTAAAAACCTATCCCCCTGATGTGGAAATCAATTTTTCATTTTCCAACATGGAGTTTTTACTGGAGCAGGACGAATTGCCTTTTACCCGGGAATCGATTCAGTTGCACGCTTTCCCGGGCGACGCCTGCGTTGGCAGCCAACATCTGCTGCACACCCTGAGTCGGAAAGAAATGGTGCCAGAGGAAAACATTTTCCTGTCGCTGGGAACCAGTCTGGCCAATTTTATACTCTGGTCGGTGCTGCTCAAGCGCGGTGACGAAGTCCTGATTGAATTTCCGGCTTATGAACCCATGTTCAAAGTCCCGGCTTACCTGGGGGCGAAAATCCGTTTTTTCAAACGTGACCCGCTTGATTTTTCCTTAACTGTGAATGCCATTGCCTCAAGTCTTTCTGAAAAAACTAGAATGATAATTCTGACTGATTCGCATAATCCTTCCGGCAATCAAATTTCTAAAGAAGTTCTGCAATACCTGAAAACCCTGAACCAGGAGAGGAGCATTATCGTTTTTATTGATGAAGTATATGGAAAGTTCTATCGGGATCAATCGCTTTTTGTTGATTATCCGGAATTCGTCGTCACCGCTTCCCTTTCCAAGTTTTACGGTCTGGGTTCATTGCGCATCGGCTGGGCTTTCGCCCCGGCCCTCATCGTGGAAAAAGCCCGCAATTTCAGTGATTATCTAACTCCGGAAATACCATTCCCGCCGTTGTATCTGGCTCATCTCCTGCTCGAAAATCCCGTGCTCTCCGAGCTGGAACGGCGCATCCGTCAGCGCATCAAGACCAACCGTGAAATCACCAGCAATTATTTAAATCGAACCGATTTTTTAACCTGCTACATTCCCAAAAACGGGCTGCTCTTTTTTCCGGAAGTGAAAACCACGCTCGATTTAAAAAAATTTCATACCCTGCTCTATAAAAAATACCACATGGTCGTAACCGAAGGTCGTTTTTTCCAGATGCCGCGCCATTTCCGCATGGCCTGCATTGGCAAGCCGGAAGTCATGGAAGATGGTTTGCAGCGGCTCGAAGCGGCCTTGAAAGATTCATTTTTATGATTTTAAATAACCGGCAAATTTCAGAAGTATTTTTTGTTTGATCAGCGATTGAAAATAACAAGTCCATATTGACATTTCAGATAATGATCCTTAAAATGCGAGCATAGGGATAGCATCACTGAATGCTTCGGAAGACCTCGGCATAGTGATGCTATGATTTTCGTATAAGTGTTTGGGAGGAAATGATTTAAATTTTGGAGGGACAGATGAACAAACGAAGAGTTGTTTTTTGCATTATTGTATTATTTTTGTTTGCTTCTATTGGGTGCAGTAAGAAAGATGATTTTATTCCTCCCGCTATCACCGGATTTACTCCAAAAAACGGTACAATGGGTTCGCCAATAACTTTAACCGGTACAGATTTCAATACAGAGATTTCAGGTAATACTGTCAGGATAAATGATCTTATTGCTGTTGTTACCAATGCTTCGGCAACTGAACTAAAGATAATTGTTCCTGAGGGAGCCATGACCGGCAAAATTTCTCTGACAAGCGGAGGAACTACTACCACCACCGCAGATAATTTCACAGTCACTGATTTTGAGAATAAATTTGTTGTGCGAGGTCTTTGTGTGCAGTTTGACGACCGTGGTTTTATTAACGGATATTATACCGGGCAGGTCATCCAAGATTTGAACACCTTTGAATCTTCACTTGGCCATACAGTTGCCGAAGAGGTGAGCCTGCAACTTGATGAAATGAAAAAGATCGGAGTAAACACTATTACCTTTGAACTACGGACTACTGACCCGGGTTGGACGGGTGGATTCGAATATCCTGCATGTAATTTGCACGTAGTGCTCGGATGTGAATATCCTTTTCCTACACAAACGGAAATTACGAACTTGCGTGCCCTCTTCGATCTGATTAACAACAAACAAATTAAAATAATGTTGTGGCTTAATAATACACACATGGAGGAACAGCCTCCTTCAAACAATACTCAATGGATAAGCGCTATTTTAAACGCAGTTAAAGACCATCCTGCTCTCGACTTAGTACTGTTTGGTGGGAGTACTCGATTAGTCGATAGCAACGGTGATGGTATAAAAGATCAATGCGGGACACCTGCTGAAGCACCCTTATATATGGGCCCGTCATCTGTGCCTGCAAATTACGTTAAATGGGCAATACAATACGGGATGACATTGGGTTTGCCTGCGAATAAGCTTTCGGCAGAATGCGTTGTGGGTAGTTATATTATTGATGCAGAATCGCCTTCAGGTCCTGATACAACTGGCAACCATTTGTGGCGTACGGTTAAGGTCCTGAAACAAATATTTGATGATCTTGCCGTGCCCGATAATCAACGTACATATGCTATCTCGTTTTATCAGCAACGGAAATGTCAGGACGCTCGTGGTGTCCCGTGCGTGGATGCCGATCCGTCTGTCTGGGCCGAAGAAACTTGGAAAAACGTTTTTGAAATTACAGGAAGAAATAATTACAGGGTAGTTGCCGTGGAAATGGGAGTATCTATAAATGATCCTAACTGGACGACGGAACAAGCACTCGAATCCCATATTAAACTGATAAAAAGGTATGGTGTGGCGGGAGGCTGCTTCTGGAGGTGGGCTTTTTTTCAAAATAGTGAAGAAAATGATCCGACCTTATCCACCCCTGTTAAAAAGAGAGGTTTAGCCTTCGATTACTACGCGGTGAAAGATATAATGGCAAAATATTACCTTGGTAAGTAAGAAAGATCAGTTATCATTCATTATACACTGCAGTACATTTTGAATCCGAAAGTCATGGAAGATGGTTTGCGGCGGCTCGAAGCGGCCTTGAAAGATTCATTTTTGTAATTTAAAATATTTAGAATTTTCTATTGCCGGCCATTGCCGGAGCAGTGCTCTATCCAGGGATGTTTTTCAGAAAACGCCTTATGGACAAAAAAGAGGAGAGCAGGCCGATGGCCGTGCCGGTAATCAACAGTTGCCAGAAAATTTTCAGCGGCAATTGCTTGAAATCGATCAGCTGTTTGACGATATTAAAGACAAATTTAGCGTAAAGCGGAAAGGCTTTGATAGTAACCAGCAGCAATCCATCGGCCAGCAATCCGCCCAGAAAACCCAAAACGCAGCCTTCGATTAGGAATGGTGTTTTGATATACCAATTACTGGCGCCGACCAACCTAAAAATGGTTAATTCATCTCTGCGATAGAAGATATTGATTTTTACTACATTGAAAATGATGAAAATGGAGACGATAAGCAGGATGGCGCTCAGGGAAAAACCGACGAAGGATGTGAATTTTTTAATCATGGCGATTTTCCTGGCCCATTCCAGGTTTAGTTGGACACTTTCTATGGCCGGGGCTGTTCTGATGTCGCGGATAAACGATTCCACCTGAATCAGGTTGCGGGCGTTCGCTAAAAACTTGACATCGATCGAGGCCGGAAACGGTGAATTTTTGAATTCGTCCAAAATGTATTTCAACTCGGGAAATTCTCTAGAGAAGTTTGTTTCCGCATCATTTTTGGAGGTAAAGCCAACTTCTTTGACCAGCAGATTGGCCTGAATCCGTTGCATAAGTTTTTCGATTGCGCTGCCGTCGCTGTCATCTTTAATATAAAAGATCGCTTCGACATTTTCACTCAATTTATTGATGTAGCGCTCCAGATTGAAAGAGATATAATTGAATATTCCCGGTACCAGCAGAGTGAAAGCTATGATTCCCAGACAGAGGCTATTGACTATTTTGTTTCTTAATAAATTGGCCAGGGCTTGTTGAACGGCGCGAATAATGAATTTCATTGATTGGCCTCGATTTTCTTGTCCTGTACCAATTGCCCTTTATCCAATTTAATGATGCGTCTGGGAAATAAACTGATCAGGTTGAGGTCGTGGGTGGCGATGATTGTAGTGATGCCGTTGGCGTTTATTTTTTCAAAAATCTTGATAATCTCTATGGATAGCTTAGTGTCCAGGTTGCCGGTCGGTTCATCGGCGATCAGGATTTTAGGGTTGCCGATTACGGCCCGGGCGATGGCCACCCGTTGTTGTTCCCCACCGGAAATATGGGCGGTCAGGTATCTTTTACGAAAGGTCAAGCCGACCAAGGCCAGGGCATTGTTCACTTTTTTTTCAACAACCGCTTGCTTCTCTCCCCGTACCAGCAGCGGGATGGCTACGTTTTCATGCACTGTCCGGTTCATCAGCAGTTTGAAATCCTGAAAAACGATCCCTATCTGCCGGCGCAGCTTGTAAAGCTTGTTGGGAGGGATCAGGGTGCTGTTGACCGAATTGATCAGGATCTGCCCCTTACTTGGTTCTTCTTCTTTGTAAATCAGCTTAAGCAAAGTTGATTTTCCAGCCCCCGAAGCACCGGTCAGAAAAACAAATTCTCCGCGGCCAATGGCTAGATTGATGTCACTCAAAGCTTCACTGCAGAAATACTGCTTTGAGACATGAAAAAACTGAATCACGTTATTCTTCGTCTTCCCCGACAATATTTTTGAATAATATTCTTCCGCAACTTTCGCAGATCAGCACATCGTTGGAGATTACCAATTCGCTTAAAACCTGCGGGCGTATTTTAATATTGCAGACACCGCAGAAATCTGTCTGCACAAAGGCGACGACCTTTCCGGCTTTTTTGACGAATAAATTATCGTAGGCTTTTAAAAGATTAGCCGCAACCTTGGTACGCAGTTCTTTTTTGTTTTTTGTTTCTTCAATCAACTTGTTTTTATGATACTCCAGATAGCTTTGCAGGTCCTTGATTTTCTGGTTGTATTCTGCGGCGATTTTATTAAATTCGCTTTCCGTTTCACGGATAATGCCTATGATTTCATCTGCTTCGATCATTTTTTCGATTATTCTTTCTTCCACCGCGGTGATATTCATTTCCTCAAACTTGATTTCGTTGCTGATCCCCTGATATTCCTTATTGGTGGTCACTTTTTTCATTTGTTCTTTGTATTTGCTGATTTTATCCTTGAGGGCGGCGATTTCCCTTTCGAGTTTTTTTCTGTCTTCAATGTTACTCTGCAATTTTTTCTTGGCTTTTTCGATCATTTCCGAGCGGGCGTCTCTTTCATCTTCGAGTTCCTTTATTTGCAGGGGAATCTCTTTGATTATGATTTCTATTTCTTTTAATTGGTCATCCTTTTGTTGCAGCGCATATAAAATATTGAGTCCTTCTTTCAAGTCAACTCCTTAATCGGCGCGATTGCTGGGCCTACCAGGATTCGAACCTGGAACCAACCGGTTATGAGCCGGTAGCTCTAGCCGTTGAGCTATAGACCCGTGCTGTCATTAAGAGTAGCAAAATTGTGCTTGCCTGTCAAGCCCGAACCAGGATTTTTGCCCGGTAATTTTCACGATCATGCTTAGTCCAAGTTGACAATTTTTGTTATTTCATTATATAAAAGACAAGATGAAAAAAATCATCCTGGTGATTATGCTCTGCGCTTTTTCCCGCCCCGTTTTTTCTTTTTTCCCATATTTTTACGGAGCCCGTTCTTTAGCGCTTGGCTATTCCTCCCTGGCGTTCAACTATGACTTCAACGCCGCATACCTCAACCCGGCCCTGTTGAATTCGTTGACGACTTCCCTGAGCGGATTACAGTATCAGAGCAGCTTCCTGGATTACCGGGATGTCAGCGACCGCCTGGCGGCGATCAGCGGCTACGATCTGAAAAATTTCCAGGACCTGGATGCAGAGATGCAAGCGAATCTGCAGGCAAAATTGAAAGATGTATTCTCTGCCACCACCGGGATCAGCGGTTTCCAGATCCGAAATCTCGGTTATGCGGGCAAGGGCTACGCCCTGGCCGTGGCTCACGTGGACGCCGCGGTCGCACATCCTTTGGAAAGCTTTGTCCTCGACAAAGCGGTTGGCGAGATCACCAATGCCGATATCGCTTCCTTGCAAATGAGATTCATCGGTTTCCATTACACGGATTACTCTTTATCGTTAGCCCTGCCTATTTCGCAAGGGCTGGCGGTGGGAGCCACCGTTCATTACCTGAAAGGCCTGAATACCGAATTCAGCGCTTCGATCACGGCCGAGCCGTTCCAGTCCGCCGCCGATACCAAGGATCTTTTGCAGTTCGCTTGGTCCGGGGCCAAGAACGATTTTTCCAAACTCAACTTCGATCTTGGGGTCAGCGCCGAATTTGGCCAGTATTTCAAGGCTGGTCTTGTAGTAAAGAATGTCGCCAATCCGGTCATCGCCACCGAGCTCAGCGAACTGCGTTTGGCCCGGCGCTTGATCGCCGGTCTGGCATTCCGCCCCGACAGCCAGTTGGGGCTTTACCTGGATATTGATGTGGCCAAGACCGACCTGTTCTACAACGGTCAGAAATCTCAGCCCGTTTCGTTGGGAGTGGAAAAGGGACTTTTTCAGAACAAATTGTTTCTGCGGGTCGGTTTTTCGAGCGATCTGAACGCGAAATACTTCCTGGGCCGCAAGGCCAACGTCCTGTACGGCATGGGCTTTGGTTTCAATCTGGGGAATTTCCTGTTCGATCTCGCCCTGGGCCTCGACCCGCTGGGCCGTGTGAAAAACCTTGGAATTTCGGGGTTTTATCTGATCAAATGAAAAAATTGACATTTAATTTTATTTTTATTAAAATATAATCAATGGCAATGCGCTTAGGAGATTTTTTACTTAAGGAAAAGAAGATAACCGAAGAGAAACTTCAGCATGCCCTTGAAGTTCAGAAAAAAGAACCGGGCAAGCTGGGCAGTGTTTTGATTCGTCTGGGCTATGTCACTGAAGAGGATATTGCCCAGGTCCTGAGCAAGCAATTCGGTTATCCATCCATCAACCTCTCTAAGTTTGAAATTGATGAAAAAGTAATCGAGTTGATCAAACCCGATATTGCCCGCAAGCACGTTGTAATTCCCATTCACCGCATTGGTAGCAATTTGACCCTGGCCATGGCCGATCCATCAAATTTGTTTGTCCAGGAAGAAATCCGTTTTTCCACAAATTTACGCATTCAGGCGGTAATCGCTTCTGAATCGTCGATTATTGAGGCTATCGATAAATATTACGGCTCTTCCACCGGCATCGAAGCCCAAAAATTCCTTGATGAAATTGAATTGAGTGAAGATTCCATGTTGGAAGTTATGGAAACCAAGGAAGATGACAGCGCAGGTGAAGGGGACATCGACGAGGACGCCCCGGCCATTAAACTGGTCAACCTGATTTTCAACGACGCCATTATCAAAGGGGCTTCGGATATTCACTTTGAACCTTACGAGAAAGTGTTCCGCGTCCGTCTGCGTATCGATGGGGTGCTGCATGAGTATATGACACCACCCATGAACCTGAGGAACAAGGTCATTTCACGTCTCAAGATTATTTCGGGTATTGACATCGCCGAGAGAAGATTGCCCCAGGACGGCCGCATCAGAACCAAGATCGATACACCTACGCTCAAGAAAGTTGTTGATATGCGCGTTTCGTCCCTGCCGACCATTCATGGCGAAAAAGTCGTCATCCGTATTTTGGACAAAGATCAATTGAAGCTGGATCTGACTCAGCTCGGTTTTGAGCCGATATCATTACAGAAATTCGAGAAAAGCATCAAGGAGCCGTGGGGAATCATTCTGGTCACCGGGCCTACCGGTTCAGGCAAAACCAACACCCTCTATTCAGCCGTATCGCAATTGAATAATGAAGAAGTGAATATACTGACGGCTGAAAATCCCGTTGAATTCAATATTATGGGTATCAATCAGGTCAATATCAAAGAGCAGATAGGTTTGACTTTTCCGGCCGCCCTGCGCACCTTCATGCGCCAGGACCCTAATATCATTCTAGTGGGCGAGATCCGCGATTTCGAGACCGCCGACATAGCCATTAAGGCCGCCCTGACCGGCCACCTGGTCCTTTCCACCCTGCACACCAACGACGCGCCGTCGACGGTGGCACGCCTGATCAACATGGGTATTGAGCCGTTCCTGGTGGCCAGCGCCATACGCCTTGTCCAGGCCCAAAGGCTCATCCGCCGCCTTTGCAGCTCCTGTAAAACCATCGGCAAGATCCCGGCGCAAACGCTGATCGAGATCGGATTTTCACCTGAAGAAGCTAAAAGCGTGCAAATTTATGAACCCAAGGGCTGCGACAAATGCAACAATACCGGATACAAAGGCCGGGTCGGCTTGTTTGAAGTCATGGAAATCGACGAAGAAATAAAAGAGATGATTATGATCGGGGCTTCGACTTCCGAATTGAGACAAAAAGCCAAGGAAAAAGGTATGCTGACGTTAAGACAAAGCGGGCTTGAAAAAATAAAGCAGGGGATTACATCTATCGAAGAAGTCTTGAGAGAGACCAGCAAATTATAAGGAGAATTTTATGGCATTGCCACTTCCGCAACTATTAAAAATCATGGTGGATGAAGGCGGCACCGATTTACATATAACCACCAACTCGCCTCCGTTGATCCGCGTCCATGGGATTTTAAAGAGAATCGAACATCCGACACTGTCTCCTGCGGAAACCAAGCAAATGATTTACAGCATTCTAAATGACAATCAGAAATACAAATTCGAAGAAAACTGGGAACTCGATTTTTCTTTCGGCATCAAGGGTCTGGCCCGTTTCAGGTCCAATGTCTACATGCAGCGCGGAGCCGTGGCCGGAGCTTTTCGCCGCATACCTTACGAAATTTGGTCTTTTGAAAAACTTGGCTTGCCTGCCATTGTCCCGACCATGACCAATAAGGCGCGCGGGCTAATCCTGGTTACCGGACCTACCGGTTCCGGTAAAACCACCACTCTGGCCTCGATGATTGACAAAATCAACAAGGAAAAAGCGCTGCATATCATCACTATTGAGGACCCCATCGAATACCTGCATTCCCATCGCAAGTCTATGGTCAACCAGAGAGAGTTGCATTCTGATACCAAGAGTTTTCCCCTGGCCTTGCGTTCGGTTTTAAGAGAAGATCCTGATGTCGTGCTGATCGGTGAAATGCGTGACCTGGAAACCATTCAGGCTGCAATAACCATCGCCGAGACCGGGCACTTGACCTTTGCCACCCTGCATACCAATTCTGCCGCCCAGACTATCAACCGCATCATTGATGTTTTCCCCCCCCACCAGCAGGACCAGATCAGGACCCAGATGTCCATGAACCTGGAAGGTATCATCTGTCAGGCTTTGCTGCCCAAAGCCGACGGCCGTGGCCGCGTATTGGCCATTGAGGTGCTGCTGCCGAATCCGGCTATCCGCCATTTAATCCGGGATAACAAAATTCACCAGATATATTCTTCCATGCAGATGGGACAGGAAAAATTCGGTATGATCACTTTCAACCAGTCCCTGGCCAGTCTGTATTTCAAGCGTGATATTTCTCTAGAACTGGCCATGAGTGTTTCTCACAACCCGGAGGAATTGCAGGAACTCGTTAACCGTGGCCCTTCAGTGCTATCCAGCCAGTTCAAAGCCAACCAATCCGCCTCCAATGCTGTTGGCGATAAAGCGTAATAAAATTAAAGGGGGAAAACCTGCCAATTTTTAAATACAGAGGTAAAAATAAGGTTGGAAGTATTGTTGAGGGAGAGCGTAGCGCTCGCAATCAGAACGAAATCATCATTGCCCTGGAAAAGGAACAAATCCAAGTATTGAGCATTGAACGAAAAAAACTGAAATTCAAGATTCCCTTTATTGGCGGCAGAAAAAAAGTTTCTATGAGAACCATCGCTGTTTTTAACCGCCAGCTTTCGGTCATGTTCAATGCCGGTTTGCCGATTACCCAAGCCCTGGCCATCCTGGGCAAGCAGCAGAAAAATAAATATTTCCAAAGCGTGCTGGTGGAAGTCCGTAAGGATGTCGAAGGCGGAGCCAACCTGTCCAACGCCATGAGAAAGCATCCCAAGATCTTCAACGAACTGTATACCAGCATGATTCAAGCCGGCGAAGCTTCCGGTAACCTGGACACCATTTTGCTGCGCCTATCGCAATACATTGAAAATATTACCAAACTGGTTGGCAAAGTCAAGTCAGCCATGGCCTATCCAATCGCGGTTCTGTTGATCGCTCTTGGCTTGACCGGGATAATTTTGTGGAAAGTTGTGCCGGTTTTTGCGGACATGTTCAGTCAGTTGGGAGCTGAACTTCCCCTGCCCACTCAGATAGTTGTCGGCGCCTCTGATTTTCTTGTCGCCAATATCATTTATATTATTATCGTTATAATTGGGCTAGTTTTTGCCTATCGTTATTACTATGCCACCTTTAAAGGCCGGCGGGTGATAGACAAAATCAAGCTGCGAATTTGGGTTTTGGGCCCACTTCTGGTTAAATTGTCCGTTGCCCGTGTGACCCGCACTCTGGCCACCCTGCTGACATCGGGAGTTGAAATTATCGAGAGTATGACCATTACCGCCAAGACATCCGGCAACGCCATCATTGAAGACGCTGTAATGAAAAGCCGGGCCATGGTTCAGGAAGGGAAACCGCTGTGGGAGTCTTGGGAAGAAACCAAGCAATTTCCATATATGGTCACGCAGATGGTCTCGGTCGGCGAACAAACCGGCTCCCTGTCCACCATGCTCGGAAAAGTAGCCGATTTTTATGATGAAGAGGTCGATCAAGCCGTTTCGGCCCTGATATCGTTGATGGAACCTATCATGATCCTGTTTCTGGGCGGATTGGTTGGTTCGATTATTGTCGCCATGTACTTGCCATTGTTTGACATTATTGGCAAAGTGGGTTAAAAAAACGCAAGTTGATTGCCATTGAAGATCAAAAACTAAGCAAGAAATTAGTATTTCTGAATTCGATTCGAATTGCTATTTTCTTAACTCTGATTCTGGCTTCGATAATTATTTGGCTGTTTTTCAACATCCATTTTTCAATTGTCCCTATTATCATTGCCCAAGTTGTGGCCATTGCCGTCAGCATCCTGTTTTTCCCTCTGTCCAGTCTGCTCAATATCCGGCTGCTGCTGTATTGCCAGTTGACATTTGACATCCTGATGATCACCTTGTTGGTTTATCTTTCAGGCGGCATAATCAGTCCGTTCTATTTTTTATATATCCTGCCCATTATTGTCGCTGCCATTTTTCTGACCCGCCGCGATACTGTTATAATGGCCACTTTTTCGTTCATATCGTTTGGAATTCTTTCCGATCTTTTGTATCTGGGCGTCATTCCTTACTATCCTAACATCGATGTGGGCGAAGTGTCATTGGGAACTTTTATTTACAACCTGCTGATGAGTTTCATCGCCTTTGCCGCTATTAGCATCATGTCTTCCTATTATTTTGAACGAATCCGCAAAACTGGGAATCAACTGAAAAGCATTCAGGATAATCTGCAGGACATGGTTTTACTCAATAACTCGGTCATGGAGAAAATGGAAAGCGGCTTCATAACGGCCGATACTGAAGGCCGGATCATCTCCTATAACGCCAAGGCCGCCCATTTATTGCGCCTGAAGAAGGTAGAGAATGTTTTTGAACTTTTCCTTGCCAAAACCGATCTGCAGAAAATTCAAAAAACATGGCAGAGCAACACCCCGTATTATTTTGAAATAAAATTGCACGAATTCGATTTGGGAATTTCGGTATCGCAAATTAAAAAAGTATCGACGTTTGAAAATTTGATCGTTTTTTTGATCACCGATTTAAGCGCCATCAAGAAAATCGAGAAAAAATTGCAGGAGCAAGAGCATTTGGCCTTGATTGGCGGGATGGCAGCCGGTATTGCCCATGAAATTCGTAATCCGCTAACCTCGATTTCAGGTTCGGTGCAGTTTCTGCGCCAGGAACTCTCTCTTGATAGTGAATTCAAGAACCTGATGGATATCATTGTCAGTGAATCGGCGCGGCTATCCGCGTTCATTGAAGAGTTCCTGAATTTTTCCAAACAGGTGCCCCTGGAAATTACTGAATTCGATCTGGCTCTGGTTTTGGATAAAGTTGTGGAGATGCTGTCCCTGAATTTGCCGGAGGTGCGTTTTTTAAAAAAATATAACCGCGATCATTGGGTCGCTGCCGATGTCAATAAGATCAGGCAGCTGGTCTGGAATCTGCTTAACAACGCTGTCAAGGCCTCGAATGAAAAAGGGGAAATAGAAATCAACCTTTTTCGCGAAGGGGAGACCGTTTATTTATCCATCAAGGATTTCGGTGTCGGCATGGACAGCACTGAAATGCAAAAAATATTTACCCCATTTTATTCCAAATTCGCTTTCGGAATCGGTTTGGGAATGACTATCGTCAAACGAATTGTTGATGAACACGGGTTCAAAATGGAAATAAAATCCGAAAAAAAACTTGGCACCGAGGTAGTGATATGCTTCAGCAAGCCATAAACATTTTAATTGTTGACGATGACCGCAGTCTGCGCAAAATGCTTGCCTTTGTTTTAGTTAAGGAAGGATATTGTGTGGAAGAAGCGGTCAACGGTGTAGATGCATTGAAAAAACTGAAAGGAAGAAATTTTGACCTGGTCATTTCCGATATCCGCATGCCAGATCTCAATGGTATTGAACTGCTTAAAAAAATCAAGACCCATGATCAAGATCTGCCGGTGATCATGATCACCGCTTATGCTACTACCAACGACGCCATTGAAGCCATGAAACTGGGCGCCGAAGATTACATCATGAAGCCATTCAGCCTTGATGAACTAAAAATCATCATCACCAAGTCGCTCCACAAAAAGAATATTGAGAGAGAAAATGTCCAATTAAAAGAAAAGCTTTCCGATAAGGAAAATTTTGAAAACATCGTCGGCGTCGATCCCAAGATGCGCAAGATATTTGAGTTGATCGATACCATTGCTCAAACCGATTCCACTGTGTTGATCAGCGGTGAAAGCGGAACCGGCAAGGAATTGATTGCCCGGGCCATTCACAGCAAATGCAGTCGCAGCAGTCAGAAATTTATTTCCATCAACTGCGGGGCTTTGCCTGAAAACCTTCTGGAAAGCGAGTTGTTCGGTCATAAAAAAGGCGCTTTCACCGACGCTTACCAGGATAAGGAAGGTCTTTTTGAAGCGGCCAATCATGGCACGCTCTTTTTGGACGAGATTTCTGAAATGTCGCAAAAAATGCAGGTCAAGATATTGCGGGCCATCCAGGAAAAAGTCATTCGCCGGGTGGGCGGGAATCAGGAAATCCAGGTGGATGTGCGCATCATCACCGCCACCAATCGCGATTTGATGGAAAGCATTGGAAAGGGCGAATTCCGGTCCGATCTTTATTACCGCTTGAATGTCATTTCCATCAAAGTACCGCCGCTGCGGGAACGGAAAGAAGACATTCCGATATTGATGCAATATTTTTTACAGCGTTACAACAAAAAATTTGCCAAGGACATTCAAGGTTTTGAAAAAAAAGTCCTGGAATGCTTTCAAAATTATAATTGGCCGGGAAATGTGCGCGAATTGGAAAATTTTATCGAAAGAGGCATCGCTTTGGAAAAAGGTCAGATTATCAGCGCCAGCTCGCTGCCTTCTGAAGTGATTTACAATCTGGATGCGTCCGCGGTGACAGGAGCGGATTGGCAAGCCATGCTTGGTCTTGGAAAATTTAATTTCACCCAGTTCATCGACAATATCAGCAAAAGCATCATTATCCGGGCTTTGGAGTTGAACAATGGCAATATTAAGAAAACCGCCGCCTTACTCCAAATCAACTACCGTTCCCTGCGTTATCTGATCGATAAGTTTGCCTTGAAATTCCGTTCCTGATCTTTTGGCGCCCCTTACTGCTTAAATTAAAAACATCAACCAGCTGACCAGGATAACACCGCCGGCCATGTATAAAAATAATTTAAGGGCGTAGCGCGTGATGTGGCGGTAATCATTGTGCTTGATGAAAGCCAGCAGGATGGAAACAATGGCTGCGAAAATTAGCATAGAAAGAATATGGCTTTTAAATATCACTCTTTTCTCCCCTTGACCAGGTCAAAAGCGTTCAAAGCCACCAGATAATTGAGCAGCCCGGCGGACGCGAGATAGGCGGTTCCGTAATGGAAGGTTACGGCCTTGATGTCTCCAGCGGCCCAATGGGTCAGGGTAATGATGATGAAAAAAAGACCATTGCCCAAATCGCCGAGAAAACCCAGTAGCAGCAGGGGATGCAGGACGGAGGTGTCGTAGAATTTCCCATTCATCAGCAACCCCATAACCAGCAATGACAGGATGCCGCAAAAAAAGACAATGCCCTTGACAGTTTTTTTCTGCAGCAGGTGACCAAGCCCCGGGACCAACCAGGACAAGAAGAAAATTAAATATGGATTCATTGTCTGCAGTATAGCGCAGATGGCTTAAAAAAACAAGCAGCAAACTAGTTCTACGTGATGTGTTATGCGTAATGCGTTATGCGAAGCAGCAATATATCGAAAAGATTTCCATTCTTTCACATAACGCATAACGAAGTTCTGCAAGTTCGTTCACGCATTACGTAGTTTGATTTCATTTTTGGTCCTTCCATTTTGCTCGATTTTTCGATATAATAAGGACCAAAAATGAAAAAGATACTGATTGTCGATGATGAAAAAAACATTCAGGTTTCGCTGGCCTCGGTGCTGGAGGATGAAGGTTACCAGGTTTATTTTGCCAATAACGGCCAGGCAGGAATTGAAAAATTCAAGAATATCAAGCCGGATGCGATTTTCCTGGACATTTGGCTGCCGGGAATGGACGGTCTGGAAGTAATTAAGCATATTTTGGCCATAGATCCCTTGCAGATCATCATCATGATTTCGGGGCACGGCTCGGTTTCAGCTGCGGTATCAGCACTGAAAGCAGGTGCCTATGATTTTCTGGAAAAACCGCTCAGTCTGGATAAAGTGATTTTCGTGCTGAAGCGGGGCCTTGAGTATCGCCAGGTTCGCGACGAAAACATGATACTGAAAACTATCCTCGGCCATGAAGATGAATTAGCCGGCAACGATGAAAAAAAGAAACTGCTCCGCGAAAGCACCGCGACTTTAGAATTTGAAACCGGTGATCCGCAGTATCTTCACAAGCAGAAATCGGTGGTTATGAGCAACATCATTTATGGCATCGGTCTCCATTCGGGAGAAAAAACCGGCATGGTCATCAAACCACTGCCGGCAGGCAAGGGCATCCGCTTTGAAAATATTTCCAAAGAGGGTTATATCCCGGCCCGCATCGAATATCTCAATAACAGCGGTTATGCTACATCGATTAAAAAAGATGACCTGGAAGCCAGGACCATTGAGCATTTTATGGCCGTGCTCCACGCTTTCCAGATCACCAACCTGGCCATTAAAATCAACAAAGAAGTGCCGATTGATGACGGTTCGGCCATAAATTTGTGTGAATTTATCAAGGAATGTGGGATCGTTGAGCAGGATGAAGACATCCCCGATATTGTTATCAGTAAAACATTGCTCATCGGCGATGAATCAGCCACCGGCAAGTTTATTAAAATCGAACCCTGCGATGTTTTTACAGTCAACTACACCTGTATTTACCCCGAACCGCTTGGCCGGCAGAGTTATGAATTCGTCATGCGTTCCGGCGAGGATTTTCAACGCGAAATTGCTCCGGCTCGGACCTATGGGTTCGTTGATGATTTCAACAAGCTCAGTGATATGGGGTTGGCTGAAGGGGGCAGGATGAACAATTTCATTCTGATTGACAAGGACAAAATCATTAACACGACCTTACGTTTTCCCGAAGAATTGGCCCGTCATAAAATTCTGGATATTATTGGCGATTTTTACCTGCTGGGTCGACCAATCCAGGGGAAAATCACCGCCCAGAAAACCGGTCATACCGACAACGCCAAGATGGTCAACCTTATAAAAGACACTTTTCTTAAAGCTAAATCCTAAAGTAAAAAGTAAAAAGTAAAAAGGAAAAAGTTAAGAAAAGAGACATTTTCAAGAAATATAAATTTCCGATTGATTTTCATTTTTAACCCCCTTTATTAAGGGGGGTGGCGTAGCCGGGGGGATACGAATTTCGGCCAGATATTTGCTTATTCCGAGATACTCAAATCCCCCCTTTATCCCCCCTTGGGTAAGGGGGGAAATTAATTCGATTTTCTTTTCTTCACTTTTTACTTTTACCTTTTACCTTTTTACTTGTTTCTGCCGACGGACACTCGAGCTTCAACACACACTCTGCGCATTTTGGGCTTATGGGTCGGCAGATGGTCTGGCCGAATCCCACCAGAACCTGGTTGACCTGCGGCCATTGCGGGCGGGGGAAAACTTTTTGCAATTCCAGTTCAACCGCTTCTGCTGTCCGGCCGCTGGCCCAACCCAACCGCCGTGATATGCGGAAAACATGTGTATCCACGGCAATGGCCGGAATGTCAAAGGCCAAGGCCAATACTAGGTTAGCGGTTTTGCGGCCGATGCCAGGCAGTTCAAGCAGTTCAGCCAAAGTGGCCGGGAAATTTTTGTTCTGGTTCAGGATGGCAGATATTTTAAGTATGTTTTTTGCTTTGGTTCGGAAAAAACCCACCGGATAGATCAGGCAGCCGACCTGAGCAGCTGTCAGTTGCAGCATTTTCCCAGGTGTGTCTGCTGTTGTAAAAAGCCGGGTCGAGGCCTGCTCAGTTACCGTGTCCTTGGTGCGCGAACTCAGCAACACCGAAACGAGGATTTTGAAAGGGGTAGAGCGATTGCTCTTTTCCAGGGCAAATACCGGGGGTGAAAGGGGAGTGATGAATTCTTTGATGGCCAGCAGAATTTGCAGCGGTTTGGTAGGGGTGGCCATTATCCGGCGAGATGTTCTCCGTTTAGAATTATTTCATGACTGATGGTTACGGTCGGCGTGAGGGTGGCCCTGACTCCACAGTACTTGTCTTCCGAAAGGGCGATGGCTTTGCGCAGGGGTTCCGTGGCCAGTCCCGGGCCGGTAAAAGTGTAAATGACTTTTATGGCCATGAATTTTTTCGGATGTTCTTCGGCCAGTATCGCTTCAGCGGCCACTTCGAATTTATCGACCTTGACCTTCATTTTGCCCAGGATGGAAATGACATCCATTCCCGTGCAGCCGAGCAGGGATACCAGAGTCAGGCCCTTGGGGCGAGGGCCCAGGTTCTTGCCCCCGGCTTCGGGTGTGCCGTCGATGACAAAATCGAAACCGTCCAGATGGGCTTGAAAGACAAGGCCTTGCTGCCAATCGATCTTCGCTTCGAGTTTCATTGTGGTTGCCTCCACATGCAAATGACCAAAACAGAATCGTAATGCGTGAACGAACTTGCAGGACTCCGGAATGCGTGATGTGAAAGAAAAGAGATCACAAATATTTTCGTACTATTGCTGTTTCTCATAACGCATCACGCATTACGCATCACGGAAGATCGTTTGTAATCTCTAATCCCAGAGCCGGCCCAGCTTGTCCAATTGCTCGCCGGTATATTTGCGGAACAAAATTTCCCACTCGCGCGAGCCTTCGGGAATATTTTTTTTCTGGGATATGATCTTGTCCCGGGCTGCGGTTTCAATGTCTTCAAACATTTTCAATTCATCCAGAATGAAATTGTAGATTTTAAAGCGGATATTACCGATATCGTCACTGTAATCGACTTCATCACTTGTTTCTATGAAGTCGACGATCAGCTTGGTCAGATAATTTACCCGGTTTTTCGACAATTTCAGGCTCATAGGACGACCTGCAAGTGGCCTGTAAATACAAGGGTTTCAGGGTCTATTGTATACGCAAAAGAGACGCAGGCTTGGCACGTCTTTTGCTCCAATGTCCAAAAAATGTAACGCAACCTCTTCATGTTTGGTATTTTAACACTTGAAAAGGGAAAGGTCAACTGAAAATCACACGAAAGGGGGAGGTGTGCTTCCCTATGATTGAAAATCTATCAATTAGACAGCGAATATAGCCGATATTAAAGGATAATATAATTTTAAAAATGCTTATGTGTCAGCATTGTGTCATTCTTTTTCATTCTCTACCTTCGTCTCTTTCTTTATTTCTTTGATGCAGTGCCAAAAAAACATAACAACAGTATTATGGAAAGGCTCATTTTTTGCAAGTGTAGAAAATCCCGGAATTGATACACTTCCATATTCATCAATTGTTGCTCTTCCAATTTCATTGGTTTTGTTTTTTTCAGTTTCACCCTCTTTCTCTTCAAGTAAAGCAATAGATGCTGTTGCTAGTGTAGTGCGTCCAACACTTCTTTACATTTGGCGATCTTTGCCAAAATACGCTCAACCGGAGCGCTCCAGACGAAGACCTTTGGATTTTGGTT
>Ga0209747_1000596_pt1 | contig 19582 bp, 17 predicted proteins | sample BarGraNGADG00311_FD_184498 | JGI IMG/M metagenome (GOLD analysis project Ga0209747, IMG submission 184498) | Arctic peat soil microbial communities from Barrow, Alaska - Barrow Graham LP Ref core NGADG0011-311 (SPAdes) (version 2) | ecosystem: Environmental > Terrestrial > Soil > Wetlands > Peat...
GCATCACGCCACGGGTCGCGCGCACCCGGACCTGCGTGCCGTCCTTCGTCACGACGGCGCCCACCACGCGCCCGTCCTCGACCACCAGGTGCTCGAGCGGCGAGTTCAGCCACACCTGGGTGCCCTGCCGCTGCGCCACCGTCATGAACGACGCCGTCAATCCGGCGCCCATACCGATGTCACGGCGGCCGCGCACCGCACCACCCACGCCGCGGAACACGAACTTCGCACCGCGCATGAAGCCACTCGGGGTTGACCAGGCGCGCGCGATCAGCCACATGTCGTCGGTCATCATGGGGAACGCCACGCCGTCGGACTTGCCACGGGAGGTCTCCCACCACTCCTCCGGGAGGTCCTTGGCGTCGAAAAGCTTGACCTCGATGGCGCGGCCGATCTTTCCACCCGGCAGCTCGGGGTAGTAGTCCGGGTAGTCCGCGGCGCGGGCGAACTCCATGCCCAGCTTCTCGAGCATGGTGACGCACTCGTCGATCGAGTCGACGAACGCCTCCTTGCGTTCGCGGGACGACGCCGTCCCGACGTCTCCGATCGTTGCCTCCATGTAGGCGAGGGCCTCCTCACGGGAGTCGCCAGCGCCGTCGCGCTTCATCAGGGGGTTGTTCGGCAGCCACATTCCGCCGCCCGACATCGAAGTACTGCCACCCCACTTGTCCGTGCTCTCGACCATGAGCACCGAGAGCCCCTCGTCCGCCGCCGAGAACCGGGAGGCGCTGCTGGCGTCGGCCCGCCGCCTCTTCGCGGCGCGGGGCTACCACGTGGCGCTCAGCGCCATCGCGCGCGACGCCGGCGTCGGCCAGGGCAGCCTCTACCGCCACTTCCCCACCCGGCTCGACCTCGCGCTCGCGATCTTCGAGGAGAACTTCACGGTACTCGAGCGAATCGCGGCCTCGGACCCCGGGCCGGGCTGCTTCCTGCGGCTCTGGCGGCGGCTCATCGGGTTCACGGTGGAGTCGACGGCGTTCGTCGAGACCGCCGTGGACGCACGCCGGCAACTGGTGAACTACCGCGGACCGGAGCGGCTGGTGGGGCTGCTCTCGGGGCCGCTCGCCCGGGCGCAGGAGGCGGGGCTGGTGGACCCCGCGCTGACGGTGGGCGACCTCATGCTCCTGCAGCGCATGGTGTACGGCGCGATCGTCACCGAGGTGGATCCCGCGGCGGCGTCGGCGGTGGCCGTGCGGGCCCTGGAACTGGTGGACGAGCGGCTCGCCTGGGGGGAGGACTGACCGGCGCGACGCCGTCGGCGGGCCGCTCGCTCCCGTGAGCCTTCCCGGGGTCCGGGCGGGCGCCCGCTACCGTGAAGCCATGACGGACGTCCCGGAGGACTTCGAGTTCGAGCGCCGCTTCTTCGTGCGCGAGCTGCCGCTGCACCTGGTGGGCGCCGAGCCACCCGCGGTGATCGTGCAGACGTACTACCTGGCCGTCGACGGCTACGGCCTGCGCCTCCGCCTGCAGGCGTCGGCCCCACGGCAGCGGCTGGACACCACCACCCGCGCCGACGACGCACTCACCCAATTCGCGCCGGAGTTCGACCTCTGCGTGCTCACCGCCAAGGGCCCGTACGTGGGTGGTACCCGATATGAGGCGGAGCGCCAGCTGGACATCGGAGTCGGGATCGAGATGTCGCGGCGCGGCGGGGCGACGATCGCGAAGTCGCGCTTCTCGGTGTGGCTGGACGAGGACGGCTGGGTGATCGACGAGTTCGCCGGCGCGAACCGGCCGCTCATCATCGCCGAGTGCGAGCGCAACGGCCCGGTCACGGACCTGAGGATCCCGAGCTTCTGCCTCTCCGAGGTGACCGACGACTCGCGGTTCTCCAACGACTACCTCGTGAACGTCCCCTACTCCACCTGGGCCTACCGCTTCGAGGAGGAGCTCGCCGCTTCCGGGCCGCACTTCATGAAGGAGTTCGGCACCAACGCGACGTCAGCGGGGTAGCGGGGCGGCGCCGTCGGGCGCCCGGCTGCCCTCGGCCTTGAGGGGGAGGGTTCGCGCTGAGGCCGCTTGGCGCGCGCCGCACCGTGGGCGCGAACCCTCCCGCTCGGCGCAGAACCTCCCCCGGGGCCACAGCACAGGACCTCCCCGTGGGCGCGAACCCTCCCGCTCGGCGCAGAACCTCCCCCGGGGCCACAGCACAGGACCTCCCCGTGGGCGCCAACCCTCCCGCTCGGCGCAGAACCTTGCAGTGGTGGTTCGGGCGGGCAAGTCACGGTGGCATAGTGTTCCCCCGTGGCTCTGCTCGGGATGATGGCGTACTCGTTCCTGTCCGCTGTCGTGCTGGTGTTGCCGATCGAGCCCTACTTGGTGGGCCTCGCGTACTTCCGTCCCGGCGACGTCTGGTTCGCGGCCCTCCTCGCCGCCGTCGCGCACATGGCGGGGAAACTGGTGCACTTCTTCCTCGGGGTGGAGGTGCTGCAGCGCCTGAAACTGGCGCACCGGGCCGAGCTCAACGAGGTCTGGGCGCAACGTTGGGAGTCGCTCGCGGAGTTCGCCGGGCACCACACGTGGGCGATGTCCGTGATCACGTTCCTCTCCGCGGCGGTCTCCCTGCCACCGTTCTCGGCGATGCCGTTCCTCGCGGCGTCGGTGGGGATGCGCTGGTGGACCTTCGCGCTCGCGGGCACGGCCGGGCGGTTGGCCCGCTTCTGGGCGGTCATGGCCGTGCCCGGGTTGCTCCCGGAGTCGCTGTTCGGGGTCTGAGGGCGTCCTCCCCGCCGTCTTCGGGATCCGAGGGGGTCTTCCCGGCGAAACCGCCTGCCAAATGGAGTGGCAACCAATGGCAACAGATACAGTCCCACCCCGGGACGCCCCTGACGTATCGCCAAGTGACGTCAGCGCGGGTCATCCGGTCGGCCAGAGCCCCAGCAAGCGATACACGCCCTGCGGGTTGTATCGGAAACCGGCTGGGTGCCTCGGCGCTTGTATCCTCAACGCCCAAACGCCTGGGAGTTGTATCGCCAACCCGGCACCACACCCGGGTTGGCTCCGTTCGGGACCCTCGATGACCTAACTACTCGACGACCTTGCTCAGGGGGAACTCCACGATGTCCTCCGCGCCGGCGGCCCTGAGCCGGGGGATCAGGAGCCGGACGTCGTCCTGGTCCACGATGGTGTTGACGGCGAACCAGCCCTCGGCCTGCAGCTTCGAGACGGTGGGGCTCTTGAGGGACGGCAGCACGCTCTCCACGAGCGCCAGGTTGTCCTCGTGCACGTTGAGCATCAGCCCGGACTTCCCGCGGGCCGCCAGCGCCGCGCGCAGCAGCATGGCCAGGTCCTCGATCTTCGCCCGCTTCCAGGGGTCCGCCATGGCCGCGCGGCTGGCGATCAGCCGGGTGGTGCTGCGCAGCACCTCGTGCACGATGCGCAGGCCGTTGGCCCGCAGCGAGCTCCCTGTCTCCGTCAGCTCCACGATCGCGTCGGCAAGGTGCGGGGGCTTGACCTCGGTGGCGCCCCACGAGTACTCCACCTCGGCCTCGATGCCGTTGGCCGCGAGGAACTGCTCGGTGAGCTCAACCGCCTCGGTGGCGATGCGGGTGCCCGCGAGGTCCTTGATCGTCCGGATCGGGGAGTCCTCCGGCACGGCAACCACCCACCGCACGGGCCGGCGCAACTGCTTGGAGTACTCCAGCTCCGCCACCTCCACCACGTCGCGCCCCAGGATCCAGTCGAAACCGGTGACCGCCAGGTCGATCAGCCCGTGCTCGACGTAGCGCGAGGCCTCCTGCGGGCGGATCAGCATGCAGCGGATCTCGTCGTCGTCGATGGTGGGGTAGTAGCCGCGGCTCGAGATCGAAATCGCGTAGCCGGCCTTCGCGAACAGGTCAACGGTCGCGTTCTGCAGGCTCCCCTTCGGCAACCCGAGGTTCAGGAGGTTCACTTCGCGCCGCCGTACATCTGTTCGGGCGTCATTTCGCGCTCGGCAATCTCCACGAGGGACCCGTCCTCCGCCACGGTGCGGTAGAAGCAGCTGTGGAAGCCCTCGTGGCAGGCGGGTCCGGTCTGCCGCACGCGCAGGACGACGGCGTCGAGGTCGCAGTCCATGCGCATCTCGACGAGATCCTGCATGTTCCCCGAGGATTCACCCTTCTTCCAGAGCTTCTGCCGGGACCGCGACCAGTAGTGCGCCTTCCCTGTCTCGAGCGTCAGCCGGAACGACTCCTCGTTCATGTACGCGACCATCAGGACCTCGCCGGTGGGCACGTCCACGGTCACGGCCGTGATGAGGCCGCCGGCCTTGGCGAAATCCGGCTGGAACTGCGGCTGGGTCATCAAGGGCCTCCACGTGGGACGGGCAGGAAACGTCACGGAAACTATCACGTTCCACACTGGTGGCGTCCGGGGTGACCAGAACGACGTCGGGCCACGGCCGCAACGGGTGCCCAAGAAGGGCGGGAACGGGTGCCCAAAAGCACCGTAGGAAGCGCGACCCCGTTGAACAATGGAACCGGACCCGGCCACTTCTGCGCGCGGTGGACCCCCGAAGGAGCAGGTCATGAGAGTTGTGGTGATTGGCATCGCCAATCAGCAGACCTCCCTACCGGTCGAGCGGTTCCCCGTCGAGTACACGGCGCAGCGGTACCTCACCGGCATGATCCGGCACACCGTGGGTGGGGTCGGCTTCAACGTGGCGCGCTCCCTCAGCGCCCTTGGCCACATGGTGGCACTGGCCAGCCCCCTCGGCGAGGACTACCCGGCCGCCATGATCGACGCCGAGGCCTACCGCTACAACCTGTCCACCCACCTGTGCCGCCGCGAACTGGCGCGCACCCCCCGTTCCGTGGTGCTCTACGACACCACCGGCCGCCGCCAGGTCAACACGGACCTCACGGATGCCGCCGATTTCGCCTTCACACCCGAGGACCTGGCGCCGGACCTGTATCGCGCCAAGCTAGTGGTGCTCGCCAACCTGGACATGGCACGGCCCCTCATCGAGCCGTTGCGGCAACGGGGCCAGCGTTTCGCCGTCGACCTGCAGGACATCCAGGGTGCGGACAACCCCTACGACCAGGACTTCCTCGGCGCCACCTACATCAACATGTCGAACGAGCTGCTGCACGGCCGCGAGCCGGAGGTGCTGAAGGACCTGCGGGAGCGTTCGGCTGCGAAGGTCCTGTCGATGACCCTGGGCCGCGACGGCGCCCTCGTCCTCACCCGCGAGATGACCGAGCCGGTGCATGTGACCTCGCCCGAGTCGCAGGCGATCGACTCCGTGGGCGCGGGTGACATGTACTGGGCGGTATTCCTGCACCACCTTGTCAAGGAGAAGGCCGACGCCGTCACCGCGGCCACGCGAGGCTGTCAGGCCGCCGCCCGCCTGGTGTCCAGCGAACCGGTCTACGGGTCGACGAACGCGGATGACCTCAAGGCGATCCTGGGTGTGGTACCCAAGGATGCCGGCGCCCCCACCCCTCCCGAGGTCGGCTGGAACGCCTACTCCCCTGAGTGGTGAGGGCCGGCCGCCGGCGATCCGCCGGCCGGCCCGTCCCGAGCCTCGGCTCTCCGAATCTCAGCCCTGGACCTTCGCGAGTTCCTGAGCGATCACGGCCTCGAAGTCCGCGAGCGGTTTCGCGCCGCCCACGTACTGGTCATTGATGAGGAACTGCGGGGTGGAGGCCTGCCCCAACAGGGCCATGGTGGCCTGGTATTCCGCCTGGACCGCGGCGCGGAGTTCCTCCCCGGCGACGTCCGCCGCGAACTGCTCGGGGTCCGGCACCCCCACCTGCTGGGCGAGACCCGCCAGCGGCTCTGCGGAGAAGTCCTTCTTGCCGTCCACGAACTGGTAGGTGAACACCGCGTCGTTGTACTCCCAGAAGAGCCCCTGCTCACCGGCCGCGCGCGCCGCCACCGCGAGGTCCACGGACTCCTCCTGGAACACCGGGAAGTCGCGCCACTCGATGCGCAGGGTGCCGTCGTCCACCAGGGACATCAGGCCGGGGCGGGTCTCCAGCGAGAACTGGCCGCAATAGTGGCACCGGAAGTCGGCGTACTCGATGAGGACCACGGGCGCGTCCACCTCGCCCATGGCGAGCGGGTCGTCGGGGTCGCGGCGGGGCTGGGCCCGGATCAGGTCCAGCACCTCCTGCTGCTGCTCCTCGGTGAGGGTGGGGCTCGCGGTGGGGTCGGGGGTGGCCGCGGCCGAGCCTTCAGCGGTGGCCGCCGGATCGGTCGCCGAGCCGGCGGTTCCGGTGGTGGAGCCCTGGTCGCCCTGTGCGCTGTCCCGGTTGGAGATGACGATGCCTATGATGATGCCGAGCAACAGGACGATCGCCATCGTCAGGATCACGATCAGCGTCCGCTGCGCGGGCGCCTTGGGGGGCGGGCCGGTGTGCCCGGCGGCGTCGTGGCCACCCGGTCCCTGGCCGCCAAGTCCCTGGCCACCAAGTCCCTGGCCACCCGGTCCCCGGCCGGCATCGCCCGGGGGAGGGGTGACGCCCTGGTAGTCGCTCACGCCTGCTCCTTCTGTCCGTTGCTCACTGTCCGCGGATTCCGCCCCGCCGCGCGCGGAGCATGGCGCCGATCACGGCCGCCACCGCGCCCACCCCGCCCACGCCGATCGCCACCTTCGCGGCGGTCGGCAGGTCGCTGAGGCCGGAGGTCCCACCCTCCGCCGACGGCGTCGCGGTAGGGGTCAGCGCCGGCGTGGCGGCCGCCGTGGTGTCGACCGACGACGACGTCGCGCCCGCCCCGGGGGACGACGCGGCGGGAGCGGCCTCGAACGTTGCGCCGTCGTCCCCGGCCAGCCCGGTGGCCAGCTCGAACGACACCGAGCCCTCGATGCGGTGGCCGTCCGCGGAGACCACGGACCAATTCAGGTGGTACGTGCCGTCGCTGAGCGCCGGGAACGGCGCGGTGGCCACCCTGTCCGACACAGTGGGGGTGGCCTCGTACACCGTGGTGTCCGCCGCATCCCGGATCAGTACCGCGGGGGTGGCGTCGAGGAGGGCGTTGGTGAACTCAAGCACGATCTGCGGGGGCAGCTCGCTGAGCACCTCGCCCTCGGCCGGAACGGAGGAGACCAGCTGTTCGTGCGCCTGCGCGGGGAGCGCCAGCGCCGGCGCCAGCAGCGCACCGGCGACGAGCGCCAGCAGCGCGGCGCGTCCGGGGAGGCGGAGGGCGGTCACCCCATCAACTGTAGACGCCCGCCCCTCACCCGTCCGCCCGTCGCGCCACCCAGAACTCGCCGTCGTCCAGGACGAGCTCGAACGGGACGCCGAAGCGCGCACTCGCCCACGCGGCGACGTCGTCGGGCGGATGGCCACCCCACCAGGGCGAGTACCCGTCCACCACCACGAACTGCGGGACGGGGTTCGCGTTGCCGACCCAGTACACCGTGGTCGTGGGGGCCAGGTAGGCGAGGAGGGTCAGGTCCGCATCGACGGTGGCGCCCTCCGGGATCGCGGCGATGACGCGCTGGGCCGGGTCCCAGCGCCAGGTGCGGTCATAGGACGCCGGGCGCACCAGCGTCGTCAGGGGCAGCGCCGTGCCCAGCACCAGCGTCACGGCGACGGCGACCCCCAGCGCGGCGTTGCGGCGCAGCCGGGTGGCGGGGACGGCGTCGAGGAGGGCGGCGAACGCGATCGGCATGAGGATCGCGCTGTAGTGCCACTGCCAGCCCCAGTAGTAGGGCACGTCGCCGGCGAAACGCCACGCCAGCGTGGGCAGCATCAGCAGCATGAGCGGCGACCGCAACCCCACCACCCCCGCGGTGGCGACGAGCATCGCCAGGGTCACCCACTTCTCCACCGGGGTGAACGGGGTGAGCAGGCCGGTGAGGCGGGAGGTGTAGTCGTACTGGTCCGACGGGTTGAGCGCCGGCAGGATGACGGCGGTGGCCAGGACCGTCCACAGGATGCCCCACGCGGCGAGGCCGAGGCCGAGCCGCCGGGCGGCCGGGTGGCGCCACGCGATCAGCAGCCCGAGAGCCGCCGCGGTGAGCCCCAGGTCCTCCTTCACGAACACCAGCGGCGCCGCCCACAGGACGCAGCGGACCAGGTCCCCGCGGAGGTACGCCGTGAGCGCGAACGCCACCAGGGGGACGGCGATCGCGATCTCGTGGAACTGGGCCGCGACGGCGGACTGCAGGCCCCAGCCCAGCCCGAACGCCAGGCCGAACACGGCGCCGAATCCGGCGCCGTGGCGCTCCACCGCGAGGCGCGTCAGCGGCCAGGTGGCCACCGCGAACAGCAGCGCCTGCAGCAGCAGGAGGGTGAGCCCGGAGGGCCAGAGCGCCCACACCGGCCCCAGCAGCACAAGCAGCGGATGGAAATGGTCCCCGAGGAGGTTGAAGCCCTCGCCCTTGATGGGGACGATCGGGGCATCCAGGGTGGAGTAGGCCTTCGCGAGCTGGGAGAAGATGCCCAGGTCCCACGACGGCACGATCAGGGCCGTCCACTGCAGCCACGCGTACAGCCCGTACACGAGGGCGACGACGGCGGTGACCGCGCTCGCGACGGTGACCGCCTGGCCGGCGGAGGAGGGGGAGGAGGGGGAGGAGACCGGGGCGCCGTCGGGCAGGTCCGCGGCCGGGGACTCCGCCTCAGAGGTCATTCGTCCTCTGCAGGGAGCGCAGCGCGAGCCAGCCGAGCGGCACGCGCGCCCACAGGGTGAGCACGCGGAAGACCAGGGTCACCGAGAGCGCGGTGGCCGAGGGGATGCCGGCCAGGGTGAGGCCGGAGGTGAGGGCCAGCTCCACGGGCCCGATGCCAGCGGGCGAGGGGACCAGCGACCCCGCCGTGTTGGAGGCGAGGTAGGTGATCGCGAGGGTGGACGCCGGCAGGGTGTACCCGAAGGCCGCCAGCGTGCACCCGAAGGCCACCACGTAGCCGGCCGTCATGATGACGTTGCCGAGGAAGCCGACCGCCAGGCGCCGCGGGTTGCCCATGAGCCACACGAGCCGGGGCCATACCTGCTGCACGATGGGCTGCAGCTTGCCGAACACCCAGGCGCGGATCGCCGGGATCGCCACCAGCACCCCGACCACCAGCACGACGACGGCGATGCCCACCATCAGCGCGGTGGACGGCAGCGCCACGGAGCCCGCGGAACCCGTGAACACGGTGACCAGGACCAGCAGGATGATGGTGGCGACGAAGCGGGCCACCATCGTGAGCGAGACGGTGGCCACCGCGATCGGCGCGTCCACCTTCTGCCGCGAGAGGTACCGCAGGTCGATGGCTGCCGGCCCCACCCCGGCGGGGGCCACGAGGCTGACGATCGAGGAGGCGATCTGGACCTTGGTGGTGCGCCAGAGGGGCAGCTTCTCCTGCGTGAAGGACACGAGCCCGAGCGCGGCGCCGTAGTAGGTGGAGAGGCCGAACCCGAACGCCGCGAGCAGCCACCAGGGATTCGCGTCCTTGAAGGAGGTGATGACGTCCTGGAAGTTGAGCGACCCGAACACGATGACGGCGGCGAGCAGCGCCACCGAGGTGGACAGGACGGTGCGCAGGCTGAACCGCCGCAGCGGGATGGGCTCGGCACTCGCCGTCGGGATGAGGGCGGTGAGCTCGGACCGCAGTTCGCCGAGGATCTTCTTGTGGGAGGACATCGCCGCTCGGGTCTCGCGCGGCATCGCGACCCCCTGCAGCAGGGGCGCGATGGACGCCAGTTGCGTGCTCGAGAGGCTCCGGCGGGCGGAGGCCAGCGCTCGATCCACGCCCACCTTGAGGGCGACCATGGTGAGGACCTGGGCAAGGTCGAAACGGCGGGACAGCTCGGAGGACGCGATCTCACCCACCTCCCAGCCGCGAATCCACAGGGCGCCCCCCGCGTCCACCTGGACGTCGGACGCCGACATGTTCCGGTGCGCGATCCCGCGGTCATGGGCGCCGCCCAGCTGGGACCACAGTGTGTCCAGCAGCTCGTCCGGCACGGACTCCAGCTCGACCAGCGTGCGCGGCCCGACGACGTGGGGCTGCACGAGCAGGATGGAGTCCGCGGCCTCCGCGATCCCATTGATGGACGGGACGTTGACGCCGGCACTCGCGGCCTCGTAGTTCATGAGGATGGCGTGCTCGGCGGTCTCGCGCAGGGTGGGGGTCACCCGGCGGCTGACGCCGCGGAGCCGGATCGTCTCCCAGAGGCTCGCGAGCAGCCCCACCACCTGCCGGTCGCCGTCCATGACGGTGACGTCCGAGCGCACGCCGCTCTGCCAGACCCCGTAGGTGCGGTAACCCGAGCCGGTGGTGCGGCGCTCGGCCGCCAGGATCGCGACGACGTCGGCGGGGATGGGGAGTGGGTCGGGCACGATCACGTCGGTGTCCGAGTCGAGCATGCGCATGATCTCGGAGAAGTCGGCGAGCACCGGTTCACCGGTGGAGGCCGGGCGGCGGGGGGTCACGGGGTGGTCCGGGGTGGGCGCCATCGGGAGGGCATCGGCGGGTGCCTGGAGTTGGGCGTTGTACCCGACGGGGGCGCTGGAGGAGACCAGCCAGGCCTGCAACGGTGCCTCGGCGACGTCGAGGCGCACGACGCGGTCGGGGTCCAGACCGGCCCGGCGCAGGCCCCTGATCAGGGCGAGGCCGGCAGCGCGGGTGGTCCGCGCCCCGCCGACGTACCGCGAGCCGAAGCCGACCATGCGGCCGAGGAAGACCGTGATGATGGCTCCGGCGATGGTCTGGTCGCCCCGGATGACGGCCATGCCGATCACGAAGAACAGGAAGTACCAGGACCACCGCACCAGCTTCGAGTTGGGGCCGCGGCCCACCACGGTCAGCAGGGCGGAGATGGCGGCCACGAACGGGGAGAACGCCGGCACCGCGAGGCCGCGCGGGTTGCGGGTGAGGCCGACGTTGAGGGAATGGTTGATGCTCAGCAGGTCCAGGAACTGCACCGCCGCCCACGCGATCACGGCGGCGAGGAGTCCCGCGACCAGCGCCTCGAGGAGGATGCGCCACTGCCGGCGCACGATGGTGATGACGATCACGCTCACCGGGATGAGGAAGACGACCAGGCCCTCGATCGCGGTGAGCGGGAGGAGCAGCAATTGGCCGAGGGCGGCGTTCACCACCTGGGTGACGTCCTGGGTCACGCCGGCGGTGGTGGACTGGCCGTAGATCGCGAGAACGAGCACCAGCGCGATCCCGACCGCGGACAGGATGAGCGCCACCAGGTCGCCGGGGCGGCGGATGTGCCGCTCCTCGACGTCGACGAGGTGCAGGGCGCGACGCGTGGTGAGCTCGCGCGTGGGAACCGCGTAAGGGGCCACGCCGGGGTCGGGGGCGGCGGCTTCGGCAGGGGTCGGTCGCGGCATCGCTGCTGGCGACCGCACCTCCTCCATGCTCTGGAGTCTACGAGTGATGACGGGGTGGGCACACCAGCGCGCCGGGGTGACGCCGCGGCGTCCGACGGCGTCTCACGGGCTGGCGGCGGCGTCTCACCCCATGGACCCGCGCCCCAGCGGGCGGACCGCGGCGCGATCATCGAGTAACCACCATCCAGAGCGACCGAGAGACCTGGCTCGTCGACGTCGCAGCAACCCCTGACGCGGAGATCCTGCGGCGGCGAGGGTGCTTCAGCCAGGACCGATGGAGAATGATGAGCATCGTCAACGCCCCGGGGCACGCCGGCACGTGCTGCACCGCACACCGGCAGGAGGACCTCGTCGGCGCCCGGGAGACCCACCAGGTGCGGATCTCCTACGAGCTCTTCCCGCCCCGCCGGCCCGAGCAGGCGGAGTCGGTCTGGGACGTGGTCCGCGAACTGGTGGCCACCTCGCCACGGTGCCTGTCCATCACCTACCCGTCGACGGCGTCCGGCCGGGCCGCGTCCCGCGAGCTGGTCGCCCGGGTGCTCACCGAGACCACCGTGCCGCCGGTGGCGCACCTCACCGTGGTCGGCGCGTCCCGTGCGGAACTCGTCGCACGGGTTCGCGCCCTGCTGGCCGCGGGGGTGCGCGACTTCCTCGCACTGCGCGGGGACCCCGAGCCGGGCAGGTCCTGGCAGCCGCACCCGGACGGGCTGGACTTCGCCACCGACCTCGTCCGGCTGATCCGCTCCGTGGAGCGTGGGGCGCGCGCGGCCGGGGACATCGAGGGCCCGGTGTCGGTGGGCTGCGCCGTCTACCCGCACGCCCACGGGGAGAACAGGTTCCGCGAACTCGTGGCCATGAGGGCCAAGCAGGAGGCCGGCGCGGATTTCGCCATCACGCAGGTCTTCTACGACGTGCGCGAGTACGTGGCGCTGGTGCGGGAGGCGCCGTCGGCCGGAGTCAGCATCCCCATCGTGCCCGGCATCATCCCCCTCACGGACCCCGGCCGGCTCACGCGGCTGGCCGGGCTGACCGGCGTCGAACTCCCGCGGGCGCTGCGGGAACTGCTCGACGTCTCCGACCCCGACGAGCGCTTCCACCGCGCCGTCATCGCGACGGCGGACCTCGCGCAGGGTGCCATCGACGCCGGCGCCCCCGGCGCGCACGTCTTCAGCTTCAACCAGGCCGGGCCGGCCGTGGCGTTGTGGGAGGAGTTGCGCCGTCGGGGACTCATCGCCGACGGCTCCTCCATGCCCTGACCCGCCCCCGATCCCACAGCCGTGTACGACCCCCAACGTCCCCCAAGCCCCAGACAGAAGGACCCCACCATGACCACCTTCCCGGCCGCAACGATCATCGGCTACCCGCGCATCGGGCGCGACCGCGAGTTCAAGAAGGCGGTCGAGGCCTACTGGGCCGGCCGCGCGTCCCTCGAGGAGACCACGCGGGCGCTCGCCGGCGTGCGCGCGCAGACGCGTGACCGCCTCGCCGCCCTCGGCCTCACCGAGCCCGGTGCGATCCCCGCGGACTCCACCGCGTACGACCAGGTGTGGGACATCGCGTCCTCGCTGGGGATCGTGCCGACGCGCTTCGACGATCTCCGCCTCCCGGACGGCTCACTGGACCTCACCGGCTACTTCACGGTGGCGCGCGGCGAGGGCGAACGGCCCCCGCTCGAGATGACCAAGTGGTTCGACTCCAACTACCACTACCTCGTCCCCGAGATCGGCCCGGACACCGAGATCCGCCTCGTGGACGACCGTGTGGTGCGCCTCGCCACGGAGGCCCCGGACCTGCGCCCGGTCATCGTCGGCCCGGTGACCCTCGCCCTCCTCTCCAAGCCTGCCGACGGCGCCCCCGAGGGCTTCGCGCCGATCGACCGGCTCGACGACATCCTGGCCGGGTACGCGGAACTCCTCGCCGCCCTCAGTGAGGCGGGCGTCGCATGGGTCCAGCTGGACGAGCCGGCCCTCGTGGCCGACACCTGGCCGCGCGAGGTGGTCGTGGCGGCGACGGCGTCGGCCTACCGGGCACTCGGCGACCTCCCCGATCGGCCCGCCATCTTCGTGATGGGGTCCTACGGCCCGCTGGGTGACGCGCTGCCGCCGCTGGCGGCGTCGGGCATCGAGGCGATCGGGCTGGACCTGGTGCGCGGCGAGATCCCGGACGACGTCGACATCCTCACCGGCAAGACCGTGGTGGCCGGCGTGATCTCGGGCCGCAACATCTGGCGCGCCGACCTGCAGGAGGCCTTCGGGATCCTCGGCGAGCTGCGCGCGCGGCTCGGCGACGACTCGCCGATCGCCGTCGCCACCTCGACGTCGCTGCAGCACGTGCCGCACGACGTCGCGCGCGAGGCGGGCCTGTACCCCGAGCTGCGCACGTGGCTGGCGTTCGCCGACCAGAAGGTGGGCGAGGTGCTGACGCTCGCGCGCGGGCTGGCCGCGGGTCGGGGGGCCATCGCCGGCGAGATCGCGGAGTCCGTGGCCGTGCGGGCCCGGCGCGCCGCCCACCCGGGCGTCCGCGTGGGCGATGTCCCCGTCGTGCCGGACGCGTTCCGCGCCCGCGAGCCGTACCTGGTGCGCGCGGCGGCGCAGGAGGACCTGGGGCTGGGGGCGCTGCCGACGACGTCGATCGGCTCGTTCCCGCAGACCGGCGAGATCCGGCGGGCGCGTGCCGCCCACCGCGCGGGCACGCTCTCGGACGCCGCCTATGACGCTGCCATGCGGCGCGAGATCGCCTCCGTTGTGGCGCTGCAGGAGCGGTTGGGGCTGGACGTACTGGTGCACGGCGAGGCCGAGCGCAACGACATGGTGCAGTACTTCGCGGAGAACCTCGACGGGTTCGCCACCACGGAGCACGGCTGGGTGCAGTCCTACGGCTCGCGGTGTACGCGGCCCTCCATCCTGTGGGGCGCCGTGCGGCGTCGCGGCCCCATCACGGTGGAGTGGACGCGGTACGCGCAGTCGCTGACCGGCAAGCCGATGAAGGGGATGCTGACCGGTCCGGTGACGATCCTCGCGTGGTCCTTCGTGCGCGACGACCAGCCGCTGGCCGTCTCCGCGGACCAGGTGGCGCTCGCGCTGCGCGAGGAGGTGGCGGACCTCGAGACCGCCGGGATTCGCGTGGTGCAGGTGGATGAGCCCGCGCTGCGCGAACTGCTGCCGCTGCGCGAGGAGGACCAGCCGGGGTACATCTCCTGGTCGGTGCGCTCGTTCCGGCTCGCGACCTCCGGGGTGAAGCCGTCCACGCAGATCCACACCCACCTGTGCTACTCCGAGTTCAACGAGATCATCGACGCCGTCGACGGCCTCGACGCGGACGTGACTTCGATTGAGGCCGCGCGCTCCCGCATGGAGGTCCTCGAGCCGATCCGCGAGGTGGGCTTCGAGCGGGGGATCGGCCCCGGCGTCTACGACATCCACTCCCCCCGTGTCCCCTCCGTGGAGGAGATCGAGGCGCTGCTGCGGCTCGCGGTGGGGTCCATCGATTCGCGACGCCTGTGGGTCAACCCCGACTGCGGGTTGAAGACCCGCGGGTACGCCGAGGTGGAGCCGGCGCTGGAGAACATGGTCGAGGCCGCCCGGCGGGTGCGCCAGGAGCCCTGACGGGCCTGGCCGCCCGCACAGCGCCCGGGTTCCGGCCGAATTCTGGCCGGATTCTGGCGCCATTCTGGCCGAGAGGGAGGGTTTCCACCGAGGGTGAGCCGCGTGCGCCGCGATCTCGGTGCGAAGCCTCCCCCTCGGCGTGGAGGGGGGCACTGGCGGGTGGCTTCCGCGGCTCCATCCGCGCGCGGCTGACGCCGGGCGCTCCCGCCAGGCCCGGCCACGCCGCGGCGCGCCACCCGCACAGCACCCGGAACCCGGACGCCGTGCGGGTGGCCGAATCCGCTACTCCATCGCCGCGTTTCCGGCGTCCTGCGCCTGCTGGAGGGCGTCGGCCACCGGGATGGTGCCGAGGAACATCTCCTGCAGGATCGGCGTGATCTCGTTGGCGCCGGCGTTCACGTTCGGGCCGACCGGCGCCGCGATGGTGGAGCCGTTGGCGGCGTCGACGAAGACCTGGACGTCAACGCCCTCTGCCGCCCAGTAGTCCACGAAGGCCTGCTGTGCGTCGACGACGCCCGGGAACGCGATGCCCTGGCCGGCGAGAGCCGCCTGGCCGTCGGCGGAGCCGATCCACTTCAGGACCTTGACGGTGGCGTCCATGTTCTTGGTGTCGGCGTTGCCCACCGCGGCCACGCCGTGCACCACACTGACGCGGCCCTCAGGGCCGGCCACCATCGGGGCGAGCCCCCAGTTGAACGTGGCGTCCTCCGCGATGGTCTTGAGGTTGTACGGTCCGGACTGGTACAGGCCGAGCTTGCCCTGCAGGAACATGTCGCGGGTGGCGTCCCCGTTCGTGTTGGTGTCGGCGGCCGACGGCGCCACGTTCCACGTGTTCACCATGTCCACCAGGTACTGGAACGCGACCTCGCCCTCGGGGGACGCGAACGCGAACTTGTCGTCCGCACCCTGGAACTTGGCACCCGCGGAGCCGAGCCAGTCGAGGTAGATGGCCTGGAGGTCCGCCTGGGAGTTGAAGCCGAAGGTGACGCGGTCGTCCTTGTTGAAGCCCTCCTCAGTGGGGTGGAGCCCGGCGGAGTCGGTGGTCAGGGCCCGGGCTGCGGGCAGGAGTGTGTCACCGTCGGCGCCACCCGGCGCCCAGGTGAGGTTCATGGGGTCCACGCCGGCGGCGTCGGTCAGGTCCTTGTTGTAGTACAGCCCGATCGAGTCCCACAGTTGGGGAACGCCCCAGAGGGCGCCGTTGCGCTGGTAGAGCGAGACCACGGACTGGGTCCACTCGTCATGGTCGTCACCGATGGCCTCGTCGATGTTGATGAGGTTGCCGTTGTCCGCGAAGCGGCCGAAGTTGGACGTGTTGGTCCAGAAGATGTCGGCCATGTCGCCGGACTGGAGGTCGAGGGGGAGGCGCTCCCAGTAGTCGGCCCAGGGCACGACCTCGACCTCAACCTTGATGTCCGTGTTCTGCGCCATGAAGGCGTCGAACGACTCCTCGTACACCGGAGCGGCCACCTCGTCCCACAGCCGGAAAGTGACGGTAGTGGTCCCGGTGGCCGCGGTGTCCTCGGTGGTGGCTTGATCGGTGGAGTCGGAACTCGGAGAGCAGGCCGTCAATACCAGTGCGGCGGCCGCGAGACTCGCTACGGCAACTCCGCGCGCGGGGAACTTCATGGTGAACTCCTTCGGGCGGGGGCAGACACGCACCCGCATACCATCCGATCCTTGTCCCCCGGGCATGCCAAATTCCACCTGCCTCGGACAATAGTGCATTACGGTTTCGCAACAGTGCGGACTGCTGGGATGCGGCGCCCGCGCTACTTCAGCCCCGTCACCCCGATCGAGCGGGTGATCTGGTCCTGGAAGGCCAGGAACAGGACGATCAGCGGCGCGAGCGCGATGGTGGTGGCGGCCATGACCAGGGTCCAGTTGCCGGAGTACTGGCTCTGCAGCGCGGCCGTGGCCACCGTGATCACGCGCCACTCCTTCGCGGGGGCGATGATGGACGGCCACATGAAGTTGTTCCAGTGGCTCACCACGGTGATGAGCGTCAGGGTGGCGAGGATCGGCTTGTTCATGGGCACGATCACGTACCAGAGGCGGCGGAGGGTGCCGGCGCCGTCGAGGCGGGCGGCGTCGAGCACCTCGGACGGCACCGAGCGGAAGTTCTCCCGCAGCAGGAAGATCGCGTAGGGCGAGCCGAACATCAGCGGCACCACCATGCCCCAGAAGGTGTTCTTCATCCCCGCCTCGGTGACCATCACGTACAGCGGGATGATCGTGACCACCGCCGGGATCATCAGCGTGGACAGGTACACCCAGAACAGCAGGTCCCGGCCGGGGAACTCCAGGGTGGCGAACGCGTACGCCGCGAGCACCGACGAGAACAGCTGCCCCACCACCATCACGAGCACCACCTGCGCGGTGACCGCGATCGGCACCCAGAACTGGTACTGCGCCGAGAAGAGCGTGGTGAAGTTCTCGAACGTGGCGGGGTCCGGCAGCGTCAGGGGCGGGGTGATGTTGAACTGCCGCGGCGTCTTCAGTGCCGTCATCACCGAGAAGATGAACGGCGTCAGCATCAGCGCCGCGCCGGCCAGCAGCATCAGGTAGGTGAGGAGCGTCGCGACGGCCCGCGACCTCCTGACCGGGTGCCGATTCGCCGGCGACGTGGCGCGGGCGACGACGGCGGCCGGCGGCACCGGCGGGGCGGGGGTGGCGTCGGGGGTGGTCATGACATGTCGTAGGTGATGCGCGGGGTGAAGTACCGCTGCTGCACCACCGTGATGACGACCAGGACCGCGAACAGGATCACGGCCATCGCCGAGGCCGGGCCGAGCTTGAGCGAGACGAACGCCTCCTGGTAGATGCGGGCGGCGATGACGTCGGTGGTGCCGCTCGGGTAGCCGGCGGCCGAGCCGGTGAGGCCGTAGACGAGGTCGAACACCTGGAAGGACGAGATCACCGAGGTGACGGTCACGAAGAACGTGGTGGGGCGCAGCAGCGGGAGCGTGACCGACCAGAGCATGCGCACCGGGCCGGCGCCGTCGAGCTTGGCGGCCTCGTGGACGGAGGCGGGGATCTGCTGCAGGCCCGCGAGGAAGAAGAGGGAGATGTAGCCCAGCGAGGACCACACGGACACGAACGCCACCGCCGGCAGCGCCAGGTCCGGGTTGGACATCCACTCGATCCGGCGGCCGAACAGGACGTTGACCGCGCCCTGAGAGGGGTCGAAGAGCCAGCGCCACACCACGCCCAGCGCCAAGGGGGCGCACACCCAGGGCAGGACGTACAACACGCGCAAGAGGCGGCTCCCCGGCAGCCCGCGGTTCAGCGCGATCGCCAGCAGGAGGCCGAGCACGATGGAGGTGGGGATCGCCATCAGCACGAACCTGCCCGTGACGAGGAGCGAGTTCCACATCTTCGCGCTGGTCAGGAGGTCAGCGTAGTGGTCCGGGCCCACCCAGCGGGGCGGCGAGATCAGGTCCCAGTCCATGAACGAGAGCACCAGCACCATGAACACCGGCACCACCAGGAACACGCCCACGCCGATGAAGCTCGGCCCCAGGAGGGTGTAGGCGGCCGCGGTCTCCCGACGACGCCGCGCGCGCTGCCCCGGCCGGAGCGCCACTGCTGTGGTCATGCCGCCTCCTGGTCTCGCCCCAGCCTAGCCGCGGTAATGCCACTCGACGAGGAAGCGGGGATCGAAACGCGCGGAGCACCGGGAGCAGGAGCCCTGCACCTGTGGCCTGCGGTAGCGCTGGTACTCGTGGCCCCGGGGGCAGCGCCCCAGCCAGGGCGCGGGTGGTCGCGGGGAGTCCGCCGGGAGGGCGCGGCTGCCACTGGAACCGATCTCGCGCGCCTTGGCCCGCCACACGGCGTCGTGGTTGTGGGCCGGGCCGACCAGCGCGTGCGCGATCTCGTGGAGCACCACCTCGCGCACGTGGTGGGGCTCGTACAACTCCATCAGATGGCGCGAGAGGGTGATGGTGCGCGTCTGGAAGCGGCACATCCCCGCGCGGCGGCGTGCGTGGTCCCAACCGAGGTGCCACTCGCCGGCGACGCCGTGCTCCCGCATCAGCGCCATGGCCAGCGCCTGCACATCCCACAGTTCCACACGCAGCAGTCTAGATCCGGGGTCCGACAGGTTCCGCCAATGAGGCTGGTTGTCCACAGGCACCCGGGCGAGCCATGGCCGCTACTCGCGGCCCGGGAGCTCCGCCGCCGGCAGCAGCCGGATGAGCCCCACATCCTCCAGGGTTCGCAGGTAGGTGAACTCGTTGGCCGGGTCGAAGAAGTGCACGTTCCCCGTTGGCCGCGGCACGTCGGTGTACGGGGCGTAGCGCGGCGCCATCGCCATCAGCGGCATGGGGGAGGTCCACTCGCCCGTGAAGGCCGGGTCCCTGAGCCGGTCGTCCACGAGGATGTGGCCGAGCTCGTCCTCCGTGAGCGCGTCCGCGTCGATCTCGTCATTGTTGACCAGGCCCGCGAACACGGCCGGCGCGACCATGTCCGCCAGCCCGGCCAGCGAGAGGTAGCGCAGCCGGAGCGTCTCGACGGCGGCGTCCTCACCCGCCGCGGCCTCGGCGTACCCCTGGACGAGGTGGGCCATGAGGTCGCCCAGTGAGTCCGCGATGACCGTGTCATCGGGGGTGAGCATCACGAACCGGCGCCCCTCGAGGAGGGCGTCGTCGAGATCGGCCGGCTCGTCGCCGTCGTGCGGCAGGACGATCGCGTCCATTGAGGTCCTTTCGTCAGCGGG
>Ga0209747_1000597_pt1 | contig 19555 bp, 14 predicted proteins | sample BarGraNGADG00311_FD_184498 | JGI IMG/M metagenome (GOLD analysis project Ga0209747, IMG submission 184498) | Arctic peat soil microbial communities from Barrow, Alaska - Barrow Graham LP Ref core NGADG0011-311 (SPAdes) (version 2) | ecosystem: Environmental > Terrestrial > Soil > Wetlands > Peat...
ATCCTGCACGATATCCAGAATGCCAGTGAGGAGCATTACCTGACCGACGACGATCTGCGCGCCGTGGCCGATTTTTTGGGCCTAGCCTACAGTTTCGTGTATGGCGTGGCTACGTTCTACACCATGTACAGCCTGAAGCCGCGAGGCAGATACCTCATCCGTGTCTGCCAGTCCCCGCCCTGCCATTTGCTGGGTTCGACGACCATTGCCCGGGAACTGATGCGGTTGCTGGGGATCGGTTTCGGTGTGACCACGGCCGACAAACGCTTCACCCTGGAGATGTCGTCCTGCCTGGGCGTGTGCGGCGTGGCTCCGGCCATGATGGTCAACGACCGGGTCTACGGCAACCTTACCCCCGAACTCATCGCTGAAGTCATCGCGGGGTTGCGGAGGGGAAAATGAGCATTTACCGCACGCATATCCTGCTGCCGGTCGATGAGGGAACAGTCCAGGCCGGGGTCTTCGAAATCAAGCGCCGGCTCGAAAGCGAACTGCGGGAAAGGAAATTGCAGGATGAAATAAAAGTTCTGGAAAGCGGCAGCGTCGGCATTGTCGGCAAAGGCGTCATCCTGGCCGTTTATCCAGACCGCATCTACTATTTTCAAGTAAAAGAAAACGACATCGCCCGCATTATCGAAGAGCATTTGCTCAAAGGACGGATCGTCGCCGACCTGGCCCACGCCCCGGTGGCTACCATGGCCGTTAGCACAGCCGGCGCCGGTGTCGGGCTGACCCGCGAGCAGCGGCGCGTGGTCCTGGACAAGGCCTGGACCATGGACCCGGAAAACATTAACGAGGTTCTGGCCAGCGGTGGTTACGCGGCTTTGGAAAAAATATTCAATGAAAAAACATCCCCTGAGGCAGTGATTGAAGAAATCAAGAAATCAGGACTGCGCGGCCGCGGCGGAGCCGGATTCCCCACCGGCATGAAGTGGGAATTCACGCGCCAGGCAGCCGGGGCTGAGAAATACATCATTTGCAACGCCGACGAAGGCGAGCCCGGCACCTTCAAGGACCGGCTGATTCTCGAAGGCGATCCCCACAAGCTGATTGAGGCCATGACCATCGCCGCTTACGCCATCGGGGCCGGCCGCGGCTATATCTACATCCGCGGCGAATACGGGCTCTCCATCGAGCGCGTGCAAAAGGCCATCGACCAGGCCCGGGAATTCAACCTGCTGGGCCAAAACATCCTGGAAACCGGTTTTTCTTTTGATTTGGAAATAAAAAAAGGCGCCGGTGCTTATATTTGCGGTGAAGAGACGGCGTTGATCGAATCGATTGAAGGCAAGCGCGGCAACCCGCGCGTCAAGCCGCCCTACCCGGTCAGCCACGGGTTGTGGCAGAAGCCGACGGCGGTGAATAACGTCGAAACTCTGGCCAATATCCCGGCCATCATCAGCCGCGGCGCCGATTGGTTCCGTAAAATCGGCACCGACAAGTGCCCGGGCACTAAGGTCTTTACCATTCTCGGTCATGTGGAATACCCGGGGTTGATCGAAGTGGAGATGGGTACACCATTGCGCGAAATTATTTTTTCCTTCGGCGGCGGCATGAAAGGCGGTAAAAAATTCAAGGCCGCCCTGCTCGGCGGCGCGGCCGGCGTCTTTCTTTCGGACAAATTGCTCGATGTGAAAATGGATTTTGAAAATCTCAAGGAAAACAAGGCGGTGCTTGGTTCGGGCGCCGTTCTGGTGATGAACGAAGAAACTTCCATGGTCGACATGCTGTTTTCGATAGTGAAATTCTTCGCCCATGAATCGTGCGGCCAATGCGCGCCTTGCCGCATCGGTACCCAGCAGATTCTGAATATCGTCTACCGTATTCGCCGCGGAGCCGGCAAGGTTGGCGATCTGGAAACCCTGCTCAGCCTGGCTGAAGTGCTGGCCCAATCGTCGCTCTGCCCGCTGGGCCAGTCACTGATCATGCCGATCAAGAGCGCCTTGGGCAATTTCCGTGAAGAATTTGCTGCCAATCTTAAATAAAGCAAAAGGTGAAACTAATGAATGAAACAATCACATTGAACATTGACGGAAAGGAAATCAAGGCTGAGAAGGGCGCCAACTTGCTGAAAGTGGCCCGCGATAACGGCTTCGATATCCCCGGCCTGTGCTTTTATGAAAAAGTAACCCCCACCGGCGATTGCCGCCTGTGCATGGTCAAGATCGAAGGACGGCCGGGCATGGTCCCGGCTTGCCTGGTCGGAGTCGAAGCGGGCATGAAGGTCACGGCTTTCGACCAGCAGCTGGAAGACACCCGCAAGATGCTTGCTGACGTGCTGCTCTCTGAGCACAACGACGACTGTATCACCTGCGAACGCGACGGTGATTGCCAGATCCAGGACCTGGCCTTCCGCTACGGCCTGGACACACCAAAGCGCACCTTTGTTTCGATCTGGAAGGAGATTCCCCAAGCCCCGGACAGTTCGGCACCAGTGCTGTTTTACGATTCCTCCAAGTGCATCAAGTGCGAGCGCTGCGTCAAGGCCTGTTTCGAAATCCAGGGCAAAGGCGTCCTGAGCATGGCCCAGCGCGGCATCCACAGCCACGTCGTGGCCGGCACCGGCCTTTGGTCGGGCTCGGAATGCGATGGCTGCGGCGAATGCGTTCAGGCCTGCCCGGTCGGCGCCCTGATGGAAAAGCCGGTCTACGGTCTGAAACTGAAAAAAAAAGATGTGCAGAGAAAGGTGGTTACCACCTGTCCCTATTGCGGTGTCGGCTGCCAGCTCGAACTCTGGATCATCAATAACCAAATCGTCAAGGTCAAGGGGGCGGACTCGGTGCCCAACTTCGGCGCCACCTGCGTCAAGGGCCGCTTCGGCCTGGACTTTGTCCAGCGCCCCGACCGCCTGACCCGGCCGCTGATCCGCAAGGACGGCAAGCTGGTGGAAAGCACTTGGGACGAGGCCCTCGACCTGGTGGCCGGGAAGCTCGGCGCCATCAAGAAGGAACACGGCCCGGCCGCCCTGGCCGGATTGTCATCGGCCAAGTGCACCAACGAGGAGAATTTCGTTTTCCAGAAATTCGTGCGCACGGCGTTTGCTTCCAACAACGTCGACCACTGCGCCCGCTTGTGCCATGCCTCGACCGTGGCCGGGTTGGCCCGTTCGTTCGGTTCCGGCGCCATGACCAATTCCATTGAAGAGCTTGAGCACGCCGAGGTCATCCTGGTCACCGGCTCCAACACCACCGAGACGCACCCGGTGATTGCCAACCGCATCAAGCGCGCCGTCCTCTTTCACGGCGCCAAGCTGATCGTGATCGATCCGCGTAAAATTGAACTGGTCAAGTACACGGGAAAATACGGCGGCCTGTGGCTGCGCCAGAAAAATGGCAGCGACGTGGCCTGGGCCAACGGCATGATGCAGGTGATCATCAGTGAAGGACTGCTTAATGAAGAATTCATCAAGACCCGCACCGAGGACTTCGAGGCCCTGAAAAAAATCGTGTCTGCCTTCACCCCGGAAAAAGTGGAAAAAATCAGCGGCATTCCCGCCAAGCAGCTGCAGGCGGCAGCACGCTTGTACGCCAAGGCCAAGAGCGGTTCCATTGTCTATTCCATGGGCATCACCCAGCACATTACCGGCACCGACAACGTCATGTCCATGGCCAACCTGGCTATGGTTACCGGCAACCTGGGCCGCGAGTCGGTCGGGGTCAATCCCCTCAGGGGACAGAACAACGTACAGGGGGCCTGCGACATGGGCGCCCTGCCCAACGTTTATCCCGGCTACCAGGCCGTGACCGACATCGCCAGCAAGGAAAAATTTGAAAAAGCCTGGGGGGTCAAGCTCGACGACAAGGTCGGTCTGACCGTGGTGGAGATCATGCACCAGGCTGCAGAGGGCAAGATCAAGGGGCTGTACATCATGGGCGAGAATCCCATGGTGTCGGATCCCAACATCGGCCATGTCAAGCAGGCCCTGGAGAAACTCGACTTCCTGGTGGTCCAGGACATCTTCCTGACCGAGACCGCCCAGCTGGCCGACGTGGTGCTCCCGGTGGCCTCGTTTGCCGAAAAGCAGGGCACCTTCACCAACACCGAGCGCCGGGTGCTGTGGGTTGAAAAAGCCGTTGAAGCTCCGGGCGAAGCGCGCGTCGACTGGGAAGTGATCCGCGATGTGAGCATGCGCATGGGCTATGCCATGGATTATCAGAGCCTGGAAGACATCGTCAACGAAGTCAACCGTCTGGTGCCGCAGTACGCCGGCATCACCCATCAGCGCCTGCTCAACGGTGAAAAACTGCAATGGCCCTGTCCCAATCCCGAACATCCCGGCACCCGCTTCCTGCACCGTGACAAGTTCACCCGCGGCCTGGGAAAATTCTTCGCCATCGATTACATCCCGCCGGCCGAGTGGCCCGATGAAAAATATCCCTTCCTGCTGTCTACCGGGCGACTGCTCTACCACTTCCACACCGGTTCCATGAGCCGGCGCACCGTGGCCCTGCCGCAGTACGTCGCCGGCCCGTACATGGAAATGCACCCCCTGGACATGAAAAAAATGGCCATCGTTGACGGCGAGAAGGTGCGCGTAGCATCACGGCGCGGCGAGATCAAGATTCCAGTCAAAGAAAGCCAGCGCGTCGACCTGGGTTCGGTGTTCATCCCTTTCCATTTCGCCGAAGCCGCGGCCAACATGCTGACCAACGACGCCTTTGATCCCATCGCCAAGATTCCCGAATACAAAGTAGCTGCCTGTAAAATAGAAAAAATCAAACCATAAAAGAGGAGGAACAATGGAGTACGATTGCAAAAACCCGGCCATGGTGGCCGCGGACCTGAATGAAACCATCTGTGTCAAGAAAACCACGAACGATCCTTTCAAGCTGCTGGTGCTGGGCATCCTGGCCGGTGCCTTCATCGGCTTCGGCGGCGAACTAGCCAACATGATCGGCCATGACGCCGCAAAATTCGTCGGCGTCGGCTTGGCCGCTTTCATCAAGGGGGCGGTGTTTTCCGTCGGCCTGATGCTGGTCGTCATCGCCGGGGCGGAGCTGTTCACCGGCAACACCCTGATAACCATGTCGGTCCTGGACGGCAAGTCCAAATTCAGCGGCCTGCTCTACAACTGGTCGATCGTTTACGTGGCCAACCTGATCGGTTCGGTCCTGCTGGCCTACATCATGTTCGGTAGCGGCCTTCTGGAAGGCCCCAATGTGGCCGTCGGCGTCGCCGCCTTGAAAACCGCCGCCGCCAAAGCGAGCCTGGCTTTCTGGCCGGCCTTCTTCCGCGGCATCCTCTGCAATTGGCTGGTCTGTTTGGCCGTGTGGATGGCGCTGACATCGCGCAACACCATCGGCAAGGTCTGGGCCATTTTCTTCCCGATCATGGCTTTTGTGGCCTCCGGTTTCGAACATAGCGTCGCCAACATGTATTTCATCCCGATCGGCATGCTGCTCAAAGGCGTGAACGAAGTCGTAGCCGCAGCAACCGCGGCCGGCTTGTCTCCCGAAGCGCTGGCCAACGTCGGCTGGTACGGCTTCCTGGTCAAGAACTTGGTGCCGGTCACCCTGGGCAACATCATCGGCGGCGGCTTTTTCGTGGCCACCCTGTATTGGTCGGTCTATATCCGCAAGAGCAAGAAAGCAGCTTAAGTCACTTCTTTTTTCCTGAAGTATCCGGGGCTGTGCCTGCAAGAGCCGGCCCCGTTTCTTTTTTGTCTTTTTATTTCTAAATTTTCCATTACATTAGACAAAAATGTTTTTTTGGTGCTTTACTTGGTACGTCTATTTGTGCTTGGCGAGTTCCGCCTTGAGTCGCATGACGTCCTTGTAAAGGGCCTTCTGTTCAGCACGAATGGCGTTAGCCTCGACTTCCTGCATGGGGGATAGGGCCATGAGTTGCCCCTGTAACTCCCGGTGTTGGGCGATCAGGTTCGCGATGGTGCTCTCAAGCTGTGCTTTCGGCAGCGCGCTTAGGTTCAAGGGTACCGCGGTGAAGATTCTGGCCGCGTCGCGGAGCTTTGGTTTGAAGTGCGTCGAGTCGGAGGTGAAGCGAACGTAGCCCTGTTTCTTCATCTCCGCTTCCCAGACCGCCGCTTCCATCCCGTTCCACTTGCTGGTTGAGGCGCCGGCGTACGTGCCATTGCCAGTTACTGCGAGCTGCCAAGCGTCAAAGAAATAGAGCGTGCCGCCGTAACTGATGGCTACGGCGCCGTGGTCCGCGTTTGGCGTAGGCAAAGAAGAGTTAGCATCAGCGGAGATCAACGGCATCTGCTCTTTGATGCCCATACCCCGTAAGAGTGCTTCGATGTTTTCGGCGTGATCGCCGCAGGTCCAACGGGTCGCGTCTCCGTTTCCGGCCCAGTTCTGGAGTCGTGTCCACAGGTTGCTATTCACCGGCACCTTGTTCTTCGCAAGCGCGTCGCAGTAGCTGGTGAAGGCGTACTTCGCTTTCTCGATGGATGTGCCCGACTGTATTTCGGACGGCGCCCCGGTGAGCAATTGCATACCGAAGTCCTTCATGATTTGCGCATTCGACTTCTGGGCGAAGGCGGGGGCCGTGATGATGGACACAACTGCGATAATTGCGAGATTCCAATGCTTGCTCATGTTTTTCCTCCTCTGCGCAAAGATATTCAGTAGTATCACTATGCCGAGGCCTTACGAGGCATCAAGTGATACTATCCCCGTGATGATGCTATCCTCATGCCAGCATTTTAAGGACCAATATTTGCAATGTCAATATTGACGACAATTTCAACAATAAACTTTGACAATAAATGGTTGCCTTTTTTTTATCTTTCTATTCCTGCTATTCCCATGACTGCAAAATATCTGGTATAATAACAGGGAAAATTTTTCTTAAAATAATGGAGAAATAATATGGACAAGGCTATCAAACAGCTTTTTGGCAGAGAAATACTTGATTCGCGCGGCAACCCGACCGTGGAGGCCGAGGTTGTGTTGGTCGACGGGTCGTTCGGTCGCGCCGCCACGCCGTCAGGGGCTTCCACTGGTGCTTATGAGGCATGTGAACTGCGCGACGAAGACAAGAAGCGCTACAACGGTAAGGGTGTCTTGAAGGCGGTGGGACATGTAAACGTCGAGATTGCCGCTGCGCTCAAGGGCAAGGATGCTTTGGACCAGAATGGTGTGGACCAGGTTATGATCGCTTTGGACGGCACCGAGAACAAGAGCAGGCTGGGCGCCAACGCCATCCTGGCCGTGAGCCTGGCCGTGGCCCGGGCCGCGGCCGCCAGTGCCGGCCTGCCCCTGTACCGCTACTTGGGCGGTGAAAAGGTCAACCTGCTGCCGGTGCCCATGTTCAATATCCTGAACGGCGGCGTGCACGCCAACTGGCAGGGGACCGACCTGCAGGAATTCATGATCGCCCCGGTCGGTGCGCCCAGTTTCCGCGAAGCCCTGCGCTGGGGCGCGGAGACCTATCACGCTCTGAAAAGCGTGCTGAAAGGTGCGGGATATTCAACTGGAGTGGGCGACGAGGGCGGCTTCGCCCCGGCGCTGAAGTCCAATGCCGAGGCGGTCGAACTGATCCTGCAGGCCATCGCTGTTGCCGGTTACAAGCCCGGCGAACACATCGCCATTGCCCTCGATCCTGCTTCCAGCGGCTTCTACGAGGATGGGTTCTACCACCTGCGCACTGAGAAGCGCAAAATCACTTCTGAGCAAATGGTCGCCATGTGGGCCGAGTGGGCGAAAAAATATCCGCTGGTGGTCCTGGAAGACGGCCTGGCCGAAGATGACTGGGAGGGCTGGAAACTGCTGAACCGCGAGATCGGCGACCGGGTCGAGCTGGTCGGAGATGATCTTTTCGTCACCAACGTCAAGCGCATCCAACGCGGCATCGAGGAAAAGGCGGCCAACGGCGTGCTGATCAAGCTGAACCAGATCGGCACCTTGAGCGAAACGATCGCGGCCATGGAAATGGCCCGCAAGGCCGGCTGGGGAGTGATGGTTTCGCACCGCAGCGGCGAAACGGTCGACAGTTTTATCGCCGATCTTACCGTGGCCATGGCCACCGGCCATCTGAAAACCGGCGCCCCTTGCCGCGGCGAGCGGGTGGAAAAATACAACCAGCTGCTGCGTATCGAAGAAGAACTGGGTAGCAAGGCCGTGTATGCAGGCCGCAAGGCATTCGTCCGTTAAAATCCGGCCGCTCCCCTGAAACTCATTTGCCCACGCCAAGCGAATCCGTAAAAATCAGCGGCTGGAAAACTGCAAATGTCACCTGGGCAAGGGATTGGAATTGCCAATGAGTGAATTCGCCAAGGAGGCGGTAATGAAGGAATTGACGTATAGCATCGCGGACGAAGTGTTCGCCCGCTTCCCCGGCTACTGTCGTGGCGTAGTCGTAGCCCATGATGTCAGGAACGGCGCATCGCCGGCGGAACTAGTCAAGATGATGCGCGGCGAGGAAGCTTCGGCGCGGGGGCGGTTGAAAGCCGAAACGCTGACCGCGGAGCCGCGCCTGGCCTCGTGGCGGGAAGCGTTCCGTCAGCTCGGCTACAAGCCCGGCGATTTCCGGCCGTCGATCGAGGCGCTGCTGCACCGGGTCCTGCGCGGCCAGGAACTGCCTTCCATAAACGTCCTGGTCGACATCGGCAACATCGTCTCCCTGCGCCACCTGCTGCCCGTGGGCGGCCATGCCATCGACGTGCTGACGCAGGACATCGCCCTGCGCCCGGCTTTGGGCGCCGAAAAATTCGTCCCTTTCGGCTCGGAAGCGGTCGAGCACCCGTTCCCCGGGGAATTCATTTTTACCGAGGGCGACACGGTCCTTACCCGGCGCTGGATCTGGCGCCAGGCCAACCATACCCTGACCCTGCCCGAGACGACCGCGATCGAGATCAACATCGACGGATTGCCGCCGGTGACGGCGGCGGACGTGGAAGTGGCGGCAAGGGACGTGATGGACCTGGTCGAACGTTTTTGCCTGGGCCGCCTGCGTTTTGAAATTCTCAGCCGCCAAAATCCAAAGCTCAAACTGAGCGAGGAGTGTTGATCATGAAAATGGAAGCCCTGGTAAAAAAATTCCCCTGAGGTAAAAAAGAGGATTGGATCTAGGGGAAAATAAGAATCAAAGATTTAGGCAAGCAAAATAAATACGCTTCGGGTCAGGGTGTGGTGCTGCCTGTTTCGACCAGCCAACCATAACAATTTAATGGGCGCCGACTTTGACGACACATATCCCGGTTTGGCTCATCTCCCGAATTCAAGGATCTGGAAAGTTCCGGGTAACACCTGCGGGCGTGGTCGGGGATTTTCAGCCGTGGCTGCCGGAGCCGGCCCGAATTCAGCTGTTACCAAATACACATGATGGGTCTTGGGATCGAGCTCCAGGGTGCGCGCGCCGCGGGCAGTGGCAACGGTTTCCAGGACGGCATATTTATCGGGCGTCTCCTGGAGGATGACGGTCATGGTCCCCTCACCGTTGGAACTGAAAATGAGCCCGGTGGCCGGGTCGAAACGGACGCCGTCACAGCCGGAGCCTATGGGCGCTGTGGCGACGATGGCGCCGGTATCGGCGTTGGAGACCACCAGCATATTGTTGGAACAAACGGAAAACAGGCGCCGGTTTTTTTTGTCCAGGGCCAGGCCGCTCGGCTCCTGGCCGGGGGCCAGCTTCCAGCGGCGTAGGACCTGAAGGCTCTTGCTATCGAAGGCCGCGATCTCGCTTGTATCCTCGATGTTAACGAAGATGGTACCGCTGCCATCGCTTTGGGCAAATTCTGGTTTTCCACCCAGCGGGATTGTGCCGGCCGCGCTGTTGTCCGCCACATTTACCGCCGTCGCGTCGGCGCTCCGGCCGTTGAAGGAAAACACGCGGCCGCTGAAATCGTCGTAAAGGATGGCATCGGGGTTGGCCCCGGTCTTGATTTCGGAAGATTTTTCCCTGGTTTTGAGGTCAAAAACGGTCAAAACGTTGGCCCGGCCGTTGCTGATGTAACCGCGGCCAAGTTTGGGAGCAAAAGCAACTCCGTGCACCCCTTGTAATCCGGAGATGGGCGTCAATTTCTGGCTAGAATCGATTTGGAAGAGCACTACTTCCGTGCCGTGGGTGATGTACATGATCCGCGTTTCTGTGTCCAGGGCCAGGTAGTCCCAGAATCCTTCGCCGCCCAGTACGGTTTTTTTTAAAAGATGGTATCCCGTCAGTTTCTGGCCGGCGTTCAGCCCCGGGCTGAACAGGAATACGATCAATGCCAGCGTCAAAATAGATACTTTGTCAAAATATTTTTTCATTTCGCCTCCTAAGGGACTTTGGTTTTTGTTGCAATTATTGCTTGCGCACCATTCTAATTCAAGGCAGAGAAAAAATCAACCCAAGTGCTGCCGGTGCTCTTTTTCGTTTGAAAATCCTTGGATCGGTGTTATAATCGGATGCAAATCGCAAATGGCGCCACAAAAAAATAAATTCTGGCCGGGCCGGTAGAAACGCTCATGAAGGCAGCGTCCGGGTCAAAACTATTCTGTTTATCACTGGCCATGCTGCTGCTGAGCAGTTGCGTCCGTTTTCATCCCCGGCCGATCTCCGCTCCCGGAGCCCTGGCCGTTTTCGAAGCGCGGACTCTGGACAGTTTGGAACTGAAAAATTATTTCCTGGCCATGGACCGGGCCCCGGTCTGGCCGCTCCCGTCCTGGGATATCGATTCCCTGACCCTGGCGGGTTTCTTCTATCATCCGGACCTGGATGTGGCCCGGGCCCAGTGGGGCGTCGCTCAGGCCGGGCGGAAAAGCGCGGGCGAGATGCCCAATCCGACAGCGAGCGTGGCGTTGGGTTACAACCGCACCACTCCGGTCGCCGAAGTCATGCCCTGGATCTCCGAAGCCGCCCTGGAAATCCCGGTGGAGACCGCTGGCAAAAGGGGCTATCGCATCGCCCAGGCCCGGCACCTGGCGGAGGCGGCCCGTTTGCATGTCCTCACCGTCGCCTGGGAAGTGCGTGGCCGGCTGCGTCGGGTGTTTCTCGATCTTTTCGCGGCCCGGGAAAGCGAATCTCTCTTGAGCGCCCAACAGGCCCTTGAAGAAGAGAGCGTGCGCATCCTCGCAGCCCAGCTGGCGGTCGGTGAAGCGTCCACCTACGAGGTTACGCAAGCCAGAATCGCTCTTGACCACAGCCGTCTGAGTGCCCTGGAGGCTGCCGAACAGAACGCCAAGGCCCGGGTGCAATTGGCCGCTGCCTTGGGTTTGCCGCCGGAAACTCTTGACGGCGTCGTTTTTCGCTTTGACGATTTTCTTGATCCCAGAGTTGATATTCCCGCTAAGGAAATCCGCCGCCGCGCTCTGCTGAACCGGGCCGACATTATGGCCGGGCTGGCCGATTATCAGGCCAGCCAGTCCGCTCTGCAGATCGAGATCGCCAAGCAATATCCCGATATTAACATCGGTCCCGGTTACCAGCTGGACCAGACCGACGTCAAATGGACTCTGGGGCTGAACCTGCTGCTGTCACTTTTCAACCGCAACCGCGGCCCGATCGCCGAGGCTGAAGCCAGGCGAAGCGAGGCGGCGGCCCGCTTCCAGGCGTTGCAAGCCGGAGTGATCGGAGAGGTCGAAGCCGCGGTCGCGGCCTGCAGGTCTGCGGCTGACCGTGCCGGAATCGCCGCTGCCATGCTGGCCGAACTGAAAAAACTGGAAGCCACCGCCAAGGAACGATACCAGCTTGGAGAAATTTCCAAGCTTGAACTCCTCGGCGTCCAGCTGGAACTTGCGACAAGCCGCCTCTCCAGGCTGGACACGCTGGTCAAGGCGCAACAGGCAATCGCAGATCTGGAGGCCGCCATGCAAGTCCCGCTCGACTTGGAAAGACTGGTCCTGGCGTCGCCAATGAGAGCCACCGGTCAAGCGCAGGAGTAAAAAAATGAGTAAATCAAGGAAGCATTTGGTTGTGGCGGTCCTGATCGCCGCCGCTCTGGCCGCGATCGTGATAGTATGGCTGTTCAAATCAGGAGCGGGCGAAGAGAACGGCGACCTGGCAGCGGATATGGCCGTCCATGTGGGCAAGATCACGCGGGCGACGCTCCATCGCTATATAGCCGCCTTTGGGACCGTTCAGCCCGAGCCGGCCGAGCCCGGCCGCCAGCCGGCCGCAGCCGACGTGGCTTCGCCGGCGACGGGGATCATCTCCCGCGTCGACTGCAGCGAAGGCCAGCGGGTGACCAAGGGAACGGTCCTCTTTCATCTTGACGGCCGCGTCGCCGACATTGCCCGCGAAAAAGCCCGCAAATCCCTGGCTTTCGCTGAAGGAAATTTTGAGCGCCAGAAGAAATTGCTCGCGGTGGAAGGAACATCCAAAAAAAATTATCTGGATGCCGAACAGCAACTAAATGCGGCCCGCAGCGAACTTTTGGCGGCGTCCACCGGCCTGGCTCTGCTCGAGGTCGCAGCCCCGCTTGCCGGAACGGTGGTCAAGATCAACTCCAGCCCCGGCGAAACCGTTGAAGCCAATACGGTTCTGGCCAGGATCATCGACCTCAAGCGGCTGGTGGCCGCGGTTGATGTCCCGGTGCGGGAAGCGGCCCTGTTGAAAGTGGGACAACCGGCGCAATGCGTTGAAAGCGGCGGCCAGGGGGCCGTGGCCTATATCGGCAGCCAGATCGACGGCAGGACCGACACCCTGCCGGTGCGCATCGCGCTTCCCCAATCCGGCGGTTTTTACTCCGGCCAGTTTTTGCAGGTGCGCATCGTTTGCGAAGTGCATGCCGGCTGCCTGACAGTCCCGGAAGCCGCCGTGGTGGCGGACGCGGTGGGAGGAGAATCCGGAACCATCGTACTGGTCGAAGACGGCAAGGCCGTACCCAAAGCCGTCCGCATCGGTTTGCGCGAAGCGGGCCTGGTCGAGATCGCGGGCCCGGCCCTGAAAGAAGGCCAAGTCATCGTTTCCGAAGATGCCTACGCCATCCCTGGCGAGGTAAAAATTCATATCGTAGATTAAGCCGTGAAAAAGGATTCAGTATTGGGAACTTTTGCCACCCGGCATGCGCTCCCGGTCGTGTTTATATGCGCTGCCTTATGCCTGGCCGGCGTTTATGCGGCTTTGAATGTCTCTTCCGCTGTTTTTCCGCAGACGAACTTTCCCAGGGTGGTTGTCCTGGTGGACAACGGCGTCATGCCCGCCGACGAGATGATGGCCACCGTCACCCGCCCGATCGAGGAAGGGATGAAGGACATCCCCGGCGTGTCCACTGTCCGTTCGGCCACGGGCCGCGGATCGGCGGAGGTGAATGTCTTTTTCAACTGGAAAGTTGACATGGTTCAGTCCGAACTCTACGTCATCGGACGCCTGGCGCAGATCCGCAACTCACTCCCCACCACGGCCCAGACTGAGGTCTATCGCGTAACCTTCTCGAACTTCCCCATCATCGGCATCAGCCTGACCAGCAAAGCGCGCCCGCTCACCGAGCTTTGGGAAGTGGCCCGTTACAACCTCAAACTCCGTTTCCTGCGTATCCCCGACATTGCGCGCGTGGACCTGATCGGCGGCCGCGCGCCCGAATACCATATTGTCGTCGATCTGCAGCGCCTCCAGGCCGCCAACCTCAGCTTGATGCAGGTCACGGAGGCGTTGTTGAAAAACAACCTCATCGCTTCCACCGGGCTGCATGAGGAAAATCACCGCCTTTATCTGGCGGTGGTAGACGGCCGCGTGGGCTCGCTCCGGGACATTGAAAACTTCCCGGTGGCCAACATCGACGGGCATCCGCTGCGCGTTCGCGATTTCGCAACGGTTGAGCGCGGCGCTGAGCCAGTTTTCAACCTGGTCACGGCCGACGGGCAGGAAGCCGTTTTGCTCAATATCTACAGCCAGCCGGAAGGGAGCACCCTGGCCATTGCCAAACGCTTGGCGGCGGAACTGAAGGCTCTGCAACAGGAACTGCCGCCAGACATGAAACTGGCATTTTTTTACGACCAGTCGCTTTTGGTGCGCGCCTCGGTCGCTAGTGTTTGGGAAGCCATTCTCTTCGGCCTGTTTCTTTCCGTTTTCATTCTCTATTTCTTTCTCAAGAATTGGGGCACGACGCTGGTAGCCACGCTGATCATCCCCGTCACCCTCCTGATCACCGTTCTGGCTATGAAATTGGCCGGCCTGAGTTTCAACCTGATGACGCTGGGAGGCATTGCCGCCGCCATCGGCCTGGTCATTGACGACGCCATCGTCGTGGTCGAGGCTATCCATAGCAAGCGTACGGCCGGCATGGGGCGCGTGGACGCCATCCAGACAGCCATAAGCGAGATTTTCCGGCCTTTGCTCGGTTCTACGCTGACCCCGGTCGTCGTTTTCATCCCACTGGCTTTTCTGGAGGGGATCACCGGCGTTTTTTTTCGCGCCCTGGCCCTGACCATGGTCGTTTCCCTGTTGACGTCACTTGTCCTGGCCATCACCTTGACCCCGTCACTGGCCGCATGGCTGATCCGTTACCACGAAGATGAAAAAGCTTCTCACTCCGCTGGAGAGGGCGGCGGTTTTCTGCGGCGGGTCATCCAGCTGTATGAGACGGTTGTCCGCAGGGCTCTCGGTCATCAATGGCTGACACTCGCCGTCTGCGGCGCCGTCCTGCTTCTGGGGATCTTCATTTTCACCAGACTGAAAAGCGAATTCCTCCCGCCCCTGGACGAAGGCGGCTTCATCATCGATTATCTAACCCCACCCGGGACCAGCCTGGCCGAAACGGACCGCCAGCTGAAGTACGCGGAGGACATCATCCGCGGCCTGCCCGAGTTGGAAAGTTATTCCCGTCGCACTGGAGCCCAGCTCGGGTTATTCATCACCGAACCCAACAATGGCGATTTCCTGCTGAAACTGAAACCTGACCGCAAGCGCAAGACAGAAGCGGTGCTGGATGACTTGCGACGAAGGCTCAATGGCGCCCTCCCCGATATCATCTGGGAATTTCCGGGCATCCTGGGCGATCTCATCGGCGACCTGATGTATGCCCCGCAGCCGATCGAGGTGAAACTGTTCTCCAACAACAGCGATTTTTTACGGAAAAAAGCGCCGCAGATCGCGGCGCAACTGAACAAGGTCAGGGGCATCGTGGACACGTTCGACGGCCTGGTCTACACGGGACCTTCGATCAGCATGCGGGTGCGCCGCATCGATGCCCAGCGTTTCGGTCTGAACGCCGAAGACATTGCCGCCGTCGTCAATACGGCCATGCTGGGCGAAACGGCCTCTTCCGTGCTTGAAGGTGACCGGATGGTCGACATCCGGGTCAAGGCGGCCCCGTCCAGTACCCAGCGACTGGAAAGCCTCGGCGACCTGCTGCTGCGCAATGTCGACGGTAAACCCATCAAGCTGTCCCAGGTCGTGGACATTGTGGAGGAACCCGGGCAGTTGGAAATGCGCCGCGATGACCTGCGCCAAGACGTGGCCATTACGGCGCGCCTCGAAGGCCGTGATATGGGCAGCGCCATGGCCGAGATCCGCCGGATTTTGCGCCAGGACAAATCCCTTCCGCCGGGTACCATCGAATACGGGGGCCTTTTTCAGCAACAGCAGGAGTCATTTCGCAACCTGGTGATCGTCATGCTTATGGCCATTTTCCTTGTTTTCACCGTGCTCATCCTGGAATTCGGTTCTCTTTATGAACCAGTGGCCATTGTCTTCGGGGCCGTGATGGCCATTTTCGGGACTATCCTGGCCCTGTGGCTGACCGGCACTTCCCTGAATGTGGTCTCTTTCCTGGGTGGGATCATCGGCGTGGGCATTGTCGCCAAGAACGGCATCCTGATGCTTGATTACGTCAGGCAGCTCCAGGACGAAGGCCTTCCCTTAATTGAAGCTTTGGTCCGCTCAGGCCGGCGACGCCTGCGGCCGGTTCTGATGACGTCACTGGCTGCCGCTCTGGGCATGCTGCCGCTGGCTTACGGCATCGGTTCCGGGTCCGACATGCTCAGGCCATTGGCCATCGCGGTGATCGGCGCTCTCTGCATTTCGGTCCTGTTGTCCCTGCTGGCGACGCCCACCCTTTATTTGCTTTTGCAAAACCTGTTTGCCGGCCGTAATAAATAATTGCCCGTTGGAAGCGAAAACGGATCCGAACCGGGACGGATGGGGAAGTAGTAGACGGGTATTGGCGCTGGCCGTCAGAAAGGCTCCCAGTGGGTCAGCCGGAAAGTTTTTTTTGGTTTTGGCAATGAGGTAGCTCAACCGCCGGCGGTCTGCGGGAAAGCGGTGTTGGAATACAGGTACTCGACCTTTTCCTTGTGCTTCAATTCCTGGTTGGCCATTTTCTGCAGCATGTCCTTGACTTCTCCGGCAGGCTGCAGCGACGCCAAGGCTTGATAGAAGTTGTATGAATTCCACTCACGGTGGGCGGCGACCAGGTAGACCTCGCTGCTGTTCATGTTTTTCTTCAGGTCGGGTTTGGCGGCGTACTGGGCGATATGGTAATCGATGGGCACATCCATGGCCAGGGCGGTGAACTTCCTTTCGCCTTTCAGGTAGGCCTGAAGGAATTCCTTGTGGCCCAACTCCTCGCCGGCCAGGAATTTCAGAGTTTCTTTGGCCAGAAGATCTTCCACCAGGTCATACAGACCAAGATAGAAAACCCGGGCTTCTTCTTCATTCTTGATTGCTTGTTCTATTACGCTCTGCAGACTTTGCTCTTCCATTGCATTTCCTCCTGTATTTATGATTTTACAGACTGAGAATCGCGCTGAAAATGAGCTGGTTGGTCTTGGGCTTATTGGAATAAAAAGTATTGGAATCGAAATCATGTTCGGGGATCTCGCTCAAGAAATGGCTGTATTCCAGCCCGAAACTCACGCCGCTGCCCACGGCATACTGCACCCCGGCCAACAGGCAACTCGTTTTTTTCAATTCGCCATAGTGTCTCAGCTGCCCCTCCTCGCGCAGGTCCTCGAACGCATACCCCAGCCAGCCGCTCAACTTGTTCTTGGCTAGCAGCAGTTCCGACCAGAAGGCCGATACATTCTTGGCCGCGAATTCCTGGGATGGGTAATCGACGAACCAGCCTGAGCGGCTGGAGACATAAGCCAGGTTTTCGCCCAGGGCGTATTCCCCTTTCAGCGTCAAGTGCTTGCACAGGATGAAGTTCCAGTCCAGGCCGAGTCCGTCAATGTTGACCTTATTCCCGATTATTTTGGGGTCAATGAAGTTGCTTCTGGCATTCTCGCGGCCGTAGATCCCCGACAAGCCTACCTGGACCCTGGCGGCGCCGCCGGATTTGAATGCCAGGCGCGCCTGCAGGACCGGCATCTTGGTGGCCCAGCCGCTGCTGGAGGCGGGATCGTTGAGCGATACGGCAAAATCGAGGCGTGGGCTGGAAATGGAGTAGCGCACCTGGGCGTGGCGGAAGCCGAGGTTGCCTGTCTGCCAGAGGTAGCCGTTGGTCATCAGCGTGGTCGGCCCCAGTGGGGAAAACAGGTCCCAGGCCTGGCCGAACAACAAGGCGTGACTGTTTTTTTGCAGGGTGAAATAACCCTGGCGGAAGCGGAGTTTCATCTGGTTGGGACTGGTTGGATCGAAAAAATCCCATTCGAGGACGGCTGAAACGTTCATGCCGTTGTCAAGCGGCGTTCCGGAATACTTGAAGCCGAAGCGGCTGTGGGTGACGGCGAAGTACGCGTTGCCGTCCCCGGCCACGGCGTAGCGCGGAAAGGTCAGGCTGTTGACGCCCGCATCCTGGTAAACGGCGTCGAGCTTAAAAAAGCCATATAATTGCAGTTTATTTTTTTCCGTGTCGAGCAGGGTAACATCGGCGAAGGCGCGCAGGCAGGGCAGGAGCAGCAGAGCCACTGCCACGGCTGAAAATGTGAATTTCTTCATGGTTAACCTCACTTTTTTTGTATTTTACCGTATTTTACGGGAGGATTGCAAGCGAATAAATTATCTTTTTAACTAACCCAGCTAAGCTGGATAAGTACCTTAGAAAACAAATTAACTTGTTTTTTAACAAGCTAATTTGTTTTAAGGTACTAAAAATTGAGCATGATCGGGCGCGGCTTGAGCACGTGGCCGATCAGGGTCAGCCCGGTCTGGCGAACAATCTCCAGGGCTTTGCTGGTAAGAGTGGTTTGGGAAATGAGGGTGGGAATGCCGGCGTGCAGGACTTTGAGCGCCATTTCGGCCGAAATGCGGCCGGTGGTCAATAAAGCGGCTTGGCCAAAATCATTACCGTTCAACAAAGCCCAGCCGATAACCTTATCCACGCTGTTGCTGCGGCCAATGTCCTCTTGACTTACCAGAATGCTCTGCTCCTGCATGTCGGCCAGCATGGAACAATGGATGCCGCCGTGCTTTTTGAACATCTTGGCCCGGGGCGGCAGCTGTTCCATCAGTCCGATGGCCTGCGCCAAGGTGAAATTGTAACTCCTGGTTATCCTGGGCAGATTTTCGAACAATCCCGGCCGCACCTCCCCGCCCGAGCAGGCAGTCACCTGAACCGGATTATATTGTTTCAACCTGAATCCAGCCTCCGCGCTCAAGCTGACGAAAGCCTGATCGCCATTGATTTCCATGCCGCTGACATCGGCCGGTGTTTCGATTAAACTCTGTCCAAACAGCCAACCCAGGACCAGCTCCCGCTGTCCAAAAGGCGAGCAGCTCAGCCGACTCAAGTGACGGCTATCAACCGTGATATTGAGCAGCACCTCTTCCGGCAGGGGCACCAGTCCGATTTCTTTTACTGATTCAGGGCAGTTTCGTTTTATTTTGGCGGAGATAGTCATGGTACTCCTTTAAAGTGTTTAAATTACGGAACCATCTTTGTTCATCCATGGCTACGAATTTCGTGCGGCAGACAGGGAACAAATGAGATATTTTCCGGTCGCCCCTTTTGATTTGTTTTTCGATCACCGGGATGATGCCGCGGTTGTAAGCGGCGAACAGTGGTTCGAATTTGCCGTCGCGGTAACGCGGGACTACTATGTCATGGGCTTTTGCCAGGGATAAAATTTCTTGCATAAAAGGGATGTGGATGAAGGGAATATCGCAGGCTAAAATAAAATTAACGGCGTGAGCTGAAACCCGCAGCCCCGACATGATGGCCATCAGCGGTCCCTGATCCGGCATTTCATCTTCGATGATCGGCAGGTTTAGAAAAGCGAATTTTTCTTTGGCAACGGCACTGATGATGATTTCGTCGAAATGGGGGCCGATCTGGGCGATTACTGATTCGATCAGGGTGCGACCGTTGACGGGCAGCAGAGATTTTTCCCTTTGCATGCGCCGGCTTTGGCCTCCGGCCAGAATAATTGCCGAAACAGAATCAGAAATCATGGCGGCTGTAAATCCTCAGGAGTATTGGTTGATATTGTCTTTGGAAATAAAACCTTCTTCCGGGTTTGCTGATTTATTTTTTAAAAATCGAGTCAGAAATTCCAGTTGTTTTTCGTTCAGGTTATTGAAGCTGGCTCCGATGGAATAAATGAGTTCTGGCGACAAAAGAGCATATTTTTGGGCATCAAAGGATTCAACTTGAGCGCGATTAATTTCAATTTCAAAATCCTGCTGACTGCCATCGGTGGTATTGAAGAGGAATATTTTATGTGAGGAGCCGATGATGGGTTGGAAATTGCTGATCAGATTAAGCCCTTCTTTGCTGATGTTTTTAACCAGGAAATTT
>Ga0209747_1000598_pt1 | contig 19531 bp, 32 predicted proteins | sample BarGraNGADG00311_FD_184498 | JGI IMG/M metagenome (GOLD analysis project Ga0209747, IMG submission 184498) | Arctic peat soil microbial communities from Barrow, Alaska - Barrow Graham LP Ref core NGADG0011-311 (SPAdes) (version 2) | ecosystem: Environmental > Terrestrial > Soil > Wetlands > Peat...
GGAGCTCATCACACCGATAGCCATGGACGAGGGCCTCAGGTTCGCCATCCGTGAGGGCGGCCGCACAGTCGGGGCCGGAAGGGTCATAAAGATCTACAAGTAGGCCGCAGCTGGCGGCGAGAGGAACGCACGTGAGCAGGGAAAAGATCCGCATAAGGCTCAAGGCGTACGACCATGAGATAATCGATCAGTCGGCGAAGATGATCGTCGAGACCGCGAAGAAGACCGGCGCGGCGATCTCGGGCCCGGTGCCGCTTCCGACTGAGAAGAGCATCTACTGCGTCATCCGTTCGCCGCATGTCGACAAAGACTCGCGGGAGCATTTCGAGATACGGACACACAAGCGACTGATAGACATACTCGACCCCACGCCGCAGACGGTGGACGCCCTGATGGGCATGGACCTGCCGGCCGGCGTCGACATCGAGATAAAACTCTAACGGGAGGAGGCTCCTTAAAAAGGAGCGAGACATGGCGAAGGCGATACTGGCACAGAAGCTGGGCATGACCCAGATATTCCAGGGGGACATAGTGGTCCCGGTGACCGTCATGAAGGCGGGGCCGTGCGTCGTCACCCAGCTGAAGGTTACCGACAAGGACGGATACGAGGCCGTGCAGGTCGGGTTCGGCGACGTGAAGGCGGACAAGGTCAACAAGCCCGTGACCGGCCACTACGAGAAGAACCACGTCGTGCCGAGGCGCCACCTCGCGGAACTGCCTCTCCCGCCGGCCGACTACATCACCGGCCAGCAGATCAAGGCCGACATCTTCGCCGAGGGCGACCACGCGGACGTGACCGGGGTGAGCAAGGGCAAAGGCTTCGCCGGCGTCATCAAGAGGCACGGCTTCGCCGGCGGCCCGGCGGCGCATGGCTCGCGATTCCACAGGGCGCCGGGAGCGATCGGCCAGTGCGCGACACCTTCCAGGGTGTTCAAGGGCAAGAAGCTTCCCGGCCGGATGGGGCACGAGCAGGTGACGGCGCAGAACCTGCTGGTCGTCAGCGTTGACCCGGAGCAGGACCTGATAATGCTCAGGGGCTCCGTTCCCGGCCCGAAGGGTTCTCTGGTGATGATCAAGGAATCGGTGAAAGTGAGAAAAGGCAGGGCTTCCAGATGAAGGTCCCGCTGAAGGATACCGCGGGTAAGAAGATAGGCGACGTCGAGCTCTCCGACGAGTTCTTCGGGATAGAGCCGAACGCATACGCAGTGCACCAGGTCGTGAGGATGCACCGCGCGCAGGCCAGGGCCGGCTCCGCTTCGACCAAGACCCGCGGAGACGTGCGAGGCGGCGGCACGAAGCCGTGGCGCCAGAAGGGCACGGGGCGCGCGAGGGCCGGCAGCACCAGGTCGCCGATCTGGAAGGGCGGCGGAACAGTGTTCGGTCCGCACCCCAGGGATTACGGCTTCCGGGTGCCCAAGAAGGTCCGCAGGCTGGCGTTCCGCTCGGCGCTCTCGAGCGTGGCCCGCGACGATCGTATCGTCGTGGTCGACGATTTCGAGCTGGATAAGCCGAGCACGAAGACGGGCAGCGAAGTGATCTCGAACCTGGGCCTCGAAGGGACCGTGATGTTCGTGGTCGGCTCCGAGGACGACCTGGTCGAGAAGTCGTTCAGGAACCTGGGCACGGTCGAGACCTTCATCCCGATGGAGCTGAACACCTACGACATTTTGAGGTTCGACCGCGTGCTCTTCATGAAGGGCGCGCTGGGCGAGCTGCAGGGGGGCCGTGATGAAGGACCCGCATGACATCATCATAAAGCCGGTCATAAGCGAGAAGAGTTACTCCGCGATAGACAACCGGCAGTACACCTTCATGGTCGACCCGCGAAGCAACAAGTCCGAGATAAAGGACGCGGTCGAGAGCGTCTTCGACGTGCACGTAACGGGCGTGAACACGCTGAGGACCAAGGGCAAGCCGCGCGGCCGCGGACTTACCAAGGGCAGGACGGCGACGGGCAAGAAGGCGATCGTGACCCTCGCCGAAGGTGACAAGATCGAGTTCTTCGAGAGCAGGTAGGCTGAAGAGATGGCAGTAAAGAAGTTCAAACCGACATCGCCGGGAAGGCGCTTCGCCAGCGTCTCGGACTTCGCGGAGATAACCCGCGACAAGCCCGAGAAGTCGCTGACCGTGCCGGTGACCAAGACCGGCGGTCGTAACAGCTACGGACGCAAGACCTCGAGGCACCGCGGCGGCGGCGCGAAGAGGAAGTACAGGACGGTCGACTTCAAGAGGGATAAGGACGGCGTGCCGGCCAAGGTCGCTCACATCGAGTACGACCCCAACCGTTCAGCCAGGATCGCGCTGCTCCACTACGCGGACGGCGAGAAGAGGTACATCCTCTGCCCGGTGGACCTGAGGGTCGGGGACACGGTCGTGTCCGGCCCGGGCTCGGACATCAAGCCCGGCAACGCGATGGCGATCGGGAGCATCCCTCTCGGAACGACGGTCCACGCGGTCGAGATGGTCCCGGGCGGCGGCGCGAAGATAGTGCGCTCCGCGGGGACATCCGCACAGATAATGGCGCGCGACGCGGGCTTCGTGAACCTGAAGCTGCCGTCGGGCGAAGTCAGGAAGGTGCCGGTCGACTGCCGCGCGACCATCGGGGTCGTCGGCAACGTAGAGCACGAGCTCATCGTCATCGGCAAGGCCGGCTCGAACAGGCACCGCGGCAAGAGGCCGCAGACCAGGGGCGCCGCGATGAACCCGGTCGACCACCCGCACGGTGGCGGCGAGGGCAAGTCGAAGTCGGGCCGCCACCCGGTCACCCCGTGGGGCAAGCCGACGCTCGGCTACCGCACACGGAAGAAGGGTAAGAAATCGGACAGGCTGGTCGTAAGGACCAGGCGCCAGAAGTAACGGAGGCGCATAAGTGTCACGAAGCTTGAAAAAAGGCCCGTACGTGGACGAGAAGCTTCTCGTCAGGGTTTCGGAGATGAACCGGAGGAACGAGAAGTCGGTCGTCAAGACCTGGTCGAGGGCGTCCACGATATTCCCGGAGATGGTGGGACACACCATCGCCGTGCATGACGGCCGCAAGCACGTGCCGGTGTACGTGACAGAGAGCATGGTCGGGCACAAGCTCGGGGAGTTCGCTCCCACCAGGTTGTTCCGCGGCCACGGCGGCAAGCTCGCCAAGGAAAAGCGAGTGAGGGCGAGGTAGAGGTGCAGACGAAGGCTCAGGCAAAGTTCGTCAGGGTCAGCGCCCGCAAGGCGCGGCTCGTGACGGACCTCATAAAAGGCAAGGACCTGGCCGACGCGCAGCAGACGCTCGACTACTGCGAGAAGGGCGCCGCGCACATCGTGTCCAAGGTACTGAACTCAGCAGCCGCAAACGCGGAGAACAACCACGGGCTGAGCATCGACTCGCTCTACGTCCTGAACGCATATGTCGACGAGGGCCCGACGCTCAAGAGGTTCAGGCCGCGGGCGATGGGCCGCGCGACGAGGATAAACAAGAGGACGAGCCACATCACGGTGGTGCTCGAGGAGAGGGAGCCCGAGAAGGTCAAGCCGAGGCGCTTCCGCAGGCCGATGGGCAAGGGCGCGCTGCGCAAGGCGGCAGAGAAGGCCGCCGCGGCCGAAGAGGCCGAGAAGGAAGCCGCGCAGGCCGAGGAAGAGCTCACCGAGGCGGAAGAGCTGGAGGGAGTCTCGAGGGACCTCGAGGAGCCGGAAGAGCTCATCGAAGAGGAGACTGAAGAGGCTGAGGTCGAGGAGGCGGAAGCCGAAGTGGAGGCGGAGGAGAAGGTCGAAGAGGTCGAGGGCGAAGAGGAGCCCGCCGGGGGCGAGCCCGAGGACGCGGCGGGCGAGAGCTCGGATTCGAAGAAACCGGCCGAAGACGCCGGGACTGGAGAGGAATAACTTTGGGACAGAAGGTCCATCCTTACGGCCTCAGGCTGGGAATAATAAATAACTGGAAGTCGCGTTGGATCGCCGACAAGGAGTACGCGCAGTTCGTCCAGGAGGACATAGCGATACGCAACTACCTGACGGACAGGCTGCAGAACGCGGCTGTATCGAGCGTCGAGATAGAGCGCAAGGCCAAAGAGATAATCATCGATATCCACACCGCGAGGCCCGGCATCGTCATCGGACGGAAGGGCAGCGAGGTGGACAAGATACGCGACGACCTCGTGAAGAGGTTCGACAAGCGTTACACCGTCAACATCAACATCATCGAGGTGCCCCTCCCGGACCTCGACGCCATGCTCGTGGCCCGCAATATCGCGGACCAGATATCGGGCAGGGTCTCCTTCCGCAGGGCGATGAAGAAGGCCGTGGGCAACACGATGAGGCTGGGCGCGCTGGGCATCAAGGTGCAGTGCAGCGGAAGGCTGGGCGGCGCGGAGATGGCCAGGAGAGAGTGGTACCGAGAGGGTCGCGTGCCGCTTCACACTCTGAGGGCGGACGTGGACTACGGCTTCGTCGAGGCCAAGACGACCTTCGGCCGCATCGGCGTGAAGGTCTGGATCTACAAGGGTGACATCATGGGCAGGCGCGAGGAAGAGAGGTCGATGCCGACCTCACTCGGCTCGGCCCGTCCGTCGAGGCCAAGGCAAGGCGAGCGTGACCGCAGGCCGGGTGCCGCACCCAAGGGGTCCGCGCCGGCGATGATGCCCAAAGCCGAGCCGGCGATCGCACCCGTGGTAGAGGCTGAGGCGGCCGAGGCCGCCGTCGAGGAAGCCATCGTAGAAGAGGTCGTCGAGGCCGTCGAAGAGGCCATCGAGGAAGCCGTGGAAGAGGCGACCGAGGAAGCCGTCGAGGAGGCCGTCGAGGAAGCGGTCGAAGAGGCGGTCGAAGAGGCCGTCGAGGAAGCGGTCGAAGAGGCAGTAGAAGAAGCGGTAGAAGAAGCGGTCGAGGAAGAGATTGAAGAGGCGATAGAGGAATCGGCCGAAGAGGCCGGGGCCAAAGCCGCCGTTGAGGTTCCGGAGGAAGGGAAAGAGTAGATGCTCCAACCCAAGAGACCGCCGCACAGAAAAGTGCAGAGAGGCCGCCTGAAGGGCAAGGCCAAGGGCGGCACGAGGGTCAGCTTCGGTGACTACGGGCTCCAGGCGCTCGAGCCGGGCTGGATAACCGCCAGGCAGATCGAGGCGGCCAGGGTCGCGATGACAAGGCATATCAAGAGGAGCGGAAAGGTCTGGATAAACCTCTTTCCGTACAAGCCCATATCGAAGAAGCCGGCCGAGACCAGGATGGGAAGCGGCAAGGGCAACCCCGAGTACTGGGTGGCCCCGGTCAAGCCCGGAAGGGTCATGTTCGAGCTGGCGGGCGTGAGCGAGCCGATAGCGCGGGAAGCGATCAGGCTTGCCGGACACAAGCTGCCGATCAAGTGCCGTTTCGTGAAGAGGGAGGAGTAGGGGGAGACCCCTCTTCATAGGGGATGTGATCAGTGATGATAAAAGCTACAGAGCTCAGGTTGATGTCGGAAGAGGAGCTTGAGTACAGGCTCAAGGAACTCAAGGAGGAGCTGTTCAACCTCCGGTTCCAGCACGCCACGGGGCAGCTGGACAACCCGATGAAACTGAAGGAGACGAGGCGGGACATAGCTCGGGTCTGCACGGTCATGACCGAGCGGGAGTACGCTATCCACGCCGAGGCTTTCGAGGAAGCGATAAGGGCGCCGCGCGAGACGATCGAGGAGCCCGAGGAGCTGGTCGAGGCCGAGACGGAAGCGGAGCTCATCGAGGACGCCGAGGAGCGCTTCGAGGAAGCTGAGATGCCCGTCGAGTCCGAGGAGCAGCTTGAGGAAGAGGTTGAAGAGGAGCTCAAAGACCTGTAAGAGGGTCTGAACAGGAAGGCGCATGAGCACAAAGAGAGGGCACAGAAAAGTAAGGACCGGGAAGGTTGTCTCGGACGCGATGGACAAGACGATCGTCGTCGCCGTCGAGACGCTCGTCCGGCACCCGCTTTACGGGAAGACCATGAAGCGCACGACGAAGCTGTACGCGCACGACGAGGAGAACGAGTGCGGGGTCGGCGACGTGGTGGAGGTCATGGAGACCAGGCCGCTCTCGAAGACGAAGCGCTGGAGACTGACGAAGGTCCTGGAGAAAGCACGCTAGACCGGTGGACTTGCCATGATACAGCAGGAAACGAGATGCAGAGTAGCCGATAACACCGGCGCACGCGAGGTACTGATAATCAAGGTCCTCGGTGGGTCCGGGCGCCGCTACGCCTCGATAGGGGACATCGTGGTGGGCACCGTGAAAGAGGCGATACCCGGCTCGGCCGTGAAGAAGGGCGAGGTCGTCAAGGCGGTAGTGGTACGCACCAAGAAAGAGAAGCGCAGGCCTGACGGCACCTACATCAAGTTCGACGAGAACGCAGTGGTGCTGATAGACGGCGCGATGAACCCGAGGGGCACGAGGATATTCGGCCCCGTCGCACGCGAGCTGAGGCAGAAGAACTTCATGAAGATAATCAGCCTCTCGCCGGAGGTGCTCTAGAAGACTATGGGCGGTATGCACGTGAAGAAGGGCGACACGGTCGTCGTCCTCAAGGGAAAAGATAAGGACAAGCAGGGCAAGATCCTCAAGGTCGACCCCGAGCGGCAGCGCGTCGTGGTCGAAGGGATTGCAAGGGCGAAGAAGCACGTAAGGCCGAGCCAGAGCAACCCGCAGGGAGGCGTGGTCGACTGGGAGATGCCCATCGACGCCTCGAACGTGATGCTGATCTGCCCGGGATGCGGGCGGGCGACGAGGACGAACAAGGTGCACGGCATGGGCAAGGCCCCGATGAGGGTCTGCAAGAAGTGCGGCCGGGAGATGTGATGGCAGGCGACAACGACACTTACACACCGAGGCTGAGGGAGCACTACGAGGATGACATCATCCCCGAGCTGGCCGAGCAGTTCTCCTACAAGAACAAGATGCAGGTCCCGCGCCTCAGGAAGATAGTCGTGAACATGGGCGTGGGCGAGGGCACCACCAACGTGAAGTCGGTCGACGCCGCGGCGAAGGACCTGGCGATAATAACGGGCCAGAAGGCGCAGATCATCAAGGCGCGCAGGTCTGTCGCGGGCTTCAAGCTGAGGGCCGGGATGACGGTCGGCTGCAAGGTGACCCTGCGCGGAGACAGGATGTACGAGTTCCTCGACAGGCTTCTCTCGATAGCGCTGCCGAGGGTAAGGGACTTCCGGGGGCTGTCGAGGGACTCCTTCGACAGCAACGGCAACTACTCGATGGGAATCGAGGAGCAGCTGATATTCCCGGAGATCTCCTATGACGAGATCGACAAGGTACGCGGGATGGACGTGACGGTTGTCACTTCGGCCGTGAATGACGAGGAAGGGGAGGCCCTGCTCGAGGAGCTGGGGTTCCCGTTCAAAGCGCGATAAAGGGGAGGCCGCTTGGCGAAGAAGGCGCTTCGGGAGAAACAACAGAGGACTCCTAAGTACCCGACCAGGGGATACAACCGGTGCAAGCGGTGCGGCCGCCCGCGCGGCTACTACCGCAAGTTCCAGCTGTGCAGGATCTGCCTCAGGGAACTGGCCCACAAGGGCGAGCTCCCGGGGGTCACCAAGTCGAGTTGGTGAGAGGGGATTAACAGATGACAATGACCGACCCTATAGCCGACATGCTGACGCGCATCCGCAACGCGAGCAGGGCGAAGCTCGATGTTGTCGAGATACCGTCCTCGAACGTGAAGAAGGACATAGCCCGCATCCTGCTGCGTGAGGGGTACATAAAGAGGTTCGAGGTCACGACCAAGGATAAGTTCGAGAGCATCGTCGTCACCCTGAGGTACGGGCCGAACCGCGAGGCGAACATAACCGGGATCAAGAGGATCAGCACGCCGGGGCTGAGGGTGTACGCGAAGAAGGACGTGATGCCGAGGGTGCTCGGCGGCCTGGGGATCGCGATACTCTCCACCTCGAAAGGCGTGATGACTGAGAAGGAGGCGAAGGCGACAGGCGTCGGGGGAGAAGTCCTCTGCTTCGTCTGGTAGCCGGATAAGATGTCACGGGTAGGCAGGAGTCCAATTGAGGTCCCGGCCAGCGCGACGGTCACCATCGATGACCGCCTGGTCACGGTGAAGGGGCCGAAGGGCGAGCTTAAACAATCCATATCTGACAGGGTCGAGGTGGTCCGCGAAGGGTCGCTGCTGATCGTCACGCGCAAGACCGACGAGCCGTACGACCGGTCGGTTCACGGCCTCACCCGCAGCCTGATCAACAACATGGTGCTGGGCGTCACCCAGGGCTACGAGAAGGTCCTCGAGATACAGGGCGTCGGCTACCGCGCGGCGTTGAAGGGCAAGGACCTGGAGCTGCAGCTCGGGTACTCGAACCCCAGGCACTACGCGGCGCCGGACGGCGTGGAGTTCGAGTTGCCGGTCCCGACCAGGATCATAATCAAGGGTTACGACAAGCAGAAGGTCGGGCAGGTCGCCGCGGACATAAGGTCCATGCGCAAGCCGGACCCGTACAAGGGCAAAGGTATCCGGTACCGCGACGAGGTCGTACGCCGGAAGGTCGGGAAGGCGATCAAGTGAGCACTCTGAAAACACGCAACAACAGCACCGGCAGGTCGAGGCGGCGCAAGAGCGTACGCAAGAACCTCTCGGGCACGGGCGAGCGCCCCAGGCTGTCCGTCTTCAGGGGCAACAAGAACATGTCCTGCCAGATAATCGACGACGACTCAGGTGTGACCATCGCCTCGGCCTCGTCGCTCGAGAAGCAGTTCGTGAGCGTCAAGGTATCGAAGACCGAGATGGCCGCGCTGCTCGGCAAGGAGATAGCGTCGCGCGGCACCTCCAAGGGCGTGACGACGGTCGTCTTCGACAGGGGCGGATACAAGTATCACGGGAGAGTGAAAGCTCTGGCCGACGCGGCCAGGGAGAACGGGCTCGTATTCTAGGAGGCTGACAAAGTGGTGGCGGACGCCGAAGTCCTCGCATATGAGGAGTTCCAGGAGCAGGTAGTGAACATCAACAGGGTGGCGAAGGTCGTCAAGGGCGGCCGGCGCTTCTCGTTCACCGCGCTGGTCGTAGTCGGCGACGGCCACGGCCGTGTCGGGATCGGATACGGAAAGGCGCGCGAAGTGCCGCTCGCGATAGAGAAGGGCGCCCAGAAGGCAAGGAAGGACCTCGTGACCATCCCGATGGTGGAGGGGACCATACCTCACCAGATAGAGGGAAAGTTCGGGGCCGCCCGCGTCCTTCTGAAGCCCGCCGCCCCCGGCACCGGCATCATCGCCGGCGGGGCCGTGCGGCCTGTGATGGAGCTTGCGGGGATAAAGGACGTCCTGGCCAAGAGCCTCGGCTCCGACAACCCGCTGAACGTCATCAAGGCGACCATGCAAGGACTGCGCGAACTGCGGAGCGCGGCCCAGGTCGCGAAGATGAGAGGCAAGACCGTCGAGCAGATCTACAAAGGGGAGGCCCGCAGTTGAGTGACAAAGTGAAGGTCACCCTGAGAAGGGGCCTCGTCGGCAGGCCCCGGGACCAGCGCGGGACCGTCCAGGCGCTCGGCCTCAAGAGGATAGGACACTCGGTCATCAAGGAAGACAGGCCGGAGATCAGGGGAATGATATTCAAGGTCAAGCACCTGGTCGAGGTCGAGGAGATGCCCGAGGACAAGAAGAAGCAGACCAAAGGCGAGGGGCGATAGATGGACGAGGGACTTCGCCTGCACAACCTGAAGCCGGCACCCGGCTCGCGCAAGAAACGCAAGCGCGTGGGCAGGGGCATGGGCTCCGGCGGAAACAAGACGGCGGGACGCGGACAGAAGGGCCAGAAGTCGAGGTCCGGCTTCGTGCACAAGAGAGGGTTCGAGGGCGGCCAGATGCCCCTCGTTCGAAGGGTGCCCAAGCTCGGCGGCTTCAAGCCCAGGACGCGAAAAGTGTACCAGGTGGTCAACGTTCGCGACTTCGATCGCTTCGAGGCCGCATCGACAGTCGACCCGGTCGCCATGGCCGCGTCGGGCCTGGTCAAGAAGGACAGCCTGCCGATCAAGGTCCTCGGGGACGGTGAGATCGCGGTCTCGCTGACGGTGAAGGCGCAGGCGTTCACCGCGAGCGCGAAGGCCAAGATCGAGGCGGCGGGCGGCAGCGCAGAGGTGATATAGCGTTGCGGATATTCTCAGGGTTCCGGGACGCTTTCAAGATCCCGGACTTGAGGAAGAAGATCCTCTTTACTTTCATGATCCTTGCCATCTACAGGATCGGGTGCTACATCCCGTCCCCCGGCGTGGACGTGAAAGCCCTCGGAGCGCAAGTCAGCGGGCAGCCGCTGCTCAAGTTCCTCAACATCTTCGCCGGCGGCGGGCTGCAGAGGATGGCCCTGTTCGGCCTGGGCATCATGCCCTACATCACCGCGTCGATCATCATGGAGCTCCTCTCGGCCGTAATCCCCAAGATCAAGGAGTGGCACGAGCAGGGCGAGATCGGCCGCAAGAAGATAACCCAGATAACCCGCTACATGACCCTGGTGCTGGCCACCATGGAGTCGGCCGGGTTCATCGTCTCGATCCACGCGCAGAAGCAGTCGATCCTGCCGAAGCTCACCATCCAGAGCGCCGCTCTCATCGTCATCACGATGGTCGCGGGCATGGCGCTCCTGATGTGGCTGGGCGAGCTGATCACCGAGCGCGGGGTCGGCAACGGCATGTCCATCCTGATCTTCACGAGCATCATCGCCGCGATGCCGACCGAAGTCGTCAACATGGTGAAGGCGGCCGGGCAGTCGAGCCCGGTGTGGCTGGTGGCCATCGCGGTCCTCGCGATAGCGATCGTGGTCGGCGTCATCTTCATTGAGAAGGGCGAGCGCCGAATACCGGTGCAGTACGCCAAGCAGGTGCGCGGGCGGAGGATGTACTCGGGCGCCAGTACGTACATCCCTGTCAAAGTGAACACGGCCGGCGTCATCCCGATCATCTTCGCGTCGTCCGTGATCTTCTTCCCGGCGATAATCGCTTCGTTCTTCCCCAGCTTCAAGGGTTTCGCGAACCTGTTCACGCAGGGTTCTGTCGTATATTTCGTCGTCTACACCGGGCTGATCGTCTTCTTCGCCTACTTCTACACGGCCATCATCTTCGACCCGTTCGAGCTGGCCGACAACCTGAAGAAGTATGGCGGGTTCATACCGGGGATCAGGCCGGGCATGCCGACGGTGAACTATGTCTCGAAGGTGGTCAACCGCATCAACCTGCCGGGGTCCATCTATATAGCTATCATCGCGTTGATACCTGCGTTCTTCTTCGTGAAGTTCGGTGTCGGGCAGGTGCCCATCGGTGGCGCCGCGGTCATCATCATCGTCGGCGTCGCGCTCGAGACGATGACGCAGATCGAGGCGCAGATGCAGATGCGCCACTATGAAGGGTTCCTGAAGAAATAATGGACCTCGTGCTGCTGGGCCCGCCGGGAGCGGGAAAAGGGACACAGGCCGAGAGGCTCGTCGAGCGTTACTCGTGGCCCCAGATCTCGACCGGCGACATGTTCCGCGAGGCGCTCGGAAAGGGCACCCCGCTGGGGCTGGAGGCCAAGGGCTACATGGACACCGGGAAGCTCGTCCCGGACGACGTGGTCGAGAGGATGGTCGCGGAGAGGTTGTCCAGGGACGACTGCAGGGATGGCTTCATACTCGACGGCTTTCCGAGGAGCGTTCACCAGGCGGAGGCGCTGGACTCCTACCTGGAAGGCAGGGGAAGGGCGATCGAACTGGTGGTCAACATCGCGGTCGACGAGGACCTGCTGGTGGAAAGGCTGACGGCGCGGAGGATGTGCCGCGACTGCGGGGACATCCACAACCTCGTGTTCACGCCGCCGAAGGTCGCGGAGCAGTGCGACAGCTGCGGAGGCGAGCTCTACCAGCGCGGTGACGACAAGGAAGAGACGGTCAGGGCGAGGCTCGAGGTGTACAAGAGCCAGACCGAGCCGGTCATCGGCTACTTCGAGCCGTCGGGCAAGCTGGTGACTGTCGACGGCGCGGAGAAGCCGGACGAGGTGTTCAAGAACGTCGTCGATGCGATCGAGCACGTGGGGCCATAGCCGATGATAGTACTCAAGTCGCGCGACGAGATAGCGAAGATGCGCCGGGCCGGCCACCTTGTAGCGAAGGTGCTCGACGCGGTCGTCAAGGCGGCGGACGTCGGTGTGACGACTTACGACCTGGACGTGATAGCCGAGCGGATAATCACTGAGGCGGGCGCGAAGCCGGCCTTCAAGGGTTACCAGCCCGACTTCATCTCGTGCGGGCCGTATCCCGCAACGCTGTGCACGTCCGTCAACGACGAGGTGGTCCACGGCATACCGACGGACCGTGTGCTGATGGACGGAGACCTGCTCTCGATCGACACGGGAGTGGAGATGGCCGGGTACTTCGGTGACGCGGCGGTGTCGCTCGTCGTCGGCAGGAACGCGCCAGAGGCGAGGAAGCTCGCCTCAACGGCGAGCCGCGCGCTCGAGAATGCGATAACCGCGTGCGTGGCGGGCAACCACCTGTCGGACGTGTCGTACGCGATACAGACGACGGCCGAGGCGGAAGGATACTCCGTGGTGAGGCGGTTCGTCGGCCACGGGATCGGGACGAAGATGCACGAGGACCCGCCGGTGCCCAACTACGGGCGTCCGGGCAGCGGGCCGGTGCTGAAACCGGGCATGGTTTTGGCGATCGAGCCCATGGTGAACATGGGGTCATTTGAGGTCGAGGCGTCGCCGGATTGCTGGGAGGTGCGCACCAAGGACGGAAGCCTGTCCGCGCACTTCGAGCACACGGTGGCGGTCACCGAGGGTGGCCCGGAGATACTGACAGCGGGCAATGGATTGAGCTGAAGGGTGGAAAAAAGGCCCCTGATTGAGTAGAATCAGTTCTTTGCACGCATTCCGGGGGGACGCAGTAAGGCTTGGTACCCAAAGACGAAGCGATCGAGGTCGAAGGAACAGTACTTGAACCGCTGCCCAACGCCATGTTCAGGGTGGAGTTGGACAACGGGCACAAGGTGCTCGCCCACATCTCTGGCAAGATGAGGATGCACTACATCCGCATACTTCCGGGCGACAGGGTGCTCGTCGAGCTCTCGCCGTACGACCTGTCGCGGGGCAGGATAACGTACCGTTACAAGTAGAGGATCCGAAGATGAAAGTCAGACCATCGGTCAAGAAGATGTGCGACAAGTGCAAGATGATAAGGCGCAACGGCAGGGTCATGGTCATATGCCAGAACCCGCGCCACAAGCAGCGCCAGGGCAAGTAGCGGAGGTAATGACTTGGCCAGAATAGCCGGAGTAGACCTTCCCAGGGACAAGCATGCGGTCGTGGCGCTCACCTACATATACGGGATCGGGCAGACGCGGGCGAAGAAGACCTGCGAGGGCGCCGACGTAAAGACCGACACCAAGGTGCGCGACCTCACCGACGAGGAAGTCATCAGGCTCAGGGAGTTCATAGACCAGAACTACATGATAGAGGGAGACCTGCGCAGGGAGCGCGCCCAGAACGTGAAGCGCCTGATGGAGATCGGGTGCTACCGCGGGCTGCGCCACCGCCGCGGGCTGCCCGTCAACGGCCAGCGGACTCACACCAACGCGCGGACCCGCAAGGGCCCGAGGCCGCAGGTCGGCATCAAGAAGAAGCAGAGACAGCAGCAGGCGGGAAGGTAAAGGGGGAGTAAGTTGCCGAGACCTTCCAAGGGCAGGGCGCGAGGCCGCAAGAAGCCCAAGAAGAACGTGCCGCAGGGCATAGCCCACATCAAGGCCACGTTCAACAACACGATAATCAACATCACCGACATGGAGGGCAACACCATAGCCTGGTCGAGCGCGGGCAGCATCGGCATGAAGGGGTCGCGCAAGAGCACCCCTTACGCCGCGCAGATCTGCGCGGAGGCCGTCGCCAAGCAGGCGACAGAGAACGGCGTGCGCAAAGTCGAGGTGAGGGTGAAGGGCCCCGGTTCCGGCAGGGAGACGGCCATCAGGACGCTCCAGGCGAACGGGATCGAAGTAGGGTCCATAAAGGACGTCACACCGGTGCCGCACAACGGGTGCCGGCAGAAGAAGAAGAGAAGAGTCTAGGGCCTTACTGAAAGCAAGGCCGAGGGAGCAGGTATGGCGAGATATACAGGGCCGGTCTGCAGGCAGTGCCGCAGGGAGCGGACGAAACTGTTCATAAAGGGTGACAGGTGTGCCACCGACCGCTGCGCGGTCGAGCGAAGGGCGTACCCGCCCGGCCAGCACGGCCGCAGGAGGGTCAAGGAGACCGACTACCTCATGCAGCTGCGCGAGAAGCAAAAGGCACGCCGCGTATACGGCATCATGGAGAAACAGTTCCGAAGCTACTACGAGCAGGCGATCCGGGAGAAAGGCCGTACAGGTGAGAACCTCCTGAGGATACTGGAGAGCCGGCTGGACAACGTCGTGTACCGCGCGGGCCTTGCGTCCGGGCGCAAGCAGGCGAGGCAGCTGGTGACGCACGGTCACATCACGGTGAACGGGCGGAAGGTGGACATAGCGTCCTTCCAGGTGAAACCGGGAATGGTCATCGGCGTCAAAGAGAAGAGCCGCGAGCTGGACGTAATCAAGGGCTCGATGCAGAACTTCGTGCGCGAACAGGCCGTGTGGATGGAGGTCGACCGGAAGAAGCTCGAGGCGACCATCATCGAGAGGCCGACGCCCGAGAACCTCGACGTCCCGATCCGCGACGACCTCATCGTGGAACTCTACTCCAGGTAAAAGAAGAGAAAATCATTTACGGAGGTTGATAATTTGCTAGGTATACAGAAGCCCCAGATCAAGGTTCTGGAGGCGGGAGACAGGGAGGGCGTCTTCGTCATCGAGCCGCTCGAGCGCGGGCTCGGGCATACGCTCGGCAACTGCATGAGGCGCATACTGCTTTCCTCCATCCCCGGGGCCGCCGTGACCTCCGTTCGCATAATCGGCGTACAGCACGATTATTCGTCCATCGAGGGCGTGCGCGAGGACACGATAGAGATCCTGCTCAACGTGAAAGAGCTGGTCCTGGAGCTCGACGGCGACGAGCCGGCGAAGGTGAAGATAAAAGCCACCAAGCCCGGCGAGGTGACTGCCGCCGACATCGAGACCCCGTCAAACGTCGAGGTCATCAACCCGGAGCAGCACATCGCGACGCTCACCAAGAAGGGCAAGCTCGAGATGGAGATGGCGGTCGAGAAGGGCCGCGGTTACGCGTCGGCGGAGGACAACGAGAAGGAAGGGGAGCCGATCGGGGTCATCCCCGTGGACTCGATCTTCTCGCCGATGTCGAGCGTCACCTTCAAGGTGGAGAACACCCGCGTCGGGCAGCGGACCGACTTCGACAAGCTGACGCTGATCATCAACACCGACGGCAGCATCAACCCCGAGGAAGCGGTCAGCATCGGCGCCAACATCCTCATCGAGCACATCAGCCTGCTTTCCGACCTCTCGGAGCGCGCAGCGGGCGAGGTCTTCGAGCCGACCGAGACGACCCCCGCGGCGGGGCTGGACGCGAGCATCAGCGAGCTCGAGCTCAACGTCCGCGCCTACAACTGCCTGCAGCGGGCGAAGATAGAGACGCTGGGCGATCTGGTCAGCCACACGGAGGACGACCTCCTGGGCATAAGGAACCTCGGCGCCAAGACGGTAGAGTTGATCAAGGAGAAGCTCGCGGCGCGCGGGCTCTCGCTGAAGCAGGAGTAAGGGGAACTTAAGTGAAACCGAAGAAAGGACCGCGGCTTGGAGGGAGCGCGTCGCATCAGAAGGCGATACTCTCGAACCTCGCGCGCGAAGTCATAATCCACGGAAGGATAACCACGACCGAGACCAGGGCGAAGATGGCGAAGCCGCTGGTGGACAGGATGGTCACCTACGGCAAGAAGGGCGACGTTCACTCCAGGAGGCTCGCGCTCCGCGTCATCAACGACCGGGACGTCGTACACAGGCTGTTCGCCGAAGTCGCGCCTCGCTACGAGGCCAGGGAAGGCGGATACACCCGCATCCTGAAGCTCGGGCCGCGCCAGGGCGACAACGCCGAGATGGTGATACTGGAACTGGTGTAGGCAAAAGAGAAAAACAAAAGGGCGAGCATCGAGCTCGCCCTTTTTTCGTTGTCTCTGTTTCCAGGTCTTTCAGACCAGCTTGTCGAGCCTCTTGACCTCAAACGCCCGCACGATGTCGGTGATGCCGTGGAGCATCGCCCAGATGCCACCGAACACGATGAGCGTGTACCCCTTGATGGCGAGGAACTGCCCCGAGGTCCAGAACGCGATGCCGACCATCAGGATGCCGGCGACCAGGTTGAACCACCACAGCGAGTTCTCGTCTTTCATTGTGAAGGATTCTATGATCCAGAAGATTCCGACGAGGAGGAAGATGAATCCCAGCATGTCGGCCACCGCGGCGAAGGTGTTCTTCGGATAAGCAAGCGCCACGATGCCGGCGATCACGAAGAGTATACCGAAAACGATCCACAACCACTTCCACTTTTCCGCGAGCGCCGCGATGAAGAAATCCTGAAGACCGGCGAACAGCACGATCAGTCCGATGATGATGCCTACCGTCGTCAGCGACGTGGTGTTGAACTGCAGGATGACCAGCGAGATGATGACCCACGCGATCCCGATCACGAGCCAGACCCACTACAGCTTCTGGACTGACATCGCCGCATGCTTCACGTCAGCGTCAGATTCCATACCCCCTCCTTTTCTTTCTTCCTTCTTCCATCTACTGCTTGTATTCTTAAAGAGTATCCGCGCTCCGTTGAATCCGTCAAATCGGTTGGAACCCGGGGATCGCAGTAGACCGGGTCCGAGCTCGCAAGGATAGACAATAAGGCAACGATAACTCTGAGACCAGAAAAGCTCTATCGAGGAGAGTGCCTCCGCGGCTCCACCCCGGGGAAATATCCGACACGACTCATCGGCCTGACAGCCGATTGTCGGTCAGCGTTTGCGGAGGGCGGGAAGCGCCAGCAGCTCCAGCAGCGTCGCGAGACGCCAGCGCCAGGGCACCCTGTAGAGGGCGATCTCGCGGGAGTTGAACGCGTACAGAGCGGTGGCCAGGGGGAAGCGCGAGGTCAGTATCTGCCTGAGCGCGTCACGTTCGATCGAGATGGCGCGCGGCCTGCCGCCGAACTTCTTCGCGAGCTCAGTCGCCGCGTGACCGAGACCATCTCCCGACAGGTCGGCATCCTCGTCGCCGATGGCGTCGAGCGAGGTCAGCACGCGTACGTTGCCGTCACGGTAGCCGAGCGCGACCGAGGTGTGCGCGCGCCAGCGGTCGGTGAAGGCGAGCAGGAGCATGGTGTCGTCCGGTACGTACGCCCTGAGCGCGAGCTCCATGAACCTGAACGGCGGCAACGGCAGCCGACGGGGGCCTTCAGGCCACGTGAATATCGTCTTTCGCCACTCGGCGGCGGCGGCGAGGACGACCTTCCACCAGCCGGCGAAATAATCCGCCCGGTAATCGATAGTGCGCCCTGCCCGCGACAGGATTCGGCGCAGTGCGGTCTCTTCGACGGCGATCACGAGATCGTAGCCGGTCTCCGCGGCAAGGGCGTCGAGCCTGGAGACGCCGCGGAACGGGACACGCACTTCTCGCTTTTCGCCGAGGTCGATCGACTTCAGGCAGGTAAGCCCGCGGTATACGACCAGCAGAGTCCTGCCTTTTCCTTCCGGCGCCAGGAGGTCGCCGAAGTCGGTCAGGGTCGCCATCAGGCGGTCCCAGTTATCGCCGCCGAGGTCAACGACCTGGATGTCATGCGCCAGCATCGTGACCCCCCGGCTCGAGAAGCCTTATCGACCATGGCTCTAGAGTGACCTGGACCGAAGTGCCTGTACCCAGCAGCGAGCTGTTCCCGGCGTCGCGCAGGCTGCCCGCCGGGCAGTGCTCGATCGTGGTCTCGAGAGTCTCGTCAGTCGGGTTCGCGACGAAGACGATGGTCCTGCCGCCGCCCTCGAGGATGGATACGTCTACCCGCGGGTCGGCGGGGACGTAGCCGGGCTCGATGCCGGCCGACCGTATCAGAGTGTCCGCGAGCGGCACGAAAGGCGCCGCGTCCTCGGGCGTGACGACCCTGCCGGGTATCAGGCCGAGGTGAACCAGCTTCCCATTGCCGACCGGCTGAGTGTACATCAGCGAGCCGCCATTCCCGGCCTCGCCGTCCTCGAAAGCGAGGACCTCTTCGACCTCGACCCCGAAGGCGGTCGCGCCCTCTATGGTCGAGGACGAGGGCCGGCGCATGTGCCCGGCGAGCGTCTCGCATCTATTCATCGACGAGTCCAGCTCCGGCACCCGTGGCCCGACGATGACAGTGCCGCCACCCTCGGCGAAGGTCAGCAGTCTCTCCTGAAGCGCGGAGTCCATGAACTCGAAGGTCGGCGCGATTACCAGCCGGTATCCGTCGAACATATCGGGCCCGCACTGCGAGTCGCCGATCCCGAACTGTGCGCCGGCTGATGACAGGACCCGGTACCAGAAGTTGAAGAGGCTCGTGTAGCGCGCACCCACCGGATCGGAGAGACCGTGTTTCTCGTTCGAGGCCCACAGGTCGGGCGAAGCCCAGCCGCCGAACTCGCCGATGATGGTCGAGTTCCCGATCGGTACGATCGAGCCGGCCAGCATCCGCTCGTAGTCGCGAACCGACAGCAGCAGGACCTCTCGTGCCGGCTTCATGTCTTCGAGCCCGAGCCGCTTCACATCCCCGAGGAACTTCGTGTAGAAGTCGTACCGGTCGTCTCGCAGCTGACCGTCACGCGTTACGGGCGACCCGTACCAGCGCTCGCGCTCCACGATCATGTAGAAGTTGATACCCTTCACGCCGTGCATGACCGTCGCCCAGGTCGTGAACTTCTGGTCGTCGAGGCCGAGCGGCAGCCCGTAGTAGACGCTCCCCGAGGAGAACTCCGCGAGGTGCGGCAGCCGGCTGACCGTCGACGTGTATTTCATCCCTCGCCGGATCGTCTGATACATCTCGCGGGTGGGGTAGGCGTCAACGGCCTGCCAGTCGAGGAACGACTCCGCACCGGGCGTGTCGAGCGGTGTCATCGGGAAAGTGACCGGGTAGTTGTGGAACAGAGGCACTTTGTTACCGAAAGACTCCGAGAGGATCCCCGCGATGCTCCGCAGCGACTGGTGAACGTAGTGCTCCCCGAACTCGAACCAGTCCAGGTGGAAGCGCAGTTGCCCGGTGGAAGAGCAGTTGAAGCTCGTCGGCGGCTCGACCAGGTCGAAGGTCCGATAGTCGGAGTGGCAGGCCTCGTTCATCGCATCGATCGTGCCGTACCTGTCCTCGAGCCACTGCCGGTAGAGGCGCACCGACGGCTCGGAGTAGTCGGCGTCGAACGGGTGCGTCCGCCCGAACTTCGCGCACTCGTTATCGACCTGGAGCGCGATGACCGGCCCGTCGGGATAGAGTCGCGGCGCCACGTGTTTCGCCAGCGCCCTGAAGTAAGTCGCCACCTCGGCCTGGAACCTGGGGTGGTGATAGCACGGGCACGGGAACATGCGAGGCGGCGCCGGCAGGACCACCGGAGCTCCGTCGGCTGTCCTCATGTAAAGATCGGCATCCGCGAAGAGTCGCTCCGGATAGCCGAAGTAAGTCATCTC
>Ga0209747_1000604_pt1 | contig 19467 bp, 18 predicted proteins | sample BarGraNGADG00311_FD_184498 | JGI IMG/M metagenome (GOLD analysis project Ga0209747, IMG submission 184498) | Arctic peat soil microbial communities from Barrow, Alaska - Barrow Graham LP Ref core NGADG0011-311 (SPAdes) (version 2) | ecosystem: Environmental > Terrestrial > Soil > Wetlands > Peat...
CCCCGGCGGGCTCATCCCCGGCGACGGCCTCGTCCCCGGCGGCGGCCTCATCCACCATGTCGGGTTGTGGGACTGGTTCGGTCATGTCCAGGGCGCGGCGCACACTGGAGGGCGCGATCCCCACCGCGGTGGCGATCGCCTGCAGCGTCTGCCCGGCGTCGCGGCGGCGGCGCACCTCCGCGACCAGCTCATCAGTCAGTTTGTGGCGCCGTTTGGGTCCTTTCTGCTCCGGGACCAGGGCCGCGACCCCACCGGTGGCCTTGTCCTGGCGCCACCGCCACACCGTCACCGTGGTCACCGCGAACGCGAACGCCACGTCCCCGACCGCGGCCAGCTTCCCGTCAACCAGTTGGACCGCGGCCAGGCGGCGCCCGACCTCGTCGTCCGGGTCCCACGCGTAGGACAGGACACCGAACACGAACACCCGGCCCCCGTCGGTGTCCTCCACGAGCACGGCGTTCGGGCCGATGTCCACCCCGACCACCGGGGCGAACGGGAGGGGTGGGGCGGTCATGACCGTCATGATCCCACCTCCCGAAACCCACCTAGCGACTTACATCTATTATCGCTGTTTCTGGGTGGAAAAGCAAATCACCACACACCAAAACCGCAGGTCAACCCACCAACCGACCCCCACCCACGGTCACTACGTCAGGAGACCTGGTGATGGGCAATCCGCCTCCGCTCTGTGAGTCGATGACGTGCTCGATACCGGTCGCCGATCGGGCGATGGGCGTATGGCTCACAGACCGCCGAGGATCTGGGCCACCAGGATCTTCGCGATCATCGCGACGGGGTAGACCATTGCGTATCCAAGTGCGACGCGAGGGTCTGCGCCGGTGCGGTTGTTCGCGAATGCGAGCACGGCCGGCTGCGTCTGCGTGCCCCCGATCACGCCGGAGAGGCGCGTGCCGCCCATCTTGATGAAGTACCGCATGACGAAGTAGAGGCCCACGCCGACTGTGGTCGTGGTGGCGAAGCCGACGACGAAGATCTGAATCCACGCTCCGGACGCGAACGCACTCCCAATCTGTTTGCCGGCGTTGGCGCCCGCATAGGCGAGGAACACCAGCAACCCGAGCTCCTGAAGGACGGCGCACGCGGTGTGGGGGAGTGCAGTCGTGACATTCCCGATCCGGCCGACCCGGCCCATCAGGAGGCCCACGATCAGGGATCCCGCGGCAGCACCGATGACGAACGTGCCGCCGGGGATCGGAATGGGGATCTGGCCGATGAAGAGCCCGAGGGCCAAGCCCAGGCCGAGCGCGACCGGGTTGATGTCCGAGAGCCCCCGCGAGGAGTCGCCGAAGAACTTCGAGACCGCCTCCATCTTGGAGGTTGGGGCAACGATGCGTGCCCGGTCGCCCAGCAGGAGCGTGAGTCCCGGTTCCCCCACCATGTCGATGTCGCCTCGCCGGACCCGCGAGACAGTGGCACCGAACTTCTCCTCGAGCCCCAATTCCTCCACGGTGCGGCCCGCGATCTTGGGGTTCGAGATTGTCACGCGCCGGAAGTCGAGGTAGCGCCGGTCCGTCATGAGGGAGTGCGAGGAGATGTGGCCGAGGAACTCGATCGCGGTGCGGACGTCACTCTCGGGGCCGACGATGGTGATCAGGTCGTCCCGATAGATGCGGTCGGTGTTGCGGGGGTGCGTGATGGGGCCGTCCTCGCCGCGGCGGAGCCGTGAGAACTGGACCTTCTCGCCGAGCTTGCTGTGGACCTCGAGGAGGGAGAGGTCGTCGTCGCGCTCGATCCTGACCGTGCGGTTGATGAGCGGCGACGGCGCGTCCGTGTCGTTCTTGCCGTAGCTGAGCGCGAGCATCGTGAAGCCGATCATGCCGATGACGCCGTAGACGTACGAGATGGAGTACCCCACGGTGGCGGTCGCGGGATCCCCGCTCGCCGCTCCTGCGGCCGCGAGGGCCGGCGTGTTGGTGATGGCGCCGGCAAACGTCCCCGCGATCATAGCGGTCTCCATCCCGAACGCACGGCCGAGGAGGAGCGTCACTGCCGCGCCGAGCAGGACCACCGCGATCATCGCGAGCACCACGTTGGCGCTGGTGCGCATCACGTGGAAGAAGTTGGGCCCCGAGGTGATTCCGATCGCGAATGCGAAGAGGGCAAGGCCCAAGGAACCGACCTCGTGGGGCACTTCGAGCTCGTATCCGCTCGCGAGCGCCCAGGCGGTTGTCGCGATCGCCACGAACAGCACCGCGGCGGCGCCGAGGGAGACACCCTTGAGTTTGAGATGGCCGAAGGCCATCCCGATGCCCAGCATCAGGAAGAGGAAGATGAGGGGTTGCTCGGCGAGGAGTGAGAAGACGGCGTTCACGATCTCCCTTTCGGATCGGGGACCGACGGCTGAGCCCTGGTGGTGGCGAACGGTCCACTAGGGATTCTAGGGTCCGATCCCGCACTTCGGGCGGACTCTGGTCCCATGCTGCGGCCCTTCGAGCGGTCGGTGGCGAAGGATAGCGGCGGAGCGGGCGCCAAGCACACCCCCACCAGTGCCTCCGGTGCGGGATGATGTTCCCTGACAACACCATCACACTCCCCAGGGGGATCACGATGCCGACCAAAGATGAACTGCTTGCGGGATTCCCGGAACCCCTGGGTCTCACGCCTGCCGATGTGATCGCCGCCCGTGGTGCCGGCGTACGACCGATGGTGGTCATCGACGACCACCCGTCGGGGAGCCAGTCCATGGCCGACGTCCCGATCCTCACCGCGTGGTCCGAGGACCAGGTCGAGTGGGCGCTCGACACCGGGGCGCCGGCGATCTACATCGTGACCAACACGAGGGCACTCTCCCCGGCGGCGGCCGAGGACCGCTACCTGGAGGTGATCTCGGTGGTGCTCCGGGTGGCGGGCGAGAAGAAGAAGGATGTGGACATCGTCCTGCGCTCCGACTCCACCCTGCGCGGACACTACCCGCTCGACGCGGACATCCTCCTCAACGCGCTCGGTTCGTCCAGCGTCAACGGCGTGGACGGGGTGGTCATGGTGCCGGCGTTCGGCGAGGCCGGCCGGATAACCGTGAACTCCGTTCACTACGTCTCGGAGTGGCCGGGCAGCTACACCCCTGTCGGGCAGACCAGGTACGGGAGGGAGCCACGCTTCCCCTACGCGAGCTCCGACCTGCGCGAATGGGTGGCCGAGAAGACGCGCGGCCGGTACGAGGCGGCGTCGATCAGGGCGATCCACCTCGACGTCGTGCGGCACTCGCCCGACGCCGTCGCCGCACAGCTGATGAACGCGCGCAAGGGCGAGCCCGTCGTGGTCGACGCCGTGACGGAGGAGGACCTCCGCTCGATCGCGATTGGCCTGCTCAAGGCCGAAGCCGCGGGCAAGCGGTTCATCTACCGCGTTGCACCCCCATTCGTGCGCGCCATGATCGGGCAGCCCGTCCACCAGGCCCTCACAGGCGACGACATCGAGGCCCTGCGGGTGAAGGCGGGGACGTCGGGGAGGGACACCGGCCTGATCCTGGTGGGGACCCCCGGGGCGTTCACGAAACGCCAGGTGCGTGTCCTCGAGCAGCGTCACCCCATCCGTGAGGTGCCGATCTCGGTACCCGCGGTGCTGGACTCCCGTCGCGAGGGGCACCTGGAGGAGGTCGTCGCCCGCGCCCTCGAGGGTCTCGAGGTCGGGAACGTCATCGTGCGGCTCGCGGAGATGCACGTGGAGACCGAGGCCAAGGGTGACTTCGCGATCGACCCACGGGTCGGTAAGGCCATCAACGAGGTGGCGTACCGGATCGCCAAGGCCCGGAAGCTGAAGTTCGTGGTGGCGCGCGGCGGCTCCATCACCTCCTTCGCGGCGCAGGGGCTCGGGGTGCGGCGTGCCATGGTGCGTGGCCCGATGCTGGACGGCATCGTCTCGCTGTGGGAGCCGCTCGCCGGGGCAGTCAAGGGCGTCCCGTTCGTGGTCTACGCCGGCGGCGTGGGCGACGACGACGGCCTGGCCGATGTCGTCGACAAGCTCTCCGGCGTGGGGCTGCCCACCGTCGAGCGGCACGGCGAGGTGCGGATCACGGAGGTCGAGCCCGTGAGCGGCGAGAGCGTCGCGGTGATCGGACTCGGGTCGAAGGGCCTGCCCGTCGCCGCACGCCTGACGGAGAAGTTCCGCGTGACCGGCTACGACATCGACCAGCGGCAGTGCGAGATCGCCAGCAAGGACAACGTCAGCGTTGCCCTCTCCGCGCGGGAGGCGGTGGACGAGGCCACGACGGTCCTGGTGGCAGTCCGGGGCCACGAGGAGCTTGACGAGGTGCTGTTCGGGGGTAACGGCATCGCGGAGCACCTGAAGCCGGGCACCGTCCTGTGTGTCCTGATGGCCGTGGGAGTGCGCGAGATCCAGCAGGTGGCGAACCGGCTTGCCCCACTGGGAATCCACCTCATCGATGCCCCGATCTCGGGCGGCGGGCAGCGGGCCCGGCGCGGCGAACTGGTCACACTCGTGGGTGGATCCATCGAGACCGTGAATGCCGTGAAACCGATCCTCGAGCACCTTGCGGCCACCGTGATACACGTGGGCCAGCGGGTGGGGGACGGCCAGGCCATGAAAGCGGTGAACCAGCTCCTCGTCGCGGTGAACCTCGCGGGGGTGGCCGAGGCGATGACACTGGCCTCCTCCCTCGGACTCGACTCGGCGCTCACGCTGCGAGCGCTGAGCGCGGGGGCGGCGTACTCCTACATGGTGGCGGACCGGGGGCCCCGCATGGTCGAGGCTGCCGACGGTGCCGCCCCCCAGCTCGTCAACCGGCTGGACGTCACGGCCGACGACCTGGGAGTTGCCCTCGAGGTCGCCCGAGAGTCGTCGGTGCCGACGCCGGTGGCCGCGGCAGCCGAGCAGGTTTTTATGCGGGCGGGTCGCCAGTTGCCCCCGGACTCCGACGACTCGGCGATCATCCGGGTGGTGGAGGCACGCGTCCTCTGAAGTCCTGACCAGCCAGGACGCCGGTCCGGGCGCCGTGGTGTCTCGCATCGTGGATGACGGATCCCCCCGTTGACCACGATGCGAGACGGCAAACCGGGGGACGAGGCCGCCCGCTAGTGTCGGGGACATGCAGCGAGTATCGATGCGACGCACGGCGTCCGACTGACGCCGTGCACCCCTGCCGCGGTGCTGCACCGCCAGGGGTTTTTTCATGCCCAACGCGACAAGGAGCCAGCGATGACAAGCACGAATGAGAGGGCACTCCCCTCATCCGTCGCCGCACGTGCAGCCAAGCCTGCACCCGCGCAAATGACCGGGGCCCAGGCCATCGTACGGTCGCTGGAGGAGCTCGGTGTCGACGTCCTGTTCGGGATTCCCGGTGGCACGATCCTGCCCACGTACGACCCGATCTTCGACTCGGAGCGGCTGCGCCACATCCTGGTTCGCCATGAGCAGGGAGCGGGCCACGCGGCGGAGGGCTATGCCGCCGCCACGGGGCGGGTCGGCGTCTGTATTGCGACCTCCGGCCCGGGCGCGACCAACCTGATCACCGCAATCGCCGATGCCAACATGGACTCGATGCCGGTCGTCGCGATCACGGGCCAGGTGGGCGCCGCGTTCATCGGTACCGATGCCTTCCAGGAGGCTGACATCGTCGGCGCGACGATGACGCTTTCGAAGCACTCCTTCCTGGTCAAGGACGGCGCCGAAATCCCGGCCCGCATGGCTGAGGCGTTCCACATCGCCTCGACGGGACGACCCGGTCCTGTCCTGGTCGACATCTCCAAGACGGCCCAGAACCAGCTCATCGATTTCAGCTGGCCCCCCCGCATGAACCTCCCCGGGTACCGTCCGATCACCAAGCCCCATTCACGGCAGATCCGGGAGGCCGCCCGGCTCCTGGCCACCGCCTCACGGCCGGTGTTGTACGTGGGTGGTGGCGCAATCCGCTCCGGAGCCTCCGAGGTCCTGCGCAAGCTGGTGGACCTGTCGGGCGCTGCCGTCGTGACCACGCTGATGGCCCGGGGTGCGGTCCCCGACTCGCACCCGCAGCACTGCGGGATGCCGGGCATGCACGGCTCCGTGGCCGCGGTGGCCGCGCTGCAGCGCGCCGACCTCCTGGTGGCGCTCGGCGCCCGCTTCGACGACCGCGTGACCGGCGACCTGAAGACATTCGCCCCCGGCGCCGTCGTGGTCCACGCCGACATCGACCCGGCGGAGATCTCCAAGAACCGCCGCGCGGACGTGCCGATCGTCGGAGACCTGAAGCAGACGATCACAGAACTGACCGTCGCGCTGGCAGCCGCGCACGACCAACACGGCAAGCCGGACCTCGGCGCGTGGTGGAAGCAGCTGGACGAGCTGCGGACCACGTACCCGCTGGGTTGGACGCCCACCGACGACGGGCGCATGGCGCCGCAGTACGTCATCCAACGTCTCGGTGAGCTGGCCGGCCCGGAGGCGATCTACGTCGCCGGCGTTGGCCAGCACCAGATGTGGGCGGCCCAGTTCATCAAGTACGAGCGTCCGAACGCGTGGCTGAACTCGGGCGGGCTGGGCACCATGGGGTACTCGGTCCCCGCGGCGATGGGGGCCAAGGTCGGCCAGCCCGACCGTGAGGTGTGGTCCATCGACGGCGACGGCTGCTTCCAGATGACCAACCAGGAGCTGGCAACCTGCGCCCTAAACGACATCCCCATCAAGGTGGCCCTCATCAACAACTCCTCCCTCGGGATGGTGCGCCAGTGGCAGACCCTCTTCTACGACGGGCGTTACTCGAACACGGAGTTGGAGACGGGGTACGAGTCCCGCAACATCCCGGACTTTGTCAAGCTGGCCGAGGCCTACGGCTGCGTCGGCCTGCGTTGCAGCCAACCCAAGGACGTGGATGAGACCATCCGGAAGGCCCGGGAAATCAATGACGTTCCCGTCGTTGTGGACTTCGTGGTCTCCCGAGACGCCATGGTGTGGCCGATGGTGCCCGCCGGGCTCTCCAACGACCAGATCCAGTACGCCCGCGGGCTCACCCCCGAATTCTCCACCGACGAGTAAGGAAACACCATGGCGCGCCACACCCTGTCAGTTCTGGTCGAGAACACCCCTGGTGTCCTCGCCCGCGTCGCCGGACTCTTCGCCCGCCGCGCGTTCAACATCCACTCGCTCGCCGTGGGGCCGACCGAGCACGAGTCGATCTCACGCATGACCGTGGTGGTCGATGCCGACGACCTGCCGCTCGAGCAGGTGACGAAGCAGCTCAACAAGCTGATCAACGTCATCAAGATCGTGCAGCTCGACCCTGACGCCTCCGTGCAGCGCGAGCTGCTCATGGTGAAGGTCCGGGCCGACGACGCCTCCCGCACTGCCGTCCTCCAGGTGGTCGAGCTGTTCCGCGCCCACGTCGTCGACGTGGTGCCCGACGCCGTCACCATCGAGGCCATCGGCTCCGAGGGCAAGCTGGCAGCCATGCTGGCCGCCCTCGAGCCCTACGGGGTCAAGGAGATAGTCCAGTCCGGAGCCGTCGCCATCTCGCGGGGATCCCGCTCACTCACCGATCGCGCAGAGCGCACCCTGCGCACCGCATAGGAAAGAAAGAAGCACCATGGCTGAAATGTTCTACGAAGACGACGCGGACCTCGCGCTCATCCAGTCGAAGAAGGTCACCGTCGTCGGGTACGGCTCCCAGGGCCACGCCCACTCGCTCAACCTGCGCGACTCCGGGGTGGACGTGACGGTCGCACTGCGCCCGGCCTCCGCCTCCTGGGCGAAGGCCACCGAGCAGGGCCTGAAGGTCGCCGCCATCGAGGACGCGGTCAAGGACGCGGACGTGATCATGATCCTCGCCCCCGACCAGTTCCAGCGCGGCGTGTACGCCCGCCAGATCGAGCCGAACATGCGGGACGACGCGGCGCTCTTCTTCGCCCATGGCTTCAACATCCGGTTCGGGTACATCAAGCCCGCCGCCGGGCACGACATCTGCCTCGTGGCACCGAAGGGCCCGGGCCACACCGTGCGCCGCGAGTACGAGGCCGGTCGCGGGGTGCCCGTGATCGTGGGGGTGGAGCAGGATGCCTCCGGCCAGGCGTGGCCGCTCGCACTGTCCTATGCGAAGGCCATCGGCGGCCTGCGCGCTGGGGGGATCAGGACCACCTTCACGGAGGAGACGGAGACCGACCTGTTCGGCGAGCAGGCCGTCCTCTGCGGCGGAGTATCGCAGCTGATCAAGTACGGCTTCGAGACGCTGACCGAGGCGGGCTACCAGCCCGAGGTGGCCTACTTCGAGGTGCTGCACGAACTCAAGCTCATCGTCGACCTCATCAACGAGGGCGGCCTGACCAAGCAACGTTGGTCCGTCTCCGACACCGCGGAGTACGGCGACTACGTCTCCGGCCCGCGGGTCATCACACCGGTGGTCAAGGAGAACATGCAGGCGGTGCTGGCGGACATCCAGTCCGGCGCGTTCGCCGAGCGCTTCATCGCGGACCAGGACGCCGGCGCCCCGGAGTTCAAGGCCTTGCGCGCCGAGGGCGAGAACCACCCGATCGAGAAGGTCGGTCCCGAACTGCGCAAGCTCTTCGCCTGGAGCAAGCCGGATGCGGACTTCACTGAGGGCTCGGCGGCCCGGTGATCACGACGGGGGCGGCGCGCCGCCCCCGTCCTTACCTGTAAGACGCAGGACCCACGATCCGGGCAGATGACTAGGATTCCGAGCATGTCACGCATCAACCTTGCCCTCATCCCCGGGGATGGCATCGGGCCGGAGGTCGTGGCCGAAGGGCTCAAGGTCCTCCGTGCCGCGCTCCCGGCCGACGCCGACCTCGACACCACCGAATACGACCTCGGGGCGGCGCGCTACCACCGCACCGGGGAAGTGCTCCCGGATGAGGAACTTGAGCTGCTGCGCGGCCACGACGCCATCCTCCTCGGGGCGGTGGGGGATCCGTCCGTTCCCTCCGGCATCCTCGAGCGCGGTCTCCTCCTGAAGCTGCGCTTCTCCCTCGACCACTACGTCAACCTCCGGCCGGGCCGGGTGTACCCCAACGTCCACACGCCGCTCGCGGACCCGGGCGACGTCGACTTCGTCGTCGTCCGTGAGGGCACCGAGGGACCCTATGTCGGGAACGGCGGCGCGATCCGGATCGGGACTCCGCACGAGGTCGCCAACGAGGTCTCGGTCAACACCGCCTTCGGTGTCGAGCGGGTTGTGCGCTACGCCTTCGACCTCGCGAACACGCGCCCCCGCCGGCACCTGACCCTGGTGCACAAGCACAACGTGCTGGTGCACGCCGGGCACCTGTGGCGCCGCACGGTCGAGCGCGTGGGGGAGGAGTACCCCCAGGTGTCGGTGGACTACCTCCACGTGGATGCCGCCTCGATCTTCTTCGTGACGAACCCGTCCCGGTTCGACGTCGTGGTGACCGACAACCTGTTCGGTGACATCCTCACGGACCTGGCCGGGGCGATCACCGGCGGGATCGGGCTGGCCGCCAGTGGGAACATCAACCCGGACCGCACCACGCCATCCATGTTCGAGCCGGTCCACGGCTCCGCACCGGACATCGCCGGCCAGGCGAAGGCCGACCCCACCGCCACGATCCTTTCGGTGGCCCTGCTGCTGCGCCACCTGGGATACGACGACGCCGCGCACGCGGTCGAGTCCGCCGTCGCCGCCGACCTGGCCGACCGTGGCACCGCTGCGCGCTCCACCAGCGAGGTGGGGAACGCCGTCGTCGCAGCGCTCGGTGGTTTCCACACGCCCGGCACCCGTGAGAAGTGAGGACAGACAGTGAGCACAATCGCACCGGCCGCTGACCTTGCGGCACGCTTCCCCGTCCACGGCGACGTGCAGCGCCGCAGCGATGCGGCACGCGCCGAGGTGCTGGGGCGGCTCTCCTTCGGTGTCGACTTCACCGACCACATGGCGCGCGCCATCTACACAGTCGGGCAGGGGTGGCACGATCGTGAACTCGTGCCGTACGGACCCCTGCGGCTGACGCCGGCCACCTCCGTGCTGCACTACGGCCAGGAGATCTTCGAGGGCCTGAAGGCCTACCGCCACGCGGACGGATCGATCTGGACCTTCCGCCCCGAGCAGAATGCCGCCCGGTTCAACCGTTCCGCCCGCCGCCTGGCGATGCCGGAGCTGCCCGAGGAGGACTTCCTCGGCTCCATCGTCGCGCTTGTCTCCGCGGACCGGGAATGGGTTCCGGACACTGAGGGCGCCACCCTGTACATCCGGCCGTTCGCGTTCGCGTCGGAGGAGTTCCTCGGCGTCCGGTCCGCCCATGAGATCACCTACCTGGTGATCGGCTCCCCGGTGGGACCGTACTTCAGGAAGGGCTTCAAGCCAGTCGCGATCTGGGTCTCCACCGACTACCACCGCGCCGGCCCCGGCGGGACCGGCGCCGCGAAGACGGCGGGCAACTACGCCGCGTCCCTGCTGCCGCAGGACGAGGCATGTGCGCAGGGCTGTGAGCAGGTCTGCTTCCTCGACGGCGCCACGAACACCCTGCTGGAGGAACTGGGCGGGATGAACGTCTTCGTCGTCGACGCCGAGGGCTCCGTGCGCACGCCCTGGCTGTCCGGGACGATCCTCGAGGGCGTGACACGGTCCTCCGTCATCCAGCTGCTGCGTGACGAGGGCCGCACCGTCACGGAGACGCAGGTGCCCCTGGCCGACCTGCTGGATGACATCCGCAGCGGCCGGGTGGCGGAGCTGTTCGCCTGCGGGACGGCAGCGGTGGTCACCCCGATAGGGCGCTTGGCCGGCCGGGACTTCGACCTCACCATCGGCGCCGGCGAACCCGGCCCGGTCACCAGCGGGCTCTACCACCACCTCACCGACATCCAGTACGGCCGCGCCGCGGACCCGTACGGCTGGCTCTACCGGCTGGTCTGAAAGGCGAATCCTGTGGACGAGCGACGCATCGAGATCTACGACGTAACCCTGCGCGACGGCGCCCAGCAGGAGGGGATGAACCTCTCCGTCGCGGACAAGTTCGCGATCGCGCGGTTGCTCGACCAGCTGGGGATCCACATCGTCGAGGGCGGATGGCCCGGCGCGGTCCCGCGGGACACGCAGTTCTTCGCCGAGTTCGCGAGCCACGCCCCGTTCCGGCGCGCCACCCTTGCGGCCTTCGGGGCCACCCGCAAGGTCGGCGTGGCGGCTGACGCCGACCCGCAGGTGCGCGCCCTGCTCGACTCGGGCGCGCCGCTCATCACGCTGGTGGCGAAGTCGGACATCCGCCACGTCGAGCGGGCGCTGCGCACCGACGGGGCCGAGAACATCGCCATGGTGGCCGACACCATCGAGTACCTTCGCTCGCAGGGCCGGGAGGTGCTGCTGGACGCGGAGCACTTCTTCGACGGCTACCGCTATGACCCCACCTACACCAGGAGCGTGATCCGGGCGGCCGCCGACGCCGGTGCCCGCACGGTGGTGCTCTGTGACACCAACGGCGGGATGCTGCCGCAGTGGGTCGGAGACATCGTCGTTGACATGATGGCCATCGGGGTGCCCCTCGGCATCCACGCGCACAACGACACGGGGTGCGCGGTTGCCAACACACTGGCCGCCGTGGCCGCGGGAGCCCGTCACGTCCAGGGCACGATCAACGGATACGGGGAGCGCACCGGCAATGCCGACCTGCTCACCTGCGTCGCCAACCTGCAGCTCAAGCTCGGGTTCGACTGCCTCGGTGAGGACCTGTTGCAGGCCACCCCGATCGCCCACCAGATCTCCGAGATCACCAACATCTCCCCGTTCGCGCGCCAGCCGTACGTGGGCGCGAGCGCGTTCGCCCACAAGGCCGGACTCCACGCGTCCGCGATCCGGGTGGACCCGGACATGTACCAGCACATAGAGCCGAAGAGTGTGGGCAACGACATGCGCATGCTCGTCTCCGACATGGCGGGGCGTGCCTCGATCGAGCTGAAGGCCCGCGAACTCGGCGTCAGTGTCTCGGGCCGCCCCGACGCCGTCGCGAACGTGACGCAGAAGGTGAAGGAGGCCGAGGCGATGGGCTACACCTACGACGCCGCCGACGCCTCGTTCGAACTCCTCCTGCGCGAGGAGCTCGACGGTCACCGCACCAGCTACTTCGACGTCGAGTCTTGGCGGGCGCAGGTGGAGGAGCGCCCAGGGCTCCCGGGCGACGGCATCGCCGAGGCCACCGTGAAGGTCCGGACCCGCAACGGGCGCATCGTGCGCACCGGCGAGGGCAACGGGCCGGTCAACGCGCTCGACAAGGCGCTGCGCGAGGCCTTGGTGCCCACCTTCCCGCAGATAGCCGGTTTCGAGCTCATCGACTTCAAGGTGCGCATCCTCGACTCGATGCAGGGCACCGACGCCACCATCCGGGTGCTCATCGAGACGACGGACGGCCTGAAGTCCTGGTCGACGGTTGGCGTGGGCTCCGACGTCGTCGCCGCCTCCTGGGAGGCGCTGGTGGACTCGATCACCTGGGGCCTGCTGCACCACGAGATCGAGACGGGCGCCAGAGCGGGGGCCTGACGGGCACCCCGTAGACTTGCCCGCATGCGTGGGGAGTACAAGGTGGCCGGCGGCAAGCTGGTGGCGGTGGACGTCGGGGTCGAGGACGACCTGCTCTCCTCGGTGGCGATCTCGGGGGACTTCTTCCTCGACCCCGACGACGCCTTGGCGGACATCAACAACGCTCTGGTGGGCATGTCCACCGCGGCCGACGTGGCCGCCTACGTCGGGGCCATCGAGGCGGCCGTCTCAGACGACCTGACATTCATCGGCTTCTCGCCGGAGAGCGTTGCGATCGCGGTGCGCCGGGCACTCGGCCACGCGACGTCGTGGTCCGACCACACCTTCGACATCATCCACTCCAACCCGGTGCACCCCGCGATCCACGTCGCGCTCGACGAGGTGCTCTCGGGGGAGGTGGCGGCGGGCCGGCGCGGCCCGACGCTCGTCTTCTGGGAGTGGGACGCCCCCCTCGTGGTGATCGGCTCCTTCCAGTCCGTCCGCAACGAGATAGACGAGGACGGCCTGCGACGGCACGGCATGATGGTCGTGCGCCGCATCACCGGTGGCGGGGCGATGTTCATGGAGGCGGGCAACTGCATCACCTACTCCCTCATCGTCCCCACGTCGCTGGTCGAGGGCCTCAGCTTCGAGCGCTCCTACTCCTTCCTGGATGACTGGGTGCTCGGAGCGCTGAAGTCGGTGGGGGTGAACGCGACCTACGTGCCCCTCAACGACATCGCCTCGGACAAGGGCAAGATCGGGGGCGCGGCCCAGAAGCGGTTCGCCAGTGGCGTGACGCTGCACCACGTGACCATGGCCTACGACATCGACGCGGACAAGATGCTCGACGTGCTTCGCATCGGCCGCGAGAAGCTCTCGGACAAGGGCACCAAGTCCGCCAACAAGCGGGTCGACCCCATGCGCTCGCAAACCGGGATGGCGCGCGAGGACATCATCGACGCCTTCATCGACCACTTCGCGGGGCTGCACGAGACGCGGCGGTCCGATTTCACCGCGCAGGAACTGGCCAGGGCGGCGGAGTTGGTGGAGACCAAGTTCCTCACCCCGGAGTGGACCCACCGGGTGCCCTGATGTGGCGCGTGGCCTACCAGCGGTGGTGGACGGCGGCGCGGAACCAGCGGTCGTAGAGCTCCGCAAGGGCCGTGTCCAGCTCGTCGCCCAGCGGCGGCAGGGCCGCGGCTTCGGCGTTCGACCGGGCCTGATCGGTGTTGCGTGCCCCCGGGATCACCGTCGTGACCCCACGGTCGATGATCCAGCGCAGCGCCACCTGGGCCGGCGAAGCCCCCACTGGTCCCAGCTCGCGGCACAGGGCCGTGAAGTCGGCGGCCGCCCGGACGCCGTCGTCGTAGTCCACGCCCGAGAACGTCTCACCGACGTCGAAGGACGCGCCGTCGCGATTGTAGTTTCGGTGGTCCGTGGGCGCGAACGTGGTCTCGGCGGTGTAGCGGCCGGACAGCAGGCCCGACGCCAGCGGGACCCGCGCGATGATCCCCACGCCCTTCGCGGCGGCGGCCGGGAGCACCTTGTCCAGCGGCTTGCGGCGGAACACGTTCAGGATGATCTGCACGGTGGCGAGGTGGGGACGCTCCATCGCCGCGAGCGCCTGCTCGCAGGTCTCGACGCTGACCCCGTAGTGCGCGATCCTGCCCTCCTGGACCAGGCGGTCCAGGTTGTCGTAGACCTCGCCCGACTCGATCACGTCGGATGGTGGGCAGTGGAGCTGCACGAGGTCGAGCGTGTCCACCCCGAGGTTCTCCCGCGAACGGTCGGTCCAGATCCGGAAGTTGTCCCACGAGTAGCTTGTCCGCACCTGCACCGCGCGCCGGCCCATCTTGGTGGCGACGAAGGGCCGGGGGGACGGCGTCGTCCGCAGGTACCGCCCGATGAGTGCCTCGGAGCGGCCGTCACCGTACACGTCCGCGGTGTCGAAGAAGGTCACCCCGCCCGCCTGGGCCTCGGCGAGGAGGGAGAGCGCGTCATCCGTGCTGACGTCGCCCCAATCCGCCCCCAGCTGCCAGGTGCCGAGTCCCACGACCGACACCTCAGCTCCCGTGAGTCCCAGGATCCGGTGTTCCACGTGTGCCTCCTCGATGTTTGCGACCGGAACCCAGCCTAGGCCGTTCCTGTGGCGGGATCGGTGCCCGAAAGGCACCCGGAAGGCCAAATGGCGGCAGAATCGGCTCAAATTGGCGTTTGGAGCGGGCATTTTCGCCCGGCTGTGCGTAGTGTCGTGGCAGCGGCACCCGAAAGGCGGGTGCTGATCGTGGACCAACAAGGAGAACCATCCATGTCCATCAACCGCACTGAGCTCGTGGCGGCAGTGGCCGAGCGCGCCTCGCTGACCAAGTCCCAGGCCGACGCCGCGCTGGCCGCCTTCCAAGACATCCTCGTCGAGTCCCTCGGCAAGGGCGAGGCCGTGAAGGTCACCGGCCTGCTCTCTGTGGAGCGCGTGGAGCGCGCGGCCCGTACGGGTCGCAATCCCCGCACCGGCGAGGAGATCAAGATTCCCGCGGGCTTCGGCGTGAAGATCTCGGCCGGATCGGCACTCAAGAAGGCAGTCGCCAAGTAGCCCTCCCGGGGACCGTCACCAGGGCGGCCGGCACCAGCCGGCCGCCCTTCGTGCGCCCGGACCGCCTACACTCGTGGTCATGAGGACACCATTCACCGACTCCCAGGACGCACCCGGGGTGCCCACCGCCCCCGGCGGGCCCGAGACCCAGGGTGCCACGTCCGTTCTCGAGCGCGAGGAGACCTCGGAGGACTCCGGCGAGGGCGACCGCTTCGCCCACTATGTCCGCAAGGACAAAATCGTCTCCTCGGCCGTCTCCGGGCGGCCCGTGGTGGCCCTGTGCGGCAAGGTGTGGACCCCGCGCCGCGACCCGTCGAAGTACCCGGTGTGCCCGGCGTGCAAGGAGATCCTCGAGTCGCTCCAAGGCAAGAAGTAGCGCCTCAGATCGCCACGTGACGAGTGGTGAGCGCCGGATCCCCCTCCGAGAGGCGCCACGCCGGGTGCGGGAGCTCAGCGCGCGAGGCGATATGCCGCTCCGTCGCAGCGCGCAATGCGTCCACGCCGCGCTGTGACTCGTCCACCACGCCGTCGCGTACCATCTCCACCTGCAGCGGGCGGGCGTTGTGCGCAGCGAGGTACGCGGCCGCGAGGGCGGCGTCGTCGGTGGCCACCGCGAGCTCCTCGGCGGCGCGTCCGTCCTCCAGCACGCGGCCAGCGAACTTCCTGCCCCCGACCGACTTCTTCGAGGTGGACTCCTTGTGCACGGGTTCCAGTGACCCGTCCGCGCCCTCCCGCGCAACGAGCTTGTAGACCAACTCGGCCGTGGGGTGCCCGGAGCCCGTCACCAGCTTGGTCCCCACCCCATAGGCGTCCACCGGCGCGGCGCCGAGCGCGGCAATCGCGTGCTCGTCGAGGTCCGAGGTGACGGTGATGCGCGTGGAGGTGGCGCCGAGGTCGTCGAGTTGCCGGCGCACCGTGAACGCCTGCGCGACGAGGTCGCCGGAGTCGAGGCGCACGGCCCCGAGTTCCCCGCCCGCCCGGCGTGCGGCCGCGACCGCCCGCTCGACGCCGCGCGGCACGTCGTAGGTGTCCACCAATAAGGTGGTGCCGGGGCCGAGTGCGGCAACCTGGGCGTCGAAGGCCGCCTCCTCGTCGTCGTGCAGGAGGGTGAAGGAGTGCGCGGCGGTGCCGATCGGACGGATGCCGTAGGTCCGGGCGGCCTCGAGGTCCGACGTCCCCACGAAGCCGGCGACGACGGCGGCGCGGGCGGCCGCGACTGCCGCCGCCTCGTGCGTGCGGCGCGCCCCCATGTCGAGGCAGGGGCGGCCGTGGGCGGCCGTGGTCATCCGGGAGGCGGCGGCCGCGACGGCGCAGTCGTGGTTGAGGATCGAGAGGATGACGGTCTCGAGCACCACGGCCTCGGCGAACCCACCCTCGACCGTGAGGACGGGTGAACCCGGGAAGAAGCACTCGCCCTCCGCATAGCCCATGATCGAGCCCCGGAACCGCAGGTCACCGAGGAACTCCACCGTCCGCGGCCGAACGATGCCCATGTCGCGCAGGTAGCCCAACTCGGCGTCGGTGAACCGGAAGCGCTCGACGGCGTCGAGCAGGCGGGCCGTCCCCGCCATCACGCCGTAGCGGCGGGCGCCCGGGAGGCGCCGGTTGAACACCTCGAAGACGGACCGACGCGACGCGTGGCCCGACTCGAGGGCGGCGTCGATCATGGTCAGCTCATACATGTCGGTGAGGAACGCCGTGGACTCGCATCGCATGTCCAGAACGGTACCGCCGGCACTCCCGTTTCACGCCGCCCTCGCGACCCGCGGTGAAACAATGACGTCACGATGAGCTCGCTACCCCGGCAGGACCAGGAACTGCAGGCCACCTCGGAACGAGCGTGGCGCGCGGTCGTCTGGGACGACCCGGTCAACCTGATGAGCTACGTGACGTACGTCTTCGAGACTCACTTCGGCTACCCGCATGAGCGCGCGAACGCGCTCATGCTGCAGGTCCACAATGAGGGGCGAGCGGTCGTCAACGAGGGCGGACGGGAGCCCATGGAGAGTGACGTCGCGGCGATGCACAGCTACGGGCTGTGGGCGACCCTGGAGAACGACGGCGAGTGATGTTCGGGTTCGTTGCGACGCCGCAGGGCTACACCTCACGACTCGACGACATGGAGCGTGGCATCCTCCTGCGCCTCGTCGGCGACATCGCGGCGTTGATCGACGAGGAGCACGACGACGAGGACCGGGCCGGCGAGCCGCCGGACGGCACCGACGACCCGATCGCGCACCTCGACTTCGAGCCCTCCGACTCGCGCGACGCCACCCATGACGAGCACGAACTCGTGGACCCCGCGCTCAGCAGGCTCTTCCCCCCGATGTCCGTCTCGGACCCGGCGCTCGCGGACGAGATGCGTTCGCTGACGGTGGAGGACCTGCGGCGGTCGAAGGTGGCCAACTTGGACCTCGTGAGGGACGCGCTCGCGCACGGTGCGGCAGCTGTGACCGTTCGGAGTGGCGAGGAGGCCCAGTGGCTCGCGGCACTGACCGACATCCGCCTGGTCCTCGCGGCGAGGCTCGGGATCGAGAACGACGACGACTCGCGGCAGGTCTACGACCTCGCGGTGGCGGCCACGCAGGACGAGTCCCCGGCGGCGAGCCACGACGACGAGATGCGGATGGCCATGGCGTCGCTGTACTCCGGGATCACGTGGTGGCAGGAGTCACTGCTGCGGGCGGTGACCGCGCCGGGTCCGGCGAACTAAGCTCTAACCCGTGAACAACGCGCCGATCGGGGTCTTCGACTCAGGGGTCGGTGGGCTGACGGTGGCGCGGGCGATCATCGACCAGCTGCCGGGGGAGTCCATCACCTACATCGGGGACACGGCGAACTCCCCGTACGGCCCCAAGCCCATCGCACGGGTGCGGGAACTGGCGATGGGCGTGATGGACGACCTCGTCATCTCCGGCGTGAAGGCGCTGGTCATCGCCTGCAACTCCGCCTCCGCCGCCACGCTGCGCGACGCCCGCGAACGGTACGCCGTCGACGCCCGCGTCCCCGTCGTCGAGGTGATCCAGCCGGCAGTCCGCCGGGCGGTCGCCGCCACGCGGAACAGGAAGGTGGGCGTGATCGGGACGGAGGCCACGATCACCTCCGGCGCGTACCGGGACGCCTTCGCGGCCGCGCCCCACCTCACGCTCACCATGCAGGCGTGCCCACTGTTCGTGGACTACGTCGAGCGCGGCATCACTGCCGGCCCCGAGATCCTGCAGGTCGCCCGGGAGTACCTCGAGCCGGTGCGGGACGCGGGTGTGGACACCCTCGTCCTCGGGTGCACCCACTACCCCCTCCTCACCGGCGTGATCTCTTACGTCATGGGCGAGGACGTCACGCTGGTCTCCTCCGCGGAGGAGACCGCCAAGGACCTGTACCGCACCCTGACGGCACACGACCTCCTCGCCGAGGAGGGCCACGTGGCGAACCACCGGTTCCTCGCGACCGGCGACGCCGCCGCGTTCGCCAAACTCGCCAAACGATTCCTGCCCGAGGTCGCCAGCGTCTCGGACATCTCGAACCTCCTGGGGGAGCCCGCGTGAAACTGAGCGTCGTGGGGTGCACCGGGTCGATGTCCGGCCCTGAGTCCCCGGCGTCCTGCTACCTGCTGCAGGCCGACGGCGTCGGCCTCGACGGTGGGCCCCGGGTGTTCTCGGTCCTGCTGGACATCGGACCCGGCGGGTTCGGGATGCTGATGAACCACCTGGACCCCCGCGAGCTGGACGCCGTCGTGCTCTCCCACCTGCACGCCGACCACGTGGCCGACATGATCTCCTTCCACGTCTTCCGCCGGTGGTTCCCCACGGGGCCGCTCGGCCCGATCGACGTCCTCGCCCCGCGGGGGGCGGTCGACCGGGTGCGCGGCGTCGGCGGCGATGGCCCGGAGGAGGACTTCTCGCAGGACTTCACGTTCCGAGTCCACGTGCCCGGCACCGTGATGCGGGTCGGGCCGATGACGATCGAGTCCTTCCCCGTCCTGCATCCGGTGGAGGCGTACGCGGTGCGCGTCACGGGTCCGTCCGCGGCGGGCGACGGCGTCGTGACGGTGACGTACTCGGGTGACACGGACGCGTGCGACGGCGTCGTCGAGGCGGCGCGGGACGCGGACCTCTTCCTGTGCGAGGCGGCATTCGTCGAGGGCCGCGACACCGTGCGCGGCATCCATCTGACCGGCGAGCGGGCCGGGGACGCGGCGACGGCGGCCGCCGCCCGTCACCTCGTCCTCACCCACATCCAGCCGTGGACCGAACCCCAGGAGGTCGCGGCGGCTGCCGCGACGCGCTTCTCCGGCGGGATCGAGCTCGCCCGCGGTGGGGCGGTCTGGGAGCTGTAGCGGCTCCCGGCGCTCGCCGTGAAGTAGTCTCGGGACATGGATCTCACCCGGGCGGATGGCCGCGCGCCCAACGAATTGCGCACCATTCGCATCACCCGCCACTGGCTCGAG
>Ga0209747_1000605_pt1 | contig 19439 bp, 15 predicted proteins | sample BarGraNGADG00311_FD_184498 | JGI IMG/M metagenome (GOLD analysis project Ga0209747, IMG submission 184498) | Arctic peat soil microbial communities from Barrow, Alaska - Barrow Graham LP Ref core NGADG0011-311 (SPAdes) (version 2) | ecosystem: Environmental > Terrestrial > Soil > Wetlands > Peat...
AACTGCCTCACCTCTTTTCGCCGAACCAATTACCGGGTTCAAAAAAGATGACCCCTGGCACGAGGGGTCACTATTCCGACAATGTTGTTTTTCCGGTCAAATGCGGTCGGTCGGCTGCCTGCGCGTCCGTCCATCCTCCGTCCGGACACCGCCACAACCCTGCGCAAGCGCTCGGTTTTTTTCCCATCAAACCATCCACCGCCGGCCATCTCCTTAACCAGAGCGTTGATAATTCTATTAGTTTTGACCGTTTAGTCAATCTGAAGTGTAAAAAGGGTTAAAAACAGGTGCCAGGCACTTTTCACCCTGTTTTTTTAACTAGACGGCTAGGTTGGAAGATGAGGTTAAAAATATGGGGTGAAAAGTGCCTGGCACCTGTTTTTAACTTAGAGGTCTTCGAGGTAGCAGGCGCGATACTTGCCCCCGCGGAGCGCCGCGATGAGCTCGACCTCGTTCCCCGGCTCCTCCTCGAAGACGGTCAGGCAGCGGCCGATGTGGTTGACGTGGTGCGCGTCGCTGCCGCCGGTCCCGAAGAGCTTGTGCTTCTTGCGCAGCCGCTCCGCCTGGTCGTTGCTCTTGAGGGTCATCGCGCCGTTGTGCGTCTCGATGACGCAGATCGACTCCAGCAGCTCTTTCTCGATCTCGTTCTTGCTCCTGTGGCGCGCGTCCGCCTCGCCCCGGCAGGGGTGCGCAGGGATGATTATCCCGTCGCGCTCCTCCACCTCGCGCTTCAGGTCCTCGAAGGGGAACAGGTAATACCGGATGTTCGTGTCCCACCCTATGACCAGCATGTCGCCGAGCTCCGTGTAGACCTCCATGCCCCTGAAGACCAGGAAGCCGTGCTCCCTGGCGAACTCGTAGTTGACCTGAGCGCCCCGGGAGGTGGCATGCTCGGTCACGCAGACGGCGTCGAGCCCGAGCTCTTGTGAGCGCTCCACCAGCTCATCGGGCATCACCGAGGAGCAGCGGGACGAGATATTGGTGTGAATGTGAAGGTCGACTAGCACTCAAGCACCGATCCTAAAGCCAGCTGTGTTACGCGAGACATTGTACACCAGTGACTTGGGAGCGGGGGAGCGGGCAGGCCGGGGCGTCTACTCTTTCTTCTTGCGGTCCGACGGCCTGGTTATGCCGAGGGCGGACTCGGCGGAAACCGCGGCAAGCCCCACCAGCAGCAGGTCGATGACTCCGACGTGCAGGATGTAGCGCTTCTTCCACGAGGGGAAGAACTTCTTGTCGAAGTGGTACACCGTGATTATCGGGAGCACCTTGTCGAGCACCCTGGCGACCCCGCGGTAGAACCCGCTGCCCTCCACGTCACGGTCATCGCGGTAGTTCTCCGCCAGAGCCAGGAAGTGCAGCGACATCTGCCTGTAACCCTCCGAATGGAGGAACTGGGCGGTCTTCGCGATCATGAACTCGGAGAGCGCGCCGGGCGAGCCGATCTTCGAGCGGTGCACGTCGAGCGAGTAGCCCACGTGCGGATACATCGGCACGAAGTGCAGGAAACCGACGGGCCTGGTATCCGGGTCATAGGCCACGCAGAGCAGGCAGTCCGGGTCCTCCGCGCTCAGCAGCCTGCCCAGGCCCATGGAGAAGCCCGTCTCCTGCTTGCCTCCCCGCCAGTCCACCGATATGCTCTCGAGCTCGTGCTTCACGTGCGCCGGAATGCTCGCGTTGTACATGAACTCCATGGTGTAGCCGGCCTTGGCCAGCTTGTTGACCGACTGCCTCAGCTTGCGGACCTGCCGGCCCTCCAGGCTGAAGTCCTCGACGTTGACGACGGTCTCCTCGCCCAGCTCCCAGCCTCGCAGCCCGGCCTCCTGGTAGTACGGCATCAGTGGGCCGCTCGCGCCCAGTATGGAAAGCCTCCAGCCCCTCTCCAGACAATACTCGCGGAAGGCGGTCACTATCTCGGGGATGTTGTCCGCGGGTCCGACCGGATCGCCGGAGATCACCGCCACGTCGCCGACCACCTTGTAGGCGAGGAAGGATTCGCCGTGGAAGAAGTTCTGCTTGTCGCTCCGCAGGTTGAAGTAAGCCAGCGAGTCCGAGCCGTAGTTCTCGACGATGTTCCTGGCCTTCTCCCGTTCGGCGGGCGAAACGCCCTCCTGCTCCCTGTAGGGCCGGAACACCAGGTACGCCAGGAAGATGATGGAGCCGAGCGCAACGAAGATCATCGAGCAACGGAAGGCAAGCGTAAGCCCGTGGAAGTGCAAGCCGCTGTCGCCGACGGCCACCGCGATCGACTTGTAGGCGAGCCCGTACAGGTTGGTGCCGCGCACCCCCAGGCCGTCCCGGAGCAGGTACAGCCCGGTCACACCGTAGGCAAAGAACCCGCCGGCTAGTATCGGCAGAGCGATCTTGAGTTTCCTGGTGGTCGCGGGGTCGGTCCTGCCGGGGAACGCCTTGAACGACGCGGCAAGAATCATCGCGAGAAGTAGAGTCAGTATCAGGCCGGGTCGGCGCATCCCCCTGGCGGCGTCCGCGAACGCCTGGGCGATGATAAAGCCGCACAGCACCACGATAGCCATGCGCTTGCGGAGCCACAGCTCATAGGCGAGGACCAGCATGCACACTCCCAGCAGCGCGGGAATGACGACCGGCCCGTCCCAGGTGGTGAGGTGCGTGTAGTGGGTGATGCGGCCGACGCCGCTGGCGACGGCCTCAAACCTGTGGCCGAGGGCCTGCATGAAGTTGAGGATGGCGAGCATAAACGCGTAGTAGATCGCCACCACGGCGATCACCGGCACCGCTGTCTGCAGCGCCCGCGTCGCGACCTCTGTTAAAGCCAGAGCCTTGCTCTTAACCACTACCGCTGCCCTTCATCCCGGGAATACGCCCTCATTTTATATTATTCGCTGCCCGAGTATTGCAAGCCCTTTCGGGGAGTCTCACTGTTTGACGCAGGCCCGGTCCAACGGTTCACCTCGCCACGACCCCGCTCTGGTATGGGCAATTGGTCCAAGATAGGCAAGCCGGCTCCCGCGTCGAACAGTATAACGTGTACGAGGCGCAATTGGACACGCGGAGGAAGGGTAGGCGGCGATGCGTTTTCTAGTGATAGACGACAACAAGGACACCGCCAGGATGATCGCGATGCTCCTGGAGAGGCGATTCGAGGCGGACATCGACATCGAGCCCACCTGCGCGGACGCCCGGGCCGCCCTCGAGAACAACTCCTACGACGTCATAACCCTCGACTACCAGCTCCCCGACTGCAGCGGGCTGGACATGCTGGACGAGATAACCTCGGCCGACGAGCATCCCCCGGTCGTCATGATCACAGGGCACGGGGACGAGGAGCTCGCCTACCTGACGTTCAGGATGGGCGCTTCGGGCTACGCCGCCAAGGACCGCAAGCTTTCCGTCTCGCTGCCCGAGGCAGTCGAATGGGCGCTGGCGGACGCGGCGCTGAAAAAGTCACGTGGGGGCGACAAGAGTGACCAGCGGCTGGAAGGACTGTTCGAGTCGATCCATGCCGCCTCGATCGACCTTCGTCTCGAGCTCGACGCCCTGAAGACGGCCAGCGACGAGCTGAGCAAGCTGGGCTCGGACTGCGGGCCTGACACGGCGGACAGGCTGGAGCGAGTCCGGGCTGACATCGAGCAGAACCTCCAGGCGTCCTACAGGCTCGTGAGTAAGCTCGACGCGCTCGTTCATCCCGTCGCGGCGGAAGGCGCACGGCACCGCCAGGCCTCTGGCTGAACTTTCTCCGCCGAACCCGCGGCGCGTCGGTTGCTCTGCCTGAACGCTGCATCCCTCCCGGCCAAGGCGCCTGCGATGACTGCGCTTTTTAGCATTCCAAGCAAAGAAGGGTCGGGCCTTCTGAAGGTGAATTGAGTAGCGTCCGTTAGTGATGTTTTGTCGAGGGGTGAAGACATCAGCGCAAACAACAAGTGGAAGCTGCTTATAGTAGATGACGACGCCGACCAGGCGAAAACCATGCGCAGGCTGCTGGAGAAGCGCTTCGAGGCGGGGGCCGACCTCGCCGGCGACCTGGCCCAGGCCCGCAAGGAGTTGGCTGGAAGCAAGTACGACGTCGTGTTGCTGGACTACAACCTGCCGGACGGCGATGGCCTCCAGTTGCTCTCCGAGATAACCTCGCGCGAAGCGCACCCGGAGGTCATCCTGGTGACCGGTGCCGGCGCCGAGGAAGTGGCGGCCGAGGCGTTCCGCCTGAACGCGGCGGGCTACGTGGTGAAAGACTCGAGGCTTCCCTTGATGCTGCCCCAGATCGTGGAGCGCTCGCTCAACCGGGCGGCCCTGCGCAAGGCGCAGGAGGACCTGAAGCAAAACGAGGAGAACCTGAGCGCCCTGCTGAACGCGGCCCCCGAGACCATGATGCTCATCGACCCCGAGGCCGTCATCCTTACCATAAACCACACCGGCGCGGCGCGGCTGGGGCGGACCCCCGAGGAGATGATCGGCACCAGGCTCGGCGAGTACATGCCGCGCGAGCTCTCGGAGTCCCGGCGCAGGTACATGGACGGCGTTATCAAGAACCATGAGCCCGCCCGGTTCGAGGACAAGCGTGCCGACATGGTTCTCAGCAATGTCATCTACCCGGTCTTCGACGGCGCGGGGAAGAAGGTCGAGAGGCTGGCGATATTCTCGCAGGACGTCACGGAACAGCGCATGGTCCAGGAGGCGCTGCAGCGCTCGCGTGAGGACCTGGAGGAGCGGGTGCTGGAGCGGACCGCGCAGCTGCAGCAGGTCAACACAGAGCTGCGCACCGAGATCGAGGAGCGCAAGCGGATCGAGCAGTCGCTTACGGCTCTGTCGGCCCGATTCCAGGACCAGGCACGCGTGCTCGACCAGATCCTGTCCGCCTCCCCCAGGCAGTTCTACTTGTTCGACGACAAGGGCAAGTTCGTGTACGTGAACAGGACGGCGGCGGAGCTGTTCGGGCTCGAGCAGTCGGAGATGGCGGGGAAATACTGGTGGGACCTTGGCTTCCCCGAGAGCGCCATGCGGACGCTGGACGTACATCGCGAGAACGTGATGCGTAACGGCGAGCCCTGGGTCGGCGAGGTCCAGTTCCCGACACCGCGGGGTTTGAGGGACTTCGAGTATGTCTTCTCTCCGATGAAGCGGCAGGACGGGACCGTTGACACCGTGGTGGCCTCGGCCGGCGATATCACCGACCAGAAGAAGGCGTCGGCGGACCTGTCGCGATATGCCGACAGGATGAGGGAGCAGGCGCAGCTGCTCGACCTCACCCACGAGACCGTCATGGTCCGTGACATGGAGGGCAGGATCCAGTTCTGGAACGCGGGCGCGGAGGAGATGTTCGGCTGGAAGCGCGAGGAGGCCCTGGGCAAGGACTGGCGCGAGCTCCTGGAGTCGGAGCCGCTGGTGCCGTGGGACGAGGTCGAGGAGGTGCTCCTGGGCGAGGGCCGCTGGGAAGGCGAGCTGGTGGTGAAGACACGCGACGGACGCAGGCTCAATATCTCCAGCAGGCAGGCGGTCCGCTGGGGCGATGCGGGCCAGCCCAACGCGGTGCTCGAGATCGATTACGACATCACTGAGCGCAAGGAGCTGGAGCTCGGGCTCGAGGAGCGCATCGCCGCGCTGGAGGCTCGGGCCGCGGTGACCGACGCGCTGCCGGTCCCGGTGATCATCCGCGACATGAACGGCAAGGTGACGCTGTGGAGCGAGCAGGCGCGCAAGACGTTCGGGTGGACACGCGAGGAGGCGCTGGGAATGAGCCACCAGGAACTCCTGGGCGCGATCTATGAGCGGCCGCTGACGGACATCGAGTTCGACCTGCTGAACGAAGGTTCCTGGCGGGGCGACGTGACCTACCGCACCCGTGACGGCGAGGAGATCAAGACGGAAGCGCGCTGGGTGCTCCGCATGGACGAGGACGGCCGCCCGCAGTCGATAATCGAAATCCTCTTTTAGTGTAAAGAGGGGTCAGGCACTTTTCGTCGTTTTTTTCCACTCACCCTCTTCCCTGGCTACAAAAGTAGAAAAAATTGGCGAAAAGTGCCTGACCCCTCTTTACACTCCTATCTTACTTTGGCGTAGAGGGCCATGTCGTAGAGCCGGCCATCCTTCTCCGTCTCTTTGCGGAGGATGCCCTCGCGCCTGTAGCCGCACTTCTCGAGCACGCGCATCGATGCCTTGTTGAAGAGGAACACGGTCGCATACACCCGCCGCAGCCCTATGTCGTTGAGCGCGTACCGGGTGGTGAGCTTGAGCGCCCTGGTTATGATCCCTCTCCTCCAGTACTCCTCGGCGAGCCAGTAGCCGACCACGGCCTTGTGCCCCTCGATGTCAGAGAGCCCGATGCAGCCTACCGCTTCTCCGTCCACGACGACTGCGAGGCTCATCATCCCGGGATGCTTGCGGGCTTCCTCCGCGTGGTTCTGCTCGATCCACTCGACCGCTTCCCGTCGCCTGTAGGGATAGGGCATCGCGACCGTTGCCCTGTAGATCTTGCGGTTGTTGGCGTGCTTCACGATGGAGTCGGCGTCACCCATGCGGAAGTGCCTTAGCTTGAAATCGCGAGTGGTTACATCAAGCATCGATCGTCCCCCCCAGCCCGGTCCTGGCAACCCCACTCCAGTCTTATAGGTCGCCCACGCCGCCGTTCCTGCGGGCCGCGCCGCTGTTTTCGAAAGATGGGCAGGGTTCTCTATCCATCCCATCCCTAGTAGCATTACCGTTGCCGGGCTAAGCAATCGACCAGGGAGCGCAGATGCAAGAGGGACGATCCGGGGAAGGGCCGGAGGAGCAAACGAGATCCGGGTCCGACCCGCGTGGATGGAGCGGCCTGAGCCTGGGGCGCATCATGTCCTTCAGCGACGGTGTCTTTGCCGTCGCCATAACGCTGCTGGTCCTGAGCATCCGGGTCCCCCATGTCGCTCCCGCCCTGGCGGACAAGAAGCTGCCGCACGAGATCGTCCAGCTCATACCCATCTTCGAGGCCTACGTCATCTCGTTCCTCATCATCGGGCTCTTCTGGGTGGGTCACCACCAGGTGTTCAGCCACTTCAGGCGGCACGACCGCGGCCTGTTGTGGATCAACCTCCTCTTCCTGATGACCATCGTGTTCATCCCGTTCCCCACCAGCCTCATAAGCGAGTACGCGACCTCCAGGGCCGCATTCATCTTCTACGCATCCAGCCTGGCGCTCTCGGGGATCATGATGACGATCCTGCTCTGGTACGGCATCCACAACAACCGGCTGGTGGACCAGGTCGACCGGAAGTTCTCCAGCCGCTTCTTCTTCGGCTACCTGGACATGGCGATCATCTTCCTGCTGTCCATCCCCGTCTCGTACATCAACGTCAGGTACGCCAAGTACTTCTGGCTGCTGATAATCCCTACCAACTGGTATTTCGACCACGTGATGGTCGGGAGACCCTCTAAGAAGGCCGCCGCCCTCGGGGACGGCGATGGCTAGGGTACTCATCCTGGACGCGAGCTACGAGAAGATGCGCGAGGCCGTGGACGCGGTCTTCGAGCGGTTCCCCCTCCAGGTCGCGGGCAAGACCGTGCTGCTCAAGCCCAACATGGTGGGGGTGTTCGAGCCCGACACGCACGCGAACACGCACCCCGCGGTCATCACCGCGCTGGTCGAGCGGCTCAGGCAGGACGGAGCAATCGTGACCGTGGGCGACAACCCGGGCACCTCCGGCTACGGCGCCGTGGAGAAGAGCGCCAGGGTCTCCGGCATCTTGGACGCCTCTCTGGGCTCGTTCGAGAACATCGCCAAGGAGAGCCGGCGCGTGAAGCTCATCGGGCACGACGTCGAGGTCAACGTCTCCAGGCGGGTCCTCGAGACCGACGTACTCATCTCGGTGCCGAAGTTCAAGACGCACGTGATGACCCGCATCACCGGCGCACTCAAGAACAGCTACGGCTTCCTGGTAGGGGGCGACAAGGCCCGCCTGCACCTGGACTACCCGCGGTACCCGATGTTCTCCGAGATGGTGACCGAGGTCTACCGCCTGCGCGTGCCCGACCTCATCGTCATGGACGCGGTGGTCGGCATCCAGGGGAACGGGCCGACCAATAAGTTCTTCTACCACGCCGGTAAGCTGATGGCGTCGGACAACGGCGTCGCGATGGACAGCGTCATGTCGCGCATGATGGGGATCAAGCCGGAGACCATCCGCTCTCTGGAGTATGCCCACGAGCTCGGCCTGGGGCCCATCGCCGCCGAGGAGATCGACATCGAGGGGGACGCGAGCAGGCTCAAACATTTCAGACGCCCGGTGCCCAGCATCCCTCAGAGGTTCTCGGGGACCTGGACAATGGCGTTCTTCCCCGACATCGGCAGGCCGCGCTTCGACGTGGATGAGTATGCCTGCACCTCTTGCCGCTCCTGCGCCGACATCTGCCCGGCGGGCGCCATCACGGTGGAGAAGAAGGGCGCTCCCGAGTACGACTACGACAAGTGCATCTCGTGCTACTGCTGCATGGAGCTCTGCCCCCAGACGGCGCTCCGCCTGCACGAGACTTTCAGGACCCGCCTGTACCGCAGGCTGGGTTACATGTGACAAGCGCGGCCGCGCTACTTGTGGGGCGCGGGAGGCGGGGGCGGGGTGTAATCGTATCCACCGTCCGGATTCCGCCGCACCTGTCCACCCGCATCCGGCGCGGCGGGCGCTGAAGGCGACGACGGCTGCTGTCCCGGAGGCTCGGGTGGTGGTGAGGCAGGTGGTGAGGCCTGCGGGCCTGGCGGTGGTTGCGGCACCTGCTGTCCCGGCGGTGGCACCTGCTGTCCAGGCATGGGAGGTGGTGGTGGTGGCCCCGGAGGTTGTGTCGGGGCGTACTCTCCGCCGGGCAGAGCACCGGGGGCGCCGCTGCCCGGCCCCTGGGCGTAGGCGACGATCACTACGACGATACCGGGGATGAGTCCGCACAACGACACGATGAACGCGATGACGAAATAGAGAGAGAACTGCCTTCCTCGGTTCTGGGCGATGCATCCGGCCCACAGCCCAACGAGAGCGCACAGGACCAGGTAGATCACGACCGCGAGCAGGAGTCCAAGGCCCCGCAACCGTAGGCGCGGGACTCTCGCAACAAAGTCGGTCAGCAACGCGATCGTCATCGGGAACCTCCATCGCTTGGCTATCACCGACATTATCCTATGCCTTGCCACGCCTGTTGCAACCGCGCTTTGCAGGTATCGGCGCGCGGGACAAGAAAACGACAGCAGGCCGCGGCCGCGGCGGGCCGCACAGGCAAGCGAGGAGGCAAGGACATGAAGCTGTCGAGCCCGGAGTTCGCCAACCTCGAGGAGATCCCCGCCAGGTTCACCTGCGACGGTGACAGCATCAATCCGGCGCTGGAGATAAGCGACGTGCCGGAGCAAGCCCAGAGCCTGGTGCTGGTGGTTGACGACCCGGACGCGCCCAAGGGCGATTTCGTGCACTGGGTCGTGTTCAACATTGACCCGCGCATCGATGCCATCCCGGAAGGGGGCGTGCCCCCCGAGTCGGTGGAGGCCACCACGTCAACCGGGAAGAGGGGCTACACGGGCCCTTGCCCGCCGTCGGGCACGCACAGGTACTTCTTCAGGCTTTACGCCCTGGACACCGCGCTGGATCTGCCGCAGTTCATCACCGCGGACCAGCTGATGCACCGCGTGAAAGGGCACGTGATAGATACGGCCGAGCTGGTGGGGCTCTACTCGCGGGACTGATGTCGAAACGCACCATGGGGTCAGGCGCCGTGGTGCACTGCAATAATGCACAAAAGTGCCTGTCCCCTTTATGCAAAACGCACCACGGCGCCTGACCCCATGGTGCGTTTTGCTTTACCGCTCCGGGTCTTTCAATCTAATATCGGATGCCCGTCGAAGCTGTGACGTTGGGAGCCACATGCAGGAACAACCTCTCGAGCGCCTCTATCTCGGATGCGAGGTCTACACGGTCGAGACGGCGCGCCCAAGAGCGGAGGCGGTCGCGGTGCGGGGCGACACTATCGCAGCCGTAGGGCCCATCGAGGAGTGCCGCGCGGCGCTGAGCCCGGGCTGCGACGAGGTCGATCTCGGGGGCGGGACGCTACTACCAGGCTTCATAGATACCCACATCCACCCGGTGATGCTCGCCTTCTACGAGATGAACGCCGCCCTGGGCAAGGCTCGATCCATCTCCGACGTGCAGGAGATCCTGAGCGAGTCGGCCGCGGCGGCGGGCAAGGGCGCCTGGGTCCTGGGGCTGGACTTCGACGACCAGAAGCTGGCCGAGAAGCGCATGCTCACCAGGCAGGAGATCGACACTGTGTCCGGCGGCAGGCCGGCCGTCATCGTCCGATACGACGGACACATGCTCCTCGCGAACACCGCCGCGATCGAGGCCGCCGGGGTCGACGCGAGCAGCCCCGACCCACCGGGCGGCTTCATCGACCGCGAGCCGGACGGCTTCCCCGCTGGACCTTTCCGCGAGGCAGCCGCCCAGGTCGTCCTGTCGGCGATGCCCCCACCGGACATACCGGTATTCATGGGGAGCGCCCGCGGCACGTTCGAGAAGCTGGCGGCTCGGGGCATCACCTCGCTGGGTGCGGTGCTCCAGACCGACGCGGAAGGACCCGGGGGCGAGCAGGGCGCGCTCGACCTGGCGGCCATGCTGCTGCTGCTCGAGGACATCCCCCAGACGATCTTCGGGATGCTGATCGCCCGCGATATCGAGAAGATACTGGATGCGCGCCGCACCCCGCTGGAGCAGCCGGGTGGCCGGGGGCACCGGGTCGGGGCGATGAAGATCTTCGCCGATGGGAGCCTGGGATCGCACACCGCCTTCATGAGCCGGCCGTTCAGCGACGCGCCCGATAACTCCGGCTTCCTTATCTACGATGAGTCCGAGCTGTACCGGCGCATGGTCGCCGCGCACAACCTGGGGCTGCAGATAGCGACGCATGCGATCGGTGACGCCGCCAACCGCACCATCGTCGACCTCTACGGGCGGCTGCTGCGCGAGCACCCCCGCTCTGAGGCCAGGCACCGGCTGGAGCACGCCTCCGTCCTGGACGAGAGGCTCATCGACGACATGGCGCGGCTGGGGGTGGTGGCCGCCGTCACGCCGCTCTACGTGCGGACCGAGAGGGCCTGGCTCGGCGAGCGGCTGGGCGAGCGCGTGCGGATGACTTACCCGTTCCGCTCCATGCTGGACGCGGGCGTCCGGCTGGCGGGGTCCTCGGACGCGCCGGTTGAGTCGACCGACGTGCTGGGGGCGATCCAGTGCTGCGTGACCCGCGACGGGTTCGAGACGCAGGAGGGTGTGACGGCGGCCGAGGCGGTGAGGATGTACACGCTGGACGCGGCCTACGCGCAGCACCAGGAAGAAGTTCGCGGCAGCATCGCGGCGGGAAAGCGGGCCGACATGGTGCTCCTGGGCGCCAACCCGGTCGACGTCCCGACGGAGAGCATCTCGGGCATCAGGGTGCTCAGGACCATCGCGGGAGGCAAGACCTGTTTCCAGGCCGCCGGCGCGGGCGGTGGAACGAGGTAGCCGGACCGTCATCTTCGGCGACCCGCTCGCCGACCGCGACGATGCGATACTATTCTGGCTGACGCGCTGTGCGGTTTTGCCGAGTTCTGTGAGGAGGCTTGATCATGAGCGATGAGCTCGAGTCTGTGCTCAGGGTGAGGATGTCGGCGACTGATGCTCATTACGGCGGCAACCTGGTGGACGGCGCCAGGGTGCTGGCGCTGTTCGGAGACGTAGCCACCGAGCTGCTGATCAGGCTGGACGGGGACGAAGGCCTGTTCCTTCGTTACGACGAGGTCGAGTTCAAGGCTCCCGTGTACGCGGGCGACTATATCGAGGCGCGCGGCAGGATCACCGAGGTAGGCAAGACCTCCCGCAAGATGGAGTTCGAGGCTTACAAGTACGTCGCGGCCAGGCCCGAGGTTTCGGCCTCAGCCGCGGATCTCCTGGCCGAGCCGGAGCTGGTGACGCGGGCCCGCGGCGTCTGCGTGACACCCGCCGACCTCAAACGCAAATAGTGGAAAGAGGGGTCAGGCACCGTGACGGACGTTGCTCACCGAACGGTGCGCAACGGGAGGAACCAGAATCATCAGCGACTCGCTCTCAAGGCCGCACAACAGATCAATGTCACGGCTGCAGAGCGTCAACAGTGAAAAAATAACGGTGAAAAGTGCCTGACCCCTCTTTCCACTAGTCTTTGGGCGATGAAGGTGGCCACCTGTTCCGCGTAGGTCCCCTTGCCGAACCCGGCGTCGAACCCCAGCTCGCGCGCGAGCTTCTGGCCGATGCGCGGCCCGCCGACGATCAGCAGGTAGGAGTCGCGCAGCCCCTCTGCCTCCAGCAGCTCGACCAGCCCCGTCAGGTTCTTCACGTGCGCGTCCTTCTGCGTGACCACCTGTGAGACCAGGATCGCGTCGGCCCCGACCTCACCCGCGTACTCGATCAGCCTCTCGTTGGCGACCTGCGCGCCCAGGTTGTGCGCCTCGACCATGGGGTATCGCTCCAGCCCGAAGTGGTGGTTGTAGCCCTTCATGTTCATGATGGCGTCTATGCCCACCGTGTGCGCGTCGAAGCCCGTGCACGCCCCCACCACCACCACCTTCCGCCCTATCTCGCTCTCGATGAACGAGTTGATCTCGTCGAACGATATCTGCTCGTCGGCGGGCCCCTCGTCCACGCGGACCTCGTCGGGGTCGATGCCCAGCTCGGTGCGCGCGTAGGCGATGAACATGGTGAAGCCGTCCGACAGCGCCTCGGCGTGCGTGATGTCGCACCCGAAGAAGCCCATCTTCAGCACCAGCTGCCGCGCGGCCTCGCGCGCTCGGGCCGAATCGGCCACAGGCAGCGTGAACGAGAGCTGGACAGCGCCGTCGTTTATGGTGTCGCCATAAGGTCTAATGAGCATGCCGGCCATCTCCCCCCGCGTTCTCTCGGCGCTCGTCGCCAGTGCTGTGTTTGCGCAGATGGTCTTCGACCGGGTTCCAGTAACCGGGCTCCTTCCTCACCACGCCATCCGCTCCTTTGCCGCCATCCTTGCGGCGCTCGATGTCCGCGAACAGCCCCCGCTCGACCGATTCGAACAGCCCCTGACGTTCGACCTCCTCCAGGAACGCCAGGGCCCGCCCCAGCACCTGGCGCGCGCGCCGCGCCATCAGGCCGTCCGCCCTGAACTCGACCTCGTCGGCGAACGAGGCGATGTTGTTCATCACGTAGAGCGCGTTGTCGATGGCGAGCTTGCGGTCCTGCATGAAGGGGGTGTGTATTCCCTCGGTCAGCATGCCCAGCAGGTGGATGGACTGCCCGGTGGCTTTCGAGGCGAAGTTGAACATCGTGTTCATCGCGTACGCCTGGAAGATGTCGCCGGTCACGAACTTGGTCGGCGGCATGTACTTGAGCGGGCAGTCCGGGAATATCTCGCGCGCCATCTGCGCCTGCGCGACCTCGTAGAGGAACCCGTTCTCGAGCCCGGGGTCCATCTCGAACGCGTGGCCCAGCCCGATCAGCCTCGGGGGCAGACCCGCGTCGAGGGCGAATCGCTCGTTGATGAACTGCGAGGCCAGCACGGTGTAGGCCTTCTCGAAGGCGTCGGACGTCGTGAGGTAATTGTCCTCGCCGGTGTTTATCAGTATGTCCCCGAAGGCGTTTATCATCCGCGAGAAGTGCTGGTCGATGAACGTCCTCGAGATGTTGATGTCGCGGAACAGGACGCCGTACATCGAGTCGTTGAGGAGCATGTCCAGGCGCTCCAGCGCCGCCATGACCGCGATCTCCGGCATGCACAGCCCCGAGGCGTAGTTGACCAGGCGCACGTAGCGGCGCGTGCGGCGCGACACATCATCCAGCGCCTCGCGCATGATCCGGAAGTTCTCCTGCGTCGCGTAGGTGCCCCCGAAGCCCTCGGTGGTGGCGCCGTAAGGAACGTAATCGAGCAGGCTCTGCGCCGTAGTGCGAATGACGGCGATGGCGTCGGCCCCCTGGAGCGCCGCGCCGGTAGCCTGCTTCACGTCCTCGTGGATGTCGCCGGTGGCGACGATGACGTAGAGGAGCGGCGAGTGCTCGTTGTCTCTGTACTCCTCGAGCATCTCGCGCCTGACGGCGACGTTCGCTGACACGCGCGAGTCGAAGTCGTCGACCAGCACGGCCGCCCGCGCCTCGACATCGGTGCGCCCCGCGGTCTCCACCGACGCGAGGTCCAGCCCGCCCGCGATCGCGCGGTTGAGCTCGTCGGGCGACACGCCCTTCGCCACCAGCGCGTTCACGTAACAGATCGCCGCGCCCGAGCCCAGCTTCCCGGTGAGCGAGTCGACCGCGAGGTTGGGGGCCGGGACGCCTTCGGGACCGGCGCCGTCGCAGCCGAGCAGCCTCAGAGTGGCGCGCTCGACAGTGACGGTGGTGTGCTCGGAGATGAGCCGGTGGACCGGCTCCACGATGCGTGAAGCGAGCTCCCGGGCGCGCTCGACCTGCTCGTGGGGGAGGCCGAGCTTCGAGCGCATGGCGCCACCCGATGCCGGCGAGACGCCGGCGCTGCGAGAGGCAAGTTCAGGGGTCTGACCCCATTTCTTGCCTTTTTCCGTTGTCGCCGGCGCAACGGCGCTGTCGCCGAACGGGAAGAACGTAACGCTTGAGCTCGCCTCCTCGCCCAGGGCGGCGAGGAACTCGGCCTCGCCCACCCGGTCCATGTTCGCCACGATGCCCGCGAGCGGAAAGGAGCGCGCGAAGCGCAGCCCGCGCTCGCGCATCAGCCGGTCCAGCCGCGAGCTGCTGACAAACACGCGGGTGAGATCCTCCAGCACCAGCTCGCCCTCCGGGAGCTCGCCGAGCTTACTCTCAGTCAGGGCTCCCTCCAGGAGAACCGCCCCGCCGTCGCCCTCCCGCGCCGTGGGTACCCGCTCGAGCAGCAGCGCAAGCCTCGCCCTCTCCACCATGCGGTCGAACGACGCGGGCGCGACCTTCAGCACCAGCACGTAGGCGGCCTCCGGGGGTGAGCCCACCTGGGTCAGCCTGTCCACCGCGCCGTCGACCAGTATCGCCGCGGCCGGGTCTTTCTCTCTCAGCAGGGCGAGCAACCCGGCGAGTTCGCGGTTGCCGGCCGGACCGACCAGCTCGACCCTGCCGCCAGAGGTGGCGCGGGCCAGTGCCTGCCGCCCCAGGACGGTGTCCTCGCCGGCCACGCGGATGATGTCCAGGCCGGCCTCGGCTTCTGTTGCGATTGTCTCGGCCGTGACCAGCAGGTCCCCCGGCGAGGCGACCACGGCGGGCTTGGGAGCGCCGGTGAGGTAGTCGAGCGCCTCACCGTCCACCCCGGCGGACAGGTACGCCAGGGCCACGCCGCGAGAGCGGAGCTCGCCCGCGGCCAGGTTCATGAAAGTGGTCTTGCCACAGTTCTTGTCCGCTCCGACCACGAAGGTCGCGCGCCCGCGGAACGCCTCCCAGTCAATGCCCATGAGCCTGCCTCCTCGCGCGCCTTCCCGCGTCCTGCTCCTTGAAGACCTCGTCCCCGCCCAGCAGTCGGGCCACCCCGTCGGGCTCGAAGCGCTCCTCGCGGCACAGCTCGCACCAGCAATCGGAGTAGATGTTTTCCGGCTGCGTGTAGGTGGTGATGTCGCCCTCGTAGTTGCGCAGGATGATCCGCTTGTCGGAGTAGGAGAGCAAATAGTTTGGCATCACCGGTATCTTGCCGCCGCCGCCGGGGGCGTCCACCACGAAGGTCGGAACCGCGAGCCCGCTGGTGTGGCCGCGCAGGTTCTCTATTATTTCCATGCCGCGCGCGACCGAGGTGCGGAAGTGGCCTATCCCCCGCGAGAGGTCGCACTGGTAGAGGTAGTAAGGCTTCACGCGGATGGCCAGCAGCTCCTGCACCAGCTTCTTCATGATGCGCGGGCAGTCGTTGACGTCGCGCAGCAGCACGCTCTGGTTGCCCAGCGGGAAGCCGCCGTCGGCCAGCCTCTCGCAGGCGCGCGCGGCCTCGGCGGTGATCTCCTTGTAGTGGTTGAAGTGCGTGTTGACGTAGATGGGCTGGTACTTGCGCAGCATCTCAACCAGCTCGTCGGTGATGCGCATCGGCAGCACCACCGGCATCCTGGTCCCGATCCTTATGATCTCGACGTGCTCGATCGAGCGCAGCTCGGCCAGGATGGACTCGAGCCTGCCGTCCGAGAGCATCAGCGGGTCGCCGCCGGAGAGCAGGACGTCGCGGATCTCCTCGTGCTCCGCGATATAGGACATGCAGGCCGAGATCTGCGAGGCCGAGAGGTGCTGGTCCTCGAAGCCGACCATGCGGCGGCGGGTGCAGTGCCGGCAGTACATTGAGCACCTGTTGGTCACCAGGAAGAGCACCCTGTCCGGGTAGCGGTGGGTGAGCCCGGGAACCGGGGAATCGACATCCTCGAAGAGCGGGTCGGCCAGGTCGGCCTCGCAGTCCGCGAGCTCGCGGGCGCCGGGCACCGACTGCAGCCGGATGGAGCAGAGAGGGTAGCTCTGGTCCATCAGCGCCGCATAGTAGGGCGTGATGGCCATGCGGAAGCGCTCCAGGCAGCGATCGATCTCGGCCTTCTCGTCCTCGCCGAGGTCGATGACCCTTCCCAGCGTCTCCGTGTCAGTGATGACATTCGCAGCCTGCCAGCGCCAGTCGTTCCACTGCTCGGGAGTGACGTCCGAGAACATCGGGATCTGCTTGTAGTCGACGCGCTGGCGCTTCTTCATGTCCTGCTCCTAACCGGCGTATATCTTCTGGTAGAGCTCGCGGAGCTCCGGGTGCTCTCGGATGAGGTCGAGGGCGAACGCGGCGTGGCCGGGCGCGAACCCGTTGCCGATGGTCATCTGCACGTCGCGCGCCACCCCCTCCGCCCCCAGCGCGGCGTGTGCGAACGATGTCGCCATGCCGAAGAAATAGACCCTGCCGCCGTCGGCGCACGCCAGGATCGAGGCCATTTCGGTGTCGGGGACGTTGACGCAGTTGATCACCAGGTCGGCCATCCGGCCGCTGGTGAGGTGCGCGACGTGCTCGTGGACCGCTATGGCATCGGTGGCGTCCAGGGCCAGGTGCTGGTCGCAGAGGCCGAGGGACTCCAGCAGGCCCAGGTTCCCGTCCGGGTGGTCGACGCCGATGATGACGCCGGAGGGGCCGGCTTTCTCGCGGGCGACCTGCGCGCAGAGCATCCCGGCCTTGCCACCCGCTCCGATGATGGCCACCGTCTCTCCCGGGCGCACCATCTCCGCGGTGCGGGCGGGGGCGCCGCAGACGTCCAGCACTGCCAGCGCCAGGGGTGCGGGGATGTCGGCGGGCATGGCCACGAACTGCCCCGTCTCGAAGAGGACCGCGCGGGCCTCCACGTCGACGCGGTCAGTGGCCCGGTCGATCTCCTTGATCCTGGTTATCTTGAGCGGCGTGAGCGTGAGGGAGACCAGCGACGCTATCTCGTCGCCCGCCCGGGCGCGGCCCGCGAGAGTCTCGCCCACCGCGAGCACGGTGCCCGTGAGCATGCCGCCGGAGCCGGTCTCGGGGTTCTCCAGCTTGCCCCGCCTGTCGACTATCCCAAGCATCGAGGAGGCCAGCCTTACCTTGTCCCCGCCCGCCGCCCGCTCGAACTGGGTGAAGCTGGCCGAGTCGACGTTCAGCGCGGAAACGTCGACGAGGATCTCGTTCTTCCAAAGCACGTCGACGTCGTTGTCGAGCTTCCAGGCGGCCTGGGGCAGGGCGCCAACCGGCTCGAGGACGCGGTGCACACCGAAGGCGCTGCCGTCACTGTCGAGCATCCTGACCATCGGGCTCCCCTTCCTCGCAGGAACGCAGGCGGCCGGCGGGGCGCCGAGGCTTGCGTTTCGCATTAGTAACTCCTATAGTAGTCACTATATGGTATTCGCGGCCGGCGCGTCAACCCTTGTATCATTGGTGCCACCCGGCGGCGAGGACGGCGCGAGGAGGAGCGATTGGCCCGGGCCGAGGCTTTCAGCGGTGACACATTCAAGGTTCTAGCGGAGCTTGGTTTCAGCGACTACGAGGCGAGGGCTTACTGCGCGCTGCTCGACGCGGCGCCCGCCAACGGCTACCAGGTCGCGGGCCTGAGCGGCATCCCCAGGGCGAAGATCTACGAGGTCCTGGACAAGCTGGTCGCGCGCGGCGCGGCGGTGCGCGTCGAAGGAAAAGGCCACGACGGCAGGATGTTCGCACCGACCGACCCCAAGGAGCTGGTCAACAGCATCGAGCAGGCGACCGAGGAGGCCTGCGGGCGCGCACGCGAGGCCCTGGAGAGGTACAAGAGGGACCCGCAGGTGGTGGAGGTCCTCTGGCGAGTGACCTCCGAGGCGGACCTGATCGCGCGCGGGATGAGCCTGACCCAGGAGGCGGCGAATACGCTGCACGTGGCGCTGTGGTCCGAGGAGTTCGAAGTGCTGCTCCCCTCTCTGCTGGCGGCGATGGACCGCGGGGTGCGGATCGCCATGATCCTCTACAGCCCTCACCGCGGGCTCAAGAAACTGCAGGAGCGCGGGGCCGGGGCGGTGCAGCACAGCCGCTCGAAGCACCACGTGGTGCCGGTCATGGGCCGGCAATTCGTGCTGGTGGCCGATGGCGAGCGATGCATCACCGGCTCGATCTTCTCGGCGGCGAACGTCGAGGGGGTCTTCACGCTCAACAAGGGTCTGGTGACCAACGCCATGGACCTGGTGAACCACGAGATATTCCTGGAGAGGATCGTGGTCGAGGTGGGTCAGCCGGTGTGGGACGTCTTCGGCAAGTACCTGGGCAAGCTCTCAGCCTTCGACCCCCCCAAGTAGGTTAAAAACCGGTGCCAGGCACTTTTCATGCCTTTTTTTCAACCAGGCCCGAAGTGATCTCGTCAACAGGTTGAAAAAAAGGCATGAAAAGTGCCTGGCACCGGTTTTTAACTAGAAGGCGGGGTTGGTGGTGTAGAGGCAGATTATGCCGTCCTGGCCGTTGACCTCGGACTTCGTCGGCTCCCCCTCCAGCACCCGCAGCAGCAGATCCTCCAGCGCGTCGCCGGCCGTCGCGAGATCGGAGCCCTCCAGCGCGGCCTCGGCGTCGACGTCCATGTCGTCGGCCATCGCCTGGAAGAGCGGCGTGTTGCTGGCGATCTTGATGACGGGCACGATGGGATAGCCTACGGGCGTGCCCCTCCCCGTGGTGAACATGATCACCTGGGCTCCCGCGGCGGCCAGCCCGGTCATGGATTCGGTGTCATAGCCGGGCCCGTCCATAAGGACCAGGCCGCCGGCCGACGGCGCCTCCGCGTAGTCGACCACCTGCATCACCTGCGACGTGCCCGCCTTGGCTATGCAGCCCAGCGACTTCTCCTGGATCGAGCTCATGCCGCCCTCCATGTTCCCCGGGGCGATCACCAGCGAAGCCAGGGGCCCCATGATCTCGTGCGTGCGGCGGTCGGCGGCCTGGATCATCTCTTTCACGCGCGCCGCCACCTCCGGGTCGCGGGAGCGCCGCTCCAGGATGTGGCTGGTGCCGATCATCTCGGT
>Ga0209747_1000607_pt1 | contig 19422 bp, 18 predicted proteins | sample BarGraNGADG00311_FD_184498 | JGI IMG/M metagenome (GOLD analysis project Ga0209747, IMG submission 184498) | Arctic peat soil microbial communities from Barrow, Alaska - Barrow Graham LP Ref core NGADG0011-311 (SPAdes) (version 2) | ecosystem: Environmental > Terrestrial > Soil > Wetlands > Peat...
CCGGGGATGGGCAGCCGGGGACTACCGGGGCGTCGGCCGTCAGCTCATAGTGCCAGAACCGTGCTCGCAGCCGCCCGGTCAGAGAAGATGGCACCGTGTCGCTGTCCGCGTTGCCGGCTCAGGCAGTACCTGCGGCTCGCTGGCGGCCGGCGGAGCCGCCGGCGGGGCCGGCGATCGTCCTGCTCGACCAGACCCAGCTACCGCATCGGGAAGTGGAGCTTGCCTGCACCGACGTAGGAATGCTGGTGGCGGCTATCCAGCGGCTGGCCGTCCGGGGAGCGCCGCTGCTCGGCGTGGTCGGTGGGTATGGCGTGGCGCTGGCCGCCGCGCGTGCCGGCGGGCACGAGCCAACCCTGCGCGCCGAAGCCGCTCGGCTGGCGGACGCCCGGCCGACCGCGGTCAACCTGGGGTGGGCTGTCCGGCGGGTGCTCGCCGCCGCGCTGGCGGCCCCGGCCGGCGGGCGGGCGGCAGCCGCGGTGGCCGAGGCGCACGCTCTCGCGGCGCAGGACGCCGCCGCCAGCGCGGCCATGGCCACCCACGGCCTGGCGCTGGTACCTGAGGACGCCCGAGTGCTGACCCACTGCAACACCGGTCGGCTGGTGTCGGCCGGTGCCGGCACCGCCTTCGCGGTCGTCGATGCCGCCCACCGCCACGGCCGGCTTGCTCACCTGTGGGTCGACGAGACCCGGCCGTTGCTGCAGGGCGGCCGGCTCACGGCGTACGAGGCTGCCGGCGCTGGCATGCCGCACTCGGTACTGGCCGACGGCGCGGCCGGCTCGTTGTTCGCCGCCGGCGCGGTCGACCTTGTCGTCGTCGGGGCCGACCGGATCGCCGCCGACGGCAGCGTGGCCAACAAGGTCGGCACCTACCCGCTGGCCGTGCTGGCGCACCACCACGGCGTACCGTTCGTGGTGGTGGCGCCGACGAGCACGCTGGACCTGGCCACTGCCGCCGGTGCGGACATCGTGGTCGAGCAGCGGGCGGCCGCGGAGGTGACGGCGTACGCCGGGGTGCCGGTGTGTCCGGCGGGCTCGGCGGCGTACAACCCGGCCTTTGACGTCACTCCGCCGCAGCTGCTGACCGCCCTCGTAACCGAGGTGGGGGTGGCACAACCGGTGAACCACGAGTCGGTGGCGGCGCTCGTTGCGTTGTCGATCGCGGCCTGTTCACGCTGATGAGTTTCCCAGCGCGGCCGCCCAGCCGATCCGGTTCTCCACAGCCGGCGCGCCTCCGCCGACAATGCACATATTGCGGCTGGTGGCGGGGCGATCGGCGCCGACGCCGGCATCGTTTTCAGGATGCTCGCCGAACTGACCGCTGCCGCCCTCGACCTCGTTTTGCCGATCGCCTGTACGGCGTGCGTGGCACCCGGCTCGGTGTTGTGCGCCCAGTGCTCCACGGCGCTGTCCGGTCCGGCCCGCCGGGTCGCACCCTCGCCGCCCCCGCCCGGGTTGCCGCCGACGTGTGCGGTCGCGGCGTACGGCGGGGTGGTCCGAGAGGTGCTGCTCGGGCACAAGGAGGATGGTCGCTCGGGTCTGGCTCGGCCGCTGGGGGATGCGTTGGCCCGGGCGGTGCTGGCCACGTTGCCCGGCACCACGCCGCCGGCAGTAGGCGGCCGCTTCGAGGCAGGCGCCTACTGCCCGCCGATGCTGCTGGTGCCGATCCCGCCGAGCGCCGCAGCCCGTCGGCGGCGCGGGGACGACCATGCGCTGCGGCTGGCCCGCCGGGCGGCGTGGGCGCTGCGGGGGGTCGGCTGGCCGGCGTACGCCGCGGCCGTGTTGCACCACGTCCGAGCCGTGGCCGACCAGGGGGAGCTCGACGCCGTCGCCCGCGCCCGCAACCTGGCCGGGGCGCTGCGGATGCGGCGCACCGTCGGTTCGGCGCCGGCGAGCGCCCGCGTGATCGTGGTTGATGACGTGCTGACGACCGGGGCGACGCTGGCGGAGGCGGCCCGGGCGCTGCGGGCCGGCGGCTGGTCACCGACCGCTGCCGCCGTCGTCGCCGCGACTACGCTGCGACGTGGGTCGGGCCCGATCGTGGCACGGGTGGACTAGCGTCGGACTGTGACGCCCGGTTGCGACCGCGCTAGTTAAGTCGACCCGTTGCCGGCCGGCCGCCAAACACAGGCCCAGGACACCTGGAGGACGCGTGGACATCGTGGTCAAGGGCCGGCACCAAGCCGTGAGTGAGGCCTTCAAGACCCACGCCGCGGACAAGTGCGCCAGGCTCGCCCGGCTGGACCAGCGGGTCGTGCGCATCGACGTTGAAGTAAGCAAGGAGCGCAACCCGCGGCAGGCTGACCTGCGTGAGCGAGTGGAGCTGACCTGCGTCTCGAAGGGTCCGGTGGTGCGGGCGGAGGCCAGCGCTCGCGACCAGTACGCCGCCCTGGACCTTGCCCTCGCCAAGATCGAGAACCGGTTGCGCAGAGCCACCGACCGCCGGCGGGCGCACCGGGTCACCAGGGCGGTGCCGGTCGTCGCCGCTCCTGATCTTCCGAACGGGGCCGAACCAGCGGGCGCACCCGACCGGCCGCGGACCGAGGCGCCGATCGCTGTGGTCCCGGCGGACGACCGGGACCGGGCCGTGGCCGCCGCGACCGCCACCGGAACCGGCACCGGCACCGGCACCGAGGAGTCGCCGGTCGTGGTCCGGGAGAAGGTGCACGCCGCCGCGCCGATGACGCTGGATGACGCGCTGTTCGAGATGGAGCTGGTCGGCCACGACTTCTACCTGTTCACCGATGCCGGCTCCGGCCGGCCCAGCGTGGTCTACAAGCGGCGCGGCTATGACTACGGAGTGATCCGACTGGAGAACTGACGGGCGCTGGCCGGACCTCGCGGACTGACCACCGGGACCTGCGGCGACGCGCGCTGACACCCCCAATAGCGCGACGGCGTGGGATGATCGTTGGAACCGCCGAGGTGAGGATTCGCCGTGACCAACCCGTCGCCGGCCGCCGACTCCCTGGATGCTCCGGCCCTAGATCCGATCCGGGTGCTCATCGTCGACGATCACGCCTTGTTCCGCCGGGGACTGCAGATGGTGCTCGAGCAGGAGCCGGACATCGAGGTCGTCGGCGAGGCCGGTGACGGCGCCGAGGCGGTAGGCAAGGCCGCCGACGCCCTGCCCGACATCGTGCTCATGGACGTCCGGATGCCTCGACGCGGTGGCATCGACGCCTGTACGGCGATCAAAGACGCCGTCCCGAGCGCCCGGATCATCATGCTGACGATCAGTGACGAGGAAGCCGACCTGTACGACGCTATCAAGGCCGGTGCAATGGGCTACCTGCTCAAGGAGATCTCGATCGACGAGGTGGCCGTGGCCATCCGCGCCGTGCGCAGTGGCCAGTCGCTGATCTCGCCCGCCATGGCCTCCAAGCTGCTGACCGAGTTCGCCGCGATGATCAAACGCACCGGCGAGCGACAACAGGTGCCTTCGCCCCGGCTCACCGATCGGGAAATGGACGTGCTCAAGCTGGTCGCCAAAGGGCTGAACAATCGGGACATCGCCAAGGCGCTGTTCATCAGCGAGAACACTGTCAAGAACCACATCCGCAACATCCTGGAGAAGCTGCAGCTGCATTCCCGGATGGAAGCTGTGGTTTATGCCGTTCGGGAGAAGCTGCTGGAGATCACTTGAACACCGACACTGGCCATGGCTTCGTGTTGTCCCGGGACGCCTAAGCCTTCTTCTGAATCTGACCGTCCGGCTGCGCGCCCTGGCCGGCACTCAATCGGTGCGGCCGTCGGCCGCCAGCCGACCATGGATCTCGGCATCGGCGCGCGCGCCGCTCACCACCACGCGACCGCGCAGCACTTCCCTCCGGGCGAAACCCGGCCCGGCTGGCGACCCGGCAGGACGCGCGGTTGCCCACGGCGTGCAGCAGCTCCAGCCGGCCGAGGCCGAGCGCGGCGAAAGACCAGCTTGTCACCGCGCGCAACGCCTCGGTGGCCACCCCGCGGCCGCGCGCCGCAGCGGCGACCCAGTAGCCGACTTCCGCACTGCCGTGACGGCGGTCCACTCGGTGCACGCCGATCGAGCCCAGCAGGCGTCCGGTCGCGGCGCCGGAGATGGCGAACGGCGTGCCGGTGTCGGCGGCCCACTCGGCCGGGGCGATCTCGGTCACGAACGCCACTGCGTCGCCCTCGCTGTACGGCGACGGCACGGTCGTCCAGCGCTGTATCGCCGCGTCCTGACAGGCGGCCAGGACGGCGGGAGCGTCCGACGGTCGGAACGGCCGCAGCAGCAGCCGCCCGGCGGGTACCTCCACCGGCTGCACGCGGTCACCGTACGCGTTGGCGCGCGCGCCGGCCGCGTCCACGGCCCTCGGCGGCGGGCACCGCCTACGATGAATCGCGAGGCGGATAGACCCGTCGTACCGGGTGCCCTGGCCGGGGTGCGACCGGAACCTCAGCAAGGAGCTCGACACGTGGTGCTGGACCGAATTCTGCGGGCCGGTGAAGGCAAGATCCTGCGCCGGCTCAAGGGCCTGACGGAGCAGGTCAACGTCATCGAGGACGACTTCGTCGACCTGACCGATGCCGAGCTGCGGGCGCTGACCGACACCTACCGCGAGCGCCTGGCCGACGGCGAGACCGAGGACGACCTGCTGCCCGAGGCGTTCGCCACCGTCCGCGAGGCCGCGAAGCGCACGCTGGGCCAGCGGCACTTCGACGTGCAGTTGATGGGCGGCGCGGCGCTGCACCTGGGCAGCATCGCCGAGATGAAGACCGGCGAGGGCAAGACGCTGGTCGGCACGCTCCCGGCGTACCTGAACGCCCTGTCCGGCACGGGCGTGCACGTGGTCACGGTCAACGACTACCTCGCCCGCCGGGACGCCGAGTGGATGGGTCGGGTGCACCGCCACCTCGGCCTCACCGTCGGCGTCATCCTGGCCAACGAGACCCCGGAGGTGCGCCGCCCGGCGTACGCCTGCGACATCACCTATGGCACCAACAACGAGTTCGGCTTCGACTACCTGCGCGACAACATGGCCTGGTCGCACGAGGAGCTGGTGCAGCGCGGCCACCACTTCGCGATCGTCGACGAGGTCGACTCGATCCTCATCGACGAGGCCCGCACGCCGCTGATCATTAGTGGACCGGCCGAGCAGAGCGCCCGCTGGTATACCGAGTTCGCCCGGATCGCGCCGCGGCTGGCCCGCGACGTCGACTACGACGTTGAGGAGGGCAAGCGCACCGTCGCCATCACCGAGTCCGGGGTGGAGAAGGTCGAGGACCAGCTCGGCATCGACAACCTCTACGAGGCGGTCAACACCCCGCTGGTGGGTTACCTGAACAACTCGCTCAAGGCCAAGGAGCTCTACCGCAAGGACAAGGACTACATCGTCGTCAACGGTGAGGTGCTGATCGTCGACGAGTTCACCGGCCGGGTGCTGCACGGCCGGCGCTACAACGAGGGCATGCACCAGGCCATCGAGGCCAAAGAAGGCGTGCGCATCAAGGACGAGAACCAGACGCTGGCCACCATCACGCTGCAGAACTACTTCCGGCTCTACGCCAAGCTCGGCGGCATGACCGGTACGGCGATGACCGAGGCCTCGGAGTTCTCCCAGATCTACTCACTCGGCGTCGTACCCATCCCGACCAACCAGCCGATGCAGCGCCGCGACGACAAGGACGTGGTGTTCAAAAGCGAGGAGGCGAAGTTCACCGCCGTTGTCGAGGACATCGCCGAGCGGCACGAGGAAGGCCAGCCCGTCCTGGTCGGCACCACCAGTGTGGCGAAGTCCGAGCTGCTCTCGACGATGCTGCGCCGGCACGGCGTACCGCACGAGGTGCTCAACGCCAAGTTCCACGAGCGCGAGGCGACCATCGTCGCGCAGGCCGGACGCAAGGGCGCGGTCACGGTGGCGACGAACATGGCCGGGCGCGGCACCGACATCATGCTCGGCGGCAACCCTGAGTTCCTGGCCGCCGCCGAGCTGCACCACCGCGGGCTGTCGCCGGTGGAGACGTCGGAGGACTACGAAGCCGCCTGGCCGGATGCGCTGGCCAAGGCAAAGGACGCGGTCGCCACCGAGCATGAGGAGGTGGTGGCTGCCGGCGGCCTCTACGTGCTCGGCACCGAGCGGCACGAGTCCCGGCGGATCGACAACCAGCTGCGCGGTCGCTCCGGTCGCCAGGGCGACCCGGGGCTGTCGAAGTTCTATCTGTCCCTCGGCGACGACCTGATGCGGTTGTTCAACGCCGCGGCGGTTGAGTCGATTATGGACCGGTTGAGCATCCCGGACGAGATGCCGATCGAGTCCAAGATTGTGACCCGGGCCATCCGGTCGGCCCAGACCCAGGTCGAGCAGCAGAACTTCGAGATCCGCAAGAACGTGCTCAAGTACGACGAGGTGCTCAACAAGCAGCGCGAAGTCATTTACGCCGAGCGCCGCCGGGTGCTGAATGGCGCGGACCTGCACGAGCAGGTGCGGCACATGATGGACGACGTGGTGGAGGGTTACGCCACCGCCGCCACCGCCGAAGGGTACGCCGAGGACTGGGACTTCGAGCAGCTGTGGACCGCGCTGCGCACCCTGTATCCGGTCGGGGTCTCGATCGAGGAGTTGGAGGAGGCCTCCGGCGGCGGTCGGTCCGGGCTGTCGACAGAGTTCCTGGTCGAGGAGCTGCAGGCCGACGTCCAAGCGGCGTACGACCGGCGCGAGGAGTCGCTGACTCCGGACGTGACCCGCGAGCTGGAGCGTCGGGTGGTGCTTTCGGTGCTCGACCGCAAGTGGCGCGAGCACCTCTACGAGATGGACTACCTGCAGGAGGGCATCGGGCTGCGGGCGATGGGGCAGCGCGACCCGTTGGTGGAGTACCAGCGGGAGGGCTTCACCATGTTCGCGACCATGATGGACGCGATCAAGGAGGAGTCGGTCGGGTTCCTGTTCAACGTCGAGGTCAACATCGAGCCGGTGCCGGCTGAGGCAGCCGGCCTGGAGGTGACCGCGGCGGACGCGGCCGCCGATGGCGGTGGGCCGGTGGCCCCGCCACTGGAGCAGGTACGGCCGGCGGAAGATTCGGTGCCGGACGCGGCGACGCTGACCGGAGTCGAGCCCCACGGAGTCGCCGGGGAGTCGGTGCCCTCCCAGGCGCCGGCGGCGTTCACTGCCGAGCCCGGTGGCCAGCCGGCTGCGGCGCGCGGTCAGGTTGGCGTGCTGCCCAAGGGGCTGGGGGCCATACGGCCTCGACAGAACCTGCAGTACACCGCGCCCAGCGTGGACGGCGAGGAGACGGTGACCCGCTCCGCCGGGCCGGGCACTACGAACGCCGGGCCGGGCACTACGAACGAAACCGCCGGCGGCGAACCGGCATCCGGCCAGGTTGTCGGGTCGCAGACGGCGCGCAACGCACCGTGTCCGTGCGGATCGGGCCGCAAGTTCAAGCGCTGCCACGGAGCGCCCGGGGCGCGCTAGCTCGACCCGCCCGACCGGCCCGCACGTCGTATCCAGACACGACATCGACCCCAGACTGCGCCGATGTTGAGCCCACGTGCGTATCACCGCGATGGATACGCACATGGGCTCAACATCGGCGTTGGGGTGGCGTTGGGGTGGCGTTGGGGGGCGGTCGCGGGCGGTGAATCAGCCCGCCTGGGGCGCGGTCTCTCGCGCGGGCGACTCAGCCAACCTGCAGCGCGGTGCACTGCCAACGCCCATCGCGCCCCTCCAACCGCAGCGCGACCGCGCGCATTCGCGACCCGCGGCGCACCACCGCGCACGCCTCGACGACCCCGTCGTCCGGCTCAGTTATGTGCACCGAGCGCACTGCGTCGCCGCGTGGAGCCGGGCCCGCCGCTCGCCCGTCGACGGCGCGTCGAGTGACCTTCGTCGTCAGGTCGGCGTACACGGCGTCGGCGGTGAACCGCCGGACTTGCGCCGGCGGCCGACTGCCGGCCAGCACTTCGAGCAGAGCCTGCAACAGGTGCGCCGTCCACGGCCGGGCCGGCGGCAGCGACCGCGAGGGCGTCCGGCGACGTGGCCGCTCCTCCTCCTCGTCGTCATCGTTGGGTTCCGCCGGTAGCTCGGGGACCAATCGCAGCGGGACCCGGGCCGGGACCGGCTCGGTGGGGCGCGGCGACGGGGCCGGTGTGCTCGGACGGGGGGACGCCGGGGTGAACCCGAGGGCCAGCGTCCCCTGCACGGCGATGGTGCCGGCGGGTTCGGGGCTAGCCGGCTTTCCCGGGCCAAACCCACCGGGCAGCGCCGCAAACCAGCTTTCGACCGCCGGCTGGGGCCTCAGCTCATCGTCGTACGGCGGCTCGGTGACGCGTACTGGCAGCCGCCGCAGCACTGGCGCACAGTCAGGCGCGCCGGCGACTCGGGCCGCATGGGTGGGCATGGTCGACATCTCGTAGTCCTCCGGTGCAGACGGGCGGGTGGCAGCGGCGAGGTGGTGTGATCGCTGGCGCGATCAGTGCGGGGCGATGAGGCGCTGCCCGGGCAGCAGCAGGTTCGGATCACGTCCGATCACGGCGCGGTTGGCGGCGTACCAGCGGGGCCACTCGGTTGCGATGCCGGCGTTGGTCGCGCCTGGACCGAGGTGCCGCGCGGCGATCGCCCACAGGGAGTCCCCGCGTTGGACCACCACCTCGGTCGTCGTCTCCCCAGGCGTAGCCGCCGATGGTTGGCGAGCCCCTTCGACCCCGAGCACCGCGGCTGATGGCGGCGAGGCGGGCGGGGAGGCGGGCGGGAACGGGGGCGGGAACGGCGGCGATGGCAACGACGACGGCAACGGGGACGGGGATGCCATCGGTGCGGTCGAGGCTGACCTTGCCGCCGGGTCAGCGGTCGGCGTTGGCGATGTTGGGGTCGCCGGCTCCTCCGACCGGTCCGCCGGCCAGTCGAAGCCGACGGTGACACGGCTCACCACGGCAGTCGCAGTGCCGGCCGGATCCGCTGCCGCGATTGGTGATGCTGCGGCCGGCAGCGGTGTGGCCGCGCACGCCGGCACCACACCCACTCCGGCGACCGCACCGGAGGCCAGCGTCACCCCGAGCGCTGCCTCGACCAGCCGGCGGACTGCGAGCGGAGCAACCGTGGCGACCAACCGGCCGGCTAGCTGGCCAGGAAGTCCCCGCAGCTGAGCCACGAGCATCAGCCCAGTCACGACGGTCAGCCAGGCGATCAGCAGCCAGGCCGCCATCGCGGCAACCGCCGGCACGACGACCTCCGGTCCGGCGGTCGGCCGCCAGGTATCGGCCGACCGCAGGGTGACGACGGTCGCGATGGGTGACGCCCCGGCCAGGCAGAGCACCATCGCCGGGCCCCCCATTGCGGCCACCACGGTCGCCGGCAGTGCCGCGCGCCCTGTCTTCATTCCGGCCCTTCAGCTTCGTTTGCCTCTGTCTGCATCAGTTCGCCTCTGTCCGCTTTCATACTCCTCTGGTGTCGTGTCGTCAACGCGTCGCCGGGCCAGCCGAGATTCCCTGGCTGCTTATGATCATCCGTCGCCGCCGACCGGAATGGAACAGTGACCGCCATGCGCTGGGAACGGCTGTTCGCCGACCTCGAGGCCGAGTACGACGCCGCGGCGGCCGAGGAGCTAGCGGCCGAGGTGGCTGACCGCACCCGCCGGGAGGTTGCCGCACTGCGGCTCGTAGACCGAGTGCGTCCCGCAGTGGGCGGTGTGCTGACGTTGCGCCTGATTGCGGGCGAACTGCTGACCGGCCGGCTGGTCGACGTCGGTCCGGACTGGCTCCTGTTGGCGGAGGAGGGCGGACGCCAGGCGCTGGTGGCGATGCCGGCGGTGCTCGCCATCGGCGGCTTGAGTCGGATGTCCGCCTCGCCCGGTAGCGAAGGGACCGTCGGCGCTCGGCTCGACCTGCGGTACGCGCTGCGCGCCCTGGCGCGCGATCGCAGTGCGGTCAACACCATGCTGCTCGACGGTTCCGTCGTCTCCGGCACGGTAGACCGCGTCGGTGCCGACTACCTCGAGGTGGCCGAGCACCCCGTGGGTGAGTTTCGCCGTCACGACGCAGTCATCGGCGTACGCACAGTCCCCATTGGGGGACTCGCGGTCGTCCGCTCGGGCTGAGGGGCAAGGCCGCCGCTACCTGACCGTCGGCGGTGCACCACGGTCGCTCAGTCCGCCGGCGGGAGCTCACCGTCGCGCGCCAAGGGATGGCCGTCGACGAACTCCCTGGTCTGCTGGTAGCAGCGCTGGATATAGGCCTCGAGTTGGTCGTGCTCCACCCGCCACTGTCCGCGGCCCCCGATCTTTATGGCCGGCAGCTCGCCGGATCGCACGAGCGCATAGGTTTGGGAGGCGGAGATATTCAAGATCTCCGCGACGTCGGCGAGCTGGAGAAACCGCGAGGCCACGCGGAACCTCCTTCGGATGCGGTGGCGGGTCAGTCTGACATCGGTCAGCACCCTGCCGAATGAGTTGTCCACACCCGACGCCCCACCGCGGCGGCGACTGCGTGCCTGTGGATAGGTTCTCTGCCGACGCACGCGGTTGGCAACGATGACCCCTTGCGGTCCGTGTCGGGGCACGGGTCCGCGTCCGACGACCGTCTCTGCGACGACCGTGTCTGCAGCGGAAGGAACCCCGACGTGTCCGCCCCGCCGTCCCCGCCGGCTAGTCGACTGCGTGCGCCGCGATGGCTGGACGGCCGGTTGGTTGCCGGCATCGTGCTCGTTCTGGTGTCCGTTGTGGTGGGCGCCCGGCTCGTGGCCGCGGCCGGCGCTACGACCCGGGTCTACGCCGCCGCCACCGACCTTGCCCTCGGTAGTCAGCTGACCGCTGCCGACGTCACGACTGTGCGGTCCCGACTGTTCGACAGCGGCCACAGCTACGTCGACGCCGCCGGTCCCTCGCCGGTTGGCCGGGTGCTGGTGCGGCCAGTCAGCCGCGGGGAGCTGCTGCCGGTGCGCGCGGTGGCCGACGAGCGAGCGCTGCCGCCCACCCGGCTCGTCACCGTGCCGCTGTCTCGGCTGCACGTGCCGCCGGAGGTGGACCACGGCGCCCTGGTGGACGTCTTCGCGACGTACGGCGAGAACAGCCAGCCCACGAGGACTGTCGCGTTGCTGCGGCGGGTCGTCGTCGAGCGGACAGTCCGGCCGGGCACGGGTGCGCTGGCGGCCACCGCGGCCGACACCGCGCTGGTGTTGCGCGTTCCGCCCGAGCAGGCCGCCACTCTGGTCGCTGCCGTACAGACGGCCAAGATCGACGTTGCCCTGGTGGTGGCCGACGCACCGGGGAGCGCGGTGGGCAGCGAGCCGGTGCTCACTCCCGGCGCGACCGGCGGCGGCTCCGGGGCCGTGGGTTCCGGTGTTCCAACGGCCGGAGTCAGTGCCTCCGGCTCGCCGCAACCCAGCCGGTCCGCGGGCTCCACGCTACTGCCGAGCCGGACGCCGTGAGGGTCCCGGTCCTCACCGCCGTCACTGACGCGGTATGGGAGGCAGACCTGGTTGCGGCGCTGGAGCGGCGCGACCTGGGGGTCGCCGTCGTACGCCGGTGTGTCGACCTGGCCGACCTGCTGGCCACTGCGGCGGCGGGCACCGCCCGAGCCGTGTTGCTCTCCGCCGACCTGCGCCGGCTCGACCGGGACGCGCTCACCCGGCTGGCCGTGGGTGGCGTCGCCGTGGTCGGCCTGGTCGCGCCCGGCGACGAGGATGCCGAGCGGCGGTTGCGCCAGCTCGGCGTCCTGCACGTGTTGCCTGCCGATGCTGGTGCGCAGAGCATCTCGGCCGCCGTGGTCGAAGCGGTCACGGCCACGCTGAGCGATCCGCGACCCCGAGCTGGGGCGCCGGCCGACCCGAGGCTGGCGATGCCCGACCGACCGGACGAACCCGCCGACCCGGCCACGCCCGGACCGCTCGAACCAGCCATGCCGCTTGGGCGGCTGATCGCCGTCTGGGGGCCGACCGGTGCGCCCGGCCGGACTACTGTCGCGGTCGGCCTAGCCACCGAGCTGGCGGCCGCGGGCACCGAGGTGCTGCTCGTCGACGCCGACGTCTACGGGGGCGTCATCGCTGCGGTGCTGGGCTTGTTGGACGAGGCACCGGGCCTGGCCGCGGCCGCCCGCATGGCCAACACCGGCACCCTCGACCTGCCGGCCTTGGCCGGACTTGCCCGGGAGGTGTCGCCTCGCCTGCGCGTCCTGACCGGGCTGCCCCGAGCCCACCGGTGGCCGGAGCTGCGCCCCGCCGCGGTGGAGACGGTGCTCGATGTCGCCCGCCGACTGGCGCCGTTGATCGTTGTGGACTGCGGTTTCTGCCTGGAGCAGGATGAGGAGCTCGCGTACGACACCACCGCGCCCCGGCGTAACGGGGCGACCCTGGCGGTGCTGCAAGCCGCCGACACCGTTCTTGCCGTGGGCGGCGCCGACCCCATCTCCCTGCACCGGTTGCTGCGCGGACTGTCCGAGCTCCGCGAGACCGTGCCGGACGTCGTACCGCTGGTGGTGGTCAACCGGCTGCGTCGAGTCGTGGTTGCCGGCGATGCCCAGCGCGAGATTCGAGCGGCGCTGGAGCGCTACGCCGGCGTCCCGGACGCCGCGTTCCTGCCGCAGGACCAGAGCGCGCTGGACGCCGCCGTGGCGACCGGTCGCACTCTGGCCGAAGCGGCGCCGGACTCCCCGCTGCGGGCGGCGCTGATCGAGCTGGCCGGCATGGTCTCCGGCCGACCGCAGTCGTCGCCGCCCCCGTCGCGCGGGTGGCGACGCCGGCTGCGGACCTGGCAACCCGGCCGCATCGCCACGTCCTTCTAAGATCCGATGCGTGACCGAAGCACTATCGACCGGCTCGGCGACACACCAGCTCCCGGATCGGTCGGCCCCGTCGGCGCCCGAGTTGCTCGCGCTGATTGTGGACTGGGGTGGCGTGCTGACCTCTCCACTGCCCACGGCCATGGCGGCGTGGTGCGCGGCGGACGACATTGAGTACGCCGATTTCGCCCGGGTCGTGCGCGACCTGCTGGGTGCCGAGGGGGCGGTGGCGGCGGCGACCAACCCGGTGCACGCGTTGGAGCGGGGCGAGATGGAGGTGCCGCACTTCGAGGACCGGCTGGCCGAACGCCTGCGGACGTGCGGCGGGGAGCCGGTGCCCGCGGCCGGCCTGCTGACCCGGATGTTCGCCGCCTTTGAGCGAGACCCCGGGATGGCCGGCGTCGTCCGCCGGGCCCGGTCATCCGGACTGCGGACTGCCTTGTTGTCCAACAGCTGGGGTCTGGACTATCCGCGGGATGACTGGGTCGAGCTCTTCGACGCGGTGGTCATATCCGGCGAGGTTGGCATGCGCAAGCCCGATCAGGACATCTACTACTATGCGGCCGCGCAGCTCGGGGTTGCGCCGGCCAGCTGCGTGATGGTCGACGACCTGGCGCCCAACGTTCGGGGCGCCGCCGCCGCCGGCATGGTCGGTGTGCACCACGTGGCCATGAAGCAGACCGTGGCCGAGCTTGAGAGTCTGTTCGGTCGCCGGCTGACCGACTGACCGGTCGGGGCATGTCCCTAGTGGTCCCGGCGCTACTGCCGGGTAGGGACTCGGTAACTGCTTTGACGTGGGCCGGACTCAGATGCCGGCCGGAAGGGGGACCGCACCATGTCCCACCCACTCGACCGGTCCAGCCGACGCAAAGCCCCCATCCCGCCCGACCGACTTGACCGCTCCACAGCCAACCCGCGGGTGACTCCGTTGGCGAGCGGCCCCCGCCGTGGGTTGGTGCTGGGCGCTGGCGGTGTGCTCGGCTTCGCCTGGGCGGTTGGCGCGCTGCACGCCCTGCAGCAGGCCGAGGGCTGGGATGCCCGCCAGGCCGACAACCTGATCGGTACGTCGGCCGGCTCCGTCACGACGGCCATGCTGGGGTGTGGCATCGGCGTCGAGACGATGCTCAATCATCAGCGCGGGATCATCGTCGAGGGCGACCCGCGGATCGAGTTCGACTACGACGCCGACAGCGGGGGCGCGCTGCCGCCGCGGCCGCGCATGCTGCCCGGCTCGCCGTCGTTGATGGTGCGCTCCGCCCTACGCCCGGGCCGGGCGTCGCCGATGGCGGCGTTGGCCTCGATCATGCCGCGCGGCCGGGGGACCATTGCTCCGGTCGGGCGAATGATTGACGCGATCGTGCCGCACGGCGCCTGGGCGGCGCACCCCGGGACCTGGATCGTCGCCATGGACTACGAGACCGGCCGACGGGTGCCGTTCGGTCGGCGCGGGTCGCCGCCGGCAGCCCTGGCCGATGCGGTGATGGCCTCCTGCGCCATCCCGGGCTGGTACGCGCCGATAGTGATCAACCGTCGTCGTTACGTCGACGGTGGCACCCGGTCGGCGACCTCGCTCGACCTTCTCGCCCCGCTGCGGCTGGACCAGGTCGTCGTCATCGCCCCGATGGCGTCGTTCAGCTACGACCAGCCGACCACCGTCGCCGCGCGCTTCGAGCGTGGCATCCGCCGGGCGGTGACCCGCCGGCTGATGCGAGAGTCGGGGAAGGTTCGCCAGGCAGGGACTGAGGTGCTCATGCTGGCGCCGGGCGCGGAGGACCTGGCGGTCATTGGGGCAAACTTGATGGACAACAGCCGCCGCGAGCTCGTGCTGCAAACATCGCTGCGCACCAGCGCGGCGGCATTGGCGCACCAGCACGGCCGGCCGGTCACCCTGGCCGACGTCAGCTGAACCGGTTGCGCGTCTACCTGCCGGCGACCCTGCGGTCGCTGCGGGCTGGCGTGCTAGTGGTGTGTCTCGCATTTGGCTAGTGCTTCTCTTGGTATCCTGCATGGGTGACTCGAGCTCGGGCCGCCCGCCGGACCGGCTCGACCCGGGACCGGGCGCTGCTGACCCTGCTGTATGGGACGGGACTGCGGCTGGCCGAGGCCGCCGCGCTCGACGTCGACGACGTGCCCACCACCGAGCGCACCGGCGCCGTGCACGTGCGCGCCGGCCAGGGGGAGCGACTGCGCACGGTCCCGCTGCCGGCCGACGCCCGCAGCCTGCTGCGCTGCTGGCTCACCGAGCGCGCGAACCATCCGGCCGCCCAGCGGGGCGAGCCCGCCCTGTGGCTGGGCCGGCGCGGCCGCCTGTCCGCCCGGCAGCTGCAGCGCATCGTCGCCGAGCTGGGCGCCGACGCCCGGCTGGTGGACGTCAGCGCGCACACCCTGCGGCACACCGCGGCGACCCGCTGGCTGCGGGCCGGCGTCGGCGTCGACGTGGTCGTGGTCGCCGGTCTACTCGGTCACGCTTCCCTCGACGCCACTCGGACGTACACCTTGCCCACCGACCGGGAGCTGGCCCACCGACCGGGAGCTGGCCCACCGACCGGGAGCTGGCCGGCGCGGTCGAGGCCGGCGCGGTCGAGTACTAGCCGACCGGTCAAGATGCCCGGGCGGGCCGACCCAGGATGGCATCGCGGGCACTCTCGGACAGCCCGCCCCAGACGCCGTAGGGCTCGGCCGCCGCCAGCGCGTACGCGCGGCACTGCGTCCGGACGACGCAGCCCGCGCAGATGGCCGCGGCCGCCTGCTGCCGGCGCTCGCGCGCCGGCCCGCGCTCGCCCTCGGGATGGAAGAACAGCTCCGGGTCGGCGCCCCGGCAGGCGCCGCGGTGCTGCCACTGCCAGTGTTCGGCCACCGGTCCCGGCCGGCCTTGCTGCGCCATTGACCCCCCTCCTCGACCCGGGTGCCGGCTGACCTGGGCCCGCCACCCGGTTGTTGGACCGTTCGGCCCGGGCGGAAAGTTCCCGGCCGACGGTAGAGGCGCCCACCGACAGCGCGAGGACCCGACGCCGCTTGCCTGAACAGGGGGCCACGACCACGGGCCAGGGAACACTCCGCAGCCTGTCTTGTGCAGCCACCCCTCCGTACCCGGAGCGGACCACAGGGCCGACCACCGGCCGGGCCCACCCGGTTCATGGCTTACCAGTTCACGGGCCGGAGCTCCGGGCCGATGATGTGGCCCTGGTGTGGTGCTGGAGCATGCTCGTCGTGCACGAAGTGCCCGGCGTACCAGACGACCACGTCGGTGCCGTCGATTGGCTCCCCGGTCAGGTACTGGTCGAGCCTGACCTGGGTCTGGGCCGCGGTGCCGCCGACTACCGCGACCCCGTCGTCGAGCTCGGTCCCGCGGTAGCGCAGGAACCACAGGTCCGAGACGCCGTAGGCGTCCGCCGTCCCGTCGGCGACTCCCGGTGTGATCCGGTACCCGCGACCGGTCTCGCGGTCGTGGACCTGCCAGGAGCGCGAGAAGAAGGTCCGCTTGCGCGAGGTCTCCCGCACGACCGGCGACCACGCCGGTCGCCCGGGGAAGAACAGACCGCGCTGCTCGATGACGTCACGCCCCGCTCCGTCGATGTCGAAGTCCAGCCGCCAGTAGACGTGGTGCTGGTGACGCATGCAGGTGCGCGGGTTGCGGGTGCCGGCGAAGCCGAACCGGGGGCCGATCGTTCCGTCGTCGCGCAGCCGCCAGTCCGACACGTAGCGGTACCAGCCGGCTTGAAGCTCGCTGACCACGCGCAGCTCGCCCTGGTCGTACCAGAACGCGACGCCCTGGAAGTTCCCCGCGTCGGTACCGGCTTCCAGGATCGTGGCTGGTGGCTGGGTGCACACCCGCCATCCCGACCCGACCGGATCGGCGCCGACCGCCTGGAACGGCGTCTCCTGGTTCTGCCAGTCGCGGTAGGTCACGCCGTCGTCGTAGAGCACGTCGAGGATCGGCACGTGTGCCTGCCAGAACACCAAGTGCCCGCGGTAACGCACCTGCCGCAGTTCCACCCCCGAGCCCTTGCCGTGAGCCGTGGGGGCGGAGTTGCGTGGCCGGACCACGACAAGGCTCCACAGCTCCTCGCCGCCGCTCAGGACCCGCACCCTCACCTGGCTCGGGCCGCCCGCGTCGGCAAGGCTGCCCACGCCGACCGGCAGGCGCGCCTCGCAGTCGTCGTCGGTCGCCGGGTCCACTCCGACCGGCTCCCAGTCGACCAGGCGGCGGTGCAGGTCGACCGCGACCACGCGGTGCAGTGGACCGCCGGCAGGGTCGAAGATTCCCAGCGTTACGCGCCGTGCCGTCGTGCCGTCCTCCAGCTCGACGTCGGCCAGCGGCGGCATGGGCTGGTACACCACGACGCCGTCCCGGCCCTCGAGTGGCGAGTACCGCTCGTCGGCACGCAGCACCTCGACGGCGTCCCTCAGCTCGTCCTGGGAGGGGTTGGGGCGGAAGACGCTGGGCCGTACGTCGATCTTCTCGAGCTGGTCCGGCCTGCCGGTGACCTCGACGGACAGGTTGCTGCGAGGGTCGAACACCGTGGCCACGAAGCGGCCGTCACGGTCCTTCTCGCGCCCCAACACGTCCGGGTCGAGGAACCGCAACTTCTCGGGATCGACGTCCCTGAACCGCTCGCGCACTCGGGGATGCCGGACGACGACCTCACGCAGCCGGTCGAGCGGGAAACGGACGTCGTCGATCGGATCGACGAGAATCTCGATGTCCTCGGACATGGCTGCTCCTCACGGTCGCGGCGCCTCCTGCCTCCTGCCTCCTGCCCAAAGGAGAACCGGATCGACACGGAGATACGTGGACCGCGCGGTCGTAGCCCGGGGAGTCGGTTCAGTCGGTCAGTTGCTCGGCATCGCCGCAACACGCCCGGGGTTGCCGTCCGCCAGCCTCAATGTCCGGTCCTGCCACTCTGCCAGCGCACACCCAGCCATGGTGCCCTGCGAGTTCCGCCGTTCCTGGCGTCACGCTCTGTTCGAATGGTCGACGTCCTACATCCCCATCTGGAAGTACGAGCTCCATTCGGACTAGAGGGCTAGGCGCGGAGCGCGTCGTGCAGCACGTACGCGGGATCGCTCACCAGGTGCCCGGGCCGAAGGTCGGCATCGGCACCCGGCGTACCCCGGCGTACCCCGACGAGGATGTCGGCCAGCGCGCGCGCACCTCCCCCACCACGGCGTCCCGCGCGGCCAGCACCCGCGGCGCGTCTGCCTCGGGCAGTGGTTCCTCGTCCGGGTGTATCGGGCCGGCGGCCAACAGCCGGGCCGTGGTCGACGCCAGCTCGGCGAACGTCGCGGCCACCGCGCCCAGGGCCACGGTCGGCAGCTCCTCCGCACGTCGACGCAGCAACGCCCACAGCAACTCCCGGTCCGCCTCCGTCGCCGCATTCATCCGGCCGGTCTCCATCTCGACTCGCGCCTAGCCCTTGCGCCAAGCCGACCGCATCCTTCTCCGGCAGCCGTCGACCTGGGCCCCACCTATGAGGATGCTGCTCGCGGCTGGGTTCATGTGGAACCCGACGACGCAGCTGCTCCCTATGCTGCGGAGCTGGCCAACGTCTGAGGCTGAGCCGAGTCGCCATCCTCTTGCCTCAGCCGTTCGCGACTATGGATTCCAACTGGGTTGTGGAGTCACGAACAGCGTTTTCAGATGTCTCAGGTTGGTCACCGCCGGCAGGCACAGCGTGCCAGGGATCGTCGCGTTGTCGCGTTGTCGGGCACTTCCGCGGTGATCGTGGTGCCGCCAGCGCCCGCTGGTACGGCGTGTCGCGCACCCTCGCCGCACGACGATCACTCGTTGCGAGCGCCGGGCACGTTGCCCGCTCCTGTCAGGGGGCGGCGACGGCGTCCTCGACCCGGCGCAGGCGGGCGGACAGGTGCGGCGTGAGCGGCTGGCCGACGGCCGCCATGTCCATCGCGTACATCAGCTCGTCGTCGACCAGGCCGTAGAGCCGTCGGCCGGCGCTGACCTCCTTCGCCGACGACGTCCGGGCCACCACATCCGTGGCCATCTCGATGCGGGTGCCGTCGACGGTGCCGACGTACACCTCGGTGATCCCGGTCGGGTGGGCCAGCAACACCTCGACCGCGCCGTCGGGTTGCGGCCGCCACCAGCCGGTCTCGGCCGCGGCCGCGCGACCAGGGGTGCCGTCGTCGTTCAGCAGCCAGCTTCGTGACGAGTACGCCAGCACCGGCTTCGGCCCCAGCGGCGCGAACGTGACCTCTTGGCGGAAGCGGAAGTCCTCGATCGTCGGGTAGCCGCCGACGCCAACGCCCTGCCAGCGGCCGATCAGGAAGGCCAACGGGGCGAGATCGGCATGCGGCTTGTCGGTGTGCGGCTTGTCGGCGTGCGGCTTGTCGGCGTGCGGCTTGTCGGCGTGCGGCACCTCGCCGGCGTGCGGGTCCGACAGCTGCCCAGCGCTCATGCCGGCGCAGTGTAGCTAGCTAAGTCGGGCCGCCGAGCCAGCGATGCTCTCAGCGGGTGAAGCGCTGCCTTCGGACCCGCTTCACCCGCTGAATGCACAGTCCAGACCCTCGACACGCCGTACCAGCTATGCCCTCAGCGGGTGAAGGTGCGAGCAGAGCCGTCAACCGCCAAGCCCGGGGTCGATAGCCTCGGTCGGCATGGGCTTCGATCACGGCGCCGGAGGCGCCACCGGGACTGCTGGCGCCGGAGGCGCCACCGGGACCGCTCCCCGGCTGCGG
>Ga0209747_1000608_pt1 | contig 19419 bp, 18 predicted proteins | sample BarGraNGADG00311_FD_184498 | JGI IMG/M metagenome (GOLD analysis project Ga0209747, IMG submission 184498) | Arctic peat soil microbial communities from Barrow, Alaska - Barrow Graham LP Ref core NGADG0011-311 (SPAdes) (version 2) | ecosystem: Environmental > Terrestrial > Soil > Wetlands > Peat...
GTTGCGACGAGGATGTGCAGCTAACCTCGGGGGTCGGCTCGACCCGTTGCCTCGGTTACCCGGAGTACAGCCACGGATCGGTCAGGTCGTGGAAGGCAGTAACCTCCCAGGTCTGGTTCATCTGCTCCATCGCTTCGGGAGGCATCTCCTTCTCGCCCTCTCGCGCCGCCGCCTCGGAGGTGAAGTACACGACGTCCACGTAGGTGCCATCAGCCATATAGGCGGTGAGGCCACCGAGGATGTCGGGACGCTGGTTAGTCATGTCGGCTTCCATCTCCTTGACCAGCGCATCCGCCCGCTCCCGATCAAGGACGCGGCCCTCCATCACTTGGACGAAGCCTGCCTCGTCTGACCCACCACCCATCCAGGTAACGACGTCCTCGGTGTCCTGGAAGGTGACGTCGCCGCTGAACAGCCGTGCGGCTTCCGTCCACCACTGGTCTTGCTCCGGGCGTTCGCTGTTGCGCCTCGCCGCATCGTGGGACTGGAAACGGGCGAGCGCGATGCAGGTTCCGTCGCCTGTGACTCCCGCCGTCGTGCCCAGCCAGCCGGTGGCGCCGGGTTTGAGATCCTGCATCCACCGGTTCATCGCGGAACGGACTTCGGCCGCGTCTGAGACTCGACCCTTTATGACCTGAACGAACATGAGGGGGCTCCTTCCTGACCGAGGGCCGCTGCAGCGCACGCGACCGGCACACTACGACTCGCAGGCGGGTGGCGTCGAGAGCGCGCTGACCCGCCCGCCGTATCACGAGGACGCCTATTGTGATACGCTGGCGTCATGAGAAGCCTGCGCCTCGACCCGGACCTGGAAGCTCGCCTCCAGGAGGCGGCGGCGGTCCGGGGCGAGTCCTTGTCTGAGTTTATTCGTCAGGCCGTGGCGGAACGGGCTGAGACGACCCTGGCTGTTCGCGCTGGGCTGTTCGACGATGTACTGGGGGTCGTGCACGCGGGCGGCGGGCGCGCCCGGCGGACCGGCGCGGCGTTCACGGATGTCGTAGCGGAGCGCTCGTCGAGAACGTGACCCTCACCGACGCCGGTCCGCTCATCGCCCTCATCGATGCCGACGAGCCCGATCACGCGGTGTGCCGGTCGATCGTGGGGAACCTGCGGCTGCCCCTGGTGACGACGTGGCCGGCGTTCACGGAAGCGATGTACCCACTCGCCCGCGCGGGGGGTTGGCTCGGTCCGGACGCGCTGTGGCGGCTGGTGCGCAGCGGTCGCCTGGAGCTTGCCGACCTATCGCCGTCAGCGGTCGAGCGCAGCTCGCAGCTGATGAGGAAGTACGCAGATCTTCCCATGGACCTCGCGGACGCCACGTTGGTGGCGTTGGCCGAAGAGCGGGGACAACGACGCGTCTTCACGCTGGACGCCGACTTCGGCGTCTACCGGCTTTACGGCCGGCAACGGTTCGAGATCGTTCCCGGTCCGGTCAGCCGCTGAGCGGCCGCCCCGCCGGCGTCCGCCGGGGTGGGTCAGGCCTGCCGGGCGAGCCACTCGACGCCGAAGGCGTACTCGCCCTCCATCGTCTTCTCGGTGCCCTTGCCGACGACTCCTTCGATCTTGCCGCCGACCAGCGGGATCGAGGACTTGATATGGGCGTCGATGGTGTTGGTGCACCCAGCGTCGACTGGGGCGAGACGAATAGTGCCAGTGATCGTTACGGGGACGTTCTTGGCGTCGATGGTCCAGGTGCCCACGCGCACGCCATTGATGTTCTCGCCCCAGTCGTCGGTTTGGACCAGAGTGTTCGTCGGGGTGAGGAACTTGCGGGCGAACCCCGGTACGTCGATCTCTACGACCCGCTGGGTCTTGATCCGAAAGACACTCCCGACCTCATCGAGCTCGAGTACCTGCCCCGGCGCATGGTCGAGGGCTGCGAACTTTCCCTTGAGGAACGTCTCATCCGACAACATCGCGAACACCCTCTCAACGTCGGCGTCGTAGCGGTCCACCCGGTGCAGGTCCATCTGTCCTCCGTGCGTCGTCGTAGCGGCGGCGATCAGCGTAGGCGGAAGGCCGGGCCGCCGGAAGACGTTGCGCCCCCAAGGGCCAGCCACGTCCCGGCAGAAGGAGCACTATGGCGACTGCGAGCTGGCACGGCGTACGACGGAGAGAGTGACGGCACCGTGATCGTCGAGGGCAACCACTACTTCCCGCCCGACTCGGTGCAGTGGCAGTACTTCCGGTCCTCGGCCAAGCACACGGTCTGCCCGTGGAAGGGCACGGCCAGCTACCACACCGTGGTCGTCGACGGCGCCGCGAACCCGGACGCCGCCTGGCACTACCCTGAGCCTTTCCCGGCCGCCAAGCAGATCCGTGGGCGGGTGGCGTTCTGGCGCGGGGTCGAGGTGAAGGTGTAGGCGTGAGTGCCGTCGGCATCGCCGGTGTCGGAGAGGCGTTCGACACGGTCCTCGTCGTCGACTTTGGCGCGCAGTACGCCCAACTGATCGCCCGGCGGGTGCGCGAGTGCCACGTCTACAGCGAGATCGTCCCGCCCACCATGTCGGTTGCCGACATGCTCGCGAAGCGACCGAAAGCGGTCATCCTCTCCGGCGGCCCGAAGTCGGTCTACTCACCCGGCGCGCCGGCGGTGCCGGCCGGTCTGTTCGACACCGGCGTACCGACCCTGGGCATCTGCTACGGCCACCAGGCGATGGCCCAGTCCCTCGGCGGCACCGTCGCCCGCACCGAGGTGGCCGAGTACGGCGGGACCGCGCTGGCGGTCACCGCCCCCGGCGTGCTCTTCGCCGACCTGCCGACGCAGCAGCAGGTCTGGATGTCGCACGGCGACACGGTCACCCGCGAGCCACCCGGCTTTCGGGTCACCGCCACCACCCCGGCCACCCCGGTCGCCGGCTTCGAAGCCCCCGAGCGCGGCCTGTACGGCGTGCAGTTTCACCCCGAGGTGGTGCATTCCGCGCGCGGGCTCGACGTACTCAAACGCTTCCTCTACGACGCGGCCGGCTGCCGCCCCACCTGGACGATGGTCAGCATTGTGGAAGAGGCGCTGACCGCGATCAGAGCCCAGGTGGGGGACTCCCGCGTGATCTGCGGCCTGTCCGGGGGCGTGGACTCCGCGGTGGCCGCCGCTCTGGTGCACAAGGCGGTGGGCGACCAGCTGACCTGCGTCTTCGTCGACCACGGGCTACTGCGGGCCGGCGAGGCCAAACAGGTCGAGCGCGACTACGTCGCCTCCACCGGGGTCGAGCTGGTACAGGTCAAATGCGCCGACCGGTTCGCCGCCGCGCTGGCCGGCGTGACCGACCCCGAGGCCAAGCGCAAGGTGATCGGCCGCGAGTTCATCCGCGTCTTCGAGGAGGCCGCGCGCGACCTGGAGGCTCGGGCCGAGAGCCAGGGCGCGACCATCGACTTCCTCGTTCAGGGCACGCTCTACCCGGACGTGATCGAGTCCGGATCGCCGACCGCCGCCAAGATCAAGTCCCATCACAACGTCGGCGGGCTGCCGGCCGACCTGCACTTCGCCTTGGTCGAACCGTTGCGCCACCTGTTCAAGGACGAGGTACGCCGAGTCGGCGAGGAGCTGGGCCTGCCGCCGGAGATCGTCTGGCGGCAGCCATTCCCGGGTCCGGGGCTGGCGGTCCGGATCATCGGTGAGGTCACGCCGGAGCGGCTGCGCCTGCTCCGAGCGGCCGACGAGGTGGTCCGCGAGGAGATCCGCAAGGCTGGGCTGGACCGGGAGATCTGGCAGGTGTTCGCCGTCCTGCTCGCCGACGTGCGCTCGGTCGGGGTGCAGGGCGACGAGCGCACCTACGGCCACCCCGTCGTCATCCGGGCGGTGACTTCGGAGGACGCGATGACCGCCGACTGGGCGCGGCTGCCCTACGACGTGCTGGAGCGGATCGCGAACCGGGTCATCAACGAGGTTCCCGGCGTCAACCGGGTTGCCTACGACGTGACCAGTAAGCCCCCGGGCACCATCGAGTGGGAGTAGGCCGGATGGCGGGTCGGGGCGGCGCCACTCGGGTGATACGGGCACTCCCGGACCCGATCAGCCAGCGTCGGGACATGGCGCGCTGGAGACCGGCCGAGACGTGGTGATGACCCGAGGTCCGGGTCAGTCGGCGCGGCGGGCCGGCACCAGCCGCCGGGCGGCCGGGCGGGCAGCCAGGATCTCCGCGATCTCCTGGTAGACCTTGCGGTTGAACGCCAGGCCGACGTGGCTGCCGGTTACCTCCACGCAGGTGGCATAGGGCACGACGCACGCCCGCCACCGGACGACACCGTCCCCGCGGCTGTAGATGGAGGTCAGCGGTACGCCGTGCGGCAACGGACCGGTGAAGTCGCGGGTGAACGGGCAGTCGCAGCTATCGGTGAAGCAGCCGCTGCGGGCGGCGCGCTCGCTCCCGGCGCGCAGGGCGATGCGCACGCCGGCCACCGCCGCCTTGGTGGGCACGGAGATGTCGAACGGCGCCTCGAGCCCCGATCCCAGCGAGATGGCCGTCGACACCAGATCCGGGCGGCGGCGGGCCAGCGCCTTGACGAAGTGCCCGCCCCGGCTGTGACCGATCAGGGACACTGGCCGGCCGGATGCCTGCGCCGCGGCTTTCAGCCGCCGCTCCAGTCGGGTCACTGACCGGTCCGAGCAGTCAACGTTCATCACGATGCCGGACCGGTGGGGCTCGTACCCGAGCCGTCGCAGCCACCCGCGCATCACTGCCAGCGAGGCGTCGCCGGCGAGGAAGCCGGGCACCAGCAGCACTGCCGAGCCATCGCCGCGGGGAACCCCCCGACACAGGTAGACCGGGTCGGCGAGCAGCCGGTAGAGCTCCGCATGCCAGCACAGCTCGCCGGGATGGTTGCCCCACCACCGCGGCTGCCGCGGCCCGCTCGGTCCGGGCGTCGGGTCGAACGCAGAACGCTCGATCGCGTCCGGTAGGGGCACGTGCTCCTCGACCGCGTGCAGCAGCCCGGTGGGGTCGAGGAAGCCGGGGACGCCCAGGTGCAGACCCGGGTCGGCTGAGTCGTCGCCCGAGCCGGCCGGCGGCTCCGGGGTCACGTCGGACACAGTTGCGATGGTAAACCGCGCAGGTTGCGTCGTACCTTCCAGGCGGTGCCTTCCCGCCCTGGTCAGGACGTGTCGAGCACCCGGAAGGCCTCGGCCAGGCGACCCGCCGGCAACCCGGCGGCGCGGGCGTTGCGGCCGAGCCAGTCGTGCAGCAGCGCGTCCAGGTCGGCCACCCCTTCCATCTGGGAGGCGTGCGCCCGCAAAGCGGCGACCTTGCGGTCGTAGGTGTCGGTGACGTCGACGTGGCGGTTCGCGTCGGTGACGGCCATTACCCAGACCTCGGGTACGGCGTAGGCCTCCAGACCTTCGGTCGCCAGCAGCTCGGGGTGGGCGAACGGGTTGCGGGCGTCCGGGTAGACCGCGCACAGGGCCGCCTCCCCCACGGCCATGTGGTCGGGGTGGCTGACCCCGATCCGCAGCCAATTGCGCTCGGGGGACTGGAGTACTACCCGCTGTGGCCGCACCCGCCGAATCACCCGGCTGATGTCGCGCCGCAACTCCATGGTCACCGCCATCCGACCGTCCGGGTAACCGAGGAAGGTGACGTCGCTGACCCCGACGGCGGCGGCAGCGGCGCGCTGCTCGGCCTGCCGGATGCCGCCGATGGCCACCCGCGGGACGTTCGCGTCGAAGCCGCCGGCGTCCCCGTCGGTGGCGACGCAGTACGACACCGCTACCCCGGCCTGCGTCCAGGCGGCCACCGTCCCGGCGCAGCCGAAGTCGACGTCGTCGGGATGGGCGGTGACCACGAGTGCGCGCTCGACCTGATCATCCGTGAGCACCAGTGCTCCTTAAATCCTGGACAACTCGAGAACTCCTGGACAAATCCTGGACAACTCCTGGACAGTTGGGCCTACCGTGCCATGCCGCCCGTCAGTGACGGCCGCAGAGCCCGTCCGCAACTCGTGTCCACCCCGCCATTTACTCCGCGACACCCGCGAGTTACCGTTGGGTAACTTCTCTCGTCGACCTGCCCGCATCCCGCCCGCGCGCCACCGGCACGCGCGGCCGCCGGCAGCGGTACCGGCGGGAGCACCCCGAGGGCGAAGGGTTCCGAGCAATGACGCAGCAGAGCCAGCAGACGGTGAACTACGACCAGGCCCGTGAGGTCGCCGAGGCCGCCCGCGAGACCGAGTGGCGCAAGCCGAGCTTCGCCAAGGAGCTTTTCCTCGGTCGGTTCGACCTCAGCCTGATCTCCCCGCACCCGCGGTCGTCCGCGGACAGCGTGGCCAAGGGCGAGGCCTTCCTGACCCGCCTGAAGGCTTACCTCCAGGAGGAGGTCGACCCGTTCCAGATCGAGAAGGACGCCAAGATTCCCGAGGCGGTCATCAAGGGCCTGGGTGAGCTGGGGGCGTTCGGGATGAAGATTACTGAGGAGTATGGCGGCCTCGGGCTCTCGCAGGTCTACTACAACCACGCGCTCGAGCTCGCCGGCTCGTGGAGCCCAACCCTGGTCGCCCTGCTCTCGGCGCACCAGTCGATCGGCGTACCGCAGCCGCTCAAGCAGTTCGGCACGCTGGAGCAGAAGAAGAAGTACCTGCCCCGGGTCGCCAAGGACGCGGTGAGCGCCTTCCTGCTGACCGAGCCCGATGTCGGCTCGGACGCCGCCCGGGTGAACACCATGGCCGTGCCGACCGAGGACGGCTCGGCCTACATCCTCAACGGCACGAAGCTGTGGGCGACCAACGGCTTCATCGCCGAGCTGCTCGTGGTGATGGCCAAGGTGCCGAAGTCTGAGGGACACCGCGGCGGCATCACCGCGTTCATCGTCGAGGCCGACTCGCCGGGTGTGGTGGTCGAGCACCGCAACGCGTTCATGGGGCTGCGCGGCATCGAGAACAGCGTGACATCGTTCACTGACGTCCGGGTGCCCGCGGAGAACGTCCTGGCGGGAGAGGGCAAGGGTCTCAAGATCGCGCTGACCACGCTGACCACCGGTCGACTGTCGCTGCCGGCCGGCTGCGCAGCGGCGGCCAAGCTGTCGCTGAAGTACGCCCGGGAGTGGTCCAGCGACCGGGTGCAGTGGGGCATGCCGGTCGGCCGGCACGACGCGGTCGCCCAGAAGGTGGCCTTCATCGCCGGCACGACCTTCGCCCTCGAGGCCGTGGTCGAGCTGTCCAGCCAGATGGCCGACGAGGACCGCACCGACATCCGGATCGAAGGCGCGCTGGCGAAGCTGTACACCTCGGAGATGGCCTGGAAGGTCGTCGACGAGATGATCCAGATCCGCGGCGGCCGCGGGTACGAGACGGCGGCGTCGCTGGCGGCCCGCGGCGAGAAGCCGGTGCCGGCCGAGCAGATGCTGCGGGACATGCGGATCAACCGGATCTTCGAAGGCTCCTCGGAGATCATGAAGCTAATGATCGCCCGCGAGGCGGTTGACCAGCACCTGGCCATCGCCGGCGACATCATCGACAAGAACGTGCCGCTGGGCGGGAAGGCCAAGACCGCGCTCAAGGCGGGTCAGTTCTACGCCGCCTGGCTGCCGAAGCTGGCCGTCGGTGCCGGGCAGAGCCCCCGGTCGTACGCCGAGTTCGGTCGCCTCGCGCAGCACCTGCGTTTCGTCGAGCGCAGCAGCCGCAAGCTGGCCCGGTCCACCTTCTACGGGATGTCGCGCTGGCAGGGCAAGCTCGAGCAGAAGCAGCACTGGCTCGGTCGCATCGTCGACATCGGCTGTGAGCTGTTCGCGATGGCCGCGTCGGTGGTTCGGGCCGAGATGCTCGCCCAGGACGACCCGGCGAACGCCGACGCGGTCCGCGAGCTGGCCGGCATCTTCTGTGACCAGGCGCAGCGCCGCGTCGACCAGCTGTTCACCGACCTGTGGGCCAACGACGACAAGAAGAACTACGCGGCCGCGCAGAAGGTTCTCGCCGGGCGCTTCCAGTTCGCCGAGGCCGGCGTCGTCGACCCGGCCGGCGACGGGCCGACGCTGCCGCTGGCGCAGCAGCCGCCGCGTGCGGACGCCGAGGCGCCGCCGGCCACCGGGGTCTAGCAGCTCGAACGGCGGTGGCTCGGCGCTTCGCTTGCTGACCCACCGCCGTCGCCGGCGTCGGTGTCGTCAACGTCGGTGTCGTCAACGTCCGTGTCGCCAACGTCGGTGTCGCTGGCGTCGGTGTCGCCAACGTCGGTTAGGTCGGCGGCCGGTCCGCCGGTCCCTAGGATTGCCGTGATGACAACCCATCTGGACCGGGTGTCCGCCCCGGCGGGTGCGGCTGACCCGGCGGCGCTGCTGGCCGGGCTCAACCCGCAGCAGCGAGCCGCGGTCGTGCACGAGGGTGGTCCGCTGCTCATCGTGGCCGGTGCGGGCTCCGGCAAGACCCGGGTGCTCACCCACCGGATCGGGTACCTGCTGGCCGCGCGCGGCGTACATCCCGGCGAGATCTTGGCGATCACGTTCACCAACAAGGCTGCCGGCGAGATGAAGGAGCGGGTGGCCGCTGCGGTCGGGGACCGGGCCGTCGGTCGTCACAGCCGCGCCGCTAGTCGGGTGATGTGGGTATCGACGTTCCACTCCGCTTGCGTGCGGATCCTGCGAGCGGAGGCCCGCCGGCTGGGGCTGCGCCCGACCTTCTCCATCTACGACCAAGGTGACGCCCAGCGGTTGATGACGCTGGTGACCCGCGACCTCGACCTGGATCCCAAGCGCTTCCCGGCCCGCGTCCTGGCGGCCCAGGTCAGCAACTTGAAAAACGAGCTGGTCGACTTCGACACCAGCGCCGACCGGGCCGCCACGGTGGCCGAGAAGCAGCTGGCCGAGGTGTACGCGCTCTACCAGCGCCGGCTGCGGGAGTCCAACGCCCTGGACTTCGACGACCTGATCATGTCCACCGTCTCGGTGCTGCAGTTGTTCCCGGACGTGGCCGAGCACTACCGGCGACGGTTCCGGCACGTGCTGGTGGATGAGTACCAGGACACCAACCACGCGCAGTACGTCTTGGTCCGCGAGCTCGTCGGCGGCTCGGTGGGCCAGCGCGAGCGCCGCACCGTGGACGGCGAGCTGGTCCGGGCGGCCGCGACCAGCGGCGTACCGCCCGCGGAGCTCTGTGTCGTTGGGGACGCCGACCAGTCGATCTATGCCTTTCGCGGGGCCAGCATCCGCAACATCCTGGCCTTCGAGGAGGACTACCCGGACGCCAGGGTGATCCTGCTGGAGCAGAACTACCGTTCCACCCAGACCATCCTGTCGGCCGCCAACGCGGTGATCGCCCGCAACCCCAACCGCAAGGCGAAGAACCTCTGGTCGGACGCCGGCGGCGGCAACAAGATCACTGGGTACGTCGCCGACAACGAGCACGACGAAGCCGCCTTCGTCGCCGGTGAGGTCGACCGGCTCGGCGATGCCGACGGCATCACGCCGGCGCAGGTCGCAGTGTTCTACCGCACCAACGCCCAGAGCCGGGTCTTCGAGGAGGTGTTCATCCGGGTCGGCCTGCCCTACAAGGTCGTCGGTGGCGTGCGGTTCTACGAGCGGCGGGAGGTCCGCGACCTGCTCGCCTACCTGCGGGTGCTGGCCAACCCGACCGACACCGTCAGCCTGCGCCGCATCCTCAACACCCCGCGGCGCGGGATCGGAGACCGGGCCGGGTCCTGCCTGAGCGCGCTGGCCGAGCGGGAGCGGATCCCGTTCGCCGCGGCGCTGGCCCGCTGCGACGAGGCCCCCGGTTTGAACACCCGGGCCGGTACGGCGATCCGGGCCTTCTCCGGCCTGCTCGACGAGCTGCGGGCCGAGATGGAGGCCGGCGCGGGTGCGAGCGCCGTCCTGACGGCGGTGCTGGACCGAACCGGCTACCTGGCCGAGCTGACCGAGAGTGACCGGCTGCAGGACGAGGGCCGGGCCGAGAACTGCCAGGAACTGGTCGGGGTGGCCCGGGAGTTCGAAGAGCGAGTGCCGGACGGCACGGTGGTCGAGTTCCTCGAGCAGGTCTCGCTGGTGGCCGACGCCGACGAGATCCCGGACGACGACGGTGCTGGCGGGGTGGTCACCCTGATGACCCTGCACAGCGCCAAGGGCTTGGAGTTCCCGGTGGTCTTCCTCACTGGGCTGGAGGACGGCATCTTTCCGCACCTGCGCTCGTTCGGCGACCAGGCCGAGATGGAGGAGGAGCGCCGCCTCGCCTACGTCGGGATCACCCGGGCTCGGCAGCGGCTCTACCTCTCCCGCGCCGTGGTGCGCAGCGCCTGGGGACAGACGGCCTACAACCCACCGTCGCGCTTCTTAGAGGAGGTGCCGGCCGAGCTGGTGGACTGGCGCCGCACCGCCACCGGCGCGGAGCCGGCGATGGCCGCGGTCACCCGTCGGGTGGTGGACTCCGGCCGACGCACCGTCGGGGTCGGCCTGCGCCCGGTGATCGCACTGACGCCGGGGGACCGGGTCTCGCACGACACCTTCGGCCTGGGCACGGTGGTCGCCACCGCCGGAGTGGACACCACCGCCGAGGCGAGCATCGACTTCGGCGCGCAGCTCGGCGTCAAGCGGCTGCTGCTGCGCTATGCCCCGGTGGAGAAGCTGTAGCGACGGCTCGACGCTGCCGGTCGTATCGATCTGCTGTCACATCGGTACGCCGTGGGCAGCCATCCAGGGGACCGGGTCCACGGTGGTGTCACCGATCCGCACTTCGAAGTGCAGGTGCGGGCCGGTGGAGTGACCTTCCGACCCCTCGAGCGCGATGGGCTGCCCGGCTTGAACCGGACCGGCCGCCACCAGGATCTGGGACATGTGCCCGTACGCAGTCACCGTGCCGTCCGGGTGCGCGATCGTGATGAGGTTGCCATAGCCGGCGGCAGGGCCGGCCGAGGTCACGATGCCGTCGCCGGCCGCCAGGATTGATGATCCATACGGCCCCGCGAGGTCAACGCCGGCGTGCAGCTGCCCCCACCGCACGCCGTAGGACGAGGAGATCGGCCCCTCATCGGGTCGCATCCACGCCGGGGCCGGTGGCGGCACGGCCGCGGGCGGGGGTGCCGATATCGTCGCCCGGTTGCTAGCCCGAGACGCCCGCAGCTCGTCATCCCGGTCATCGCTGGCAACTGGCCCCGTGCCGACCGGTGGCAGCGGCCCGGGACCGCCGAGTGCGGTGACCGCCCGGGCCGATGCCGGAGCCGCGCGCTTTGTGGCCAACACCGAGTGCGGTTGCGGAGCGGCCGCTACCGCCCCGGCCAGCACGGCCGGCATCAGGACCCAACCGCCACGGCGCAGCCCGATGACGAGCAGGGTCCGAGATGGGCGTCGATTCCCCCGCGGACGCCAGCGGCGGGCACCAGGTGTTGGGTTCACTTTGCGGCGGCGGCGGCGGGCGGGGCACACGGAAGCTCTCCGGAAGTTGCTGGCACGAAGTTGCTGGCACGAGGCGTCGGTTGCAGTCCGGCGTTGTCCGTCGCCCGACTGTGATCAAAGTCTTGACGGGCCGCGCACCGCCGAGCCGCGCCAAACGACGCTATCTGGCCACCCATGGCAGCAAATAGAGGCGGTGGTCCCGACGACGTGGTCGTCGGCTGTGGGCAATATCTCAGCCCGGGGCCCGCCAGCGGCCGAGCGGCCGCGCCCGACAGCCCGGGATCCATCCCGTCGCGGCTGGTCGCTAAGCTTCGGCCACGGAGCGGGCCGGTCCGGGGGAACGATCTCTCGGCAACGCCGGCCGCCGACCGCCGCAGGGAGGGACTCCGACGTGACGAGCCCAGGCCGAATCCGGGTCGTGGTGGCCAAGCCCGGTCTCGACGGTCATGACCGGGGCGCCAAGGTGGTGGCGCGGGCGCTGCGGGACGGAGGGATCGAAGTGATCTACACCGGCCTGCACCAGACGCCCGACCAGATTGTGGAGACGACCATCCAGGAGGACGCGGACGCCGTCGGGCTGTCAGTCCTATCCGGCGCCCACATGACCCTGTTCCAACGCGTCGTCGACCTGCTCAAGGAGCGCGGCGCCGACGACGTCGTGGTCTTCGGTGGTGGGATCGTGCCGGAGGCCGACCTGCCGCTGCTCGAGCAGATGGGGGTAGCGAAGATCTTCACCCCCGGGGCAACCACCAAGGAAATCGTCGAGTGGGTGGTCGCCAACGTCGGCGAGCGCGTGGCCTGACGGACTCCGCGCTCCGGCGGCCCGGCGCCGCCTGCGACTTTGCTCGCCGACCCCGCATCACCCACAGCGCAGACCAGAACGGATCCCCGTGGACCTCTTCGAGCATCAGGCGAAAGAACTCTTCGCCCGGCACGGCGTGCCGGTGCCCACCGGCAAGGTGGCGACAACTCCCGAGCAGGCCCGCGCCGCGGCCGAGGAGCTCGGCGGCCGGGTGGTGGTCAAGGCGCAGGTGAAGACGGGCGGTCGGGGCAAGGCCGGCGGCGTGAAGGTCGCCGAGGACGCCGCGGACGCCGAGGAGAAGGCGCGCGCCATCCTCGGGATGGACATCAAGGGCCATACCGTCCACAAGGTGCTCGTCGAGCAGGCCAGTGACATCGCGGAGGAGTACTACGCGTCGTACCTGCTCGACCGGGCCAACCGCACGTTTCTGGCCATGGTCTCCCGCGAGGGCGGGATGGACATTGAGCAGGTCGCGGCCACTAACCCCGACGCCCTGGCCCGGGTGCCGATCGACCCGCTGACCGGGGTCGATCTCGCCAAGGCCCACGAGATCGCGGTGGCGGCCAAGCTGCCGGAGCTGGCGCTCGACGGAGCGGCTGAGCTGCTGGCCAAGCTCTGGGACGTCTTCGTGAAGTGCGACGCCACGCTGGTCGAGGTCAACCCGCTGATCCTGACTGGGGACGGTCGCGTCGTGGCCCTGGACGGCAAGGTCACCATCGACGGCAACGCGATGTACCGCCAGCCCGACCTCGCGGCGTTCGAGGACTCCTCGGCAGTCGACCCGTTGGAGCGGCGGGCCAAGGAGCTCGATCTCAACTACGTCAAGCTCGACAACGGCTCGGTCGGCGTCATCGGCAACGGCGCCGGACTGGTCATGAGCACCCTCGACGTCGTCGCCTATGCCGGCGAACGGTACGGCGGGGTGAAGCCGGCGAACTTCCTCGACATCGGCGGCGGCGCCTCCGCCGAGGTAATGGCGGCCGGCCTCGGCGTCATCATGAGCGATCCGTCCGTGTTGACGATCTTCGTCAACGTCTTTGGCGGGATCACAGCCTGCGACGCCGTCGCGAACGGCATCGTCTCCGCCTTCCATCTGCTGGAGGAGCGCGGCGAGCGCCCCAGCCACCCGCTCGTCGTCCGGTTGGACGGCAACAACGCCGACGAGGGGCACCGCATCCTGGACGAGGCCAACTTCGGATTCATCGAGCGGGTGGACCGGATGGACGAGGCGGCCGACCGGGCCGCTCAGCTCGCGGCGCAGGAGGCCTGAGGACCCATGGCGACCTTTCTCGACTCGAACAGCAAGATCCTCGTCCAGGGCATCACGGGCTCCGAAGGCACCAAGCACACCCGGCGGATGGTGGCCTCCGGGTCCGACATCGTCGCCGGCGTCAACCCGCGCAAGGCGGGGTCGAACGTTGACGGCATCCCGGTGTTCCGTTCCGTGGAGGAGGCGGTAGCCGAAACCGGGGCCAACGTCTCGGTCGTGTTCGTGCCCCCGGCCGGCGCCAAGGCCGCGATCCAGGAAACCGTGGACGCCGGCGTACCGCTGTGTGTGGTCATCACCGAGGGCATCCCGGTGCACGACAGCACCCAGTTCTGGGCCTACGCCTGCAGCCGGGGCAACGTCACCCGGATCATCGGTCCGAACTGCCCGGGGCTGATCAGCCCGGAGCAGTCCAACGCCGGCATCATCCCCGCCTCGATCACCAAGCGCGGGCCGCTGGGGCTGGTCAGCAAGAGCGGCACCCTGACTTACCAGATGATGTACGAGCTGCGGGAGATCGGGTTCACCACCTGCGTCGGCATCGGCGGCGACCCGGTCAGCGGAACCACCCACATCGACTGCTTGCAGGCCTTTGAGGATGACCCGGAGACCGAGGGCATCGTCATGATCGGCGAGATCGGCGGGGACGCCGAGGAGCGGGCCGCCGACTACATCGAGGCGCACATCACCAAGCCGGTGGTGGGCTACGTCGCCGGCTTCACCGCGCCCGAGGGCAAGACCATGGGACACGCCGGCGCGATCGTGTCGGGGTCCTCGGGTACGGCGCAGGCGAAGAAGGAAGCCCTGGAGAAGGTCGGGGTGCGGGTCGGTCGGACCCCGACCGAGAGCGCGCAGCTGATGGCGCAGATCATGGGACACCCGCTGAGCTGATCCGGCGCGCCTGACCATCGCGGGCGGCGGTCGCTGAGACAGTGGTGGGCGATGACCGACGTCCTGACTCGCCCCGCGTCACGGCCGTCTCCGCCGGCGCGACCGGGAGCCCTGGTGGTCGCGGCGCCGGCGGCGGCGGTCGCCGCCGCCGGCGCCGGGCTGCTCGCCATTGCCGTCTTCGTCCTGCTCGCCTGGTCGGCGGACGCCCGCTCCGGGTCGGGAACCCCTGCGGCCCTGCGCGCCGCCGGCCAGGTGTGGCTGACGGCGCACGGCACCCCGGTCCGAGTGCCGGGAGGTGTGTTCGCGCTGCTGCCGCTCGGGCTCAGCGCGCTGCCGGTGGTGCTGCTGGCCCGCGCCGGCGCCGGTGTCGCTCGGGCGCATCCACCGACCACGGTGCGCTTGCTGGCCGCCACGGTTGCCGGGGTTGCGGTTCCGTACGCGGTGGTCGCGGCCGTGTTGGCGGTCGCCAGCCGGACGCCGGCCGTCCGGCCGGCACCGCTGGCCGCTGCCGGTTGCGCCGGGCTGCTTGCCGCCGTCGCGGTCGGCGTGGGTGCCGGCCGGTCGTCCCAGGCAGTCCAGGCGTTGCTCCGTCGAGTCCCCCCACCGGCCTGGCGAGCGCTGCGCGGCAGCGCCGCCGGGGCTGGCGTCGTGCTGACCGGCGGCGCGGTCGTCGTCGCCGCCGGACTCGCCTGGCACCTGCTGCGGGCCGCCTCGACCGCGGAGTCGATGGGGCCGGGGCTCATCGGGGGCGCCGTGCTGCTGGTGCTGCAGCTCGCTTTCGTGCCGACCGCGGTGCTCTGGGGCGCGGCGTATGTGCTCGGGCCGGGTTTCGCGGTCGGCGCCAGTACGTCGGTGTCGCTGGTATCGGTTTCGGTGCCCGTCGTCCCGGCGGTGCCGTTGCTCGCCGCGCTGCCGGCCAACGGCCGGGCTCCGGCCGCAATGCTCGGGCTGCTGGCGGTCCCGGTGGCTGCCGGCGTCGTCGCGACGCTGGTGGCGGAGCGCGGGCAACCCCACCACGGTGCTGGCCGCGCCGCCGCGTGGGGCGCCGGGTACGGCGTGGGCGCCGCGCTACTGCTCACCCTCGCCATGGTGCTGGCCGACGGTCCGGCCGGGCCCGGGACACTGGCCCTCGTCGGCCCGTCGCCCTGGCGGGTCGGGCTCGCCGCGGTCGTCGGGATCGGCGTGCCGGCGGCGGCTACCGGCTGGCTGCGGGCGCGGTGGACGCGACCGGAGGCGTTCCCTGCCGCCCAACTGCGCTGGCTAGGGCTAGGTCGGCGCATGGCCGCGGTCCGCCGGGTGCTGGCGGTCCACCGGGTGCCGAGGGTGAGGGTGCGGCTCACCCGGTCCCGCGGCGGGACCGGCTAGCTAGCCCCGCGCGCTGCGTGGCCCGTCAGCGACTTGACACGACCAGAGTGCCGGCGGCCTTGTCGTGCCACCCTTGCAGGCGCCCGGTCGAGTCGAAGAGGAAGGACGAGTAGACGACCAGTTCGAGCAGGCCGCAGATGAAGCTGGCCGCCGCCGGAATGACCCAGCGAACCAGGCTCGGTCCCCAGCCGGGAATGGCGCCGTCAGCGGAGCGCACCACCTTGATGCCGACCAGCTGCTTGCCCAGCGTTGCACCGCGGATGGCCACCAGGACGACCTCGTAGGCGAGTGCTACCACCAGGATGAGCAGCAGAGTGGACAGGAACGACGCAACGCCGATCGAGCCGGGATTGCCGTTCGCGTCTGTCGAGCCGGCAAGTGAACCCAGCCCCACCGCTAGCAGAAGCACTATGACGACGCCCACGATCACGAAGTCGGCGACGCGAGCGAGCACCCGCTGACCGGTGGTGGCCAACTTGACCGGGCCCCGTCCCGGGATGTCCACCAACCCGGTCAAGGCTCCGGGAGTGTGGCCCGCAGCGCCGAACTGCGGCTGTCCGTACTGCGGCTGTCCGTACGGCGGCTGTCCGTACGGGCTCGGGGGGTACTGGCTCTGTCCGTAGGCAGGCTGTCCGTAGGGAGGCTGTCCGGACGGCGGCTGACCCGAGGGTTGCTGACCCGAGGGTGGCTGACTCGAGGGTTGCGGACCCGAGGGTTGCGCGTACGGGGCGTCCATGGGCGCCGGTTGCCCAGCCGGCGGGGCGGCGTACGGCGACTGCGCTCCGTAGCCACTTTCTGGTGGCTCGGTGCTGCCCGAGCCTTCGGGCGCTGGTTCGCCGCCGGGGTTCATCGGTGTCGACACGGGGTCTCCTTGGTGGTGATCAGTGCCAAGCCGCAGCTTGATGGCGAGGCGTCATGCGGTTCCGACGCCGAGGCGCAGCACCTGCCAGCACTGCGCCCCCGCGCCGACGATGGCCAGAAGAACGAGTTGGCGCCGCGTCGGTAGCGCGCGCCACCAAGCGCCCAGACCGAGCGGGGCGATGATGAACGCGGCCGCCGTCGCGAGGATGACCGGAGCAGTGCGCGCCGCGGCGAGCCACTCCCCGGAACCGACTTGCATCGCTGCTGTGGTGCCGCCGCACAGCGGGCATGGGATTCCGGTCAGCGTCCGAAACGGGCACACCAGGAGCGGACGCCGCAGGTGCAGTGCTGCCAGGACCACCGCCGCCGTGGCCAGCGCCAGGAAGCGAACCGTTGTCAGCACCAGGGGTCGACCGACCGGGCGGGCCGGCAGGTCAGGCCGGCGAGCCGGATAGCCGAGCCGAGCCACGCATTCCTGCTGCAACGCCGCAAGCCCTTCTCGCTCGCCCGGCCGTCGACCGTCCGGCGGCACAATGATCGTGTCTGTGCGGGCACTGTGGGTCAAGTCTTGGCCGCCGTGGCGGGGCCAATCGACCGTCGGGCCGGCTCGGTAGAGTCGCCGACGCCCGGTGGTGCCGGTAGCCCCGCCCGGACCACGGCTGCGGGAGGAGGCACGTTGACCGTCCGGCTGGTCGTCCTCGTCTCCGGCGAGGGCACGACCCTGCAGGCCCTGCTGGACGCCTGTGCTGACCCGGCGTACGGCGCGGCCGTGGTCGCCGTCGGGGCCGACCGCGCCGGCATCCGCGCGTTGGAGCGCGCCCGGAAAGCCGGCGTCTCGACCTTCGTGGTTCGGCTGGAGGACTGCGTCGACCGGGCCGAGTTCGACCGCCGGACCGCGGCCGCGATTGCCGACCACGAGCCCCACCTGGTGGTCTGCGCCGGCTACATGAGGCTGCTCGGCGCGGACGTGGTGCAGCGTTTCCACATCGTCAACACGCACCCGGCACTGCTGCCGGCTTTTCCCGGAGCGCACGCGGTGCGGGACGCCCTCGCCTACGGCGTCAAGGTCTCCGGCGTGTCCGTACACGTGGTGGACGAGGGCCTGGACACCGGCCCGCTGCTGGCCCAGGCCGCCGTCCCGGTCCTCGACGACGACGACGAGCGGTCCTTGCACCGCCGGATTCAGACCGTCGAGCGCGACCTGTACGTCGAGGTGGTCGGGCGGATCGCGCGGGCCGGTTGGGACCGCACCGTCGGCTCGGTCAACCGGAAGGTGGTGTGTCGGTGACCCAGCAACCGATTCGGCGCGCGCTGGTGAGCGTGTACGACAAGAGCGGTCTGGCCGAAATGGGCCTGGGGCTGGCGGCCGCGGGCATCGAGATCGTCTCTACCGGCTCCACCGCCGCCTTTCTGCAGGATGCCGGCGTCGCCGTTACGCCGGTCACCGAACTCACCGGATTCCCGGAGTGCCTGGATGGCAGGGTCAAGACGCTGCACCCACGGGTGCACGCCGGCCTGCTGGCCGACCGCCGGCGAGCGGAGCACGACGAGCAACTGCGCGAGCTCGACATCGCGCCGTTCGAGCTTGCCGTGGTCAACCTCTACCCGTTCCGGCAGACCGCGGCCACCCCCGGCATCACCCCGGAGGAGTGCGTCGAGCAGATCGACATCGGTGGCCCTGCGATCATCCGGGCGGCCGCGAAGAACCACGCCTCGGTCGCCGTCGTGGTGGACCCGGCGGCCTACGGTCAGGTGCTGGCGGCGGTGGCCGCGGGCGGCTACACGCTGGAGCAGCGCCGGCGGCTGGCTGCCCGGGCCTTCGCCCACACCGCGGCGTACGACGTCGCGGTGGCGTCCTGGTTCGCCGCCGGATACGCCCCGGACCAGACCGCCGCCGACTCTGGGTTCCCGGACTTCGCCGCCGTCGTCTACACCCGTCGGGCCGTACTGCGCTACGGCGAGAACCCGCACCAGCGGGCCGCCCTCTACGCCGCGCCGGACGGCGTACCCGGGCTCGCCCAGGCCCGGCAGCTGCACGGCAAGGACATGTCCTACAACAACTACGTCGACACCGACGCCGCCCGCCGGGCGGTGCACGACTTCAGCGAGCCCTGCGTGTCGATCGTCAAGCACGCCAACCCGTGCGGGATCGCGGTCGGCGAAGACGTCGCGGCGGCGCACCGCAAGGCGCACGCCTGCGACCCGGTCTCGGCCTTCGGCGGCGTGATCGCCGCCAACCGGCGGGTGTCGCTGGCGCTGGCCGAGCAGATCAGCGCGGTCTTCACCGAGGTCGTGGTCGCCCCGGCGTACGACGACGCCGCCGTCGCCGTGCTCGCCCGCAAGCCGTCCATCCGGCTGCTGGTCTGCCCGGCCCCGTCAACCGGCCCGCAGGCCGAGTTCCGGCAGGTGACCGGCGGCCTGCTGATTCAGGAGGCGGACCGCTTCCGGGTGGACGACGACCCGGCGACCTGGGTGCGGCGCACGGGGACCGACGTCGACCCGACCACCCTGGCCGACTTGGCGTTCGCCTGGCGGGCGTGCCGGGCGGTCAAGAGCAACGCGATTCTGCTGGCGGCCGACCGGGCCACCGTGGGAGTCGGGATGGGGCAGGTCAACCGGGTCGACGCGGCTCGGTTGGCTGTCGATCGCGCCGGGGGTCGGGCCGGGGGGGCGGTCGCAGCCAGCGACGCCTACTTCCCGTTCCCCGACGGGCTGCAGGTGCTGGCCGATGCGGGGGTGCGCGCGGTGGTGGAGCCGGGCGGGTCGGTGCGCGACAACGATGTCGTTGCCGCCGCCCAGGCCGCCGGCATCGCCCTGTACTTCACCGGCACCCGGCACTTCTGGCACTGAGCCGGGCGAGCCGCCGGCCGGCCTTGGCCACCCGGCCGGTGGTGCCCAGCCGGAGCCGAGCCGGATGGGACACTGCGGTC
>Ga0209747_1000609_pt1 | contig 19400 bp, 18 predicted proteins | sample BarGraNGADG00311_FD_184498 | JGI IMG/M metagenome (GOLD analysis project Ga0209747, IMG submission 184498) | Arctic peat soil microbial communities from Barrow, Alaska - Barrow Graham LP Ref core NGADG0011-311 (SPAdes) (version 2) | ecosystem: Environmental > Terrestrial > Soil > Wetlands > Peat...
CCGATTTGCGGGGTAAGGAACATGTCGCCCTTCGTGAATGTCAAGGTGTTGCTGCGGCGAAACGGAGTATTCTTTTTAGTGTAGGCGGCAGTTAGTAATGAAGCGCTTAAAAAAAGCACCAATGTGATTAAAACAATTTTTTTGATATTCATTTATCCTCCTGAATAGTAATGATGACACAGCAATAACAAAAAGTCAACATGCGGTTTTTAGCGGTTTATTCTCCGCTCATGGCGGCGGCCAGAGGCTTCAGCGTGGGGATGTTCTCAAAAATGATCTTCAACGCCGAAGTGATGGGCACAGCCAGGAACATGCCGACCACGCCCCACAGCCAGCCCCAAAAGATCAGGGAAAGCAGGATGATGATCGGCGAGAGGCTCATGCTTTTGCCCATGACCTGCGGTTCGAAAACGTTGCCCATGACGAACTGCATGACCATCAGGCTGACGGTGACCAATACCAGGCGCAGGCAGAAACCGTAGCGGAGAAACGTCATCAGCACCGGGAAAATCGTACCGAGCAGCGAGCCAAATGTCGGGATGAAATTCGAAAAGAAGATCAGCAGGGCGGAAAATATGATGAAATCGACCCGGCCCACGAGCAGGATCAGCGCGGCCAATGCTGCCGTGGCCACGCTCATCAGGGTCTTGATGAACAGGTAATGCTGAATCCTGGTTTCGATAGTGGTGACAATGCTTTGCAACTCCTCCGCCCGTTCTTTGGGCAGGGTCCGGGCGATGCGGGTGACCATCGAAATCTTCTCGCCCAGCATAAACATCAGCAGCAGGAGAACAAGCAACAGGTTGCCGATAAAGCTGGTGAAATCGCCCAAGGTTCCCGAAACCAGCGCCGTGATCTGAGTGGGGTTGAAAGTCTTTTCCCAATTGATGTTGGCTATATACTGTTTGACATCGAGCAGCGGCAGCTTGAGGGAAGCCATCATACTCTTGACAATCTGGGTGATCTTGGCGCTGTAAGCCGGGAAATCGTTGATAAAGGACGAAGCTCCGGTGAATATCAATAGTCCGAACAGGAAGAGGCAGATGAAAATGATAAGCAACAGGCCGATCATGATCACGGTTTTGGGAATTTTCCACTTCTTCAGCTTGTGCATCGCTTCATGCAGCATGAAATAAAGGAAAAGCGCGATAAAGAAAGGAATGAAAATCAACCGCAGTTCCTTCAGAATAAAAATGGAAAAAATGGCGGCGATGAAGGCAAAAAACACCTTCAGAAAAAAGAGGCCTCGATCTGATTCATAAACCATAGCTGTCTATTTCATCAATGACTTCAACGATCTCGCTGCGCTTAAACAGTACGTAATCGGTATCGATCTTGTATTTAAAGGAATAGTAAATCTTACCTTTGCTCTTATCCACATCAGCGCTAACTTCAAGAATTTCAACTTTTTTCTTTTTCAAGATGCTTTCAATGACTGCCATGAACTGGGAATTATCGACATCACCGCCGCGCGCGATTCCCAGCGCATCGAACACTTCTATTTTGATCTGTTTTTTTTCAATGCCGGTGGCGATGAACTTGAAAGCCATGAACCCGCCAACAACCAGGATTAAAAATACGATCAGGTTCATGAAAGTTATTTTCCCGCGTTGTCCATTCATTCTATTCCTCCTTTAAAGATCCCAGCGGCTGCTTTTCGCATCAGCCAAGGATTTTCTTTACGACAGTACCGATCTCAGCAGGATTTTCCACCACATGCACGCCGTTTTTTTTCAGAACCGCCATTTTCTCGGCGGCCGTGCCGCGGCCGCCGGAGATAATCGCTCCAGCGTGGCCCATACGCCTTCCGGCGGGTGCGGTTTGGCCGGCGATGAAAGCGACAACTGGTTTAGGAAATTTTTTACCTATATATTCAGCGGCCTGCTCTTCCAGCGTGCCGCCGATCTCACCGATCATGACCACCGCTTCGGTTTGTTCATCGTCCTTGAACAGTTCCAGGGCCTCAACAAAGGTAGTGCCGATGATCGGATCGCCGCCGATGCCGATGCAGGTGGATTGGCCCAGGTTCTCGCAGGTGATCTGGTTCACGGCCACATAGGTCAGCGTCCCGGAGCGCGAGATGATGCCGACTTTGCCCGGACTGTGGATCCGTGAAGGCATGATCCCGATTTTGCACTTTCCGGGAGAAATGATGCCCGGGCAATTCGGTCCGATCAGGCGTGAACTGGTAGTGCGGATAAAATGCTTGACCTTGACCATGTCCAGCACCGGTATGCCTTCACTGATGCAAATTATCAAACCGATGCCGGCCAGCGCCGCTTCCACGATGGCGTCGGCGGCAAACTGGGCGGGGACAAAAATTATAGACGCGTCTGCTCCCACTTCCTTGACCGCCTCTTCCACGGTATTGAAAACAGGCTTTTCCAGATTGATTTGCCCGCCCTTGCCCGGGGTGATGCCGCCAACAATATTGGTTCCGTATTCAAGCATCTGATTGGCATGGAAAGTGCCTTCGCGCCCGGTAAAACCCTGAACAATTACGCGTGTTTTTTTATCAACCAGAATGGACATGTTCAATCTCCCCTGGCCAGTTCGACTACCCGACGGACCGCTTCGCCCAACTCGCTCTCGGTAATGAAATTCAATTGCGATTCGCGCAAAATCCGCAGACCCTCTTCCTCATTGGTGCCGACCAGGCGGATGACAATGGGAATCCTGATATCCATGCCTTTGACCGCATAGACAATGCCGTTGGCTACCAGATCGGTACGCACGATGCCGCCGAAAATATTGACCAAAACAGCCCGGACATTTTTATCGGCCAAAAGTATCTTGAACGCCTCCTTTACCCGCTCCACCGAAGTGGCGCCGCCGACATCAAGAAAATTGGCCGGTTCGCCGCCGTAATACTTGATGATATCCATGGTAGCCATGGCCAAACCGGCGCCATTGACCATGCAGCCGATATTGCCATCCAGGCGGATATAATTCAGTTCATATTTTGAAGCTTCCACCTCCAGGGGCTCTTCTTCAAAAACATCACGCCAGGCCGCAATTTCGGGATGCCGGAAAAGTGCATTGTCATCAAAAGTAATTTTGGCATCCAGAGCCATCACCTCGTCGTTACCGGTAACAATCAGGGGATTGATTTCCACCAGCGACATATCTTTTTTTATGAAAAGTTCATACAGGCTGGTCAGCAATTGCGAAAAATTTTTCTGCTGAATTTTACTCAAGCCCAGCTTGAAAGCCAAGTTGCGAATATGACAGTCAGCCAGTCCGATAACCGGATGAACATGTTCCTTATAAATGGCCTGCGGATTTTCCTGAGCCACTTCCTCGATTTCCATCCCGCCCTGGGATGAGGCGATAATGACCGGCATTTCCTTTTCGCGGTCGATGATAATGGCCAAATATAGTTCGCGGCAGATATTCAATCCCTGCTCGACCAGCAGTTTTCTGACCAGCTTGCCTTGAGGGCCGGTCTGGCGGTTGACCAGCGTCATACCCAGGATTTCCCCGATATATTTTTCAGCCTCGGAGCGGTTGCGGGCCAGCTTTATGCCTCCGGCTTTTCCCCGGCCACCGGCATGAACTTGAGCTTTGATTACGCACGGATAACCCAGTTTTTCGGCTACGGCCAGCGCCGTTGGGGCCGTAGCGGCGGTTTCCCCATTTGGCACAGCCACGTGAAAAGCTCTAAAAAGCTCCTTGGCTTGGTATTCATGAATTTTCACCAAGAACTCCTATTTCCTTTCGTAGAGTTTGCGGCCCTCTTCGTAAATATCGCCGCCATACATATCGTTGATTACCTGGGCCGGAAAATTTTCCACTTCCAGCTTTTGGATGGCCTCGGGCCCCAATTCCGGATAGGCTATCACTTCGGCTTTTTTGATGCTTTTGGAAACCAGCGCGGCAGCTCCGCCGGTTACTGCCAGGTAAACAGCTTTGAATTTTTTTAATGATTCCTTGACTTCAGCATTGCGTGATCCTTTGCCGATCGATGCTTTTAATCCGAGCTCATACAGCTTGGGCGCGAAAGCGTCCATACGGTAGCTGGTAGTCGGTCCGGCCGAGCCAATAGGCTTCCCGGGCCTGGCCGGAGTGGGGCCCACATAAAAAATAATCTGCCCCTGCAGAGCAAAAGGAAGTTTTTCATCATTTTGGATCAAATCAAACAATTTTTTATGAGCGGCATCACGACCGGTGAAAATAGTTCCGTTAATGAGCACATTGTCTCCGGCTTTCAATTGCGCGATCACTTCATCCGTTAAGGGAGTGGAAATTGTTTTCACTTGTGTCAAGGGTACCTCCTAAATGGCTTTTTGAAAAACTTTATAATTATTAAATTCATCAATGGCTTTGATAAACAGCACATGGGAACCCAGCTTATTGGTTAGGGCAAAGTTGAATTTTTCACTTTTAGAATCGGTAATCATATCTTCGGGAAAAACAGGAAACCACTCCTTGCCATCAAGGGAATAATTGACCAGGGCGAGCGCTGAACTTTCATCACTGACCGTAAAACTGACATTGCTGCCGCTAACGACAAAACCGGTCAGGACAGGCGCCGTGGAATCGATGATAAAGGGCGACGAAATTCTGGTTGCGGTCTTGATCCAGGCCGGAGTATTGTCCAGGGCGTCATCAGCCTGCACTTTCAAGAGATATTTCCCGTCTTCAAAGAGCTCAGTATCAAGATATAGCCAATCCTCCTGAATTTTGTCGCGGAACTGCACCCAATCTCCGTCTGGAAGCTTCTTTAAAAACAAATTGAAATTCAAGTGATCCTGATTGGGATCGGATGCGAGCCAACTGACATGCAAATACTTTTTAGGTGGTATACTGTCGGGCAGCGGCTTTTTTTCCGCTGTTTTGCGAATGAATATCTGGCTGATTTGGGGTTTCAAATTATTCTCCAAATAATAAATCCAAAAACCATTCAGATATGGAGTTTCGCTTGGATTGGTCGAATTTAGAACAATTTTGGTTTGCAGGAAGCGGTAGCCATTTATATTTATATTCGAATTATCCGGATCGCTGAAGGGCGCCGACCAGCTTGTCCATGATTTATCGGGATTATCCGAATTCCCCAACCGCACCGAAAAGGAGATTGCCGATTGTTTTGGCAGATCGGCATTCCAGGTAATCCGGCCGAAACGGGATTGAATGCCGGCGTCCAAAATATCAGAAAAATAAGTTCCCGAAGCGTTGAGTCCGTTTTCCACTTGGGTGATGGCTGCCGTATTATTGGCAACCATAATATAGCCATTGTCATTGGCCACGATTTTGAATACCTGAGCCGAATCACTTTCACAAATCTGGGAGAAAGTGCCATTCTTGTTCACGCGGTACACCCGGCCGGCATTACCGGTGCCGATGATAACCGCATGCGTGGCAGGGTCGAAATACAGGGCATAAATAAATTCTTCCGTGGAAGACCAGATCGATTCCACAGTGCCATCAGGTTGCAGACAATAAAGAATGCTTTTTTCCTTGATCTGATTTATTTCCTCGCTTTCTTTTTTTGAAAAAAGCGGACCGATTTCAATTTCCTTGGAAATTTTCTGGGGCAGGAAATTTCTAACCGCGGCAAAATAAATATTCCCTTCATCGTCAACGGTGATGCCCTTGATTTCTTCCAATGGAGAATCAAAAAGGGCTTTGGTTTTGTGGTTTTTAATTTCATAAAGAATTCCGCGGTCGCCGCTGCCGGCCAGAATGGAATTGTCCTGGCCGATATAAAGGCTGGTAATATGTGAATCCTCGGCCATGAAAATGTTTTCCACTTCGCCGGTTTTATGGATGCTGTAAACTGCACCGGTATTGCCCAGGGCACAGATGATATTGCCTTCTTTGTCTTCCTTCAGGTCCCAAATGAATTTTTCATCGGGATTGAAAAGTTCACTGACCTTGTTATCTTTCGTAATCCGGAATACTCTGCCGTTGGGTGAAGTGCCGGCAATCACATCGCCATTACCGGTCACCAGCAGGGCGTAGACGTCAAGCTGCTCACCCTTGAAAATCTTTTCCGTTTTACCGGCGCTATTGATTTTATAAACCGCGGCATTATGGCCGGTTCCCAAATACAGATCTCCATTCTTGGCTGTTGCCGCGGAAAAATAAAATTCCTCGGCCGGACCGGGCAAATTCTTGATCTTGGGCCCCAGAAATAACCTGCCGTCGCTGTCAACACTGACATTTTGAAAATTTCCTTTCTGGAAATCATTAAATTCCTTCTTTTCAAACTGCTTAACCTTGACCGCTTCCAGACCGAGTCCCAGGGTAACGATGATTAAAAAAGCGAGTGCTTTACGATTCATTTTTCCTCTCTTTGATGGTTAATTTAAAAATCTTTTTTCCACTCACAACTGCGGGAACTTCATACTGGTATTCGGCGATAGTTGATATTTGTACATTGGCCTGATCTTTGGAGAGGGAATTATAGAACAGAACATTGCTCACACTAGAAGGCAGGTAGGGATATTCAAAACCATTGATGAAAACTCCCTGCGAAGGAACAAAGATTTTCAAATAAATGCGGTTATTCTTGCGGATATTGTTGATGGCGCGGATCAGGGCGTTCAGCTTGGTCGGGAAATAAGCGGTCTTGATGAATTTGTTATCAAATTCGGTTACTTCCATGGCGTCGGCTGCCATCAGGTAAAAAACCGATCCCGGTTTCAGGTTGGGGGCTTTGATAGCGACTTGTTCTTCAAAATTAGCACCTTTTTCATTTTTCAAAAACATTCTGATAGCGATCGGTTCTTCAGGGAGATAAGCATTTTTATCGATCAAAACATTTTCTAATTCGGCTTTTTTAATGACTTCCCGGCCGCTGATTTCAAAATCCATTTTCTGGATTTTTATATTTTTCTCCTTGTTGTTCATTAAAAAATAATTGACAGCCATCACCAGGCTGGAAAACTCATCAAAAGCCGAGGTGCCGCTGAAAAGATCATTTAAAACCACGTTGTCTTCGTTTTCAATAAAAATTTTGCCATTAACGGCAATGGACTGAAAGCCAAATTCCTGATACTCGGCCAGCAGGGCATTCAGCAGCGACATATAAGTAAGAGCCGGCGTCAACAGCGGATGGCTGACCAGTTCAAGGTTGAATATTTTGTTGCGGTTTTTCAAAAATATCTTCAAGGGAATCATATAGGGGGTTTTACCCAATTCGGCCTGAACGCCGGAAAAACGATCCTGCTGAACGGCACCAACCATATTCCGGGTAACGACCAGCTTGAAAGAGCTTTCGTAAGAAGGAACTACGGAAATGACTTCCGCCCGGTGCAGTGGGAAATCAACCGTGCCCAGGTTGAAAAAGGGATGGCCGAAAACATACGCTTTCTTACCATCGACGTAGGTCACCGTACCGGTGGCGGCATACATGGCATCGCCGCGGATCAGGGGAATGGAAACAGCGTCGGCCGGATGGACGGTAAACAGTTCTTCATTAAATTTATTTTTATCAATGTCTTTGCCGATACTGAAATTTTGCAGCGGCACAAAGACTTCCTGAAGAATCGCAACCGCTTCGGGGCTAAAGCCGCGGCTGCTGGAAAAAAGTTTGATCGGCATCATGCTCTTGGCCGGAGAAAAATTCATGCGGCTGACCAGCTGGTTTCGAATCGCCTCGGCCACACGCTTGACATTTTCCTTGCTGAAATCAATCTTGATATCGGAAATCTCCACGCTATCGACCGAACCGCTGTAATCTGAGATTTTCAGAATATCTTCAATGGGCGTGATACCGGCGATTGGTTTTTTTGAAAAATTGCTCAAGCCGTAAGATACAGAACCGATAAGTTTCCCGCCTATGTAGACAGGGCTGCCGCTCATGCCGGCGATGACGCCGCCATCGGTCAATTCCGGAGCAAAAAGCTCAGCGATGATCATATTTTTATCGGAAACAAACTTGTCGAGTATTCCCAGCACTTTGAATTTGAAGGTTTCAATAGTACTGCCCTTGAATATGGTTTTGCCCTCGCCTTCCATTCCGGGCTTAATTTCCGACAGCTTCATGAATTCAATCGCCGGCAATAGGCACGCCAGGCCAAACAAGAGGACCAGCAAAATATTTTTTTTCATTTATGCTCCAAATAGCGGTTGCCTGTCAGCAGCTCACAAATACAAATTTCATCATCGACTACCAGTATTTTTTTCCCCTTCATTTCTTTTTAAACAAATTTATTAAAAATACAATCAATTATAATCAAAATGTAATAAAAAATCAAGAAAATTCTTGCTCAGGGCGCTATGATTACGGCCGACCCAGCTTTGCTGGATAAGAACCTTTAATAAAAAATTATCCACACTTATTGAGTAGATAATTTTTTCTAAGGTTCTAATCTTGGTTGATAATGGTTTCAGCACGGTCTTCCTGGCTTGAAACGTTAATTTCATTGGAGCTTAAATTCAAAAGCAATTTCTTGCCTTTGGTTGTCCCGGCGTCTTTTCTGGTAATTTGGGCGGAATTTTCAAATAAAATAATTTTTTTGTTGAAATACCAATGTAATAACCCGGATTTTCCGGACAAATCTTCCTTACTGAAAGTAACATTGTCCATGGCCAAAATATTTTCCAGCTGATTGGCCAGGTCGAAACTCAATTCAATCTGCTGGCCGCCAAGAATATTTTCAGCCTGATTGAGGGTGGCGTTGCCGGCAATGATAATCTTGCGCTCCGGGGTATTGAAAAAAATCGTCTGGCCGCGCAAAACCACCATCTCATTTTCATTGAAAAATTTCAAGTCCGCGGTCCCCTGGCAGGATATGCGGTTCCTGCGGCTGTCAAAAATCATTTCTCCGGCGTGCAGTTCAATATCATCTTGGAAAAGTTTGACTTTCTCCTTGAAGCGAATGATATTCCCCTTATCGGTCATTTCCATAGCGGCCGCGGTGATAAACAATGGCTTGGCTTTGAACAGGACGTTCTTCTTTTCCGGGATGACCGTTGCCTTGACACCTTTATCTGAATTTAATTGTCTGCGCTTGGTATAGATCAAAAAATGACTGGAGTTGAAAATATTTTTTTTGCTGATTATGGCGGCATCCTTGCCAGCGATATCTATCAGAAAATGCGCAGCATCATAAGTAATAGAGTCAGCCGTGCCCCGGAAATCGTCCGTACTGAATTCGCAGTTGTTTTCAGCTTTGATTTCGGCAAGGACCCCGTCTTGGGAATACAGGGCCACCAAAGAATCCCCGCTGACCGTGACATTGTCCTGGCCGCGGCTGGTCAACGTGCCCCGGGTCAGGACCTGCACTTTTTCCAGGGTTTGGTTTTCGTCGCGTAAAAAAATATTGATGTTATCGGATGCGATCTGGGCATTGTTTTTTTGATCATTCAGAGTTATTTTGCCGGCACCTTGAACCATGATTTGCCGCAGACGGCCATCGGGATTATAGTCTATGCGAATGAAATTGGCGGTGATTTCTTTGCTTTGCGAACGGCCATTTTCTCCGTTCTCCACCATGTTGAAAAAGCAACTACCAATATTAGACACTGACTGCAGATTAGCAAACCCTTCGTCAAACTCCAGAGATATCCAATCTCCCCTGACAGTCGCCCCACCACCGACCAGCTCGCCACTTTTTTGCAAAATCATCAAGTTACCTTTTTTTATCACCCAGAAAGTCTGGGCTTGAAAATCATAAGACTTCCCATTTCTAACCAAGGTACCCTTGCTTTTAAATAGTTTCAATGTGCGTTGGTTGAAGAAATACTCCAACCCGGCAGCGGCTCTGCCACTGATGTTTTTCAGTTTAAAATCCACCCCGTCCCGACTCGAAAGCAACTCACGGTTCTCTAAAAAAAAACTCTGGCTGGACAGGGAAAAATCACTGGAAAAAATACGGGCGCGGCCACGAATATCAAAATTGTAGAAATTATTGCTGACGATTCCCGATTCGGCTGTCACCTGGATATCCTTTTCCAGTTTGTCGGTTTTAAAAATCGTAGCCGAGATTTTTTTCATCAGCAACCGGTCGTCACTCTGTTTCTGTGATTCCCGGCACTTGATTTCCATTTTTTTTTGATTATTTTTATCAAAAGCAAGGTAAGTCAGATTCGCACTATCAATTGCGGTATTAACGATTTTTGGGGAAATTGTTCCTTTTCTATATCGCAAAAAATAAAATATTACCGCAACCAAAATCAGCAGAGCCACTGCTGCCAGCCACAGGTGGCGATGCCTACTACCGCTTCTGAATATCATTTTCAGGCAGGTATTTGCGCAGATCATTTATGAGCAAGCGGTTGAGAATTTCCGCGCCGGCACGGGAAAGATGGGAGTTGGTCCTTCCATAGCCTCCGTTGATGAAGTATTCGGGATTATTGAGATCGAACTTTTTGATATGGTTGTAATTAAGAAAATGAACATTATTGTACTTTCTTTGATAATATCTAAAAGCTCGCAGGTACTTTCTATGGAATATGTTGGTCCAATAGGTGCCGATATAATCGGGCAGGGAAATCAGCAAAACGGTTACCTTATCGCGATGCAATTCCTCCATCAAGCGGGAGAAATAAACGCCTTCCTGGCCCGGGTATTGAAAGAAAAAAACCTTGTCATATTGAGGCGGTTCCTGGGTGACGACGTCTCCCGTATTGGGTACGCCCATGTAATTTTCCATCAGAACAAGGTCCTGCTCGATTTGAGAGTATTCAACACGGTTGAGACTTTTTTGCAAATCATTCAAAACAGTGTTGAAGAAGTTGTCGATCTTGCCTTTATTGGCCAATAGCATCGATATGCCGCGGTTGTAATACAGGGTGTCAGTCACGCCCGTATTAAACCTTTGCATCCAGCTCCTTGAAGTAGTGATATTGTACATGAAATAATCGACCCCATAAATCACCACCCGGGGGATACCCATTTGTTTTTTGTATTCCTGATAAAAATAATAATTGTACATCGGCCCTTTGCCGACGAATGCCTCTTTGAATGCCCTGATCCCCAGTTCGTTGTAGATATACCAGGGATGGATGCCGTCATAAGTGCGCGAAGTACCGAAAATCAGAATCTTGTAATCACTTTTTTTATAGATACTGGCAAATTTATCGTTCAATGAATAAGTGGTATTTTGTCTGTAAAAAGACGACTCCCGCTGCTGGATCAGCGCAAACAACAAGCGGTCAAACAAAAAAAGAAGCAAAACAAAACCCAGCAGTTCGAAAACTACCTTTTTGTACTGCTTTTTAAAATTGCAGATAAATGAATTCATTGGAAGTGTCCATGGCCAATACGAGCAGCAGGCAGCAAAAAAAGGCGAAAGCGGCCATTTTAACCGGCCGGGGAAAACGCTGCCAAAATACGATGCGGTCCCTGTTTTTATAAAAATATTCAATGAGCAAAAAGAACAGCAGCAAAACCAAATTATAATAAAAATGCACGCTGCCATCTTCTGGCAAATGCAATTTTATATAACTGATATATGTCAACGCCTTACTGAACGAGGCGGCGCGAAAAAAGATCCAGGCGAAGGAAACCAGGTTGAATGTGATAAAAACGCTCAAGGCCGTATGTAGCCAGGGCAGGCGCTGCAAACCGATTTTTTTGACGATTTTTTTGCGCAACCGTTTGCTGGCGTAAGCAAACATTTGGTATATTCCGAACAAAGCGCCCCAGATGACAAATGTCCATCTTGCTCCATGCCACAAGCCGCCCAGCAGCATGGTAAAAAAAATGCCAGTAAAATAACCCCAGGTTTCGGCCTTGACAGCCAGCAGTTTCGCGCTTTTGATCCTTCTCATGGTGGCATAGGCCAGAGGCAGAAACAGATAATCCCGCAACCAGCTGGAAAGCGAAATGTGCCAGCGGCTCCAGAACTCGCTAATGCTTTTGGAAAAATAGGGAAAATCAAAATTTTTCATTGATTCAAAACCGAGAATTTTGCTGACACCGACCGCCATATCGCTGTAACCGGAAAAATCACAATAAATCTGGAAAGCATAAAAATAAGCGCCAAAAATCAGGTACAAGGCCTGTCTCTCGGGACGACGAAACACCTGGGTCACAAACCAAAGCAGCCGGTCGGCAATGACTATTTTTTTAAACAGGCCCCAAACTATCAATCTGAAGCCCGAAGTGATCCTTTCCCAGTCAAAATAAACCGGATTTTTAAACTGGGGGATTAAGCGCGCGGCCCGGTCGATCGGTCCGGCCAGCAATTGCGGGAAAAAAGACACGTATAAAGCGTAGATTCCCAGATGCCTTTCGGCTGGAATTCGCTCATAATAAACGTCAATCAGGTAACTGAGTATCCTGAAAGTGAAAAAGGAAATGCCAATCGGCAGGATGATCTTCAGGGGCGACAAAGGCTGCATGTGCACGAAATATCCCGCCAGGTCATGCAGGGTCTGCCGGAACAATTCCAAGTATTTAAAAACAAAGAGCAGGCCCAGAGAAACCGTCAGGCCAGACCAGAAAAGAAGCCTCTTCCTGCCGGGCGTTTGGGCCGCGGCCATGCCGCGGGCGACGAAATAAGTTACCAAAGTGGGAAAAGCCAGCAGCAGCAAATACTCTTTTTTCCAATAACCGTAAAAAAAATAGCTGGCCAGCAATAAGAAAAACCATTTGAATTTCTGCGGTACGAAAAAATACACTGCAAAAATAACGGCGAAAAATCCCCAAAAATCAATGGAATTGAACAGCATAATTTTAGATTATATAACCTATTCCAATGGTCATGTCAAATAATAAAATCACTCCGGCTTAAGGGAAAACTGACACCGCACTCGCGCGCAGGTCCGCAGGCTCAGGGGCCCCCTCATCGGGGACCTCAAGGGCCGAGGTGGATCATCTCCTGTTCCTGGCCGAATTCTTCCAGGCGCTCGAGGTTGCTTTTTTCCAGCTCCAGCAATTTATAATGCCCCATTTCCATCATCGAAAAATAAAGGAGCAGGTTCTTTTTCTCAAAATCATCGCCAAAACGATCGGCCAATTGCAGGTAAAAATCGTGGGCGGCCTGCTCGGCCTTCATGGCTTGGGTAATGATTTCACTGAGCGGGACCGTCTCATCCCCAAAGCGGATTTCCGGCATGGGGACAACCGGATGATCGGGGACAACGATATCCTGGCCGGGAAAACGCTGACGGAAAATGTTTTCCAAAGCCTGCTGGTGCTTTTTTTCCTCCAGGGCGAGAAAATTCAGCCGCTCCTGTAAAAAAGCGTTCTGCACGCGCAGCGCCAGCCGGGAATAGATCTCCTGGCTCGCTATTTCACTTTTAACGGCGGCCAAGAGCAGGTCCGCCAATGTGAATTTTGACAAATCCATTTTTTTCATAAATGTCTCCTTGGCGCTCAATAATTCTCGACGAATACTTCAAAGTATTCCTGGGGATGGTCGCACACCGGGCATTTGTCAGGGGCTTTGCTAGCCTCGATGATCTGGCCGCAGACGCGGCATTTCCAAAAAACTTTTTTTTCCTTGCAAAAAACCTGTTTCCGCTTTACGTTTTCCAGCAACTTGCGGTAGCGGGTTTCATGCCTTTTTTCCACCGTGGCAATGCCGCGGAAGGTGCGGGCAACATCGGTAAAACCTTCTTCATCAGCGATGCTGGCGAATCCAGTATACAAGCTGGACCATTCTTCATTTTCGCCGTTGGCGGCGTATTCCAGGTTCTTGACCGTTGTGTCCAGGGCCACGGGATAGGCGGCCTGGATATTCACCGACTCGCCGTTGAGCTGGGCGACCAGGTGCTTGTAAAACAGTTTGGCGTGCATGCGCTCGTTTTCCGCGGTTTCCAGGAATATTTCCTCGATCTGTTTGAATCCTTCTTTACCGGCAGTTTTTGCATAAAAGGTATAACGCATCCGGGCTTGGGATTCCCCGGCAAACGCCTTGAGCAGATTTTCAGCCGTGCGGCTGCCTTTGAGTTGTTTCATGGTTCGACCTCCTTAGAATAAATAGTTTCATCTAACACGATTTTCTATGTTTCTGTTGTCTCTATCAATTTCAGGTGCTTCTCTGTTTTCAGAAAATCTTTTGAAAAAATCCCATATTGTTTTAGTTATGAAAATCGTGCTGTTTTCAACAAGAGGCCATTCATGACCTGAATTAGTAAATAAAAAAGATTCAACGACAGTAGGATATTTTCGAACGATGGATCCACCATTGATCCTGTATGCCCCCTCTTCGGAAGTGTATTGATTATGCCGAAACTGTTTTTCTTCATCATATTTTGACATACTCAACCAGTTAAAATTATAAAAATCTCTCCATAATTTTTCTCCTTCATAAAACGGAAAGTCTTCTCTATAACAATTCTCTTTGCAGCCATCAAAAGGAATAACATCATCCTTAAAGCCATGCACCATCATGACAGGAACTACATGCTCTGGTTTGGTAGGTAATGATAGTGGCGCGCCCGGTTCAGATTTGCCTCCGCTGCAGCCAGAAACATCTGCTACAGCAATTATTTTATCTGAAAGCTGCGATGCCAGTTTGTAGCAGAACATTCCGCCGTTTGAATGACCTGTTGCTGCCGCTTTTGCTCCAGTATTATATTTTGCTTTTGCATAATCTATTAATTGGCTGATAAACCCTACATCATCAGAATTATTTTGCAAGCCGTAGCCGCAGCAATGATAAGCGTTCCATGAAAATTTTCCATCTGTTCCTGTACCGTCTGGCGCTATGATTATTGTATTGCCTTCTGCTTCAGCCAATTCCTTGAATTCAACATAGTTCATCATGCCAAGACCGTCTCCGCCATGTCCGTGAAAGATTAGAATCAAAGATGCCGGGTCTGACTCAAAAGGCTTATAATTTGACGGAATATACGTCCAAAATGTCCGTTCTATGTTGTTATGAAAAAAAGATTCTTTAAATAATTGTCCTTTTAGTTCAAAACATACTTGGTTTGAATTTTGAATCAGGTCAGCTTTTTGGTAATATGGTTTATCATTTGGGTTGGGAAAATCAAACAAATCATCGCATATTATTTTTTCATCTACTGTTTTTCCTGGCACACTCTTTAGTTCTAATGAACCTAGAAGCAATGCTGCGCAAAATAATTTCTTAAGTGTTTTTTTCATAATTAATTGCAATAACAACTTGTGATTATAAAGGTTAATGATGGGAAAATCAATTTTTTTCAGTCAGTTCTTTCCAGGAAGGAAAAAAGTTTATCACTTTTTCAAAATGCCCAGGTTGAGGCAATGGAGCGGTTCCCGGCCGGCGGCCAAGCGGTTGATGTTGGCAGCGACAACGGCCATGATGCCCTTTAAAGAAGTATCGGTGACGCCGCCCACGTGCGGCGTGGCCAGCACCTGGGGATAAATGAAAATCTCGTCGGCCGGATCGGGCGGTTCCTCCCAGAAAACGTCCAGCCCGACACCACCCAGCTTGCGGTTGCGTAGCGCGGCCAGCAAGACCGGTTTATCGATCAACCCGCCGCGGGCGACATTGATCAGATACGCATTCGGTTTTAATAGCGAAAATTCACGTCCGGAAAAAAAACCGGCGGTGTTCTGGTTCAGGGCCAGGCAGAGAATGACAAAATCGGCTTTGGCCAGGCCGTTGTCCCAAGCCGATAATGGATAAAACTCGGTCAAAGGCAGGGATTTGAAATCTTCTTTCCAGCTACGGTTGATCCCGATCAGTTCCATAGCGAAAGGAGCCAGTCGCTGCAGAACAGCCCGGCCGACATGGCCCAGGCCGACAACACAGGCAGTTTTCCGCCAGAGGGATTTCCCCTGCGGTGACGACCAGATCTGCTTCCTGACGTTTTCCAAAGCCAGGGGCAAGCGGCGGGCCAGAGCCAGCATCAGCAACAAGGCCATCTCGGCCACGCTTTCAGCGTTGCCGGTTCCGGCTGAAGGTACATTGCAGACATAAATGCCGGCCCGGGCGGCGGCTTCCAAATTAATGGCCTCGACGCCCACTCCCCACTGCTGAATCAATTTCAGCTGCGGCCCGGCCAGAAGCATGAGGTCTTGGTCCACCTCCGACCCCGGAGGGACCAGGACTTCAGTACCAGCGAGTTGCGCCGGCATTTCTTCTTTGGAACACGCCTTAACTTGGTGGCCCGGTAAATCTTCCTGCAGCCAGGGCAACATTTTCACAAACGCCGTTCCGACAAATAAAACATTCATGAGGCTTGGCCTCGGAATAAAATGTTCATATAGCACCTCTTTGGCAGGTCATGGGAATTCTCAAATCCCGGCCATCAGATCACTAAATTTTTCAGCATCATCGCCAGCGCGGACAAGGCGCGGTGGCGCTTCGCCCAGATCGACCAGTGTGGAGCCAGTGGACGGCGGCAGGACGCCGCCGTCAATCAGCAGATCTATTTCCGGAAATTCGCCGGCGATTTGGGCTGGATCGTTCAGCGGCGGTTGGCCGCTGCGGTTGGCCGAAGTGCTGACCAGGGGCAGACCGATTTTTTCTATCAGCTGCAGCAGCGGCGGCAGGTCCGGCAGGCGAATGCCGATTTTGGTGCTGTTTTTTAAAAGCCGGGTATCGATGGCCGGGCTGGCCGCAAACAAAAAAGTGAATTTCCCGGGCAGCAGCTCACACAGCCGCAAATGGAATATTTCAGGAATATTCACTGCCAGGGATTCCAGCATGGCCAGCGTGCCCACGGCCACTGAATAAGGCAGATCGCGCCGTTTTTTCAAACGGTCAATTTTTTGGCTCAAGGCCAGGGAAAAAAAATTTCCACCCAACCCGTACAATGTGTCGGTGGGATAGGCCATCACTCCGTCGGCCAGTATACAATCACGTATTTTATCCAAATTGGCGATGGACATGATCTCGTTCCAGGGAATGATGATCATGAATATAACCGGAACGGGCTGACGCATTCGCGATACCCGGCAATTTCCCGCTCCACCTGTTCTGCAATCTCAGCATAACCGGCATTGCGTTCGATGGTTTTGCGGATCAGATCCGAACCGCAGATCATGTCTATGGGCAGGCGGTCGAATTCAAATTCATAAGGCGGCGTCTGCCAGCGAAAGTGGCCGGGGTGAAATTGCTTAGCCAAGCGGATCAGCTCATAATAAACGGCAAAGCTACGGAATATCAAGCGGTCCTGCACCTGGACCTGAAGGCCGCGGCACACCTGACCGGTAAACTTGGAAAATTCAGGTTTGAAAAAAACCGGAATGAACGATACGCCAGGAAGTTGCAATCTTTCCAACTCCGCGCGCAAACGGAAATGGTCAAGGAACGGGCTGCCGATGAATTCAAACGGCCGGGTCGTGCCCCGCCCCTCGGACAAATTGGTGCCTTCGAGTAAAACTGCTCCCGGATAAACCAAGGCCGCGGCCATTGAGGGCATGTTTGGTGACGGATAAGTCCAAATCCCATTGAAAAAATCTTCCCGCTTCCAGTTTCTGACCTTTACCACGGTCAATTGCAGATCCAGACCGTAATAACTCAAGGCATAGGACAGGTACTCGCCGACACTTAAGGAGTGGCGCATGGGAACGGGTAATTGGCCGACGATGCTGAAATAATCGGGCCGGCAGATGGGGCCCTCTGCTTGCCAACCATTTAGCGGATTGGGCCTGTCCAAGACAATCACCTCGATGTTGCGCCCGGACAGCCAACGCAGGATCAGCACCAGGTGGTTGACAAAAGTGTATACCCTGGTGCCCACATCAAAAATATCGATTACAAGGGTTTGGATACCGTCCAGCCAATCTTCCTCCGGCAGCAGGCACTTACCGTAAAGGCTGCGGATGGTCAACTCTAATTCTTTCCAGATATGTGACGGAGACAGGATCATGTTGTCCTGCTTATCGACAAAAAAACCGTGCTGCAGCGACCATATGGACCGCAACCGCTCCCCTGCCAATTGTCGTACTACTTCGTACACCGGGCGTCCGCTGGCGTTTGCGCTGGCACTTCCGGTAATCAACGCCAGACACCGGTTGCCAATAATTTTTTCAAATGCCTGCGGCAGGACATCAATGCCGTTCAATACTTTGACCACGTTGCCTCCGTTTTTAAGTATAGCATATATGAAGCTGACTTGCGTGGAGTCCCGATTTCTGCTATAATTTTTTTTTAGAGCCTTATAGTAAATTCAAAATTTGTTCTAAAATTTTAGAATTTACTATCTAAGGGCTCTTATCCACCCTTGCAGGGTACTTCGCAGCTCTGCTGGGTTACGGAGGAAGATGTGTACAATTTAAACGGCATAGACAGCAAATTCAGGCTGGCTATATTGGTCGCCCGACGGGCCAAGCAACTCATTGGCGGCGCCAAAAAAAAAGTTGACATCAAAGCCGAAAATGTTTTAACCATAGCCATGGAGGAATTCAAACAGGGGAAAATAGATTTTGATATTCTTAACCAAGACCCAACCCTGCTGAATGAAGAAAACCAGGAGCTTGAGGCCGAAGCGGCTGCAGAAAACAATGGCGAAGTTGAAGAAGATTTAGAAGCCACGGAAGAAGAAAATCAGCCGCAATCTGAATCCTGAGCGAACGTTATTGGATGAACACCGTTATCCGCTCGCCCAACTGGATCGGCGACGGAATTATGAGTTTGCCCGCTATCAGGGCATTTAAAGAATATTTCCCCAACGACAGTTTGACCTTGATCGTCAAACACTACCTGGCTGATATATTTCTTAACATTGCCGAAATCGATGAGATCATTGCCATTCCCGATCACTGGTCAGCCAGTGGATATTTCAACAGCTTGAGACGTCTCAGGAAAAATCGTTTTGAGCGCGGCATCCTTTTCACAAATTCCTTGGCTTCAGCCTTGTTTTTCCGCCTGGCCCGAATCAACATCCTCAGCGGTTACGACCGGGACGCACGCGGTTGGCTCCTGGCCGACAAAGTCCCCCACCGCGACTACAATGAGCACCACCAGTTCTATTATTTAAAAATCATTGAACACCTGGCCAGGCAAAAAATATTGCGCCCTTTCTCCGCCGACCTGGTGATATCCGCTGCTGAAAAATCCCGGGCAACCGCTATGATGTCCGACCTGGGAATCATCGCCAGCAGTGGCCTGATGGCTATAGCTCCAGCCGCGGCTTACGGCAGCGCCAAAGCCTGGCTGCCGGAACGATTTCGCGAAGTGATAATTGGTTGGCAAGAATCTCACCCGGCCATAGAGATTTTGCTGCTCGGCAGCCCGGGTGAAAAAGAAATAATAAACGGGATCGCGGCCGGTTTGTCCGGGCGCATCCACAATTTGGCCGGACGCCTGACCCTACGCCAAACCATCATCATCCTTGCGAACTGTCGGTTGGCCATTTGCAACGACTCAGGGCTGATGCATATTGCCTCCAGCCTGAAAGTCCCATTGCTGGTCATCTTCGGACCCACCGAGTCCCGCAAAACCTCCCCGCTGGCCGAACCGCACCGGCTGCTTTACCACAGCGCCGACTGCGCTCCCTGCCGGCACCGTGAATGTCCGACCGACCACCGCTGTATGACCGCTGTAACCAGCGCCGAAGTTTTG
>Ga0209747_1000610_pt1 | contig 19386 bp, 16 predicted proteins | sample BarGraNGADG00311_FD_184498 | JGI IMG/M metagenome (GOLD analysis project Ga0209747, IMG submission 184498) | Arctic peat soil microbial communities from Barrow, Alaska - Barrow Graham LP Ref core NGADG0011-311 (SPAdes) (version 2) | ecosystem: Environmental > Terrestrial > Soil > Wetlands > Peat...
CAGGCCTCGATGAGCAGTTTCTCCGTGAAGGGATCTCCGACCTGGACGCTGGGCCGCTTCGCCTGCGAAGTCTCGTCGAATTCCTGGGAAGCGAGGACTGAGGCTCCGCCTATGCCGTCGCGCCCGGTGCGATTCCCCATGAGGACAACGGCATTGCCCACGCCGCTGGCCTGGCCGCGCGTAAGGCTTTCCTTCGCCATTAACCCTATGCACATCACGTTGACGAGCGGGTTGCCCTCGTAACATTCGTCGAAGTAGATGTCGCCGGCCACGGTCGGAATGCCCAGACAATTCCCATATCCGGCTATGCCGGATACCACTCCGGAAAGCAGGTACCTGGTGCGGGGATTCTTGGGATCGCCGAAGCGTAGGGGGTCGAGACAGGCTATGGGGCGGGCTCCCATGGTGAAGATATCGCGTACTATCCCCCCGATCCCGGTCGCCGCGCCCTGGTAGGGCTCGACGGCGCTGGGGTGATTGTGCGACTCCATCTTGAAGACAACCGCCAGGCCACCGCCGATGTCTATGATGCCGGCGTTCTCGCCCGGGCCCTGCATAACATAAGAAGCGCGCGAAGGAAGCTGGCCGAGTGACGCCTTCGAGCTCTTGTAGGAACAGTGCTCACTCCACATCAGTGAGTACATCCCCAACTCGACCTTATTCGGTTCCCTCCCGAGGACCCGGATTATATCCCGGTACTCGTCGCTGGTAAGACCTAGCTCCTCGTATAATTCAGCCATGTCTAAAACCTATCCTTTTCCTCGATAATGCGCCATGATCGAATCCCATATAACCAATCCGTCCGTGCTTCCCAGGATCTCTTCCGATGCCCTCTCTGGATGGGGCATCAGGCCGAATACGTTGAATCCCTCGTTGCAAATGCCCGCTATATTATCCATCGCGCCATTCGGATTAGCATCTGGCGTGACCTCTCCGTGTTCATCGCAGTAGCGCAATATTATCCGACCCTCGTCCACCATGCGGTCATAAACATCCTTCCCCACGATATAATTGCCTTCATTGTGAGCGATGGGAATCTTCAAGACCTGCCCCGCTTTGCCGCGATTCGTCCAGGGGGTGGAATTGTTCTCGATGCGCAAATTCACGAAACGGCATATGAAACGAAGGCTCATGTTCTGGAGCGTCGCTCCGGGCAGCAGGCCGGCTTCCAGCAGAATCTGAAAACCGTTGCAAATACCGATGACCAGCCCGCCCTCGCGCGCGTAATTGGCAATAGTTTCCATAACCGGGCTGAAGCGGGCGATAGCGCCGCAGCGCAGGTAGTCGCCGTAAGAAAAACCACCCGGCAGGATCAGGCAGTCATAAAAAGAGACGTCCGTCTCCTGATGCCATATGTATTGCACGTCCTCCTCGAGGACTTCCCCGATCGCATGATAACAATCCGCCTCACAATTGGAACCGGGGAAAACAACAACACCGAATTTCATCGAACTCCTCTCCTTTGCCGGGGACAGGTCTCGGTCCCGGGGGTTATTGCGAGGGATATGGGAGCGAAGCAATCCCGAGGAGATGACTTCGCTTCGCTCGCAATGACCCAGGACGGAGAGTCGACCCCATTTTATACATCAACGCGGTAATCTTCGATGATGGGATTTGCCAGGAGCCGGTCGCACATCTCCGTGACCCTTTCCTTGGCCTTCGCCGCATCACTGCCCTCGACATCGAGGGTTATATACCTCCCGATGCTTACGTCGGTCACTTCACCGAATCCGAGCGATTTCAGGGCTCCCAGTGCCGCCTGGCCCTGGGGATCCAGAACTCCTTCTTTGGGGGAAACGTAGATGGACACCTTCATCCCGAAACCTGCCTCCTTTTCATTCTCGGCTGTCGGCCCCGTTAAAACTCCAGGTCTTTCAGCCGTTCGAATATCTTCTTGGTGTTCCCCAGCTGCTTCTGCAGACTGAAACAACCATCCAGATCCTCCTGGCTCAACCTGGAGGTCACCTCGGAATCCCGCCCAAGAACCGACCTGAAGTCCTCTCTGGTCCTCCAGCATTCCATGGCGTTGCGCTGCACGACGCCGTAGGCTTGTTCCCTGCTGAACCCGCTATCAACCAGTGTCAGTAATACGCCTTCTGAATAGATTAGACCATGCGTCAGGTCCATATTGCGCCCCATGTTTTCCGGATAGACCTGGAGGCCTTCGATCACCTTGGTAAATTTAACCAGCATGTAATCGAGGAGAATGGTCGAATCGGGTATTATCACGCGCTCAGCCGAAGAATGCGAGATGTCCCGCTCGTGCCATAACGCCACATTCTCGAGCGCCACGGCCGCATTTCCCCTCAACACCCTGGCCAAGCCGCACACGCGTTCGCATATGACCGGGTTCCGCTTGTGGGGCATGGCGCTCGATCCCTTCTGGCCGGAAGCAAAAGGCTCTTCCGCCTCGAGGACCTCGGTGCGCTGCAACCCCCTTATCTCCAGGGCGAACTTGTCCAGGCTCGACCCGGCTATCGCGATTGCCGTCATGTACTCGGCATGGCGGTCCCGCTGCAGCACCTGGGTGGAAACCTCGGCCGGATGCAGCCCCAGCTTGCCGCAGACATACCTTTCGACCTCGGGATCCAGATGCGCGTAGGTGCCCACGGCACCGGATAATTTACCATAATTAACCATATCACGAGCGTGCCTCAGCCGGTCCAGATTGCGCCCGGTCTCGAAAGCCCACAGGGCCAGTTTCTGGCCGAAGACTATCGGTTCGGCATGCACCCCGTGTGTCCTGCCTATCATCGGCATGTCTTTATACTCGAAGGCCCTCTTTTTTAATAGACCGCCCAGCTCCCGCGTCCGGTCGATCAGGATATCCATGGCATCCCTCATCTGCAGTGCAAGCCCGGTGTCGAGGATATCCGAGGATGTCATTCCATAGTGAACAAATCGCGATGCATCACCGACGTTTTCGGCCACATTGCTAAGAAAGGCGATAACATCGTGATGGGTTATTTCCTCGAGTTGCAGGACGCGTTCGGGGTCGAAGGCCGCCTTGCTCTTGATCTCCTCGAGTGCCGGTTTGGGCACCTTGCCCATCTCGGCTCTTGCTTCAACCGCCAGTATCTCTATGTCCAACCATTTCTGGAATTTGTTGCGCTCGCTCCAGACGGCCCCCATTTCGGGAAGTGTGTACCTCGAGATCATTTTCCAACCTTTTCCAATTTAGTCATCGTTAATATGCGATCAGGCTTCCGCCAGCTCCTTGCGATAGCCTTTCAAAGCCTCGGCCACGTCCTCGTACTTCAAGGCTAATATAGAACAGGCCAGCAGGGCGGCGTTTTGGGCCCCATCAATGGCAACGGTCGCCACCGGTATGCCGTTCGGCATTTGGACGATCGAGAGCAACGCATCCAGCCCCCCCAGGTCACCGGATGAGATGGGAAGTCCGATCACGGGCAACGTGGTGAGTGAGGCAACAACCCCCGGCAGGTGGGCCGCTTTTCCCGCCGCAGCGATAAAAACTTCCGCTCCCTGGCTCAGTGCAGATTCCACGAATTCGCGCAACTTATCGGGTTGCCTGTGCGCCGAGATGACCGCCGTGATGACCTTGATTCCCATCCGGCCCAGCATCTCCTCGGCCGGCACCACCTTTTTCAGGTCAGATTTCGAACCCATAACCAGCGCCACAACCGGACTCATTGCACTACCTCCAAGGCCCGCACGGCTATATCCCGGCGGTAGTACATATCCTTGAAAGAGATCTTCTCCACTCCTTGATAAGCTTTTTCCCTGGCCGTCGCAAAATCCTCTCCCAGACCACTGACAGCGAGAACCCTGCCGCCATCGGTCAAGACCTGGCCCTCGGGGCCCAGGCGGGTTCCCGCCTGAAATACGATTACACCCTCGATACCTTCCGCCTCTTTTATGCCGGAGATGGCATAACCCTTTGCATAGTCGTTGGGATAGCCACCCGATGCTACAACCACCGTCACGCAGGGCTCGTGCGTCCAGGTGAGATTTACATCTTCCAGCTTTCCGTTTAGAACTGCCAGCATTGCTTCAACGATGTCGGTTCTGAGACGGGGCAGTATGGCTTGGATCTCGGGGTCACCGAATCGTACGTTATATTCCAAGACCTTAGGCCCGCCTGCGGTCAACATCAGGCCGGCATAAAGAATTCCCTTGTAGTGGATTCCCCTTCTCATCAAGGCCTGGGCGGTCGGGACGAGAATGTCGTTCACGGCCCTGACATAGTCGTGTTGAGTAAACACGGGCACCGGTGAATAGGATCCCATTCCTCCCGTGTTTGGACCGTCATCGCCATCACCTATGCGTTTATAATCCTGTGCCGGGGCCATGGGGAGGATGTGGGTCCCATCCACGAAAGCGAGTATCGAGACCTCCTGTCCTTCGAGGTGCTCCTCGATCAAGACCTTGTCTCCGGAAGCCCCGAAATCCTTGTTTATAAAACATGATTTCAACGCCTCGTAGGCCGCTTTGTCATCCTGCGCGATAATCACACCCTTACCGGCTGCGAGGCCGTCGGCTTTCACTACATAGGGGGGAGTGCCGGATTTTATGCAATCGGCGGCCGAGTCATAATCATTGAAGACTTGCGAAGTTCCCGTCGGCACCCCGGCTTCTGTCATGATCTCTTTGGCAAAGGATTTGCTGCCCTCCATCTGTGCCGCTTCCCTGTCCGGCCCGAAAACGGCGAGCCGTTTTTCCTGAAAAAGGTTCGCAATGCCCGCAACCAGGGGAGCCTCCGGACCCACGACCGTCAGGTCTATTTTTTCCCGCTCCGCGAATTCGGCCTGCCCCCTTGCGTCTTCGGCCTTAATATCTACACATTCGGCAAGTGAGGCCATGCCGGCGTTACCCGGCGCGCACCAGATTTTATCTACGAGTGGAGATTGCGAAATCTTCCAGGTGAGGGCATGTTCGCGCCCTCCACCTCCAACGATCAGGATTTTCAACCATGCCTCCTTTTCGAGCCCCTATATATCTATATTTAATCTCTGGCAGTGACAATCCTTCCAAAATGGGAGGAAAGGGAGCATTTGCCGCATTTAATTTTAGAGCCTGCGCGTTCACTGCGCCTAAAAAGGGCCTCCGGCCACGCGCCGGCAGACGGTGATCATTGATTTGCGGATTGCAAGACCTCGGTCACTGGTAGTAATTACCAGCTGGAAAAATCATTTCTACAGGGGCAGGTCATCCTGGAAGAGCAGGCGGCCCTGGCGCAAGGGCTCTCCATCCCCTTCAACGATAATGGTCTGATGGCGGGCGGGCCCGACGGAAACCAGCTTTATGGCAACGCCGCCCATTTCCTGGATGAACTGCAGGTAATCGCGGGCCTCGACCGGCAATTCGTCCAGGCGTCTCGCATCCGAGATATCGCTCTGCCAACCCGGCAGTTCGGTGTAAACCGGCTTGCATTCCTCAAACTCGCCACGTAACTGGGGGAATTCCTCAATCACCTTTTCCCCGGCCTGGTAAGAGACACAGACCTTGAGGGTTTCGAATCCGGAGAGGACATCGAGCTTGGTAATAGCCAGGCTGGTCAGGCTGTTGAGCCGCGACGCATACTTCAGTATCACCATGTCAAACCAGCCGCATCGCCGCTTGCGTCCGGTAGTAGTGCCGAATTCCCCGCCCACCTCCTGCATGTGGTTGCCGATCTCGTTATCCTGCTCGGTCGGAAAGGGGCCCGAACCGACGCGAGTAACGTAGGCCTTGGTGACCCCGATTATCTCATCGATATCTTTCGGGCCTACGCCCGCTCCGGCACAGGCCGCGCCGGCAACCGTGTTGGATGAAGTCACGAAAGGATAGGTGCCGTGGTCAAGATCGAGCATCAAGCCCTGAGCTCCTTCGAAAAGGACGTTTCCGCCATCGTTGAGCGCATTTTTCACCAGCAGACCGGTATCCGCGAGATAACCCTTCAACCTTTCGGCGTAACCTTCATATGCTTCGGCCACGGCATCGGCGTCCAAGGGCGTGCCGCCATAAAAGCAGGTGATAAGCTCGTTCTTCTTCTCAACCACCTCTCGAACCCGGGCCGCGAATATGGCCGGAACCAGCATCTCCTGCATGCGAATGCCGGTTCGAGCCGAGCGGTCGGAGTAGGTTGGCCCTATGCCCCGCATGGTTGTGCCCAGGCTCTTGCCTCCCCGCCTCTCCTCCATCAGGCGATCGATTTCGATGTGGTATGGAAGTATCACGTGGCAGTTATAGGAGATTCTCATACGTGCCGTGTCTATATTCATCGCCTCGAGGTTAGCGATTTCTTCCAGGAGTACCTCAGGGTTAATGATGACCCCATTGCCAATTACTGGAAGTATATGGGGGTAGAGTATCCCGGAGGGGATGAGATGGAGCTTCAGGGTATGGTGATCGTAAACGATGGTGTGCCCGGCATTGTTGCCGCCCTGGAAGCGGACGACCATGTGCATATCATCGGAGAGAAGGTCGGTTACCTTGCCTTTTCCCTCGTCTCCCCACTGGGTCCCTACTACCGCGATTCCGGGCATATTTTTACTTTCCTTTCCATGGACCTTAATTATTCGAACGAAGACATATTATACCAGACCAGAGGTGACTTTTTACCTCAAGGAGACAGGCGGCCAGGAGCCATTGAACCTTAGTACCTCGCTCCATAAATACGCCCGCATTCGAGCGGCGCTGCATCCGCTCCTGCTGCGTTCCGCTCCTTGCGACGTACTGCACGAGTATGCCTCAGTCGCGCGCCTTGCAGGCGCGGCGCATTGGCGCTCTCGGTACGTTACCGTATTTATGAAACGAGGTACTTAGCGGCCGGCAGTTTTATGACTTGACAGAATTGATTGCGCGGCAACGATGCCGGCGGCCGAAGCTTGCACCAGACCCCGAGTTATACCCGCCCCATCGCCTATGGCATACAGCCCGGGTATGTCGGCCTGGAGGTCGGCGCCCAGCCCGGGGCGCGACGAATAGAACTTGACTTCGACCCCATAGAGGAGGGTGTCTCGCCGATAGATACCCGGGCACAGATTATCCAGCGCCTCGAGCATCTCGAGAATGTCGCTTATATAGCGATAAGGAAGGACGAAACTCAGGTCTCCGGGAGTAGCGGAGGAGAGCGTTGGTTGCACGGTTGATCGTGAGATGCGACGCGGCGTGGAACGATGGCCCTCGAGCAGGTCGCCGAGGCGTTGTATCAAAATGCCTTCTCCCAGTAGGTTGGCGAGGCGGGCGATATATTTTCCATAGGCGATGGGCTCCCGGAAGGGCTCGGTAAAAGTGGTGCTCACGAGGAGGGCGAAGTTGGAGTTGTCCGTGCGCTGCTCGGCATAGCTGTGGCCATTCACCGTCAGTACATCACCGAATCGCTCCACGCATACCTGTCCATATGGATTCATGCAAAAGATGCGGACCCTATCCTCGAAACGCCTGGTGAAATAGTGCAGCTTGGGCTCATACAAGTCGGATGTCATCGGTTCGACCACCGGGGCGGGCACTTCGATGCGCAGGCCTATATCGACAGCGTTGTTGTACATCTCCACCCCGAGCCTGCCCATCTCCTCCGCCAACCAATCGGCACCTTCCCTTCCCGGCGCGACCACCACGTTTGGAGCCTCTATTTCCTCCCCGCTCGAGGTCCTCACCCCTGCCACCCGGCCGTCTTCAACCAGGATAGATTCGACCCCGCAGCTGGTCCTCACCTCGATCTTGTCCTCCAGGAAGCCCCGCATTCTCACCAGCAGTTCACGGGATTTCTCCGTCCCCATATGCCGGAAGGGGCAGGGAGTGAGTATGAGGCCGGAAAGAATCGCCTTTCTCTTCCATCCCTGGATCTTCTCCGGCTCATCCCCGAAAATTCGGCGGGGAGCTCCGAACTCGAGGTAGAGCTGATCAACTCGATCGATGAGTTCCCGTAGTTGCTTGCTCCCAACGTATTCGCCCAGCCAGCCTCCGACCTCCGGCGCCAGTGAGAGCTTGCCGTCGCTGAAGGCACCCGCCCCGCCCCAACCGCTGGTTATGGCGCAGGTCTCGCATTGCCGGCACTTTGAAAGCCGGGCATAGCAGTTGCGCTCCTCGATATCGGGACCCTTCTCGAGCATGAGCACCTTGATGCCATCGGCCTTGACAAACTCCAGCGCCGAAAAGATGCCCGCCGGCCCGGCCCCGACTATTATCACGTCGTAACGATCGCCCACCTTGCCTCCTTGCACAGCCTACACACCTATGATTCCCCGGGTATTCCCCAGCTGCCCAGATTGAGTATCTGAGTTCATAAATACGGTCCGTATTAATGAATCCAGATACAGATATCGGTAGAAGCAGACGAAGCTATAATGCCGGGGCAATCGACATACATAGCCCTCATGGCTGTCCCTGTCACACGGCCCAGTATTCGAGCCCGTACCAAGCGGGTCATGCCTGGCACACAAAAAGGGGGCCAAGCCGACGAGGCTTGACCCCTTTGGTTATCGCTTACTTACCTTTTCTTGTTTTTCCTGAGTCTCCTTTTCAAGAAGCCGCTTCCCGAAAGCGAGAGCAGGCCCATCATGAGCCCGAAGCCAAGGATGGCAGTACCCGAACCAGCACCGCAGGCGCCGGTCACGGTGAAGCCGTTGGCGATAGCCGCCTGACTGCTGTCCGGGTTCGTGACTGTCACATTGTACTGCCCGGCCGCACTGAAGAAGAGGCCGAAGGTAGCCGTCATCTGGGTGCTCGATACTGCGACCACGTTCGCGGCTTCGATGCTTGTCGTCCCGTTATTGAGCTTGAGTGTAGCACCCTCGAGGAAGCCGTCCCCTTGCACGTCCACGCTCAAAGAGAAATCGAGTGTGGTGCCGGTGGTAGGCGTAATGGAAGTGACCTTCAGCTGTCCAGCTGGAGGCGTGCTCATGGTGAAGGCTAGAGTGTTTGAGCTGCCGCCCGCGGTTGTCACTCCGACCTGGACCGTGCCCGATGGCTGCCAGGGCGCCTTGCACTTGATCTCGGTGTTGGACCAGGACGTGTATGTCACGACATCGACCGACCCGAAGCGCACTTTCGATTGGCCCTGCTCCGCCCCGAAACCCGTGCCGGTTATCGTAATCTCGGTTCCCGGATTGCCCGCAGCCGGAGATATGCCATCGATGTGTGGTACGGCCGGGATTTCGACCATGACCTCCAAGGGCACAGCATTCGACTGCTGCCCGCCCACTGCCATGGTGACGGAGTATGAGCCCGCACCTATCGTGCTCGGGAGCTTAAACTTGATTTGGGACGCGGACCAGGAAGTGTAATCGCCTTCTGAGAGGTCCGTTCCGAACCACAACCACGACAAGGTCACCTTGGAATCTCCGCGCGTGCTCCCGAAATTAGATCCTGTGATTGTGACCTCCGAGCCCATAGCTACCGGATTAGGTGATATGGAAGCGATCACGGGCGCCGGAGGGGTTGCTATTACAGTGAAGGTTTTGGCAGCGGAAGTGCCGCTCAGTGTCTTAACCTTGACGCTCACGCTTCCCGGAGAAGTCCCATCGGGAACCGTAAACACGATCTGATTGTTACTCCAGGATGCGAGAATGATTTCGGTCGATCCAAAAACGACGGAGCAGCCTTCCTGCCAGGTGCCGAAGTTGCTGCCATCGATGGTGATCCCCGTCCCAACCTGCCCGCTGGTAGGCGTCAGGGAGTTGATTACCGGCGCGGGCAGCGCAGCGGTAACTTTGAACGTTGTCGTTGTCGAACTCAGCAGAACCGAAACCTTGACCTCCTTGAGGCCGGCACTCGTGTTGGGAATCTTGAATCTGATCAGGACCTCCGTCCAGACATCGACATCCGCCGTGGTGCCACCGACTTTTACGGTCGAGAGCAATGGTACTTGAACGAGTCCGAATCCCGTGCCCACCAAGGTGACTGTCGTGCCCGGCTGTCCTTCCGTCGGATACATTCCCAATATCGCGGGCCCGCTGGTTTGGTTAACCGTGAACGATGTGCTGGCGCTGCCTCCGGCCGCAGTAACGGTGACGGTTTTGGAGCCTGTCGACAAATCAGTGGGCACCCAGAATTGAATCTGGCTGTCCGTCCATGAAGCGGGTATGGCTGCACTCCCACCAACGGTGAGGGTTCCGGAAGATCCGAAACCACTTCCCGCGATCGTCACCCATGAACTAACAGGCCCCGACGTGGGGGTGATCGAGGTGATGGAGACAGAGGCCGCCTGGCTCTGCTCACAAAAAGAAAGAGACAAGAACAAGCCTGCGAGGAGGATCAACACATAACATGCGATAAGGAATTTCGATCTAACAGCACTCATTTTCGTCCCCCAATCCTTTCCAACATCAGAATCTTATTGAAACCATGAGTTATGGGAATAATCGAGATGTCTGTCTTGCGGATCACCCCCTCATACGTTCCTTTAAGGAATAAGGGAATGCGGAAAAAGGATGATTATTACCGGAAAGAAATTCTGCTACTATTCGTATCCTGTTCCTATCCCCCGATCACAGTAAGTTCCCAAGTTTTTGTCGGATTATGCAAAGCACATTCCTTATTTATATTTACCATTTAATTACTAATAAGTAAACTCTTTGCGCCCTCAGGAGCAGCCCATTGGCCTTCCCTGCTTGTGCCTATTGCGTCTCTGCGAGGACCGCCCGTGAAACCTTGTTGAAGGTGAAGGCGCCGTGCTCGTCGACGTCCACCTGGATCACGTCTCCATCGGCGAGCTCGCCCTGGAGCATCTTTCGGGCCAGGTTGTCCTGGATCTCGCGCTGGATCACCCGCCGCAGCGGCCGCGCCCCATAGTTGGGGTCGAATCCCTCGGAGGCCAGTTGGCGAAGGGCCTTCTCGGTCAAGCGGATGTCCAGCCTGCGGTCGGCCAGGCGCCTTCGCAGATATTCGATCTGGATGTCCACTATCTTCTCTATCTCCTCGAAGCTCAATGCATTGAAGATGATCATTTCATCCAGGCGGTTGAGAAACTCCGGCCTGAAATGCGATCGCAGCGTCTCCAACACCCTTTCCTGCACTTCCTCGGGATCCGTCACTGCCAGGTCCTGATAGTAGTGGCTTCCTATGTTAGAGGTCATGATAATCAGGGTGTTGCGAAAATCGACGGTGCGGCCGTGGCCATCCGTCAGCCTTCCTTCGTCGAGTATCTGAAGGAGGATGTTGAAGACATCGCCGTGCGCCTTCTCAATCTCATCGAGAAGCAGCACGCTGTAAGGACGCCTTCTCACCGCCTCGGTAAGCTGGCCCCCTTCCTCGTAGCCTATGTATCCCGGCGGCGCCCCTATCAACCGCGACACCGTGTGCCTCTCCATGTATTCACTCATGTCCAGACGGACCATGGCCCGCTCGTCGTCGAAGAGGAACTCGGCCAGCGCCCGCGCCAGCTCGGTCTTACCTACACCGGTCGGCCCGAGAAAGAGAAACGAACCAAGTGGCCGGTTGGGATCCTGCAGTCCGGCCCGCGCCCGCCTGATTGCGTTGGAAACTTTTTCCAGAGCCTCCTCCTGCCCGACGACCCGCTGCCGCAGCCGGTCCTCCATGTGGATCAGTTTCTCGACCTCGCCTTCGAGCAGCTTGGATACGGGAACGCCGCTCCAGGACGAAACCACTTCGGCGATGTCCTCGTCGTCCACTTCCTCCTTGAGCATCTTGCGCTCCTTCTGCAGTTCCTGTAGGCGCTTGTTCTCCTCCTCCAGGTTCCCCTCCACAGTGACCGTCTCGCCGTAGCGCAGCCGGGCCGCCTTCTCGAGGTCGCCCTCACGCTCCGCCCTCTGCTCCTCGATCCTCATGGCCTCCAGCTGTTCCTTCAGCCCGCGGATGCGACTTATCGCCTCCTTTTCGGAATGCCAGTGCGCCTTCATCTCGCTCGACTTTTCCTTTAAGTCGGCGAGCTCGGCCTGCAGCTTCTCAAGGCGCTCCCGGGAAGCTTTGTCCCTCTCCTTCTTTAACGCCTCTTTCTCTATCTCCAACTGCTTGATGCGCCGCTCCACCTGGTCGATCTCGACCGGCATGGAATCGATCTCGATGCGCAGCCTTGAAGCCGCCTCATCAATGAGATCAATGGCCTTGTCAGGGAGAAAGCGGTCGGATATATAACGATCGGAGAGCACTGCGGCGGCGAGGAGCGCGGAGTCCTGGATGCGGACGCCGTGATGTACCTCGTAGCGTTCCTTCAGGCCGCGCAGGATGGCGATGGTGTCCTCCAAATCCGGCTCGCTCACGAAGACCGGCTGGAAGCGCCTCTCCAGAGCGGCGTCCTTCTCAATATATTTGCGGTACTCATCGAGGGTGGTGGCGCCGATGCAATGCAGTTCGCCGCGGGCCAGCGCCGGCTTGAGCATGTTGGAAGCATCGACTGCTCCCTCGGCTGCTCCGGCACCGACCAGGGTATGCATCTCGTCGATGAATAGGATTATCTCGCCTTCCGATTCGATGATCTCCTTGAGCACCGCTTTCAGGCGGTCCTCAAACTCTCCGCGATATTTCGAGCCGGCGACCAGCGAGCCGATGTCTAAGGCCACGATGCGCTTGTTGCGCAACCCCTCCGGCACGTCGCCCTCGACGATTCGCTGCGCGAGCCCCTCGGCGATGGCCGTCTTGCCGGTTCCCGGTTCTCCGATCAGCACCGGGTTGTTTTTGGTCCTGCGTGAGAGAACCTGCATCACCCGGCGGATTTCGGCGTCCCTGCCGATCACCGGGTCGAGCTTGCCGCGGCGCGCAAGATCGGTGAGGTCGCGGCCGAAACGCTCCAGCGACTGATAGCGCCCCTCGGCCTCCGGGTCGGTGACCCGCTGGCTCCCCCTCACCTCGGTGAGCGCCTTGAGCACCCGGTCGTGATCGATGCCGTTCGCCTTCAGGATCTCGGCGGCATCGCCCTTCTTTTCCTCGGTCATGGCCAGGAAGAGGTGCTCGGTGGAGATGTATTCGTCCTTCATGCCGTCGGCCTCGGCCAGGGCCGCTTCGAAAAGCGCGTTAAGCCGCGGCGACATCTGTATCTGCCCCGCCCCTCCGTGCACCTGCGGAATTTTATCCAACGCCTCGCTTACTTCCAAAGACATGGAACCGGCATCGGCGCCAAGTTTGGCGAGCAGTGACGGTACCGTACCGCCCTGCTGCTCTAAAAGGGCGAGCAGGAGGTGTTCCGTCTCGATGAACTGCTGGTGCCTCTCGCCCGCGATATTCCGAGCATCGTTTACGGCCTCCTGGGCCTTCACGGTGAATTTGTCAAATCTTACCATCTTATTCCTCCGTGTTGAGGTTATGCCCCGCGTTCCTATGACCCTTTGCATGCGGGTCAAGTCTGTCCATGCTCCGGAGCCGCTGACGCTCCTCCGGCGCATGGCCTAGACCCTTTACCCGTACCATCTCGCGGCATCGAACCGCTCGATTGTAAGGCATTAGCCTGAGGACCATTCGAAGCTCCATGATTCCTCCGGCTGTTATTTCTTTCGCCTGAAGCCCATTTTTCTGAAGGGGTCGGCTGTCTTCATGAGAACGATCTCACCCCGCTCGAGCGGCATCAGATCGTTGCGAAATCCCCGGCTCAACCTTTCCTCCATGTCCCGGTGCAGCTCCAGGATCTCGTCCTGCATGGACTGCATATTCTGGGTCATGCTGTCTATCCGCTGCCTCATCTCGAGGATCATCTTTACACCCGCCAGGTTTACCCCCATCTCCTGCGTCAGCTCCTGTATCAGCCTGCACCTCTCCATGTCCGCATCCGAATAGCGCCTGCGGTTGTGCACCCTGGCCGGGACTATCAGGCCTTTCCTCTCATAGATCCTCAGGGTCTGGGGATGCACATCAGCAAGTTTGGCGGCGATGCTGATAACGTACAGCGGCTCTTCATCCTTCTTGGCACTCATCGTTAATCACCCGTGTCTAAATCTTTTTCCATAAAGGCGCGCGGATTTTCCTTCTCGATCTCCCGCAGTTGCTTGATCAGTTCCTTTTCCTTTCCCGTGACCTTCTTGGGCACGGTTATGCGCGCCGTAACAATCATGTCGCCATGACCTTTGCCCTTGGGCTTTGGCGCTCCCTTTCCGCGCAATCTGAATTTACGCCCACCCGAGGTGCCCGCCGGTACCTTCAGCTTGACCTTTCCGTTTATGGTCGGAACCTCGATCTCGGTCCCCATCGCCGCTTCGGGAAAGGTCAGGGGGAGGTCGAGCAGGATATTGCTGTCCTGCCGCTTGAAAAACTTATGCAGCGCCACATGCACTCTCACGTAGAGGTCCCCGGGGGAGCCTCCCGGCGGTCCAGCTTCGCCCTTGCCGGCGAACCTGATAGTCGCGTTGTCTTTTACTCCCGGCGGAACCTTCACGTTGATGGTCCGGGGCATCTGAACCGCGCCGGCTCCACGGCAGGTCGCACAAGGCTCCTCAATTACCGTTCCCCTCCCCGCACAAGTCGGACACGGCCGGGATAAGGCGAAGGGACCCTGGCTTTGCGAAACGCTACCTCTTCCCTGGCAGGCCGGACAGGTCTTGGGAATCGTCCCCGGCTTGGCCCCGCTCCCCCTGCAGGCGGGACAAACGTTTCTGCCGCTTATGGTGAGCGGTATGGTTACCCCCTTCATGGCATCTTCGAAGGAGATGTTCACATCGGTCTCGAGGTCGGCTCCCTTGCGCGGCTGCCGCTGCCGGCCGGCGCCCGCCCCGAGGCCGCCGAAGAGATCGAATATACTCCCCAGGTCTCCAAGGTCGCCGTACTCAACGCGGCCTCCCTGTCCCGGGCGCGAACCGAAACCTTCGTAGCCGAAAGGCCCGAATCCCGGTCCTGGTCCTCCCGCCATTCCGGCCCCGCCGCTGTCGTATTCCTTGCGCTTGTCCGCATTGGAGAGCACCTCGTAGGCCTCGGAAAGTTCCTTGAACTTCTCCTCCGCCTCCTTGTTCCCGGGGTTCACGTCCGGATGGTATTCTCTGGCAAGCTTGCGATAGGCGTCCTTTATCTCTTTTTCGGACGCCTTCTTATTGACTCCCAGTACCTTGTAATAATCCTTGGTCCCATTCATTCCTTTTTCGCCTCACAAATCCCATCCATGCGATTGGATGGAAATTAATGGCATCATTCGGATTTGTTGACGGTAGCCCGCGCCGGCCGCAACAGGCAGCCCTTGAACCTATAGCCCTTCTGGTGCACCTCGAGCACCGTCTCGTCCTCCTCATCGTTGCAGGGCGCGGCCATTACCGCTTCACAGTTCTCCGGATTGAAGCGCTCTCCCTTGGGGTCTATTACCTCCAGGCCTTCCTGCTTGAGCACGTTCATCAGATTCTCGTAGACCATCCTGACCCCCTGGGCCAGATTATCCTTGCGCCCGTCCGCCGCCTCGACCGCCTTCTCGAGGTTGTCGATCACCGGCATGAGCTTTTTCACGAGCCCGCTGCTGGCCTGCTCGATGATGCGGGTCTGCTCCCTGATCATGCGCTTGCGATAATTCTCGAGCTCGGCCCGCTGCCTCTGCGCTTCTTCCAGGTATTCCCTGGACTTCGCCCGCTCCTCGGCGAGCTTAGCCTCGAGCTCCGCCATCCTCTCCTCCAGGCCCTCCATGGTCATCTTGCTCGGTTTACTCCCTCCCGGATCGGCGGCGGCCTGCTCCTGATGGTCTTTCAGATCTCGCTTGTCATCGCTCATCGGTTCTCACCTCTTATGAATCTTTATCTAAAGAAAGGGGCTGGATCAGCCAGCCCCCGCAAAATCGAAACTGGAGAGATCAAATCTCTAGGCCACCTTTACCGGGATATGCTTGGGCTTGGCTTGCTCAAGCATCAGCATGCTTATCTTCAGCACGCCGTTACACACCGTGGCATCCATTCTTTCCGTGTCAACCTCATGCGGTAGTGGCAGGTACCTTTCGAAACGTCCGAAACTGGTTTCCATCCTCAGAATGCTCTCTTCCTTTATGTCTTCCGAGAATCTGCGCTCGCCCTCGATATGGAGAACATCATCCTCTATTGAAATCTCGAGATCGTCGATTTCAAGGCCGGGTAACTCCACTTCCACAAAGAGCTTGTTATCCTTCTCATACATGTTGACTGCCGGCGACCAGGTCTCTTCGTTCTCATCTCCCATCGGCTCTTGCCTCAAGAAATTCTTACGGAACATGCGCCTGACCTCGTCCTGCAAGTTCATCATTTCCTTAAACGGATCCCATTTCATTATGGCCATAGCCTTTGCTTCTTTCTCAGCAAATCCCGCTATTTATTCATCTCCTGCCGACGAGATTTCTTCGTCACTCCGTTTCCTCGCAATAGGCGCATTGCACGGCGGCTCCGTGCGCTGCACCTACATCTCCTCGTAATCGGCTTCGTCTATTACCTCACCCTCGGCTTCCTCTGTGGCGCCGTAGCTGCCGTCTCCCTGCGGCCCACCTTGGCCCTCCGTGCTGGCTTGCGCGTACATGTGCTCGGCCAGCTTGTACGAAGCCTGCATGAGAATCTCCGTCTTGCGGCGTATGTCGTCTATGTCGGAGCCCTTCAAGGCCTCCTTCACGTCTGCCAGCGCCGTCTCGATAGCCTTGCGATCGTCGGTTGAGACCTGCTCGCCGAGATCCCGCAATGACTTCTCGGTGGTGTAAACCAGGCTGTCGGCGTTGTTGCGGACATCCGCTTCTTCACGCCTGCGGTGGTCCTCCTGGGCGTGGGCCTCGGCGTCCTTCATCATCTGCTCGATCTCCTGCTCGTTCAAGCCACCGGAGGCGGTGATGGTGATTCTCTGCTCGTTGCCGGTCGCCTTATCCTTCGCCGAGACATGGAGTATTCCATCGGCGTCGATATCAAAGGCCACCTCAATCTGCGGCACTCCCCGTGGCGCCGGCGGCATTCCCACCAGCTGGAAGTTGCCGATCATCTTGTTGTAGGCGGCTATCTCGCGCTCGCCCTGATATACCTTGATATCCACACTGGTCTGCCCATCGGCGGCCGTGGTGAATATCTCTCCCTTATGCGTCGGTATGGTGGTGTTCCTCTCGATCAGCTTGGTGAAGACTCCACCCAGCGTCTCGATTCCCAGTGAAAGGGGAGTGACGTCGAGAAGCAGTATGTCTTTCACCTCACCCTTGAGGACACCCGCCTGTATGGCAGCGCCCATGGCGACGACCTCGTCCGGGTTGATTCCCTTATGCGGCTCCTTGCCCCCGGTGAGCTTTCGTACCATGTCCTGAACCATCGGCATACGGGTCGAGCCTCCCACCAGGATAACGTGGTCTATGTTCTTGGGCTCGAGGTTGGCGTCCTTGAGTGCTCGCTTGAAGGGACCCACGCACTTCTCCAACAGGTCCGCGGTCATCTTTTCGAAATCCGAGCGGGTGAGCGTCATATCGAGGTGCAGCGGGCCTTCCGGGGTCGCGGTTACGAAGGGAAGGTTAATGCTGGTCTGCGTCGTGGTCGAAAGCTCGACCTTAGCCTTCTCCGCCGCTTCCTTCAGGCGCTGCAGGGCCATCTTATCCGAGCGCAGCTCGATGCCGTTCTTGGCCTTGAAGTCATCGGCCATCCAGTCGATGATCCTCTGATCCCAGTCATCACCGCCCAGTTGGGTGTTGCCGGAAGTCGATTTCACTTCGAAAACTCCTTCACCTATATCGAGGGTGGAGACATCGAAGGTGCCGCCGCCGAGGTCGAAGATCAGGATGGTCTGGTCGCTTTCCTTGTCCAGACCATAAGCCAGTGCCGCTGCCGTCGGCTCGTTGATAATACGAAGCACGTTCAAACCGGCAATACGGCCGGCGTCCTTGGTTGCCTGCCTCTGCGCATCGTTGAAGTATGCAGGAACAGTTACAACCGCGTCCGTTACCTTCTCGCCGAGATATTCCTGAGCGTCGGTCTTGAGCTTCTGCAGTATCTTGGCCGAGATCTCCGGCGGGGTGTAGTCTTTTCCGCCCAAAGTTACCTTTTCGCTGGTCCCCATCTTGCGCTTGATGGAAGCCACCGTGTTCTCAGGGTTGGTCACGGCCTGGCGCTTGGCTACCTGACCCACCAACCATTCGCCGCTCTTGGATACCGCCACCACGGATGGCGTGGTCCTGCCGCCTTCGCTATTTGGAACAACCGTGGGCTCGCCGCCCTCCAGGACCGCGACCACCGAGTTGGTCGTACCCAGGTCGATACCTACTGTCTTAGCCATTTCGCTAATCCTCCTTTTAAGCACATTTTTCCATTAAAAAATTATGGCTTAACATTAATATAGAACTTGATAATACTATTGTCAACATTACTTATAATAATAGTATCACTTTAAATTGCTGCTATTATCCGTGGTCTCTTCCCTCCCAGGTACCAATTGCGGCAGCCGAAGAGACCACCTTTCTCCACTATTATTACCAGGGAGAACGTGTATTAACTCAGCGGGCTCGGGTAACCGGAAAAAGATTACTTCAGGGCGACGCTTACCCCGTAGACGAAGTAGAAGATGACGAGGGCGGTGAGGGGGTATACCAGAAGGCCGGCATTGAAGCGGATGTGGGGGGGGCGGTAAAGGATGTGCATTCCCAGGGTGAAGACAAGGGCGCCGGGCAGGGCCAGCGCGACGAAGAGCTTGAACAGCCAGCTCTGGGGCAGGAAGAAATTAATTATCGCCACCGGCACGAGCAGGAAGCACATGGGGATCATCGTGTCTATCAAGCGTTTTTGCCCGAAGACGACTCCGGAAGTGCGAAAGCCGGCGGCTTCATCGAAGGGCACGTCGTTGGCCACACTCGGCATATACAGGGTGGCCGAGAAGAGGAACCCGAATGCCAGGGGACCCCAGGGAGGCCAGGTCGATGGCTGGACCGCCTTCCACCCGGCCACCAGCAGCAAGCAGGCGCCGCTGGCATTGGTAATTATATCCAGAACGGGCCTGTTTTTGAATCGGAACCAGTGAAAGGAATAAAGGATGCCGATGACGACGAAGATGGAACCGATCATAAAGGCGGCGAACTGGAGGTTAACCAGGAAGGAAAAGCCTATGCAGCCAGCTGCGGACAAGGCGAAAAGCAGGATCGTCTCGACCTTCCCCATCTCGCCCGTCACGAAGGGCTGATCCGACATGTGGGCGTCGCCTTTGTACAGATCGTTGTGCAGGCGGTCCGATTCGACGTCTTCATAAAAGTTGAGCGTGCTGGAGAAGAAGGAGCCACAGAAGAATGCCAGGTAGATAAGGGCTATTTTGTAGGCGGCGATTCGGCCTCCTCCGGCGGCGGCACCGGCGAAGCCCAGGATAACCGGAAAAAGATAGATGATCGTCGTCTTGATCCGGAAGAGCCTGGCGTATTTTTGAAAAACCGACCGGGTGCTTTTTTCCGACTCCATCACCCCCCATGAAACTAGGTACTTCGCTTCATAAATACGGTCACGCACCGAGAGCGTCGGGGCGCCGCGCAGCTTCATCTCCTATCGAAATGCCGTGTAAATCGAGATTGCCGCGTCGGCTACGCCTCCTCGCAATACGGCTTTTGCTTCGCAAAAA
>Ga0209747_1000611_pt1 | contig 19384 bp, 18 predicted proteins | sample BarGraNGADG00311_FD_184498 | JGI IMG/M metagenome (GOLD analysis project Ga0209747, IMG submission 184498) | Arctic peat soil microbial communities from Barrow, Alaska - Barrow Graham LP Ref core NGADG0011-311 (SPAdes) (version 2) | ecosystem: Environmental > Terrestrial > Soil > Wetlands > Peat...
AGGTCGAACGAGCCCGTGGTCGTGCCGCGGTCGATGACAGGGTTGTGCGAGACGCCCATCTCAGCCCACGGCCCCTTCCATCTGCAGCTCGATCAGTCGGTTGAGCTCGAGGGCGTACTCCATCGGCAGCTCGCGGGCGATGGGTTCCACGAACCCGCGCACGATCATCGCCATCGCTTCGGTCTCCTTCATGCCGCGAGACATCAGGTAGAACAGCTGATCCTCGCTGACCTTGGAGACGGTGGCCTCGTGCCCCATCGAGACGTCGTCCTCGCGGACGTCCACGTACGGGTAGGTGTCGGAGCGGCTGATCTCGTCGACCAGCAGCGCGTCGCACAGCACGTTCGACCTGGAGTGCTCGGCCCCCTCGAGGATCTGGACGAGACCGCGGTAAGAGGTCCGGCCGCCGCCGCGTGCCACCGACTTCGACACGATGGACGACGACGTGTGCGGCGCCGCGTGCACCATCTTCGCTCCGGCGTCCTGGTGCTGGCCTGCGCCCGCGAACGCGATCGACAGCGTCTCGCCGCGGGCGTGCTCGCCGAGCAGGTAGATCGCCGGGTACTTCATCGTCACCTTGGAGCCGATGTTTCCGTCGACCCACTCCATCGTCGCGCCCTCGGCGGCGGTCGCGCGCTTGGTGACGAGGTTGTACACGTTGTTCGACCAGTTCTGGATCGTCGTGTACCGGACCCGGGCGTTCTTCTTCACGATGATCTCGACGACCGCGCAGTGCAGCGAGTCCGAGGAGTAGATCGGTGCGGTACAGCCCTCGACGTAGTGCACGTAGGAGCCCTCGTCCGCGATGATCAGGGTCCGCTCGAACTGACCCATGTTCTCGGTGTTGATCCGGAAGTAGGCCTGAAGCGGGATCTCGACCTGCACACCCGGTGGGACGTACACGAACGAGCCGCCGGACCACACCGAGGTGTTGAGCGAGGCGAACTTGTTGTCCCCTACCGGGATGACCGTGGCGAAGTACTCCTGGAACAGCTCGGGGTACTGACGCAGAGCGGTATCCGTGTCGACGAAGATCACGCCCTTCGCCGCCAGGTCATCGCGGATCTGGTGGTAGACGACCTCGGACTCGTACTGCGCGGCGACGCCCGCGACGAGGCGCTGCTTCTCCGCCTCGGGGATGCCCAGCCGCTCGTAGGTGGTCTTGATGTCCTCGGGCAGGTCTTCCCAGCTGGTGGCCTGCTTCTCGGTGCTCCGGACGAAGTACTTGATGTTGTCGAAGTCGATGCCGGACAGGTCCGCGCCCCATTGCGGCATGGGCTTCTTCTCGAACAGACGCAGCCCCTTGAGGCGCAGCTCGAGCATCCACGCCGGCTCGTTCTTGAGCGCCGAGATGTTGTGCACGACGGACTCGTCGATGCCGCGGCGCGCGCTCTGACCGGCGGCGTCGGAGTCGTGCCAGCCGTAGTTGTACTGCCCGATCGAGGCGATCGCCTCGTCCTGGGTCATCGGCTCGGTGGGAGCGCTCATCTCATTCCTTCCACGGTCCGGCGCCACTGGGGCGCACGGTCGGTTCGGTGGGAGTGGTCACGACGGCCGGGGCCGTCGGAACGTTCGTGGTGCAGACGTGCCCGCCGGCGGCGAGGGTGGACAACCGCTGCACGTGGACGCCGAGGAGTCGCGAGAACGCGCGCGTCTCGGCCTCGCAGAACTGCGGGAACTGCGCCGCAGTCTGCTGGACCGGGCAGTGACCCTGGCACAGCTGGATCGCGTGACCGCCCGGCACCGGCCGGGCCGTCGCGGCATATCCGTCGGCGGTCATCGCACCGGCGAGTGCCTCGATCCGTGCGGACGGGTCGCTGCCTGCCCCGGCAACTGCCGCGAGGTACTGCGCCTCGAGCCGTTGCCCACGAGCCTCGGCGAACCCGTTGACAGCGTCCCGGCCGACCACGTTCTCCAGGTACCGGAGCACATCGACGGCCAGGGCGGAGTACGCGTTCGCGAGCGCGCGATGCCCGCTCTCGGTCGCGACGTAGTGGCGGGCCGGGCGCCCTCGGCCACGATGGGCGCCGGGTACCCGGTGAACGGCGATCTGGTCGGCGGCCTCGAGCGCGCCGACGTGACGGCGAATACCCGCCGAGGTCAGCTCGAGCCGTTCGGCGAGCTCCGCCGCGGTGATCGGTCCGTCGGCGACGACGAGCCGCAGGATCTGCTCCCGGGTGCTGGCCTCCGTGGGGTCCACGTCGGCGTGGTTCGCTCGCGGTGCAGCGATGGTGGCGCTCATCGTCCCTCCCCTCGACGTGTGGACCGACCAAGCCTGATCTTGGCGACCGATATAGGAAACATCATCGTTGCTAAATTCGTTCCGCGCAACGAAGGCTGTCCTCACCTCCCCACCGCGGCACCTAGACTTCGTGCTCGTGGCCGACTCCCCCGCACTCGAGGTCCGCGACCTGGTGAAGTCGTATGGCGGCCACCCCGCGGTCGCCGGCCTTGACCTCGAAGCACCCGCCGGCCGGGTCACCGCGGTGCTCGGGCCTAACGGCGCCGGGAAGACGACGACGATCGAGTCGTGCGAGGGCTTGCGCCGCCCTGACTCCGGCACCATCCGGGTGCTCGGCCTCGACCCCTCGCGTGATCGAGCGGAACTGCGCGCCCGCGTCGGCGTGATGCTGCAGGACGGCGGGCTGCCGAACGGCACCCGCGCCACCGCGGTGCTCGGCCATGTCGCCCGGATGTATGCCGCGCCCCGCGACGTGCGCGAGCTGACCGAGCGCCTGGGCATCGGCGCCTTCGCACGCACGACGGTCCGTCGCCTCTCCGGCGGCCAGCGGCAGCGGCTGGCCCTCGCGACCGCCGTCGTCGGCCGACCGGATCTGGTGTTCCTCGACGAGCCGTCCGCCGGGCTCGACCCGCAGGCGCGAATCGCGGTCTGGGACCTTGTTCGTGAGCTGCGCGACGAGGGCGTCTCGGTCGTGCTCACCACGCATGACATGACCGAGGCGACCGAGCTCGCCGATCACATCGTGATCGTCGATCACGGCACCGTGATCGCCTCCGGCACCCTCGCCGAGCTGTGCGGCGACGCCGGCTCGACCGCGCTCACGTTCCGCGCCCCGGGCGGGCTCGACCTGGCCGGTCTTCGTCCCGCACTCGGTCATGGGGCGACGGCGAGCGAACGAGAGCCCGGGCGGTATCTGGTGACCCGGCCGGCGCCGGCCGACCCGGCCCTCATCGCCTCGGTTGCGACCTGGGCGGCCGAGCACGGGATCCTGCTGACCGACCTCCGGAGCACCGGCACGACCCTCGAGGACGTCTTCCTCGACCTCACCGGCCGGAGCCTGCGGTGAACCCCGGCGCACCCCGCCCGGTGCACGCGGGAGCGGCGCCGAGGTGGCGCCGCGTGTTGAACCAGAGCGGTTTCGAGGCCCGGGCGGTCCTGCGAAACGGTGAGCAGCTGCTGCTCACCCTCGTCGTGCCGAGCATCCTGCTCCTCGTCCTGCCCCGCACCTCCCTCGTCGACGGCATGACAACGCACGCCCGCCTCGACCTGGTCGCCCCGGGCGTGCTCGCCGTGGCCGTGATGTCCACCGCTTTCACCTCTCAGGCGATCATGACCGCCTTCGACCGACGCAACGGGGTGCTCCGGTTCCTCGCGACGACGCCACTCGGGCGCGGTGGCCTGCTCACCGGGAAGATCCTCGCGGTCCTCGGGATCGAGCTGGGTCAGCTCGCACTCCTCGCCACACTCGCCTCGGCGCTCGGCTGGCGCCCCGCGAACGTGGACCTCGCCGCGGCCGCGGCCGCACTCGGGCTCGGGACCGCCGCGTTCACCGCCTTCGGTCTCCTGCTGGCGGGCACGCTGCGCGCCGAGGCCGTGCTGGCCGGCGCCAACCTGGTCTGGGCGGTGCTGCTTGCCGGCGGCGGTGTCGTCCTGCCGGTATCGACGCTGCCGGGCCCGTTTGCCACGGTTGCCCCGCTGATCCCCTCGGGAGCGCTCGGCGAGGCACTGCGCGCCGCCTTGAGCGAGGCACGCTGGGATGCGGCGGCCCTCGCCGTCCTGGCGCTCTGGGCGGTCGTCGGTGCACTCCTCACCCGGCGCTTCTTCCGCTGGTCGTCGTGATCCGGACCGGAGCCGAGAGCCGCCTCACGAACCCGGGCACCAGCGCGAGCGGACCGCGATAGCGTGACTGCGTGACGACTCTGATCGCCCCACCGGCCCCGACGAAGACCCGAACCGACTGGACCATGCGCGCTCTCTGGGCCAACCTGGCCGGGCAGATTGGCATCGTCGTGACCGGCGGCGCGGTCCGCCTCACCGGCTCAGGCCTCGGGTGCTCGACCTGGCCGCAGTGCGAGCCTGGCCACTTCACCCCCGAGCTGCACGCGGCGACGAGTTTCCACCAGCAGATCGAGTTCGGGAACCGCACCGTGACCGTACTGCTCACGGCCATCGCGATCTCGGTCGCCGTGCTCGGGTGGCGCCGCACCGACCGGATCCGCGCGCTTCGCCTGCTCGGCCTCGTCCCGCTCGCCGGTGTACTCCTGCAGGCCGTCATCGGCGGAGTGAGCGTGCTCGCCGGGCTGAACCCAGCGATCGTCGGGAGCCACCTGCTCATCTCGATGGCTCTCGTCTCGGTCGCGACACTGCTGCTCGTCCGGTTCCGGGAAGGTGACGGACGGCCGGTGGCTCTCGTCCCGGACGGCGACCGTCGGCTCTCGTGGCTCGCGGGAGCGGTCGCGGCGGTCGTGCTGACCCTCGGCGTGGTCGTGACCGGGTCGGGACCCCATTCCGGCAGCTCGGACGCATCGGCCCGCTTCGATGTCGACCCCGCGCAGATCACTCCGGTGCACGCACTGGCCGTCTGGTGCTTCGTCGTGCTCGTCGTCACCCTCGTCGTCCGGTTGCGGCGTCGGGACGTATCCCGTGCGCGCTTCGCCGTGACCGCACTGCTCGCCGTGACCCTCGCGCAGGGTGCGATCGGGTACCTGCAGTACTTCACCGGACTGCCAGAGGTCCTGGTCGGTGCGCACCTGCTCGGCGCCGGACTGCTCACCGCCGCGACGACGTGGATGATCCTGTCGCTACGCGTCCGACCCGGCGTCCGCCCGGAGGCCTAGACCGGAAGCACCGCGCGCCCGCAATGCCTTGCGCTCGCGTTTGACCCGGCAGAGGTCAGCGTCGGCCCGATCGATCAAGGTGCGCACGGTGTCGCCGATGAGGGTCTCAGCCACACCCGCGGACCAGGCAGCGGGGCTGTGCATGGCGAGCTCGGAGATCAGCGCGTGCGCGTTCGCCTCGTCGGTGCTGGGCAGCACGAGGGCGAACTCGTCGCCGCCGAGCCTCGCGATGAGGTCGTGGCTACGCAGCCGGCTCCGCCATGCGTCGCCCATCGTCGACAGCCCGTATCGCGGAAGATCACGCCACGATGGTTGGGAAAAGGATCGCCCACGGACCCGGACAGCCTCGATCGGGCGACGGCCATCGGCGCGCACGAACCGACCGCGCGACTCGGGTCACCCGTGCGCAGGCCGCAGGCTGGTCCAACCGGAGCGCCGGGCGCGGTCGAGGGCCAGCAGGCCCGCGACGGCCGTCGGACTGGCGATCCGACCCGCCATCACGGCGTCGCACGCATCCGCGAGCGGCCACCACCGGCCGGCCATCTCGGCCTCTTCGTCGGTGCGCTCATGCCGCGCATCGGCCGGCACCTCGCTCAGCCCGCGAGCGAGGTACACCCGGATGGACTCGGAGCTGCCGCCCGGCGAGGTGAACACGTCCAGCAGCACGTTCCAGGTTGCCGCCCGCAGGTCGGCCTCTTCGGCCAGCTCACGTGCCGCGGCCTCGAGCGGGTCCTCGCCCGCCACGTCGCACAGCCCGGCTGGTGGCTCCCAGAGCTCGCGCAGCACCGGATGCCGGTACTGACGGAGCAGGAAGACGCGCTCCTCGTCGTCCAGGACCATGACGGCCACCGCTCCGGGGTGGTCGACGTACTCCCGGCGCACGGTCCCCTGGGCCCCCAGATCCACGACGTCACGACGCAGATCCCACACCATGCCCCGGTGCAGGAGCTCCGAGCCGAGCACCGGGCGTGGCGCTGGGACATCGACAAGGCGCTCGGCCGCCGACTCCTCGTGCTCCATCAGGCCTGACCCGTCCGCCGAGGCCGGCTCAGGCACGCGCCTGAGCCGGGGCCGCCGCCTCCCGTGCCGCCAGCGCCGCGCCGATCAGCCCGGCGAACAGCGGGTGGGCTCGCGTTGGTCGAGACTGGAACTCGGGGTGCGCCTGGGTGCCCAGGTAGTACGGGTGGGTGGCCCGCGGCAGCTCGACGAACTCCACCAACGAGCTATCCGGCGAGACGCCGCTGACCACGAGGCCGGCGGCCTCGAGCTGCGCGCGGTAGGAGTTGTTGACCTCGTAACGGTGCCGGTGCCGCTCGCTCACCCGCTCCTTGCCGTAGACCTCCGCGGCGATCGAGCCGGGAACGAGCACCGCCTCGTAGGCGCCGAGGCGCATCGTTCCACCGAGGTCGCCCGCGCCGCCCACGATCGCGCGCTGCTCCGCCATGGTCGCGACCACAGGGTTGGTCGTGCCGGGATCGAACTCCGACGATGAGGCGTCGGTGAGGCCGAGCTCGGAGCGCGCGAACTCGATCACCATGCACTGGAGGCCGAGGCAGATCCCGAGGGTCGGGACGAGGTTCTTGCGCGCCCAGGTCAGGGCGCCCAGCTTCCCCTCGATCCCGCGCACGCCGAAGCCGCCGGGGACGAGCACGGCGTCGGCACCGGCCAGGGCGCGCTCCGCACCCTGCGGAGTCACGCAGTCGTCGGAGGTCACCCAGCGGATCGTGACCCGCGCGTCGTGAGCGAACCCACCGGCCCGCAGCGCCTCGCAGACCGACAGGTAGGCGTCCGGCAGGTCGATGTACTTGCCCACGAGTGCCACCTCGACCTCGAGCTTCGGCTGGTGGACCCGGCCGAGCAGCGCCAGCCACGCCGTCCAGTCCACATCGCGGAACGGCAGGGCGAGCCGACGCACCACGTAGGCGTCGAGCCCCTCGGCGTGCAGCACGCGCGGGATGTCATAGATGCTCGGCGCGTCCTTCGCCGTGACGACCGCCTCGCGGTCGACGTCGCACATCAGCGCGATCTTGCGCTTCAGGCTCTCCGGCACGTCGCGGTCGGCGCGGCACACGATCGCGTCGGGCTGGATACCGATGCTGCGCAGGGCAGCGACCGAGTGCTGCGTCGGCTTCGTCTTGAGCTCGCCGCTCGGACCGATGTACGGCAGCAACGAGACGTGCAGGAAGAACACGTTGTCGCGGCCCACGTCGTGCCGAACCTGACGGGCGGCCTCGAGGAACGGCAGCGACTCGATGTCGCCGACGGTGCCACCGATCTCGGTGATGATGACGTCCACGTCCGGGCCGGCCTGCTCGCGCATCCGGGACTTGATCTCGTCCGTGATGTGCGGGATGACCTGGACCGTGTCGCCGAGATACTCGCCGCGGCGCTCCTTGGCGATCACGGTTGAGTAGATCTGGCCGGTCGTCACGTTCGAGGAGGCCGGGAGGCTCACATCGAGGAACCGCTCGTAGTGGCCGATGTCGAGGTCCGTCTCGGCGCCGTCGTCGGTCACGAATACCTCGCCGTGCTGGAACGGGTTCATCGTCCCGGGGTCGACGTTGAGGTAGGGATCCAGCTTCTGCATCGTGACGCGCAGACCGCGAGAACGGAGCAAGTGGCCCAGGCTGGACGCCGTCAGACCCTTACCGAGTGAGGAGGCGACGCCCCCGGTGACGAAGATGTGCCGGGTCGTTGATTCCGACCGCCCGGGGAGTCGATTTGCGCTCTCTACCACGGGCTTTCACCCTACCCGACGCGCGGAGGTTCCGGGACCATCGATCGCGTAGACATGCCGGAGCTGTTCCAGAACGGCGTCCCGGCCGGGCAGCTCGGCGGCGCGGCGACGCGCCCTGGACGCAAGATCCGCTGCGTGGCGCCGGTCGTCCAGCACGGCTCCGATGGCCGCCGCGAGCTTGTTCGGGTCGCCGAACGGCACCAGCGCCGCTGCGTCGCCGGTCACCTCGCGGGTCCCTCCGACGTCGGTGGCGACGATGCTGCAACCGAGAGCCAGGGCCTCCTGAAGGACCAGCGGCTGGCCCTCCCACACCGAGGTCTGGACGACGACGTCGGCCGCCACGAGAAGATCCGCCACGTCCGACCGGCGGCCGAGCAGTCGCGCCGGCAGCCCGTCGCGCGCGATCCGAGCCGTCAAGGCGGCCTCGAGCGGGCCCTCGCCCGCCACCAGCCAGTGCAGGCCCGCGCGGCGGGACAGCAGCTCCGCCGTGTCGAGCAGGAGGTCCAGTCCTTTTTGCGGAGCGAGCCGGGCGACCGTGACGACCAGTGCACCCTCGCCGTCGACGACGCCGAGGTCGGCCCGCAGCCGAGCCCGGTCCGGCTCGGCACGAAGCGGTTTCGGCGCTGGGACGAGCGCTCGTTCGGCGTGCCGCGCGCCGCGCGAGCGCGCTCGTTCGACCAGGTCGCCCGAGACTCCGAGCACGACGTCGGCGCCGCGGCCGACGATCCGTTCCAGGAGCGCCGAGACGAGACGCACGCTCGCGCCGCCGACCGGGAGGTTGTGCAGGGTCACCACAACCCGGGGACGGCGCCCGCGCGGCAAGGAGCGCGCCGCGATCACGGACAACGCACCGGCGCGCAGACCGTGCGCATGCACGACCTCCGGCTCGCGGAACAGGGTCCGGAGGACTCGCACCGCCGCGACTTCGCCAGGCCGAGGCCGGTCGCTGATCTCGACTGGGCGGACGATCACCTGGGGCACCCCCACGCGGACGATCACCAACGCGTACGCCGGTCCGGCGACCTCAACCGTGATCCCGGCCGAACCGAGGATGTCGGCGACGTGCGCGACGTGCCGCGCAACTCCGCCGGCGCTCGAGCCGAGCACCTGGAGCACCCGCGGGGAGGACTCAGGCACGCCGCCGCACCTCCGCCACGGTCCGCCGGTCGAGTAGGCCGAACACGAGAGCGGCCGCCGCTAGCGCCACCACGCCGCTCAGGCACGCGGCCGGCACGGCGCCGCGCAGCGAGGCACCCCACCCGGAGAGCCCGGTGTCGGCGACCCATCGTCCGGCGAGCGCCCCGAGCCCGGCTGCCACCACGGCCACGACGAGCGTGCGCGACACCCCGGCGCTGCCGCCAAGGCCCGCCGCGCGGCGCACCGCGAACAGCATCGCGGCCCCGCCGAGCGTCATGCCGACGGTGTTGCCGATCGCGAGTCCGAGCAGCGTGCCGGCCGGATCCGGAGCGCGACCGGCCAGTGCGTGAACCGCGAGGATCGAGGTCACCGTGACCGCGAGCCACCCGGCCGCGGCAGCCAGGACGGCTGACCTGCCCCGCTCGAGCGCGTACAGGACCCGGGACGACTGGAGCAGCAGCCCGTAGCCGATCAACCCGGGCGCGAGCCAGGCGAGCGCGGGCGCCATCCCCCGGACATCGCCGACGTCGATGTTCGTGAACGCGGCGGCCACTCCCGGGGCGGCCGCGAGCAGGGCCGCCGTGCCGAGGGCGCAGACGGCGATCACGCTGCGGGTCGAGAGTGATACCAGACTGCGGTAGCGCTCCCGGTCGCCGGTCGCCGCGTGCTCCGCGAGCCGCGGGAAGGCGACCGTCGCGAGCGGCACCGCGAGCACCGCGTAGGGCAGCAGGTAGACCGCCTGGGCGTACATGAAGGTGCTGATCGTCCCTGGCCCGCCGGTTCCGTTCGAGAGCCGCACGACCGCCACGACGGCCACCTGCTGGGCGAGCAGGGCGCCGATGCCGGCGGCGGCAAGCCGCCCGGCGCGACCCGCGACGCCGGGCGGGAAGCGGAACGTCGGCCGGAGCCGTACCCCGCTCCGGTACACCGGCACCAGCAGCGGCAGGCTCAGCGCCGCGACACCCGCCGTGGTCCCCCAACCGAGCCAGCCGACTGCGGACGACGAGAGCGCGGCCGGGTCATTCTGCGCGAAGCCCGCGAGATGTCGGAACGTCAGGTATGCGCCGATCACGACGAGGCTCGACACCAGCGGCATCACGGCCGGCCAGGAGAAGCGCTTCTGTGCCTGGAGCACGCCGGACAGCACAATTCCGATGCCGTAGAGCACGAGTTGTGGGGCGAAGACCGCGAGCAGGCGCGCGCCCAGGTCCACCTGCGCCGTCGCGAGCGCCGGGTCCACCGGGGAGCCGAGCAGCCGGGTGACGATCGGGCGCGCGAACAGGGCCACCAGCACGGCCGTCGGGATCAGGACCGCGACCGCCCAGGTGAGCAGGGCCGAGGCGATCCGGTCGACGTCCCGCCGCAGCCCGCGCGCGAGCGGCCCGGCGAGCAGCGGGACCACGACACTGGCGAGCGCACCGCCCGCCACGATCTCGAACAGCACGTTCGGCACCTGATTCGCGGTGTTGTACACCGATCCTGTGCTGGTGGCGCCGACGCTGAAGGACTGCACGAACCACCGAGCGAAGCCGAAGACGCGGCTAGCGACCGTGATGCCGGCGACGAGCGCCGCCGCGCCGGCGAGCCCGGTGAGCGCGCGCGGCCGGTTCACGCGCGGCGTCCCCAGCGGTCGAGCTCGCGCAGCCCGGGTGTCGACTCGATCACCGTGGTGAAGGACACCCGTTCGCTCGCCGCGGTCAGCCCGACGAGACCGGCCAGGACGAGAAGCCGGGCTGGTCGCGGGGCTCGCTTGACGATCGCGAGGCCGAGCAGCGCGCCGAGGGCGTTCGCTCCGCTGTCACCCAGCATGTCCCGCTCCGCGAGGTCGCCGGGGAGCGCCGCGCTGGTCGCCCCGAGCGCCGCGGCGGCGAGTCCGGCCGCTGCCGACGAGCCCGCGGCCAGTGGACCGCTGACCAGCGCGGCGGCCTTGAGCGCGCGGCCGGGCCGGAGGTCGAGGAGGTTGACGAGGTTCGCGCTCGCCGCGACCAGGGCGCCCGAGACGAGCGTGTCTGCGAGCCAGCCGGCTCGGCTCCCGCGCCGCTGAGTCACCAGGGCCGCTGCCGCGAGCGAGCTGAGACCGATCCCGATGACCTTGAGCCCGCCAGTGGTGAGATCGCCGCGAGCGAGCGCACCGAGGTGGCCGCGGAGTCCCTTACGGCGGGTCCATCGCCCCTCTGCGAGGTCGTCTACGAGGCCGAAACCCGCGCCGCCGGCCGTCGCGATGACCGCCGCCGCCCCGGTGGCGACGTCTCGACAGCCGACCAGGGATCCGGCGAGCAGGCCGGCGGCAACGGCCGGTCCTTCGAGCAGGCTGATCGGCTCACCGCGGTGGTTGACCCGGGTCCAGCGGTCGACGCCGCCCGGCCGGGACACACCGAGACGACGCCGCACCGCCCACGTCACGGCGGCGCCGGCGATGCCGGCAACGAGTGCGCGAGCCGTCCCGGTGCGCTCCGGACTCATCCAGAGCCCTGGGTGGGTGTGCTGGCGGGCGCACGTGTGGTGGGTGCGGCACCGGCCGTCCGGACGATCGGGGGCAGCGCGACGCGCGGAGGTACCACCGCAGTGTCGTTGCTGTCGAAGCCGTAGTGGCCGACCACCCCGGTCACCCGATTGGCCAGAGCGAGCGTAACCGAGACTGCCGAGGCCTCGGTCTCGATCGACTCGACCGTCGCGATGGTCCGCTCAAGGTTCAAGTCGGCCCGGATCGCCTGGACGAGGCTGTGCTGATCCGGCGCACCGGCAGCCACCACGAGACTGAACGACCGCCTGAAGCAGGCCTCGATCAGGGCATCGAGGGTCGCATGCTCGGCGGTCCGTTGGTCGGCCTGGCCGGCTACGAATGCTGGGGTCGGGCCAACGACCAGGACGATGTCATCAGCGGGGATGGTGACGGCTTTCGACAGCGTGATGAGCTTGCTCTCGCGGAGCAGGTCGAGCTGCAGGCCGGCCGAGTCCGCGAGCGCGTCCTTGGAACCGGCCGCAGGCCGGGTCAGGCCCTGAGCGAGCGCCTCTCCGAGCACGCCGTCGAGCCCCGCGTCGTCGGCCGGGCGTGGCTGGAGGTACGAGAGCAGGCTTCCGCTGAGCGACTCGCGGAAAGCGCGCCGGGCGGGATCCGTCCAGGGCTTCTCGACATCGACCTCGCCGGTGACGGTGGCACCGGCCTGGACGAGGCGATCGCGGACGTGACCGACAACCGTGTCGCTCGGCTGGCCGAGGGTGATGATCGCGACCCGGCGACCGTTGAGGAGGCCGCCCAGCAAGGACGGCGCTGCCCCGTTGATGAACGCGTCGCGGTCGTCGATCCCATGGTTCGCGGTGTCGAGCTCGGTCCTGAGCGCCGCCTTCTCCTGGCGGAGCTGCTCCACCTGGCCGGTCAACTGGCTTCCGATGGCCTCCTTGAGCGGCCCGGCACCGAGCACGATCCCGACAGCCAGCGCCAGGAAGACCGCGATCAGGGAGACGATGTGGTACCTGAATTCGATCACAGTGCAGTCTCTCCGTCAGCGAGGGGAAGGGCGTAGGAAGTTCGTCGGACGTCGGTCACTACCAGGCTCCGACGAGATGGCGGACAGCCGAGAACAGGTCGTCTAAGCTCGCCCCAACCAGTACGAACATCGTCTGCCCGGCAGGGGTGACCGCGAGGGCCGCGATCAGGGCCCCGATGCCGGCCAGCAGCAGCGCGGTGACCTGGATGTTCGAGACCCGGTGCTGGTACAGCCGCGAGACGCCCTTGGCGTCGACGAGCTTGCTGCCCACCCTCAGCCGGGTGAGGAACGTGCTGGCCATGCCGGAGCGGCCCTTGTCGAGGAACTCCACCAGGGTGGCGTGGGTGCCGACCGCGACGATGAGCTCGGCACCCTTGTCGTCCGCCAAGAGCATCGCGACGTCCTCGCTGGTCCCGGTGGCTGGGAACATCACGTGCGGGACGTCCAGGCGTTCGACCCGCTCAAGACCAGGAGCACGCCCGTCCCGGTACGCGTGCACGACGACCTCTGCCCCGCAGAGCAGTGCCTTGTCGGACACGGAGTCCATGTCGCCCACGATCATGTGCGGCTTCCACCCCGCCTCGAGGATCGCATCAGCGCCGCCGTCGACTCCGATCAGCACCGGACGGTACTCCTTGACGTACGGGCGGAGCGTGCGCAGGTCGTCCTTGTAGTGATAACCGCGGACGACGATCAGCGCGTGCCGCCCTGCGATCGGCGTGCGCACGTCCGGCACGCCAACGCCGTCGAGCAGCAGGGCGCGCTCGCGGCGCAGATAGTCCATCGTGTTCGCCGCGAAGGACTCCAGTTGCGCAGAGAGCCCGCTGCGGGCTTCGGTGGTCGCGGCCTCGATCGTCTCCGAGGTCTGGCGCACTCCCTCGGCGACGACGATCTCGCCGTCCCGGACCGCTCCACCGTCGACGACCAGGCTCCGCCCGTCGGCCACCGACATGACGCCAGGGCCGAGGTCGTCGATGAGCGGGATCCCGGCTTCGGCCAGGATGGCCGGGCCGAGGTTGGGGTAACGACCAGAGGTCGACCTCGCAGCATTCAGCACGGCGGCCGGTCTGCAGCTCACCAATGCCTCGGCCGAGACGCGGTCGATGTCGAGGTGGTCGATCACGGCGATGTCGCCCGGCCGGAGGCGCCGTGTCAGCCTCTTCGTGCGCGCATCGACCCGAGCCGGGCCACGCAGCTCTGCGTCGACGGCAACGGCGTGTTCACGGCGTCCAAGGCGGAGTCTCATCGTGGTTCATCGTGCCATGCCGGAGGCTTCCAGGAGCTCCGCCGCGTGGCTTCGCGCTGTCTCGGAGTCATCGCGCCCCGAGAGCATCCGCGCAAGCTCCGTCAGCCGTTCGCCTCCGGTGACCTCGCGAACGTCCGAGTCCGTGACTGCCTCGGCTCCGGCCACCGTCGACTTCGTCACGACGAGGTGGCGGTCCGCACAAGCGGCGACTTGCGCGAGGTGGGTGACGACGATGACCTGAGCGCTGCGAGCGAGCTCCGCGAGACGTCTGCCGACCTCGATCGCGGCCCGGCCGCCGACCCCGGCGTCCACCTCGTCGAACACGAAGGTCGGCGGGCGGCTCGCCCGGGTCCCCTCGCCGGTGGCGAGGGCGACCTCGATAGCGAGCATGATGCGCGAGAGCTCGCCACCCGAGGCGCCCTTGCCGAGCGGTTGCGGAGCGGCGCCGTCATGCGGCGAGAGAAGCATCTCGACCGAGTCGCGTCCCCACGGTCCGAGCTCCTCGGTGGAGCGGGCCTCGACGAGCAGCCGGGCCTGCGCCATCGCCAGACCGGCCAGCTCGGTCGTCACCGCCGCCGCGAGCGTGGCCGCCGCCGCGCGACGACCCGCAGTGATGCCAACGGCAATTGTCTCGAGCTCGGCACTGAGCGCGGCGCGACGCGCCTCGACGTGCTCGAGCCGGTCGGAGCCGCCATCGAGGTCGATCAGGCGGCGCCCGGACTCGTCCGCCCAGGCGAGGACCTCGTCGATCGTGCCACCGTAGGCCCGCGTGATCGGAGCCAGCTCCGAGAGGCGCCGCTGCGCCGCATCGAGACGGACCGGGTCGGCGTCGAGGTCCTGGACGTAGCCGGAGAGCTCGGCAGCCAGGTCGGCGGCGAGGTAGCCGATCTCGGCCATCCGTGTCGCGAGCGCCCCGAGCGCCGGATCGTGCGGCGCGACGTGCTCGAGCGCGCTGCGACCCTCATCGACCAGGGTGGCCGCGCCCCGCTCGGCATCACCAGCCGTGTCGTCGGGCCCGACGAGCGCGCGGTGAGCGAGTGCGGCGGCGGCGCGAAGGTCTTCGGCGTGGCCAAGGCGCTCGATCTCGGCCGCCAGGTCCAGGTCCTCTCCGTGCTGAGGCGCGACCCGCTCGATCTCCGCCAGGCCGAGGCGGAGCAGCTCTGCCTCACGAGCCCGCTCCCGCGCGCTCGACCGCAGCGTGTCGATCTCCGCGAGCACCGCGGCCCGCTCCGCCCATGCCACGCGATACCGCTCGACCAGCCCGCGGTGGTCGGCACCGGCGAACTCGTCGACCGCCTCACGCTGCCGCTGTGGCGAGCGGAGTCGCACCTGGTCCGCCTGGCCGTGCACGGTGACGAGCTCGGCCGCGAGGTCTGCCAGCACGGACTGGGGGACGCTCCGTCCGCCGCAGTAGGCGCGCGAGCGTCCCTCGGCCGCCACCGTTCGGAGCAGGACGAGCGAGCCGTCCTCGTCGAGCTCGGCGCCGGCGTCGAGAGCGCGCGCGGTGGCAGCCGAGTCCGCCGGAAGGGTCACCCGCCCTTCGGCCTCCGCCTGAGACGCTCCAGCGCGCACCAGCGCGGCGTCGGCACGGCCGCCGAGCAGCAGCGAGAGCCCACTGAGCACCATCGTCTTTCCGGCGCCGGTCTCGCCGGTGATCACGGTCAGTCCCGGACCGAGCGTCAGCTCAGCGGAGCTGATCACGCCCAGGTCGCGGATGCGGATCTCCTCGAACACGCTCAGCCCTCGCGCGCGCCGGGGTGGCCGCGCCATCCCGTGACCGGGAGCTCGAACTTGCTCACCAGGCGATCGGTGAACGGGGCCTGGCTGAGCCGGGCGAGCCGCACCGGCGTCGTCCCGCGCCGGACCTCGAGTCGTGAACCGACCGGAAGGTCCATCGTGCGCCGACCGTCGCAGGTCAGCACGCCCGGCGTCGTCGACCGTCCGACGACCTCCACGGCGACGACGGAACGCGGCCCGACGACGAGCGGTCGCGCGAACAGGGCGTGCGCCGAGATCGGCACGACAAGGATCGCGTCGACATCGGGCCAGACCACCGGCCCGCCGGCGGAGAAGGCGTGTGCCGTGGACCCGGTCGGCGTCGACATGACAATGCCGTCGCATCCGAAGGTGGACAGCGGACGGCCGTCGACCTCGAGCACGACCTCCAGCATCCGCTGTCGCTCGGCCTTCTCGAGGGTCGCCTCGTTGAGCGCCCAGCCGCGCTCCGGCTCCGTCTCGCCTGGTCGCAGGGCCTCGACCACGAGCGTGGCCCGCTCCTCCACGGTGTAGTCGCGCGCCGCGACACGACGCACGGTCTCGGCGATGTCATCTCGCTCGCTCTCGGCGAGGAAACCAACGTGGCCGAGGTTCACGCCGAGGACCGGCACACCTGTGCCGTGCGTGATCTCTGCGGCCTTGAGGATCGTGCCGTCGCCGCCGAGCACCATCGCGAGCTCGAGCGCGCCCGGGTGCGCCTGCGCTATGTCGGTGATCGGCTCGAGCCCAGCGGCGCGCAGCGCCTGAACAACCTCGTCGCCGGCGATCACCGCCTGTTCCCTGCCCTGGTGTGTGACGACCAGCACCTGACGGGTCATGCTGCTCCACCCTCCTGCGGCGCCGAGCCGCGTGCCACAGCCGCCCTGATCGCTTCCTCGAGCCGCGGACCGTTGAGGTCCGTTCGGGGCCCGGGTGTACCCGCTGAACCTGCGGCCGGCGACACGAGCCAGAGAAAGTACTCGATGTTCCCATGGGGGCCGGGCAGCGGACTGGCTTCCACGGCCCGGATCACGAGGCCGCTTTCGATCGCGCACGAGGCGACCGCGGCGACCGCCTGCTCACGGTGCCGCGGGTCGCGGACGATGCCGCCGGAGCCGAGCCGCTCGCGCCCGACCTCGAACTGCGGCTTGACCAGCACGAGCAGGTCCGCGCCGGGCTGAACGCACGCGGCCAGGACCGGCAGGACAAGCGTCAAGGAGATGAAGGAGAGGTCGGCGACGACGAGGTCGACAGGCGCCGGAAGCGACGAGGGGTCGAGGTGCCGGAGGTTGACGCCCTCCCACGAGGTGACGCGCGGATCGCTCCGGAGCACCGGGACGAGCTGGTCGTGCCCGACGTCGATCGCGAGCACATGGCGGGCGCCGCGGCGCAGCAGCACATCGGTGAAGCCGCCGGTCGAGGCACCGGCATCGAGGCAGCTGCGGCCGTCCACCCGCGGCCCGCCCGGACCGAGCCGGTCGAGCACACCCGCGAGCTTGTGGCCGGCCCGCGACGCGAAGTCTGGCGCACCAGGTGTGATCTCGACCGAGACCTGCTGCTCAGCTGCGACCGGGGCAGACATCTTCGTCACGCAGCGGTCATCCACGAACACCCGGCCGGCGGCCACCAGATCGGCGGCATGGCGCCGCGAGCGAGCCAGTCCGCGGCGGACGAGCTCACTATCGAGCCGGTTGCGCGCTGCGGACACGCACTCACTCCCCGGGGTCCGCGAGTCGGTCCTGCAGCGAACCGTGGATGGCCTCGAACACGGCGACGTGCTCGCGGACCGGTGCGCGCGCGAGGTCGCCGAGCCGCAAGAGGGCGGCTTCGACGGCGTCGTCGGTCGGCGCGCCCTGGTCGGGGTCCGGTCGCGCGGCGTCATCAACATGCTGAGCCTCGTCCACCACACTGTCTCCTCGTGCCTGACGCCGATGTCGGCGTGCCTGCCGCCACGCTACCGGGCGCGACCGACTCGTTGGTCGTCCTCCACATCGAACTCGGGGACGGTGTTCGGGTCGAGCGCGCCGCCCGCGTCAACCGCGGCCCACGCCGCCGCGCACGCGGCACGAATGAGGTCGACGCGCTCGGGCACGGTCGCGGCCACGCCGCGCCACTCCAGACGCCCGTCGATGACGCGCGCGGCGCCGCCCCGACAGGTCCACCAGCCGTCCACAGTCCGAACCGGCGTCGGATGAGCTTCAAGCAACTCCATGAGGTCAGCCGCGAGGTAGTTCGGGCGCTCGTTCGGCGCGGCGAGGATCGCATCTCGCGGCGAGCTGACCCCGGTGAACACGTGGAGGACGGGGAATCCTGCGGCGCGGGCACCAGCGGAGTCGGTGTCGAGTCGGTCGCCGATGACGAGCGTGGCACGTACACCGACTCGCTCCGCGGCAAGCAGGAACATCGTCGGCGCGGGCTTACCGGCGCTGACGGGCTCGATGCCGGTGGCCGCGACGACCGCGTTCACGAGCGAGCCATTGCCCGGCGCGAGGCCGCGCTCGTTCGGCAGCGTGAGATCTAGATTGCTCGCGACGTGCCACGCGCCGGCCTGGATGGCGTAGGCGGCCTCGGCGAGCTGACGCCAGCCGACCTCGGGCGCAAAGCCCTGAACGACGGCTTCGGGTGCGTCATCGGCCGACGCGACGATGGTGTAGCCGGCGGCGGCAACCGCCGTGTGCAGCCCCGCCCCGCCGACGACGAACACCCGGGCACCGGGCGCCAGCCGGGTACCGAGCAGCGCTGCCGCAGCCTGAGCCGAGGTGACGACGTCGTCCGGACTGGCCGGGATGTCGAGTGTGGTGAGGTGGTCGGCGACCTGCGACGGATCGCGCGAGGCGTTGTTCGTCACGAACACGAGGTGCATGCCGCGGCTGCGCGCGCCGGCGAGCCCCTCGGCCGCACCGGGAATGGGTTCGGGCCCCCGGTAGGTGACGCCATCAAGATCGACGAGCGCGAGGTCGAACAGCTCGGCGAGAGGCCGGTCCGTGCCGAGCAGGCCACTCGCCGGATCGGCGCTCACGCACGCTCCTCGTCGACCGCGGTGACAGGGTCCGCGTCGTCGCCCGACGCTGGTGTGGAGGCGCCGGGGCCGTCTTCGTCGAGCACGGCATCGTCGTCCGACGTCATTCCGGCGGCCGGGCCCCCGCCCTCGTTGCCGTGCTCCAGATCGTCGTCATCCGCGAGGTCGAAGACAACCACGTCCTCACCTTCGCTAGGGGACTCGCCGGCAGCCTCGGCGAGCTGGCGGTCGTCAAACTCCGCCAGTTCGGCCTCGGCACCCGCGGCGTCACCGGAGGCGCTGAGCGCCGCCGCGCGCGCCTGGGCGACTCGAACGCGCAGCAGCCCTTTCGCTCGACGGACCGCAGGTGTCGCGAGAACCGCGAGTGCAGCCTCGCTCTCGCCGAGGTCGAGGCGCGCCCCGGAGACGACGATGGCGAGCTCAACCGCGGGCTCCTCGCCCAGTTCAACTGCCTCGGGGCTCGCCGCCAAGGCGATCGCGCGCTCGGGACGGCCGAGCCCGCGCTCGCAGTCGGCCATCACGGCCAGGTGGTCAGAAGAGCCATTGAGCCGACGGACCGTTCGGAGCTCACTGAGCGCCTCGGCGTACCGACCCGTGCGGTAGGCCGCGAGCCCGGCCGCCTCGCGCACGACATCGACGCGTCCCGCTCGTCGCACAGCCGCTTGCGCGTGCTCGTACGCAAGCTCGGGATCAGAATCGAGCAATACGCCAGCCATCACCAGGTGGCGGGCGACGCCGTCAGCGTTGTCCTTGCTCAGGGTGCGAAGGCGCCCGCGAACCGCGCGGTCGAGCTGGGCGGCAGTGACATCGTCCGGGATCTCGGGTGCGACGAACCGCGGGGTCCGGGGTGCCTCGTCGCGCCGCCGGAGACCGTCCTCGGCGCGCACGGGGCGCGCAACCCGGTCCGATGCGCCCTCGCCACG
>Ga0209747_1000619_pt1 | contig 19257 bp, 21 predicted proteins | sample BarGraNGADG00311_FD_184498 | JGI IMG/M metagenome (GOLD analysis project Ga0209747, IMG submission 184498) | Arctic peat soil microbial communities from Barrow, Alaska - Barrow Graham LP Ref core NGADG0011-311 (SPAdes) (version 2) | ecosystem: Environmental > Terrestrial > Soil > Wetlands > Peat...
GAAGCCAGGTCCGCACCGGGACCGCGCCCCAGGCCATGGCCACCCTGCGCAACACCGCCATCGGGCTGCTGCGAGCCGCCGGCGCCACGAACATCGCCTCCACCAGCGCCGCCCTGCACCGGCGCGCCAGCCGCCTCCTCGCGCTCCTCGAAGCCCCGAGAACAGTCCTCACCATCACAGCCAGGTCGACTTTGAAGAGGCCCTGGCCCTCGCGGCCGACGCCTGAGGCACCGAGGCCACCGAAGGGCGCGTGCAGGTCTCGGATGAAGAAGCAATTCACCCAGACCGTGCCGACGTTGAGCCGGGCTGACACCCGGTGGGCACGGTGCAGATTCTCGGTGAACAGCTGAGCGTCGAGGCCGTATGGAGTGCCGTTCGCGAGCCCGACCACCTCGTCCTCGGTGTCGAAGGGGTGAATCACGACCACAGGACCGAAGATCTCCTCGCAGACCTGCCTGGAGTCCAGCGGCATGTCCACCAGCACCGTGGGCTTGACCACCCAGCCCTCGCCCACACCACCGATGGCGATCCGGCCACCCTCTTCCTCGACACTGTCGATGTAGCCCTTCACTTTGGTGAAGTGCTCTTCGGAGGCCAGGGGGCCGAACTCCGTCGCCGGGTCGAGCGGGTCACCGAACTTCATCGCCTCGGCTTTGGCCACGAACCGCTTCAAGAATTCGTCGAAGATCGGCCGGTGGACGTAGAGCCGGCTGCCGGAGAGGCAGATCTGGCCCGCATTGCGGAAGATGGACTGGATCGACCAGTCGACCGCGTTGTCGAGGTTGGCGTCGGCAAACACGATGTTGGCGTTCTTGCCACCTAGCTCGAGGCTGACCGGGGTGAGGTTCTGGGCGGCGGCTGTGGCGATGATCCGCCCGGTGCCGGTCTCGCCGGTGAAGGTGATCCGGTCGACACGCGGGTCGTTGGTCAGGGCTTCGCCGGCCGAATCCGGGCCGTAGCCGTGGACGACGTTGAAGACGCCCTCGGGGAAGCCCGCCTCGATCGTCAGCCGACCTAGGATTGCTGCCGAGGTCGGCGTGTCCTCGGCCGGCTTGAGAACCACTGTGTTGCCCCAGGCGAGGGCGGGCGCGACCTTCCAGGTCTCCAACATGAGCGGGAAGTTCCTGGGGGCGATGGCCACCGCGACGCCGGCCGGCTCGAACCGGCTGTAGACGTGGTGGCCTAAGTCACTGGGCAGCGTGTCGGTGACGGCCATCTTGGCGTGGTCGGCGAAGAACCGGAAGTTCAGTGCAGCGCGCGCGACATCATGCCAGCACTGCGCGAGCGGTTTGCCCATGTCGCGGCTGTCCGCGCTGGCGAGCTCGTCGGTGTGTGTGTCTCCATGAGGTCGGCCAGCCGGTGCAGCAGCTCTTGACGGCCGCCATAGCCCATCCGGGGCCAGGGACCTTCGTCGAAGGCCAGGCGCGCGGCGGTGATGGCGAGGTCATCCAACTTGCCGCCGAGCGCGATCTCTGCCCAGGGCTCGCGGGTCCACGGGTTGACCGTCGTGAAACGTGCGCCGTCGGACTACTCGACTTCCTTGCCGCCGATGATGTGGCCACGCCCATGGCGGGCCTGCCTTCCTGAGCGGATGTGGTGGTGATTCGGTGTTGCCGGGTTGCCGGCGAGGGTAGGAGCGACCGCAGGTCATGGTCAGGGTCAGGTCAAGTCAGTTGGCCAGCTCTGCGCTCGGCGATCGTGACGTTGCCGGCCGCGAAGTGCGTCGTCGGCACCTCGCGGATGATGACGCGGACGTTCGCTTTGGGGGCTGCGATGGTCTCGGAGACTGCCGTCGTGATGGCGCTGATCATGGCGCGCAGCTCCTCGGGAGAGCGACCCTCGACCAGCGTGACCTCCACCACGGGCATCAGACGCCGCCGCTGATAAAGATGGAGCCGAGGTTGGTGAAGTGGCAGGCCACGGACGACCCCGGCGGGGAGTAGACGGCATCGGTCATGCCCCCGGTCAGGACGATCCACCCGGCCTCGATCGCGAGGCCACGCTTCGCGAGCTCGTTGGCTGCCAGGGCAAGGGCCTCACCGGGGTGGCCCTGAACAGCGGCGCCCGTAGCGCTGTCGACGATGACCCCGCCGACCTCGACGAGGACAGCCTCCAGTGCGAGGTCGAGATCGGCAGTGGGCAGGCTCACCGATCCAAGGGCGAACGCTCCGCTGGACGCGTTGTCCGCGACGACGTCACCGGGTTTGAAGCGGAAGTCGCGGTAGCGGCTGTCGATGACCTCGGCCCCGGCGTACACCGAGCCAACAGCCGCCATGGCCTCGGCGCTCGTCACGCCAGGGCCCTCCAGCCGCCCGCCCATGACGAAGACGATCTCAGGCTCGATACGGGGGTGGATGAGCTTCGCCTGCGGGACCGGGGCCCCGGTCGGCAGCACCATGTCGTCGGTCAGCCAGGCAACGAACGGGGAGTCGATGCCCATCCTCTGCTGCTTTGCCCGGCTCGTCAGCCCCAGCTTGAGCCCAATGAGCCGCTCGCCCCTCTCGAGGCGTTTGGCGAGGTTGAGGTCCTGGATCCGGTAGCCGGTCGCGATGTCGAGGTCGGACCACTGGTCCGTGAACGGCTCGCGGTCCCGACGCTCGCTCTCACACGCCAGCAGTTCGGCAGCGACGCTCTCGACGTCCCATGCCACGCTCGTTGACATCAGCGGACCCCCATCCCGGCCAGGTCACCGAGCTCCTGCTCCTGCTGGAGCTGAAGGGCGATGTCGATGATCATGTCCTCCTGGCCGCCGACGTAGCCCGCCTTACCGACCCGCTCGAGAATGGCGTGCGCGGGCACGCCGTAGCGCTCGCCCGCCCGCTCGGCGTGCAGCAGGAAGCTGGAGTAGACCCCGGCATACCCCTGCGTGATCGAGGCGCGGTCCATCCAGGGCAGCCGCGGGATGAACGGTCGCACCACATCTTCGGCCGCCGCGAGCAGACCCTGGACGTTGACACCGGTCTTGACGCCGAGCCGGTCGAACGTCGCGGCCAGCACCTCGGTGGGGCTGTTTCCGGCCCCGGCGCCGAGGGCACAAAGCGCCCCGTCGATCTGGCGGGCGCCGGCCTGATAGGCCAGGACGGAGTTGGCCACACCGAGTGAGAGGTTCTGGTGGCCGTGGAAGCCCACCTGCGCCTCCCTGCCGATCTCGTCGAGGAGAGCCTGGACACGTTCCTGGGCATCCGAGAGCATTAGTGCTCCGGCGCTGTCGACGACATAGACGCACTCGGCGCCTGCGTCGACCATGATCCTGGCTTGCTGGGCGAGTGCGGCCGGCGACGTCTTGTGGCTGAGCATCAGGAATCCGACCGTCTCCATGCCCAGGTCGCGTGCCGCGCCGAAGTGCTGGATCGAGACATCCGCCTCCGTGCAGTGCGTCGCGATCCGGGCCACCGAGGCGCCGACCTCGTGCGCGTGCCTGAGGTGCTCGACCGTGCCGAGGCCGGGCAGCATCAGCACCGCGATCTTGGCCTGCTTCGCCTCCTCGACTGCGGCCCGGATGAGGTCGAACTCGTCGACGCGGGAGAAGCCGTAGTTGAAGCTCGACCCACCGAGGCCATCGCCGTGGGACACCTCGATCACCTCGACACCCGCCCCGTCCAGAGCCGAGACGACCCCGCGGACCTGCTCCTCGGTGAACTGGTGCTGCATGGCGTGCGAGCCGTCCCGCAGCGTCGAATCGGTGATCCGCAGGTCGCGGACCGAGCCCGCAGCGGCTGCCGCCGCAGTGGTGGTGTGATCGTTGTTGCTCATGCTAGGACTCCTGCCGGGTCAGCGGACTCGCCGGCGGCCACCCAGCCGGGCGAGATGCCGAGGCGGTGGGCGACGAGCATGTCGCCGACCCGGGCCGCCGCGGCCGTGATGATGTCGAGGTTGCCGGCGTAGTCCGGCAGGTAGTCCCCGCGCCCCTTGACCTCGATGGGCACGTTGACGCGGGCCTGTCCCTGCCAGATCTCACGGGGATGGTCGTACTGCGGGTCGGCGCGGAGGTGGAAGCCGGGCACGTACTCCTGGACTGCAGCGACCATCGCGTGGATCGATTTGTTGAGCCGGTCCTGAAGCTCGCCGGGCTCGGCCGCCTCCGGCGGGATGGCGCAGAACACCGTGTTGCGCATCATCATCGGCGGGTCGACTGGGTTGAGGATGATGATGGCCTTGCCGCGCTTGGCCCCTCCCACGGCCTTGAGCGCCGCGGAGGTCGTCTCGGTGAACTCGTCGATGTTCGCGCGCGTGCCTGGCCCCGCCGACTTAGATGAGATTGAGGCCACGATCTCCGCATACGGCACCTCCACCACGCTGCTGACAGCCTTGACGATCGGCGTCGTGGCCTGGCCTGCGCAGGTGATCATGTTGACGTTGATGGCGTCGAGGTTGAAGTGCAGGTTCACCGGCGGACAGATGTAGGGGCCGACCGCGGCGGGGGTGAGGTCCACCGCGATGATCCCGGCTTCGGCATACCGGGGGGCGTTGGCCTCGTGCGCCTTCGCCGAGGTGCATTCGAACACGATGTCGGGCAGCTGCTCCTGTGCGAGCAACCAATCGACACCCTCCGGGCTGGCATCGAGTCCGATCGCGGCAGCGCGCCGGAGTCCGTCGCTGGTGGGATCCACCCCGATCATGTATCGCGGCTCGATCGCCTGGCTGCGGCGCATCAGCTTGAACATGAGGTCCGTGCCGATGTTCCCGGGACCCACGATCGCGGCGATGCCGCGCCGTCCTGTGGTCATGACCGCTCTTTGGCGAATCGCGCTGTAACGCTGCCGAGTCCGGCAAACGTCGCGGTGAAGGTGTCGCCCGGCTCGACCGCAGCCATCGGTGTCACCGAGCCGGGCAGGACGACGTGGCCCGCCTCGAGGGTGATGCCGAGGGCACCGACAGTGTTGGCGAGCCAGACGAGTGAGTTGAGCGGAGAGCCCAGAACGGCGCCACCGGCGCCGGTGGCAAAGAGCTCGCCGTTCTTGTGGAAGGTGCAGCCGGTCAGTCGCAGGTCGACCGCGGACACGTCGGTCGGGGTGCTGCCCAGGACCACCCCACCAGAGGAGGCGTTGTCGGCGATGGTGTCGAACAGGCCAATCTTCCAGTCCTTGATGCGACTGTCGACGATCTCGAGCGCGGGCAGCACGAAGTCCACCGCAGCCAGCGCCTCGTGGACGGTCACGCCGGGGCCGCGCAGCGGGCGCTTCAGGACGAACGCGATCTCCGGTTCCACCCTAGGCTGGAGGAAACGCCCCGTCGGGATGGCCACGTGCTCCAGATAGAAGAAGTCATCAAGGAGGTGGCCGTAGTCCGGTTGGTCCACGCCCAGTTGCTTCTGCATCGCTACCGAAGTCAGCCCGACCTTGTGCCCCTTGATCTGTCGGCCCCCGGCGGTCAGGGAGCGGATCTGCAGGAGCTGGATCTCGTAGGCATCGGCCAGGTCCATACCCGCGTAGGTCGTCGTCAGTGGGTCGATCGCCTTGCCGGATGCGTATGCCGCCAGGAGCCGGTCTGCAGCGGTGGCGAGGGTGGAGGGATCCACGCTGGCACTCTCTTCACCTGGAGGGGTGCGACCCTGGGAATCGATCGCTCTTGCTTCATGGTATACCCGGCTTGTCGATGAACCCACTCGCGGCGTCGATGTCGGCGCCCGACGCGAATTCGACGGCATCATCCGGGGGCTGGCCGATCGCGGTGTCGCGGTCGTCTACGTGGCGTCCGAGCTCGCCGAACTGCAGCAATGTGACCGTATCGTCGTGATGGTCGAAGGCTGCACGACCGTCGAGGGTCCCGTGGGGGCCGACTTCGACGAAGAGGACCTGACCCGCTTGACCTTCATCCCCCGCGAGATCGTGCCGAGGGATGAAGACTCGATCCCCGTCACCCCCAACGAGCGTAATCAGCAGATGGCCCTACTTGTGACCAGTGTCGAAGAGACCACGGTTCCGCCGACGATCGTCGTTCCGATGCACGAGCGGCTGCTCCGGTTCCTGGGACGGTACGAAACGCCGCTCGTGCTGGCAGCACTCCTGATCATCTTCTCGGTCATCGAGGGCAGCAACTTCATGTCGGTGTCGAACCTGCAGAACGTGTTGGTGCAGACGGCCATCGGCATGGTCATCGCCCTCGGTCTGACCGTCGTGCTGACGGTGGGTGAGTTCGACATGAGCATCGGGTACACGGCCAGCTTCGCCGGCATGCTCATGGCCGACAACTTCAGCGGCGGCGTGGGACACAAGCTGTTCGCGATCGTCCTCGTGGTCGCCGTCGGCGCCTTGGTCGGCCTGCTGAACGGCCTCGTCGTCGCCAAGTTGGGGGTCAACGCGCTGGTCGGCACCCTCGGCGTCGGCAGCCTGGTGGTCGGGGTGAACTACCTCCTCACCGACGGCTCGCCGATCCTGCTCGACCCGTCCGGGGTCGGTCTCACCAAGATCTACGAGAGCCTCTGGGTGTTCAAGTGGCCGATCGTGATCCTCGCGGTGATCGCCGGGATCATGTGGGTCCTGCACAACCGCACAACCCTGGGTCTGGAGATCCAGGCCGTGGGCGGAAACCGTACGGCCTCGCTCCTGAGCGGGATCCGGGTGCATCGCGTCGTCATCATGTCGTTCGTCATCTGCGGAATGCTCGCCGCGGTCGGCGGGATCTTGATCACCGCCAACATCGGCAGCAGCCAGGTCACCTGTGGCGACGGCTTCCTGCTCGAGTCGTTCGCCGCCTGCTTCCTCGGCTCGGCGACCCTCCGCGACGGTGAGTTCCATGTCATCGGCACGGTGCTGGGCGTCTTCACCATCGCGGTGGTCAGCAACGGTCTGGCCATCCAGGGCGTGAGCGCCTCGGTCGAATATCTCGCTCAAGGGGCGCTTCTCATCGCGGCGGTCGGAATGAGCACCGCAGCCCGCCGCATCGCCGTCAGTTCCGGGGCCAGCCATTAGATCACCGGCGCCACACTTGTCAGTACGTCACCACCAGGCAGTAAGCGCGATCGTGCGGAAACAGGAGGCAGCAGGATGAAGACCAAGGCAGCATTCGTCAGAGGAACGGGTCTCCCATGGGAGATCGCCGAGCTCGACCTCGATCCACCGAAGGACAACGAGGTCCTGATCAAGTACACCGCGTCGGGCCTGTGCCATTCCGACGAACACCTGCGCACCGAGGGCTTCTGGGCCGGCGCGGCGCGCTTCCCCATGGTGGGCGGCCACGAGGGCGCGGGCATCGTGCAGGAGGTCGGCCCCGGCGTCACGCGCGTCAAGGTCGGCGACCACGTCGTGTGCTCGTTCATCCCGTCGTGCGGCAAGTGCCGCTGGTGTTCGACCGGCAAGCAGAACCTTTGTGACCTCGGCGCCGACATCATGAACGGCAACCTTCCCGAGGGCTCCTTCCGGTTCCATCTCGATGGCGAAGATCTCGGCGGCCTGTGCATGCTGGGGACGTTCTCCGAGTACGGCGTCATCTCCGAGTACTCGTGTGTTCGCATCGACGACGACATCCCCCTCGAACTCGCGGCCCTCGCCGGCTGTGGCGTTCCGACCGGCTGGGGCAGCTCGGTGCACTCGGCCGGCGTGGAAGCCGGTGACACGGTCGTCATCTACGGCATCGGCGGCGTCGGCATCAACGCGGTCCAGGGTGCAGCCTATGCGGGCGCCAACAACGTCGCCGCCGTCGATCCGGTTCAGTTCAAGCGCGACTCGGCCCTCAAACTCGGCGCGACCCACGTGGCCTCAGATCACAACGAGGCGGCGCAGCTCGTGGCGAAGCTCACCAAGGGCGTGGGAGCCGACAAGGCGATCATCACGATGGGCATCGTGACCGAAGAGGTCATCACCTCCGCGGTCGACACGATCCGCAAGGCCGGATCGGTGACCATCACCGGGCTCGGGGCGGTGGAGGACAAGAACGTCCACATTCCGAGCGCCTCGCTCACGCTGTACGAGAAGACCCTGAAGGGCTCGCTGTTCGGCTCGGGCAATCCGATGTACGACATCGTCAAGACTCTCGATCTCTACAAGGCGGGTCGCATCGAACTCGAGCCCCTCGTCACCAAGCGCTACGCCCTCGAGGAGATCAACGAGGCGTACGAGGACATCCTCGCAGGCAAGGCCCTGCGGGCGATGATCGACTTCTAGACGACCGGCGACTCACAACGAAATGGCGGACGGATGAAGACCAGTGAATTGATCGAAGCGATCATCGGTCGTTCCGGCGACGTACGCACGCAGCTCTACATCGACGGCACATGGGTCGATGCGGTCAGCGGCAAGACGTTCGATGCCGAGGACCCGGCCACCGGCCGGCGGCTCGCGTCGGTGGCTCAAGCCGATGCGGCCGACGCCGACAAAGCGGTGGCGGCCGCGCGCCGTGCGTTCCACGACTGGAGTGTCACGTCGGGTCGCGTACGTGAGCGCATCCTGCGTGACGCCGCGACGTTGGTGCGCGAGCACCGCGAGGGCATCGCGCAGGTCGAGGCGCTCGACGCCGGCAAGCTCCTCGCCGGCGCGCAGGCCGACATCGACGAAGTCGCGTTCCAGCTGGACTACTTCGCCGGTTGGGCGACGAAGATCAGCGGCGAGACGATGTCGGCCGACCCGAACTCGATGAGTCTGCTCGTGCGCGAGCCGGTCGGGGTGGCGGCGCTCATCTCGCCGTGGAACTTCCCGCTCCTGCTCGCCAATCAGAAGGTCGCTCCGGCGCTGGCCGCTGGCTGCACCGTCATCCTCAAGCCGGCGGAGCAGACACCGTTGTCGGCGTTGGTACTGGCCGCGATCCTGCAGGAGGCCGGCCTCTCCTCGGGCGTCTTCAACCTCCTCACGGGGTTCGGGCCCGAAGCCGGCGGTCCGCTGGTCGCCCACCCCGACGTCGACAAGGTGAGTTTCACCGGGTCGACCGAGGTCGGCAAGCACATCGTTCGCGAGAGCGCCGGCACCTTGAAGCGCCTCTCGATGGAGCTCGGCGGCAAGTCGCCTGGCATCGTCTTCGCCGACGCCGACTTCGACGCCATGATCGACGGCACCGCGAAGGGCATCTTCTGGAACCAAGGTCAGGTCTGCGCCGCCACCAGCCGGCTGTTCGTCGAGTCGTCGATCCACGACGACGTCGTCGAGGCACTGTCGGCCCGAGCGGCGTCGTTCACCCTGGGCCACGGTCTCGATCCGAGTACCACGATGGGTCCGGTCGTCAGCGAGGAGCAGCGCGCACGGGTGGCGCACTACGTCACCGTCGCCACCGACGAGGGCGCGAAGGTCGCCGGCCGCGGCACGATGCCGAGCGACTCGGAACTGAAGAGCGGCTCGTTCCACGAGCCGATCATCCTGTCGGGTGTGCGCAACGAGATGCGCGTGGCCCAGGAGGAGATCTTCGGTCCCTTGCTCAGCATCATCAAGTTCGACACCGCCGACCAGGCCATCGAACTCGCGAACGACACGAAGTACGGGTTGGCGGCGAGCGTGTGGACGCAGGACATCAACAAGGCGTTCAAGGTCGCCCGTTCCGTCCGAGCCGGTAGCATGTGGATCAACGATGCCCTCCAGGCACCGTCCGAGGGCATGTTCGGCGGGTTCAAGGAGTCCGGCTTCGGACGTGAACTCGGCAAGCTCGGCCTCGACGAGTCCCTCGAGTACAAGCACATCTTCGTCCGGCTGCCTGAGACTCCGGCGTAACTCTCGCCGATCGGCTCCGACCCGGGGGTGTCAGCGTGCCCCGGGGTCGGAGCGCAGCGCTGTCCCCCCGTTCCCTCTCCAGGAAGAGCCACCATGCCGAAAATTGCGCAGACGGACGCGTCCGGATCGCCATTGATCGGCACCGTCATGACGCTGCCCGGTGTCATCACCGCCGAGCTGGTGGCGGAGACGCTCGATGTCGTGTGGATCGATCTCGAACACGCGGCGCTCGGCATGGACACCGTGGCCGAGATGATCCTGGGGGTGCAGGCGGCCGACTGCCTTGCCTTCGTGCGGCTGCCATCGGACGACTTCGGCCGGATGAAGATCTCGCTCGACGCGGGTGCCGACGGCGTCGTGCTCGCCGATGTGCGAACGGCCGCGACGGTGCAGATCGCCCTGCGGCACATGGCCCATCCGCCGACCGGCGAGCGCGGGTGGGGGCCGCGACGGCTCAGCACCAAGAACCGACACCTCGACCCGCGCACTGCGAAGCCGCAGTTGTGGGTCCAGATCGAGAGTGCGGCAGGAGTCGAGGCTGCGCACGACATCGCGTCCGTGGACGGTGTCGACATGGTGGTCATCGGGTCGGCCGATCTCTCGTTCAACCTCGGGGTCCCGCTCCAGATGACCTCGCCCGTACTTCTCGACGCGATCGACGCGGTGCGTGCGGCGGTGGCCACGACCGACGCGCGGTTCGGCCTGGCCGGCCCGGTCGACGGCCTCAGCCCGTCGGCCCTGCGCGGTGCGGAAGCGCTGGTGCACAGCACGGACGCCCGACTGTTGGCAGGAGCCATGGACTCCATGGCGGTCTCCATGCGCGCACGCGCACAGTCGGCTGCCGTCTGAGCGACGCCCGTCGGAGGGCCGTTACTTGGTGGGTACGGCCAGTTCCGTTCCCTCTTCCTTGAACCGCGACAGGATCTGTCGCGAGCTCAGGAGCCATCTGCCGTCGACCCGCTCGTAGCGATCGAGCACATCGGAGACGACCGCGGGATTCGTGAACGGGATCGGCGCTTCGCCGTCGCCGGCGTAGAGGAACACCAGCGAAACCACCTCGGCGGTGTCCTCGGTGCTGGTGACGATGTGGACGTTGCTGGCACCGTGGCGGGAGACCCGAGCACCCCGCGCGACCCGCGCCGCGTACACGCCGTCGATCTCTTCGTGCCCCGTGAATTCACGGAGGTCGAACCGAAGCGTGCCCTCCGGCGTGAAATATCGTGAGACGTTGGAACCGTCGCCGAAGTCGATGTCGTACCAGATGGCATTGATGATGGTGGTGAATTCGGTGACCGGTGGGACGCTGTTCATCGGTACTCGACCTCGCGCGCTGGGAGTGGGACACGTTGACCCACCTTGACCTGATGGGACAATATCAACTGTAAATACGTTTGCACAGAGTCGCCCCGGTCTGCGGGCGAGCGATGAGTAACGGCGAGGCGCCACCGGCGCCCGGACGCCCCGGCAAGCGTGGCGTCACGAGCCGCGATGTCGCACAGCGTGCCGACGTGTCGCGGGCGATTCGCGGCGACGAGCGGCGACGAGCGCATCAGCGTCCCGACCCGCGAGCGGGTGCAGCGTGCCGCCCGCGAACTCGGGTACATCCCGGACGCCAGACTCACAGGTGGCCGCGCTGCCCAGGGCGGCTCAAAGGGACTTTCGTGTCGATCCTCGTTAACAACGCCGGTATCGGCGGCCCCGTAGCCGACCTCGTCGACATCGACACGGGCTCGTGGGACGAGGTGTTCGATGTGAGCGTGCGCGGACGTTCCTTCCGTGCCGGGCCTTCCTGCCTTCCGTGCCGGGCCTTCCTGCCCGCCATGGTCGAGCGGCGCGAGGGCGACGTCATCAACCTGGCTTCGGTCACCGGCAAGCGTCCCTTGCGCGGCGGCACGCCGTACGCGGTGTCCAAGATGGCTGTCATCGGACTGACCACGACCTTGGCGTTCGAAGTCGGCGAGGCCGGCGTGCGGGTCAACTCCTTGTCACCTGGGCCCGTGCGGGGCGAGCGCATGGCCGGCCGGTTCGCGCGTGAGGCCGAGCGCACAGGTCATTCGGTCGACGATGTCACGAAGGAGTTCGTCTCCCGCGCCGCGCTCGGGCGAATGCTCGAGGAGGACGAGGTGGCGCGTGCGGAGGTGGCGATGCTGCAGATGCCCGGGCTGACGGGTGCCGACATCGATCTGTCGGCGGGGATGATCGGCCGATGAGGCGTCGTCCCGCAAGGATTCGGCCTCATACGATGACGCAACAATCGAGATGAGGACACATGGCATACCTGGATGAAGATCCGCGATCCGCGCTCCAGCCGACCACGCCCACTCCCGCGACAGCGGGCGAAGCGCCGATCCGGATCGTGCGGTACTTCGAAGCAGCGGACCTGAGCAATTCCGTCGTGCGCATGCAGAACTCCTGCGTCGCGTGGGACGAGCTCGAGGTGGCAACGGTCCTCGCCGCCAACACGGTCGACGAGTACGTCGTGCTGGTGCTCGACGCGTCGCCGTCGATCCGCATCCAGGCCCGCGACGAGTCGGTGGAGGTAGGCGAGCGCGCGCTGGTCATCGTCCCCGCGGGTGCCAGCACGATCAAGTCGCTGGGCACCGGCCCACTCATCCGCGTGTTCACGACCCGCAACTCCTCGATCAGCGAGCAGGCGCTCAACGCGGACGAGTACCGGGACGCCGACCCGCGATGCACCCCGCTGGGACCGGCCGAAACCGAGCCTCAGACCTCGCAGGTCGTGGTGCACAAACTCAGCGAACATCCCGTGAAGCCCGGCGCGTTCGGTCGCATCTTCCAGACCGCCGACCTGATGGTCAACTTCCTCACCGACGATGCCGACCCTCGCGATCCGGCGAAGCTGTCCCCCCATCACCACGACGATTTCTCGCAGATCTCGGTCTGCGTGACGGGCGACTTCATCCACCACATGCGCTACCCGTGGTTGCCCGATTCGACGCAGTGGCGAGATGACGAGCACCGGACCATCGGGTCTCCGTCGATCACGCTGATCCCGCCGCCGGTCATCCACACGAGTCAGGGAATCGGTCGCGACCAACAGCTGATCGACATCTTCTCGCCGCCGCGCGACGACTTCGGCGCGCAGCCCGGGTGGGTTCGCAATGCGGCCGACTACGTGAGCCGATGAGCAGCCACGAGCGGCGGCCGCTCAGCGCGTTGTTCGATCAGGGCACGCGGGCACTCGGGACCTGGATCAAGCTGGCGACGGTCGAGAACGTCGAACTCATCGCGCTCGCCGGCTTCGACTTCGTCGTGATCGACCTCGAGCACGCGCCGCTGAACCTCGAGACGGCGTTCCAGCAGATCGGGTTCGCGCACGCCCGGGGCATCGACGCGTACGTCCGCATGCCAGAACTCAACGTCGGGTACATCCAACGAGTCCTCGACGCCGGCGCGGACGGATTGCTGATCCCTCACGTCGACGACGTCGACACCGCCCGCAGTGTCGTGGATGCGGCCCGATTCCCGCCCATGGGGCACCGGGGAATGGGCAACACCAGTCGCGCGGGCTTGTGGGGCAGTCTGGACCGGGCCGAATACCTGCGCCACGGCAACGAGGACGTCGTGATCGTGGTGCAGCTCGAATCGGTCGAGGCCGTGCGGAACGCGGCGGACATCGCCGCCGTCGTCGGCGTCGATGCGTTGTTCCTCGGGCCCGCGGACCTCTCGGTCTCCGAAGGGAGGGCGCAGGACGACGAGCACGTCAAGGCACTCATCGCCGAGTCGGTCGAAGCCGCGAAGAAGGCGTTGACGCCGATCGGTACGGCGGTGGGCTCGGCCCGCGCTGCGGTGTCCGAGGCAGTGGAGTCCGGGTTCGACTTCGTCATGGTGTCGAACGACGCGTCGATCCTGCTGGAAGGCGCCAAGGGTCTCGTGGCGATGTTCCGCGACGTGGAGGGATCGGACGCAGCTTCGCGCGGCGGCAGACCCGGCAGATCGGCGTCGTCGTCAGCGACCTCACCAACCCCTTCTATCCCAGCCTCATCGGTGCGATCAGCCGCGAGCTCGAGATGCACGGATATCGCGCGTTGCTGTTCATGGACAACGAGGACGAGTCGTTGATGCTGCGGGCCCTCGCCGACGGCTCGATCGACGGTGCGATCGTCACAAGCTCTCGGTTGGACTCGCGGTTGCCGGCCAGCTTGATCGCACATCACGTCCCGGTGGTGCTGGTGAACCGTTACGTCGACGGTCTCGACATCGACTCGTGCGTCGTCGACAACGTCGAGGGAGCGCGGCAGATCGCCGCTCATGTGCTCGATCTGGGACATCGCGAGATCGGGATCGTCGCCGGACCGTTGAGCTCCAGCACGGCACGCGACCGGATGCGCGGGTTCACGGCCGCCTTCACCGCCGCCGGCGTCGTCGTGCCCTCCTCGCGTGTCCGGCACAGTGCCTTCACCTTCGAACGGGGGCGCACTGAGATGGCGAGCCTGATCGAGGCCGACCCGCGGATCACGGCGGTCCTGTGCGGCAACAACGTGCTCGCGCTCGGCGCGCTCGAGGCCGCCGAGGCGGCCGGCATGCTCGTGCCCAGTCAGATGACCATCACCGGGTACGACGACATGCCGATCGCGAGTTGGTCCCGCGTCGATCTGACCACGGTGCGGCAGGACGTCGACGGGCTGGGTCGCGAGGGCGCCCGGCTCCTCATCGACCGACTCCAGTCCGACGCGACCCGCTCGCGTCGGGTCGTGTTGGCTCCGCTGTTGGTCGAGCGGGGCACAACCGCGCGGCCCCGCGTGAACATGATCAACCGAACCATTGACAATGCATCCGTATGCATGTGACAGTGCATTCGTACGCATGATTGTCTCGTCCTGAGCGAAGGAATGGGTTGAATCATGAAGTATCTCAAGCAGGCCCAACCGGTGTCCGTCACGTCCGGGAGTGGACGATGAGCGCCAACGCCCGTCGGCAGAGCACCTATATCATCAAGCTTCCGCTCCCGAACACCTTACGCTCCGGCATCCATGTCATCGACGCGATCTTCGCGGTCGTCGTGGAGATCGAGGACGACGACGGCGTGGGTGTGGGCTACTGCTATTCGTTCGGTGAGCCGGAGGCCCGTGCGACGCAGATCCTCGCCGATGAACTGCTGCACCGCATCGCCGACGAGGACTGGCACGACGTCGTGGGTCTGTACACGAGACTGTGGAAGTCGATCAACCACGTGGGCCAGGCCGGCCCCCCGCTGATCGCCCTCGCGGCAATCGACATCGCGCTGTGGGACCTGCACGCGAAGCGAGCTGGTCTTCCGCTCTACCAGATGTGGGGCGGCGGCCACGCCACGGTTCCGGCCTACGCGTCGGGTGGATGGCTGTCGTATTCGATCGACGAACTGCTCGAGGAGGCGACGTCCTTCACGTCGCTCGGGTTCAAGGCGTACAAGATGAAGGTCGGCAGCATCGACGTCGCGTCCGACGTCGCGCGGGTGACGCGCGTGCAGGAAGCGGTCGGCTCCGGCGTGAAGATCATGGTCGACGCGAATCAGGCCTACGACCGCTGGGATGCCGTGCGCGCCGGCCGGGAGTTCCAGGAACTCGGCGTGTACTGGCTGGAGGAGCCGGTCCACTCGGCCGACTTCGAAGGGTCGGCGCAGATCGCGGCAGCTCTCGACATGCGCGTCGCCACCGGTGAAACTGTCTTCGGCGTCGCGGCACTCAAGGGTTTGGTGACCTCGCGGGCGGCCGACGTCATGATGCCCGACGTCACGTGCAGCGGCGGTCTCACGCCCATGCGCCGGGTGGTCTCCCTGATGGACGTCGAGCACCTCGAGGTCGCGCCCCATCTGTTCCCCGAGATCTCGGCACACGTCATGGCGTCGGTCGAGACCGGTGGACGGCTCGTCGAGTTCATGCCGCGCTGGTGGAAAGGCTTCTTGTCGGAGGGTCCGGAGATCGTCGACGGCGATCTCGTGCTAACCGACAGGCCGGGATGCGGCATCGAGATCAACCCGGAACTGCCCCGCTTGTGAGCGCCACGGGCGCGGCACCGACTCTCGGATTTGTCGGGATGCGCCTCCACGAGACCGGTGCCGTGTGGGTGGGTGCCGTCACCAGCGGAGCCGTGCACAGGGTCGCCACCCGCGACGATTTCTGGGCCGATCCGCACGGCTGGATCGAGGAGGCGCGACGATCACCGAGGCCGTCGGTCTCCCCGGCCGAGCACACCCGGGTGCCGATCGTCCCGCCCTCCGCCCGCGTCATGTGCGTCGGCCTCATCCAGGAGACATGATCGCGACGGGCACTCCGTCCGGTGTCGGATACACGCGCACGCCGCCGTGGCTGCTCCAGCCGGGGGACACCGTCGAGGTCGACCGGCTCGGCGTCCTCACGACACCGATCGTCGACGCCCGCGGGCGTGCTCGCGCCTGACGTGGACGTTCCTCCAATCGCCCCGGGGTCGGCCGGCCCGCGGTGGGCTGGCGGCGGGCTCGCGCCATGCGAGCATGGGCCGCATGACCCGCACCCCGTGATCGTCGGCGTCGGGGAGCACGGCATTGGAGCGGGGCAGATTGTCACCTCCCGGCACGCCCCTGAGCGCCCAAGCACGGGTGTGCCATGCGGCTCTGACCGACGCCGGTCTGACGATGCAGGACGTCGATGGCCTGTTCACCGCCGGGTTGAATCTGACCCGAACCGTTAGGTGTTGGTCACCACAGAAGTGTTTGCGCCGGCGCTTGTGTGGCAAGTGCCTGCTGGATGCGTTCCTCGTCCCACCCGTCGACGACGGCTGCTCTTATTGCGCGCGACCGGGCAGCCAGTTCTTGTCGCCCCGAATAGCCCTCCCGGTACAGCAGGGGTGACCCGGCCCGGCGGCCTCGCGTCACGATGCGGGACAGATTGACTGCCTGGGTGCCGGCGGCCAGGTGATCGAACCGGGTTCCGTCCGCGCGGAAACAGATCGGGTTGTCGCACCGGTAGTGCTCGACAACGTCGTTGCTTCTGACTTCCCGACCGATCGCGAGCTGGTAGGCGTACGGGCTCGGCCGGTACACCGACTGCCTGCCCTCGCGCATCGTCCCAGCGCCCGCAACGCGGTGGCCCCCGAAACGCCGTGACGTCTTCTCCCAAGGCCCCCACAAACAGCGGCGCGATCAGTGACGTGCCCGGCGCCCTCAACAGGCAACGCGACCTGTCACTGATGAGTGACAACATGAGCGGATGGACCCTTCCTGCACCTCATTGAGAATCAACGCGATCGAAACGGCACCTATCTGGTTCCGCGAAGAAGTGGAAGACAACGGCGGGACGCTCGACACAGTAGATTTCGAGCTCGACGAGGCGACGAGTGAAGCACTCGTTGACTTCATCGTCGAGATGAAAGCGACCACTGAGTACTTCGAAGTGACTCGTGCGGGGCTGAGCCCCGAAGCGATGCGCCGATGACCAGGGCGAGGTCGGGTGTCGTGGCGAACATCTTGCGAACAGCCGGAACCGCGTCAGCAGGGTCACCACGGGTGTCAACAGAGCTGCAGTTGACCGACTTTCCCATGACGCCACCGGCGTTCTTGATGGCCTGAGCTGCCCCCAGACAGGAAGCGAGGTAGATCGGACCCAGCGCCGCATCGGCGCCAGTGAAGGGTGCGACGTCCGCGATGGTGATCGTGCCCCCGCTCGAGGACGTGCCGCTGCCGGTTGAACCCGACGAGCAAGCGGCAGTGGCAAGGCTGACCACCGCACACGCGGCCAGCAGCCTCACCCCTCGCCTGGTCGGCAGGGTCGCCACGACTCGCCTGGTCGCGCCTGGGCCCATGGCAGCCGCCGGCCCCTCTTGAGCGTTCATGTCGGATCCTCCGTTGAGTGTGACGTCGATGAGAAACCTGAGGTCGTGCGGCGTTCCAGGCGCATCGGGGAGCTCACAGCGAGCCCGTGGCCGAGGCGGCTGGTCTCCAGCGCCATCCGGCAGGGGCCGGCTTGTCTTCGACGACGGTGTTGCGGATCGTGCCGATGCCCTCCACGGTGACCTGGATGACGTCGCCCGGGGTGAGCCAAACCGGTGGTGTGCGGGCGAACCCGACGCCGCCGGGGGTCCCGGTCGCGATGACGTCACCGGGCAGCAGCGTGGTGAAGGAGGAGAAGAACTCAATACAGCTAGCGACATCCACGATCATCTGCGAAGTGCGAGCTGACTGCATGACGGCCCCGTTGAGCGTGGTCGTGATGGCGAGGTCCTCGACAGAGACCTCATCGGGTGTTACGAGCTCGGGGCCAATCGGCATAGTCGCGTCGAAGTTCTTGCCTGGCGTCCACTGGGTAGCCGCCCGCTGCCATTCGCGGGCCGACGCGTCGTTGAGCACGGTGAAGCCGGCCACGGCCGACAGGGCGTCTTCACGAGAGATGTACCGCCCTCCAGCGCCGATGACGACCGCCAGCTCGCCTTCGTAGTCGAACCCTGTGCTCAACGAGGGTCGAACCAGGTCGGCGTAGGGGGCCAGGACGCTGGAGGCGCTGCGCATGAACGATTCCGGCCAGCTCGGGTTCGCGTCCCGGCCACCTTCGAGCGCGTGCGCTGAGTAGTTGACGCCAACGCACAGAACCCTATTCGGGGCCGGGACCGCCGGATCCAGGTCCGAGTCTGCGTACTCTCGTCCCTCACGCGCGGACAGGCCAACGGCGATGTCGAAAGCTGCCGGGCCACCGGCTAGGAGAGCTGACAGCGAGGCGAGATCAGGCCGCCCGGATTCGGCGGCTACGTCGACATAGCCGGACGTGCCTCGCACATGGAGCCTGGGTCCCCGACTGGTACGGATCGTTGCGAGCCTCACGCCGGTGCCATCTCATCTCTGTCGCTGCGTCCAACGCTCGACTGATGCGCGGGCTGATTGGTTACCCGGCAGACTTCTACCAGATGCTCTATATGTCAAGGAATAATCGGACTCAGGGGTATTCATCTGACCGGACTAAACTGAGGGCGTGGATGCGCTCAAGCTACGGGCGGGCCTGCACTACCCGAGGTCCACTGGAGAGTTCCAGTCCTGGTTCGGTACCGACGCCGACTGTCTTGACTACTTGGACTGGCTACGGTGGCCCGAGGGCTTCGTCTGCCCGCGGTGCGGGCACGCCGGCGGGTGGCTTGTGGCCGATGGGCGCTACAAGTGCGTTGCCTGCGGTGCTCGGCCGTCGGTGACGGCAGGGACCCTCTTCGATCGCAGGCGGACGCCACTGACCGTGTGGTTCACGGCCTGTTGGATGTTCGCTGCGGCCAAGGACGGCATCTCGGCGTTGAGCCTGCAGCGTTCGCTTGAGATCGGCTCGTACCCGACGGCGTGGGCGATGCTGCACCGGCTGCGCTCAGTCCTGGTGCGTCCGGGCCGGGACCGGCTGACCGGCACGGTCGAGGTGGACGAGACCTACATCGGCGGCGAGGAGCCGGGGTTGCGTGGCGGGCGGGCCAAGGGCAAGAAGGCCTTGGTCGGCGTGGCGGTCGAGGTCAGGGAACCGCGAGGGTACGGCCGGGCCCGGATGGCGATCCTGCGCGATGGCTCCGCGGCCTCGCTGCACCCGTTCGTCACCGAGCACGTCGAGCCGGGTGCGCGAGTCGTCACCGACGCCTGGCAGGGCTACCGCCGCATCGACAAGCTCGGCTACACCCACGAACC
>Ga0209747_1000620_pt1 | contig 19227 bp, 18 predicted proteins | sample BarGraNGADG00311_FD_184498 | JGI IMG/M metagenome (GOLD analysis project Ga0209747, IMG submission 184498) | Arctic peat soil microbial communities from Barrow, Alaska - Barrow Graham LP Ref core NGADG0011-311 (SPAdes) (version 2) | ecosystem: Environmental > Terrestrial > Soil > Wetlands > Peat...
TTGCCCGCCTTGGGGTGCTGGAAATATGTCACCTTGAACTGGGTTACCAACTCTTCGGCCATCCTGCCTCCTTTCGAAAACCCGCGCGTGCGCGGGTTGTGGTCCTATTTCGCGTTCTCCCAGATAGTCGCCGCGCCCATGCCGAGCCCGACGCACAGCGTCGTGATTCCGTATTTCGCCTCGGGGTGCAGCTCGAACAGCTTCGCCAGGTGGGCGACCAGCCGGCCTCCCGAGGAGGCGAGCGGGTGGCCGAACGCGATGGCGCCACCAAGCTGGTTCAGGCGCTTGTCCTTGTAACCTTCCATCTTGAACGCGTCGATGTAAGCGAGGCACTGCACCGCGAACGCTTCGTTGAGCTCGATGAAGTCGAGGTCGTCGAACTTCAGCCGCGTGCGCTTGAGCACCTTCTCGGTCGCGGGGATCGGGCCCAGGCCCATGACCTCGGGGGCCACGCCCGCGTAGGCGAAGCCGACCGCCTTCATCTTGGGCTGCAGGCCGAGCTTCTTGACCAGCTTGCCGGAGCAAAGCAGCGCGCCCGCCGCGCCGTCGTTGAGGCCCGAGGAGTTTCCGGCGGTGACGCGCCCGCCCTCGCGGAACGGGAGACGCAGGCCTTTCATGCTCTCGACCGTCGCCTGGGGCCGTGGCTGCTCGTCGGTGTCGGCGACCTTCCACCCATCGCTCGACCAGACGGTCATGGGGATGATGATGTCGTCGAAGTGGCCGGCGTCCAGGGCGGCCTTGGCCTTCTGCTGGCAGTAGACCGCGTACTCGTCGGCCATCGCTCGGGTCAGCTCGGGGTACATGTCGTGGATGTTCTCGGCGGTCATGCCCATGTTGAGTGCGCTGGGGTCGACCAGCTTCTCGGCGATGAACCGCGGGTTGGGATCGGCGCCCTGGCCCATGGGGTGGTGACCCATGTGCTCTACGCCTCCCGCGATGATGGCGTCGGCCATGCCCATGGAGATGGTGGCGACGCCCGCGTTGATGGCGGTCATGCCGCCCGCGCACATGCGATCGACCGAGTATCCAGGCACACTCACCGGCAGCCCGGAAAGGATCGCGCTGGTGCGCCCCAGGGTCAGTCCCTGGTCCCCGTTCTGGGTCGTCGCGCCCCAGATGTTGTCATCGACCAGTGCCGGGTCAAAGTCGGGGTTCCTGTGAACGAGCGAACGTATGACCTTGACGACCATATCGTCCGCGCGAGTGAGCCCAAAAAACCCGTCCGGCCGGGCCTTGCCGAACGCGGTCCGGCAGGCGTCGACAAGATAGACTTCCTCCTGCTGTTTCGCCATACTGACTCCTCCTTTATTTAAGCCAGGTAACGGTCTTTTCGCCCCCTGCGATAAGCCACCCGTCAGGGCAGCCGATATAGGATATCACGCGCCCGGATGAATTCCCAAATAACTGACCTGCAGTTCAGACTAACAAGTAGACAGTAGGGGAAAACCGGTGCCAGGCACTTTTCATGCCGATTTTTTTCACCTCTAGTATCGAACGACCGGAGCTTCTGTCGCGCAGGTTGAAAAAAGAGGTGAAAAGTGCCTGGCACCGGTTTTTAACTCTACTCGCGGAAGATGGCCTTGTTGCGCCCGGCCTCCTTGGCCTCGTAAAGAGCCCCATCGGCCTTGGCGATCATCTCCTGCCTGTCGTGGATGTCCATGCTGGGATAGGTGGCCACTCCCTGGCTGACGGTCACCTTCAGTCCGGCCTCGGTCCCCATGAACGTGGTCTCCTCCACCGACCGCCTGATCCGCTCGGCCGTCTGATAGGCCTCGGGCCCGTTGGTCTCGGGAAGCAGGACCGCGAACTCCTCGCCGCCGTAGCGCGCCACGATGTCCATCGAGCGCAGGCAGCTCTTGATGAGCATGGCCAGCCCCTTGAGTATCTCGTCACCGCAGAGGTGGCCGTAGGTGTCGTTCACCTTCTTGAAGTGGTCGATGTCCAGCATGATGAGGCTGAAGACGGTGTTGTAGCGGTCCGACCTCTTGTACTCCTTCTCGAAGAGCTCCTGGAAGAACCGGTGGTTGTAGATCTTGGTGAGGCCGTCCGTTATCGCCAGCTGCCGCGCCGCCTCGTACAGCCTGGCGTTGTCGATCACGATGGTCACCTGGTTCTGCACCAGTCCCAGGATGACCTGCGCGTCGCGCACAAACGCCGGGCTCTGGGGCTGGAAGAACGCCATCAGCCCGATGACCTTCTTCTGCGCGGTGAGGGGGATGAACGCGTGCGAGTACGGCTTGGGCTGCCCCTCGATCTTCTCCTTCAGGTTCTCCTCGCCGTAGAGGCTCACCTTGATCCGGTCGGGGTTGCTTCCCACCTCCCAGCCGTAAGCGCCGGCGAGCTCGAACACCTTGGCCTTGATCTCCTGGAGCGCCTCGACCCTGGTGGGCCGGTTCACCTGGATGACCATATCCTCTTCCTCGAACATCAGCACCACGCCCACGGCGTTGCCCACCACTCGCGACATGATCTCGAGCACCGTGCTGACCGTCTCGCGGTAGTCCTGGCTGGCGCTGGCGAGCGAGCCCAGCTCGTTCAGGATCGTGGACTCGAAGAGCTTGGAGTCGAGCAGGTCGATGACCCTGCTGAAGACGCCCGACTCCTCCAGGACACGCCGGGGCACCGACTTGTGCTCCTCGGCCCCGCGCCTGGCCATGCCCGCCTCCATCTGCTCCTTGATGACCCCCAGGAGCTGGTCGGGCTTGAAGCCCTTGGTGACGTAGGCGTCGGCGCCCGTCTTGAGACCCCAGAACTTGTCGCTCTGCTGGTCGCGCCCGGTGAGCATCACGATCGGGATGTCCCTGGTGATCTCGTCGTCCTTGAGCAGCCTGCACACCTGGTACCCGTTGATCTTGGGCATCTCGACGTCCAGGACCACCAGGTCGGGCTCTTCGGCGTAGGCCTTGTTGATGGCCTCCAGCCCGTCCCAGGCCACGCTGACCTGGTAGTCCGCGTCCTCGAGTATCGCGGAGGTTATCTTGACCACGAGCTTGTTGTCGTCGGCGAGCAGTATCCTGCCTTCTGACATACGCTTCCCAGCCTTCGGCGCTCTCGCGCGGGTCGAGTGTCTGTTTGCCTCGATAATAATAACAGTCGGTCCCGCCAGTCCACCACTTGAGGCCTCGCTGACGTCCAGGCGCCGGACGAGCCTCACCCGCCTGCCGGGGCCACAGGGGCGGGCAACGGCGGCCTGGCGCATGATATCCCTCGTTGATGGGGAGCCGCCCGCTGTAGTATCATTCAGGAGGACCGGCATAAGCCAGACGGCTAGCCGGTCGTTTATATCGTGCCCACGGTCAAGGAGTGAAACCACAAGTTGCCACGGTATGAGTACAAATGTAAAAAGTGCGACGAGTCCTTCGAGGTCACCCACGGCATCGACGATAAAGTCGAGACCTGCGAGAAGTGCGGTGGGGAGGTCCGAAGGGTGTTCCACCCTCTCGGTATAGTCTTCAAGGGATCGGGTTTCTACGCGACCGACTCCAAGAAGCCCGACAACAAGCCGGGCAAGTCATACTCGGACGTCGCCGATGAGATGGACAAGCCCAAGCCGGCCGAGAAGGACAACGGCGGCAAGGATAAGGACAAAGGCGGCAAGAAGTCCGACGACTCCAAGAAGGCCGAGAAGACGGCATCCTGACGCCAGGAGGCGCCCGCCCGGCGCCGATGGCGGCCTGAAGCACCGGCGCCCGCCCGCCGAGACAGCCGACCCGCACACACTGGGGAGGGGTATGTATGGGAGCCAGGGATAAGTGTCCGATCGGGATAGTCGGCGGCAGCGGCCTCTACGACATGCCCGACATCGAGATCGACTCACACGTCAAGCTCGACACACCCTTCGGCGATCCGTCCGATGAGTACGTCATCGGCTTCCTCAAGGGCCTCGAGGTGGTCTTCCTCAACCGCCACGGCCCCGGCCACAAGATTACCGCGCCCGGCGTCAACTACCGCGCCAACGTCTACGGCTTCAAGGCGCTGGGGGCCGAGATCCTCATCGGCGTGAGCGCCGTGGGCAGCATGCGCGAGGAGCTCCGGCCGATGGACATCGTCATCCCCGACCAGCTGATCGACCTGACCAAGGGCCGCGAGACGAGCTTCTTCATCGACACGCCCGCGATCCACAGCGGCATGGCGGACCCGTTCTGCCATGACCTCTCCTCGGTGCTGGCCGATTGCGCCCGGGAGGTCGGGGCGAACGTCACTCTGGGGGGCACCAGCGTATGCATCGAGGGCCCGGCCTTCTCCACGCGCGCGGAGTCCAGGCTCTACCGCACCTGGGGTGTCGACGTGATAGGCATGACCGCCGCCACCGAGGCCAAGCTCTGCCGGGAGGCCGAGATCTGCTACTCCTCCATCTCGCTGGTCACCGACTACGACTGCTGGAAAGAGGGCGCCGAGGACGTGACCCTCGGCATGATAATAGAGTACGTCCAGAAGAACGCCGAGATGGCCAAACGCATAATCGCGCAGGCAATCTCGCGGGTGCCCGACCTGCGCGGCTGCGCCTGCAGGCGCGCCCTGGCTCCCGCCATCGCGACCGCCCACGAGCACGTCCCCGACGTGACACGCCGGCGGCTGCGGGTCCTGCTGGAAAAATACCTGCCGGTCAAGGATTAGCAGTGGGTGTCCTGGTAGTCGGCTCGGTCGCGCTCGACAGCGTGCGGACGCCTTTCGGCGTGGTGCGCGACGCCCTGGGCGGCTCGGGGACCTTCTTCTCCGTGGCGGCCTCCTACTTCACCGACGTGGCGCTGGTGGCCGTGGTGGGGGAAGACTTCCCCCAGGCCGGGATCGACCTCTTGAAGTCACGCGGCGTCGACCTCACCGGGCTCACGGTCGAGCAGGGCGAGACCTTCCGCTGGGCCGGGGTCTACGGCTTCGACCTCAACGACCGCGACACCATCGAGACCCGCCTCAACGTGTTCGAAGGATTCAACCCCCGCGTCCCGAAGAGCCTCATTGGCAGCGAGTTCGTCTTCCTGGCCAACATCATCCCGGCGTTGCAGTCGTCGGTGCTGGACCAGGTCTCATCGCCGAAGCTGGTTGCGTGTGACACTATGAACTACTACATCGAGGGATACCGGGACGACCTTCTCGATACCATCCGCCGTGTCGACGTGATGGTGCTCAACGACTCCGAGTGCCGCGAGCTCGCGGACGAACCCAACCTGATAAAAGCCTCCCGCGCCGTGCTGGAGATGGGGCCGACGACCGCCATAGTGAAGAAGGGCGAGCACGGGGCGCTCATGTTCACCAGGGACGCCTTCTTCAGCGCACCGGCTTATCCCTGCGAATCCGTTTTCGATCCCACCGGCGCGGGCGACGCGTTCGCGGGCGGGTTCATGGGCCACCTGGCCGCCACCGGCGACACTTCCGAGCAGAACATCAGGAGGGCGGTAATCTACGGCACCGTGATGGCCTCCTTCTGCGTCGAGAAGTTCAGCGTCGACGGGATGGCCTCGCTGGAGACGGCGGACATCGAGCGCCGCTTCCGCATGCTCAAGCAAGTCTCCCACTTCGAGCCTTAAAGGAGAGACATGCTACCTGGCGGCGGTATCAAGATCGCGAAGGTCTTCGGGATCGAGATCGATATCAACCCCACCTGGCTCTTCATCTTCGCGCTCGTTGGTATCTCTCTTTCCGAGGCGATGCGTGGCGTGGGCGTTAAGGGCCACCCCGGCACGTTCCCGGGCGGAGTGTGGCCATGGGTGTTCGGCTTCGGGATCGCTCTCGTCTTCTTCGCCTGCCTGCTGGCCCACGAGCTCTCCCACAGCTATGTGGCCAAGCGCAAGGGGATCAACATCAGGCGCATCACCCTCTTCATATTCGGCGGGGTGGCGGAGATGAGCGAGGACGTCAGCGACGCGACCTCCGAGCTGGAGATGGCGGCGGCCGGCCCGGCGATGACGTTCTTTCTGACAGGGGTCTTTTACCTGATATACCTCCTGGTGAGCGCGAACCCCAACCGTGGTCCGCTCTGGATCGTCCCCCTGTATCTCCTCGTCACCATCAACCTGTTCGTGGGGGTGTTCAACCTGCTGCCAGGCTTCCCGCTGGATGGCGGCAGGGTCTTCCGCGCCATAATGTGGAAGATCACCGGCAACCTGCAGAAGGCCACGCGGATCGCGACCTACGGCGGTGAGGTCGTGGCGGTCCTGATAGCGGGGACCGGCGTCTACTTCCTGACCAGAAACGCTTTTCTCAGCGGAGTGTGGCTCATAGTCATCGGCGGGTTCATCTTCATGCTGGCCAGGTCTTCATACCAGCAGACGCTCCTGCAGATCGCGGTGGCGGACACCCAGGTCAAGGACCTGATGTACACGGGGGTGCCGGTGATCGACGAGGACACCACCCTGACGACGCTGCGCAACCAGTACTTCACCACCTACCACCTCCCAGCTCTGCCGGTGGCCCATCACGACGGCGAGGTCTTCGGGCTGGTTAGCAGGGATGACCTGGCCACGATAAACCCTTCCGAGTGGGACGTCCTTGCCGCGGGACGGGTGGCACACCAGCTCACCGAGGAACAGATCATCGGCCCGGAGGAGAAGCTGGACAAGGTGCTCCGCCGGGTCATGCGCGCCGACCAGTTCCTGCTGGTCATGGACAACGGCAAGGTGCAGGGCATACTTACGGTGGACGAGCTCATGCGGTACATTAGGGCAAGGTCGAACGCGACGCCGCCCGGCGGTAGAGCTGCCGGCCCGCAGTAGCGCGCGATACCACGACGCGGAGAGCCCCATGAAGATCGCTGTCAAGGTCGCCACGATCTTGCTCGACAAAGCGAACCCGAAGCTGCAATCCACGCAGTTCGAGATGACCCTGCCCGACGGCACCAACGTGACCGGCATGCTGGACGCGCTCGGGCTCGAGGACAGGTTCGTCGGCTCGGTGACGATAAACAAGAGGCGAAGCCGCCTGGACGCCGGGATCGCCGACGGCGACCTGGTGGCGGTCATACCGGCCATCTCCGGAGGTTGAAATGGACGACGTGCCCGGCCTGCTCGAAGCGCTCGAAGGAGCGGCCACCAACCGCGAAGAGGGTTGCGAGAGATACCGTTGCGTGACGCTGGACGACGTCTGCACGCTCGCCGCCCGCTTCGGGCTCTCCACCCGGCAGGTCTCGATCTTCGCCCTTGAGCACGGCCTGCTGCCTCTGCGCTACCTCAAGAACATCGGAACCATCGGCATGAGCGGTCAGGCGAAGTTGCTCTCCTCGCGCGCCCTGCTGGTGGGGGCGGGGGGCATAGGAGGCACCGCCGCGGAGCTGCTTGCGCGCATGGGGGTCGGGACGATCATCATCGCGGACCCCGACGTGTACGACGAGACCAACCTCAACCGCCAGAACTTCTGCTGCTCGAGCGCTCTGGGCCTCTCCAAGGTCGACGTCGCCGCAGAGCGGCTGCTGGAGATCAACTGCGACGTCGACGTCATCAGGCACAGGATCGCGGCGGGGCGTCACAACCTGCCCGGGATGCTCGCCTCGGTGGACGTGGTGATCGACGCGCTCGACAGCATCGACGACAGGCTGTCGCTGCAGCAGGCTTGCGGCGACGCGGGAGTGGTCATGGTGCACGGGGCCATCGCGGGCACCGCGTTGCAGGTCACCACCATCTATCCCGGCGAGGCGGGCCTGCGGGGCATGCTGCCCCCGACCGCAGATGAGGGCAAGACGCAGGGCATCGAGGTGGAGACGGGCAACCCGGCGACCACGCCGGTGCTCGCCGCCGTCATCCAGGTACAGGAGGCTGTCAAAGTGCTGCTGGGGACGGGCAACACCTTGAGAGGAAAGATGCTCTACCTCGACCTGGAGGACTGGACCTTCGAGTTCATCGCGCTCTAGCGCGAGCGCCCGCGTGGCGCTCAGCCGATGGGAGCGCGCCGCCGGGGTGGTCCCGCCGGATGCGCTCTTCTATCGATACGACTTCCGCGAGCTCGTCTTCGCGCTGGACGCTGGAGAAGTAGCCGAGGCTCTCACAGGAGATGAACAGCGCCAGCGTGCCGGCGAGGCCGCAGGCGAGCGCAGCCCAGGCCCAGCCGCCGCCGGTCCCGAGCGCCGCCACCGAGAATGCCACTGCCAGTGCGCTTACTGCTGATATCGTCTTCATGCCGGCATCGTACCAGCCGGGTGTGACATCGCGGCGGCGCGTCCTCGTCCCACCCCTTGACAACGTGCTTGCCTTGCTTTAGCATGAGCTTGTACTGCTAATGCCGGACCATCTTCTTCACCTCACCAGGACACGCAATGGGAATCTTCGCAAGCCTCAAGGCAAGGCCCGGGCTGAACAGGGCGGCCGGGATCGTCCTCGCGATAGTCGCGGGCCTGATGTTGCTCGGCTATGCCTCGCGCGTAGTGAAAGGCGCCCCTGCCGGGAAGCTGGTGGTGGTCCCCACCGCCGGCGTCGATATCGCAATGGGCTCCACCATAAAGCGCGAGATGCTCGACAGCGCCTCGATCCCTTCGGCCTATGTCGTACCGGGCGCCTTGCGCAAGGTGGCCGACATCGCGGGGTCGCGAGCCATCAGGTTCATCGGAAAAGGCGAGCCCATCACCGCGTCCTCGATCGCCGGGGGCAAAGGGGCCGGCGCGCTCGCTTCCCGCATACCTCCGGACCTCCGCGCCTATAGCGTGGCCATCGCGGACGGCACCGGCGGTTCGTCGGACCTTCGCCCGGGCGACAGGGTGGACGTGCTGTCGACCGGCGGCGAGCCCCCCTCGACCACCACCCTGTTGACGGGCAGGCTGGTCTTGAGCGCGGGTGTCCCCGCCGGCGCGGAGGGTGAGGCCTCGGGCGCGCCCGCTCCGGGCTCGCTAACGCTGCTGGTCTCGCCCAGGGAGGCGGAGCTTCTGGCACAGGCGGAATCAATGGGGGAGATATCGGTGTCCCTCTGCCCGCTGCCCGACGACGAGCAGGAGCAGGGCGGGAAGTGATCGGGTGCCGGGGGGTGTCCTAAGTGAACGAGTTGACCTTGAGACCCATATTCTCGAAGTTAAAAGCGGGCCTGGCTAGGCGGCCGTAGATCGTGAGCATGCTGGGGGTGCTGAAGCCCTGGCCCAGCACGACCACCACCGGCGAGTTGTACGCTGCCGGTATCTCCTCATTCTGCATCACGTCAGCGTTGGCGAACTCGGGCACCGACTTCTTGACGTTGTCGAAGATGTCCTTGGCCTCTTTGCGGTAATAGATCGTGGTCTTGGCCAGTGGTTGCTTGGCCGTCCCCTCGAACACCTTCTCGTGTCCCATCAGGCGCAGCTCCTGAGCGACAGTGGGCACCGCCCAGGTGGAGGTCTTCCACCCGCTCAGCACGCTGATCACGTCGGCGTTGGGCGCGTTGAGCTGCTCGACCCTGTTGGTGTCCGGTGACTGCAGCTTGGCTATGGTCTCGGCGGACACGCTGTTGGTGGTCTTGATCTCCGAGGCCAGCTGGGTGAGCCCCGGCACATCGGCGACGAAGTAGCTCACGCCGTTTATGTACTTGGAGTCGCCGGGCACGGTCACGAACTGCACGTTGGAGATATTGAAGCCCCGCAGCTCGTCGGCCAGGCTCATCAACTGGCTGGCGGAGTAGTCCATCTTGCAGTTGGTAGCGACGATGTCCACCAGTTGCTTCGCCTTCCAGACACTCTTCATCGAATCCGCCTTGGCCATCAGCGCCTTCATGAAAGCCTGCTGGCTCTTGATGCGGTCCACGTCCCCGTTGGGGAGCCTGCGGCTCCTGACCACCACCAGTGCCTGCCAACCGTCGAGGTTCAGGTCTCCCGCCGGCAGGTAGCCGGCGTGGGGGTCGTTGATGGGCTGGTTGAGGTGGATGGGCACTCCGCCCACCGCGTTCACGATCTGCTGGAACCCGGTGAACTGCATGCTTATGTAGTGATGCACGTCCAGGCCCAGCAGGCTCTTCACGGCGTCGATGGCGCCGGACGGCCCGCCGAAAGAGTGGGCGGCGTTTATCTTCTCGGTGCCGTGGCCGGGAAGCTCTATTTTGGTGTCCCTGGGAATGGAGACGACCACCGCTTTCTTGTCGCGCTCCTGCAGGCAGACCAGCATCATGACGTCGCTGCGGCACCAGCCGCCTTCGCCCTTGTTGCTACCCGCGTCGCTGCCCATGACCAGCGTGTTGACGCTCTGGTTGGGATCGGTCGACAGGGTGGTGAGGGCCTTCTGAACCTTCTTCTGCTCTTTGGGCTCGGCCTTCCAGGTGCTCTCTTTGAAGGAGAGGTAGATCTTGGCGCTCAGCTTCGCGATAGGTTTCGCGTAAAAGCCGAGGGCGCCGCCCAGGGCGATGCCTATCACGAAGAAGATGATGAACCAGTAGCTGTTGATGGGGCTGCGCCTGCGCGGTCCCTTCGCCTTCGCGTTGGCCTTTTTCCGCAGGTCTCTCCTGCGATGCCTGGCCTCCCAGTATGAAATCTTCTGACTCGAGTGCTTTCCCATCTCGCCTTCCGCCGTACGCCCTGGAGCAGCCTACATGTTAATTCGTTATGCCGGGGTCAGGCAACTTCCTCGGCGCACCAACTTTGTCGTTGCCATCATCGCTCCGGGGCCCGCCTGACTCCAAAGATAGAATACGCTCATGGCCCGCAAACAAGGACGCGATGCGCCTTTGCGCGTCAAGGAATACAGACGCCGGGGCGCGCCCAATTGTTCTACCAAAAAGTCACAAAAAGCACAAAAGACTCAACCGTGATACCTTCCATAAAAAAAATTCAAAAAAAAATATAGCCGATATAAACCACTCCAACAACTCTAATTTATCCTTTTAACAAGGCATTCTCGACGATTCATGCACCGTCCAGGGCACAAATACAGCCGAGAAAACTCAAATAAAGCCTCTTGCCCGGCTGTATCTTGTGTGCTAACATTCCGTCGACATCAATATGTAGTGGTAAGTGGACTAGGGCACTAAGGGGACGGGCAATGGAAATTCTGTTGCTACTGCTGCTGATGCTCAGTGCGGGACTTCTGTTTCTACCGGAGTTCCTCAAGGAGCGTGTGCTCGACTCTCCCGTAAATACCGTCACCGATTTCAGGCGAGGCATGGCCGCACTGGCTGTAAGCACCCACAACTACGGCAGGGGCCACTACGCCTACTCTTCAGGCGACCCGGAGCCGTACGTCAGGCGAAGTCATTACACCGAGCAGATAGACGACTCCGATGACTTCATCCCTTACCCCAGCACCCGGGCCCGCCACGAGATGGTGACGAGGCGCAACAGGGTGCTCGCGATGCTGCTGGTGGTGGTGCTGGCGACCGGGATAATGGCGCTGGTCCCGTCGCTCAAGTGGATCATCCCTCTGCACATCATCCTGCTGGTGATACTCGCGGGGTACATCGCTCTTGCGATACTGATGCCGCACGCCGAGAGGCGCCGCTGAGCCGGTCAGGCTAAGCGGCCCCCCTGACCTCGAACTCTATCTTTCCATCCTGAGCGTCGACCTCTACCACGTCGCCTTCGGTGACGTCGCCGTTCAAGATCCTCAGAGCGAGCGCGTCCTGTATCTCCCGCTGGATGACACGCTTCAAAGGCCTGGCGCCATAGAAGGGGTCGAAGCCGTCCTCGGCCAGGAGGTCCTTGGCTTCGTCCGTCAGCGATATCTCTATCTTCTTTTCGGCCAGCCGCCTGTCCAGCAGGTGGACCTGTATGTCGACTATCTTCCTGATGTCCTCGATGCTCAAGGGGTTGAAGACGAGTATCTCGTCGACCCTGTTGAGGAACTCCGGGCGGAAGCGCTGACGCAGCTCTTCCAGCACCAGCGCGGAGGCCTCCTCGCGATCGGTACCCACGGCCAGGTTCAGTGACTGGCTGCCGATGTTGGAGGTCATTATCACCACGGCGTTCTTGAAGTCGACGGTGCGGCCGTGTCCGTCGGTCAGCCGCCCCTCGTCCAGGATCTGCAGCAGGATGTTGAACACGTCCTCGTGCGCCTTCTCGATCTCGTCGAGCAGGATGACGGTATACGGCCTTCGCCTCACCGCCTCCGTCAGCTGGCCACCCTCCTCGTAGCCGACGTAGCCGGGCGGCGCGCCGATGAGCCTGGAGACGGTGTGCTTCTCCATGTACTCGCTCATGTCGAGCCGCACCATAGCGTGCTCGTCGTCAAAGAGGAACTCGGCGAGCGAGCGCGCCAGCTCGGTCTTCCCCACGCCGGTGGGTCCCAGGAATATGAACGAACCTATCGGCCTGTTGGGATCCTGCAGCCCCGCGCGAGCCCTCCTGATGGCGTTCGACACCGCCAGTATCGCCTGGTCCTGGCCGACGACCCGAACGCGCAGGCGGTCCTCCATCTTTATCAGCTTCTCGACCTCGCCCTCCATCAGGCGGGACACCGGGATACCGGTCCACTTAGCGACGACCTCGGCGATGTCCTCCTCGTCGACTTCCTCCTTCAGCATCTTGCGGTCCTTCTGCAGCTCGGCCAGCCGCGCGTTCTCCTCCTGGAGCTCGCGGTCGGCCTGGACCAGGGTCCCGTAACGGATCTCGGCCGCCTTGGCCAGGTCTCCCTCGCGCTCGGCTTGCTGCTCTTCCTGCTTGAGCGACTCGATCCGCTCGCCCAGCTCCCTGAGCCTGGCGATGGCCGCCTTCTCGTTCTGCCAGTGCGCCAGCAGCTCCTGGTTCTCTTCTTTCAGGTTGGCGAGCTCCTGCTCCAGCCTCTCCAGCCTCTCGGTGCTGGCCTTGTCGGTCTCCTTCTTCAGAGCCTCGCGCTCGATCTCCAGCTGCTTCATCCTGCGCTCGACCTCGTCGACCTCGGTCGGCATGCTGTCAATCTCTATGCGAAGCCGGCTGGCCGCCTCGTCGATCAGGTCTATCCCTTTGTCGGGGAGGAAGCGGTCAGTGATGTAGCGGTCGGACAGTATCGCGGCCGCGACCAACGCGGAGTCCTGAATACGCACGCCGTGGTGCACCTCGTAGCGCTCCTTCAAGCCGCGCAGGATGGAGATGGTGTCCTCGACCGACGGCTCCTGCACCAGGATCGGCTGGAACCTGCGCTCGAGGGCGGCGTCCTTCTCGATGTGCTTGCGGTACTCGTCGAGCGTGGTGGCGCCGATGGCGTGAAGCTCGCCGCGCGCGAGCGCGGGCTTGAGCATGTTGGAAGCGTCCACTGCTCCCTCCGCCGCGCCGGCGCCAACCAGCGTGTGCAGCTCGTCGATGAAGAGGATGACCTCGCCGGCCGCCTGGTCTATCTCCTTGAGCACGGCCTTGAGCCTGTCCTCGAACTCTCCCCGGTACTTGGAGCCCGCGACCAGCGAGCCGATGTCGAGCGCCATCAGCCTCCGCCCCTTGAGGCCCTCGGGGACGTCACCGTCGATGATGCGCCGGGCCAGCCCCTCGGCGATGGCGGTCTTTCCCACGCCGGGGTCACCGATGAGGACCGGGTTGTTCTTGGTGCGCCGCGAAAGTACCTGGATCACTCGGCGTATCTCGTCGTCGCGGCCTATGACAGGGTCCAGCTTTCCCTTACGCGCCTCGGCGGTCAGGTCGCGCGCGAACCTCTCCAGCGCCTGGTACTTTTCCTCGGGGCTCTGGTCGGTGACGCGCTGGGAGCCCCGGATGTCCGCGAGCGCCTTCAGCAGGTCGTCCACGGTGACCCCGTGCTCCGCCAGTAGCTGCGCGGCCCTTCCCCCTCCCTGGATTATCGCCAGCAGGAGATGCTCGGTGCTGACGAACTCATCGGTGAAGTTCTGCGCGATCGCCTGGGCCTGGTCAAGCACCGCGTCAAGTGCCGGTGATAGGAACTGCTTCTGCGATCCGCTGACTTTGGGGCGTGAGGCGAGATCTCCGTTGATCGCGTCCTGCAGGGCCTCCGGCCGCGCTCCCAGCCGCTGCAGCAACGGTATCACCACGCCGTCCCGCTGGTCTATGAGCGCCAGAAGCAGGTGCTCGACGTCGACCTCCTGGTGCTGCATGGATGCGGCCGCCGACTGGGCCTGCCCCAGGGCCTGCTGCGCTTTGACCGTCAACCTGTCCGGGTCCACCATCCTGAAACACCTCCATCAAGAAGGGGAATATATTATATGTAGATGAAGTATCTCATTTCCGCTGATGGGTGAGGTTCCTGCCGACGAGTATCGGTGCGATTCCGCAAGGCGGTCAAGTAGCGGTATCCATTACAATCAACTTTGAGCAACGACCGGAAACGAGAGGACGAGATGGGAAACGGCGGCCTGGCGGGCCAGATGGGCGACGTCAAACAGGAGTTCGGCGTCCTAATCCGCAACAAGAACTTCATGCGCCTCTTCTGGGGGCAACTGGTCTCCTGCACCGGGGACTGGCTGGCCACCTTCGCCCTGATGTCCCTGGTCTGGAGGACGACCGGCTCTTACCTCGCGGTGGGGGGCATGCTCGCGTTCCGGATCGTCCCCGCGCTGTTCAGCGGGCCGCTGGCCGCATTCGTCGCCGACAGGATGGACCGCAAGCGTCTGATGATCGGCTGCGACATATCGCGCGGGATGATAATCCTCGCGGCGCCTTTCATCACGCACCTGTGGGGGCTCTATGTCCTGCTGTTCTTCCTCGAAGGCCTCTCCATCGTCTGGCTCGCGGCAAGGGACGCGAGCATCCCCAACCTGGTGGAGCCGGACCAGCTCACGATGGCCAACTCTCTTTCGATGATGACGACCTACGGCGTGATCCCGCTGGCGGCGGTGTTCTTCTCGTTCGTGACGGTGCCGTCTCCGTTCACCCGCCTGTTCGTGCACGGAGGCTTCCTCTCGAGCCACCCGACGACCATCGCATTCGTGCTCGACTCGGTCAGCTTCTTCGCGGCGGTGACATTCTACGTGCGGATGCGGCTGACCTCCCCATCCGACCGGCTCGAGGCCGACGAGGAGCAGGCCGGGTTCTTCGAGTCGATCACTTTCGCCGTGCGGCACCCCTTCGCCAGGTCGCTGATGCTCGGCGCCGCGATGGGCTGCGTGGGCGGCGGCAGCCTGTACGCGGTTGGCATCGGTTACGTCAAGCAGGTGCTGGGCGCGACGAGCGACATGGCGTTCGGGTTCCTGATGGCGCTGTTCGGGGTCGGGATAATTATGGGGATGATCGTGCTCCAGGTGCTGGTGAAGCATGAGGAAAAGCCGTGGATGCTGCGGATGGCGCTACTGACGGCCGGCGGCATCATGGTCAGCATGTCGATCATCCAGTGGCTTCCGCTGGTATACCTGCTGGCGGCCTTCTTCGGCGCCGCCTTCGGGATACTCTTCCTCTGCGCAATAACGATGGTCCAGGAGCGCATCGACGACCGCGACCGGGGCAAGGCGTTCGCGGCGTTCCATGCCGTTTCGCGAATCTTCCTGGTGGTGGGGGCGGGCATCTCAAGCGCGATCGCGACGCTGGTGGGGACGAAGGTGATCCACGTGTTCGGGCTCACCTACGTGGTGCACGGCGTGTCGATCGCCCTGCTGGTCGCCGGGGTGCTCATCGCGGCGGCGTCGTTGGCGCCGCTGGGGGAGAAGAAAGCGCCTTACCGCGAGTACTTCGTCAGGCAGAAGCGGGACCCGGCAGAACAGACCGACTGACGACTTCGGATCTGCCAGGTCGACACGCCGGTGTTGCATCGCTTCGCGACGACAACACCGGCGCAAGATTCGAGCGCCCAATGGCGCGTTCGGTCAGGTTAAAACCTGCCCGCTAAATGAAATCAAGGGGCTTGCGCCCCTTGATTTCCAGACCTCGCCGCCGCCTGATCCCAGAACCTATAAGCGTGGTTATGGCTGGGTGGCAGTATAGGTGTGCGTCGCCGTCTGTGTGTTCGGCGCCCGGTCCCAGGTTGCGGTAAGGTGACTTACTATCATGCTAAGGAGATCTCCCTCCTCGTACGCCGGGACTGGTGTACTGCGCACCCAGCCCGGTACTCGTCCATCGGACATTATAACTGCCGTTAACGCCGCGGGCCTAAGCATTTGGGGCATCCAGGAAACGAACCGTGTTCCTGCGGGCACGAAGCGCCTCAATAAGGGAACGGCCGGCGGCGGCGCGGTCAGAGGCCGAGCCTCTCCTTGACCAGGTGCAGCTGCGAGTCGCTGACCTTGAGCCGCGTCTCAGAATCGTCGGCCAGGACCACCATCGTCCCCTTGACCTTGTCCCTGGTCACCTTCCGCACGAAGTTGACGTTCACGACATGCGAGCGGTGGGTGCGAATGAAGTCGGTCTCAGGCAGCCTCTCCTCCAGCTGCCCCAGGCTGAAGTTGGTGAGGAACCGCCTGTCGTGGGTGTGCGCGTAGGAGTACTTCCCCGCGGCCTCGAAGTAGCAAATCTCCCCCAGCGGGATCAGCAGGGTCTCGTCGCCCCGTTGCACCGGCAGGCGCTGCAGCCGTGCCGGCCTGTCGGCGAGAGCGCCCGCGGCGCCGGTCCGTTCGAGTATCTTCAGGATGCGCGCCTCGAGCTCGAGTGTCTTGAAAGGCTTGATGACGTAGTCGTCCGCTCCCTTCAGGGCTTTGACGACCACCGCCTCCTCGCCCACCGCCGATAGGAAAAGGATCGGGATCCGGCTGGTGGCGGGCCTGGCGCGGATGTCCATCATCACTTCCAGGCCGCTCTTCCGCGGCATGACCATGTCCAGGAGTATCAGGTCGGGAAGCTCCTGTTCGGCTATCGAGACGCCCTGCTCGGGATCGCTGCACAGGCGGACGGAGAACCCGTCGAGCACGAGCATCGCCTCGAGCATCTTGAGCATGTCCCGGTCATCGTCGATGACAAGGATCTTGGAGCCGGTTTTTTCGGACAAGAAGCATCCCCCCCTCAGACCTCGGTCTAATTATAGCAACCCAAGGCCCCGGTTGTGGAACGCGGGCTCAGAGCCCCACCCTCCGGCGGGCTTCGGCGAAGCACTCGTTTATGCTTGCCGCGATCTCTTTCTCGGTCCATTGCCCCGGCACGCGCGAGCCGGTGGAGCCGGACGGCACCGAGTGAGCCTCCGCCCAGGCCACGGCTCTTATCTCGTCGGAGAACCCTCCCGCGGGGTCGTGGGCGATCCTGGAGGTGATGAATACTTTTGTCCTGGGAAAGGAGTCGTCGAGAAGGCAGGTGAGCTCAGCGAGCAGGTCCGGGTCCACCGCGCCCCGCGAGGCGGACTTCATGGTCTCCAGCTCGAGCTCGAGAAACCGTATATATCTCTCCCGCGCCTGCGGGTCAGGCCATGGAGCGGACAGGTCGCCTCCTCTTTTCAAGGATTATCTCACCTGACCCGCTCCGCCTCCAGGCGCCGGCCTGGAGGGATGCGCGGCCGCGCGCCTCCGCTATAGAATAGTGTTCGGCGGCTGAGCGGACGACGAGAACGGGGGGGACACCATGCCTCAGCGTGAGATCACTATCGTGGGAGCGGGGCTGTCCGGGCTCACCGCTGCCATCATCCTTGCCAGAGACGGCTTCGACGTCACCGTCCTCGACAAGGAGAAGCGCCACGGCGGCAGGCCGGAGTTCAGGAACAAGGCGATGCGTTTCGTCCCCGGTTACGGTCGGCTTTCATGAGAATCGGGCGTGGTAGAATTGTCCGGGCAGTTTCTCCAATGAGCGGAGGTGCACAGAATGGCGAGTGATCCGGGAGTCAAGCCGCAGAAAGAGATCAACCACCTAAAGCTGCAGGTGAAGCGGCTAACCAAGGAAAAGGACAAGTCGTTCCCCGACCTCGGGCAAGCCACCTACCAGGCTTTTCTGCAGGGACGCCTGAGCGACGCGGAGCTCACAGAGACCTGCGGCAAGATTCGCGCCCTGGACACCGAGATCGAGCACACCCAGGCGGAGATAACGCGCCTGCAGGGGGTAGTGCAGCAGATGAAAGCCGCAGGCGCGGCCGCGGCCGCCGTCACCATGCCGTGTCCCTCGTGCGGGGCGCCATCGACTCCGGGGCTGAGGTTCTGCGCCAACTGCGGCGCTCCCCAGCAAGCAGCCGCGCCGCCGCCGGCGGGCCTCACCTGCCCGTCCTGCGGCAGCCCTCTGACGCCCGGGATCCGGTTCTGTGGAGAGTGCGGGAAGCCCGTCGAAGCGGCTCCGGCTCCAGCGCCGGCGCCCGCGCAGGCAACACCTCCTCCGCCTCCGCCCGCGCCCGCATCAGCACCCCCTCCGCCTGGAGCCGCGACGCAGGCTCCACCAGCGGCAGCGGCCGCGGCGCCGTCGGCAGCGGCTGCCTCGGAGCCCGAGGCAAAGTGCCCGTCGTGCGGCGCAACAATCGACGAGCAGGGTGCGGCTTTCTGCGGGGAATGCGGGGCAAGGCTAGGTTGACGGCCCGCATCACAGAGACGCGACTCACCCAGGGAGAGGCGCGAGGACATTGACCATCCTGTTGACCGGCGCCGACACGCTCTTCGGCTCCCGGGTCGCCGGCGAGCTCGCGGACAACGGCTTCCCTGTTCGCGCGATCGCCGCCCCCGGCACGGCTCCCAGGGTCGATGGCATACCTTTCGAGACGTCATCTTCGTCCGCTCTCGACCTCGAGTCGTGCCTTTCGGCTCTCGACGGCGCCACCGCCGTGTTCCACCTCGAATCGGAGAGGCTGCTCTCAAGCCCCCTCGACGAACCGGCGGCCAGGGCGCACGTCGAGGGCACCAGGAATCTGCTGGTGGCTATGACCCGTTGCGGCGTCGAGGACATCGTGTACTCGTCATCCGCCATGAGCTTCGCGCCGGGAAGTGTGGCTGAGCCCGGAGACGAGAGCACGCGGGCTCCAGAGGGCTCGGCGGCCTGCCTGAGGGCGATGCGGGCCACCGAAGACCTGCTGCGGCGCTACTGCGACGACGGACGGCTCAGGTACGTTACGCTTCACCCCACGGTGATGATGGGTGACGGCACCTCGGCGCGGGACACCTGCTGGTGGCTGATCGACCGCGCGTTGAGCGGAGCGCTGGCGGGCAGGGCGGGAGGCATCAACGTCGTGCGCGCTTCCGACGCCGCGCCGGCCGCCATCAAGGTGATGGGCAGGGGAAAGCCCTCCGAGGCATTTATCCTGGCCGGGGAGAACATCACGCTGGCCGACCTGGCAGGCGAGGTCCGGCTGGCGATGGAGGCCATCGGAGCGGACCACCGACCGGTCGCCACGCCGGCGGCGAAACCGAAGCGCTCTCGGGGAAGGTCGAAGGACCCGGCCGAGCCGCTGGCGGCGATGCTCGCCGAGTCCGGGCTCTATTACAGCCCGGGGCTGGCTCGAGAGAGGCTCGATCTGAGGGTATCTCCCGCGGCCGAGACGATCGCCGAAGCCGTCGAGTCGTTCTTCTCTTCTCCCGGGACCGGCGGGCCCT
>Ga0209747_1000623_pt1 | contig 19193 bp, 13 predicted proteins | sample BarGraNGADG00311_FD_184498 | JGI IMG/M metagenome (GOLD analysis project Ga0209747, IMG submission 184498) | Arctic peat soil microbial communities from Barrow, Alaska - Barrow Graham LP Ref core NGADG0011-311 (SPAdes) (version 2) | ecosystem: Environmental > Terrestrial > Soil > Wetlands > Peat...
GGGCGAACGAGGCCGGTATCACAATCGTCGGCCCCAACACCATGGGACTCTACAGCGCGAGCACCTCCCTTTGCGCGGTGGGGACTTTCGTCTACCCCCTCAAAGGCCACGTCGGTTTTATCTCTCAGAGCGGCAACCTCGGCGTCCAGCTCCTGGAGTGGGGTGAGTCGCGAGGTGTGGGATTCAGCCGTTTCGTCGGCAGCGGCAACGAGGCCAACACCGGGATGGCAGAGTTCCTCGAGTACCTGGGGTCGGACCCCGAGACCGACACGATCGCGCTCTACATCGAGGGCCTGGAGGATGGCAGGCGCTTCCTCGAGGTCGCCCGCGAGGTCACCCGCCGCAAGCCGGTCGTCGTCCTCAAGGGCGGAAGGGGCGAGCAGGGAAGCCGCGCCGCGCTCTCGCACTCCGGCTCTCTTGCCGGCGCCACCGAGCTGTTCGAGGGCCTCTTCGAGCAGTCGGGGGTGGTGACGGCCGATACGTCAGAGGAGTTCATAGACCTGGTCACGGCGTTCTCGTCGCTGCCGGTCCCTCGCGGGGGGAAGGTGGCGATCGTCACGATGGGAGGTGGCTGGGGGGTGGTCGCCGCAGATGCCTGCGACCGCGAGGGCCTGGAGCTCGCAACCTTGCCGCAAAGCCTGATCGAGGAGCTGGACTCCTTCCTGCCGCAGTTCTGGAGCCACGGCAACCCGGTGGACCTGGTCGGAGGCCTGAGGCGCGCCAACCACTTCAGGGCTATTGACGCCGTGACCCGCAGCGAAGAGGTGGACATGGTCATCCTCATGGGGGCCATGCTGGGCAAGCAGTTCTTCATGCACAACCTGGTCTACACCGTCGTCCGGCCGCTCTACCAGATGCTGACACACAACATCCGCAGGCTCCCCGCGTTCCTCCTCTCGTTCTGGAAGGGCTTCTCCAGGTCGGTCTCTAACAGGGGTGAGGCGAAGCCTGAGGGTTCCGCCGGTATCAACCCGGCCGAGGCCTGGCAGTGGACGGACAGCGCGCTGATCAGCCACCTGGAGAACCTCATAGCCGAGACCGGCAAGCCGATAATCGCGGTGGCCATGAGCGAGCAGCAGAAAGCCACCTCCAGCAGGCTGGAGATGCACGGCATCCTGACGACGCCTACGCCGGAGCGGGCCGTATACGCGGCGGCCAAGCTCTCGAGATACCGCGACTACCTCTTCGGCCGATAAAACACGCCTCTTTGAAGTAAGGCAAGGGGATTTCGCGGTCATCTATCGAAGATATCCGCGACGAAAGGAGGAGCGATGCCAAACGTTGAGGTCAGCGGCCCGCCCCTGAGCGATGAGAAGAAGCGCGAGATGGCCCTGGAGATGACCGATTGCGCGGCCCGTGGGTACGGGCTCCCGAAGCAGTCGATCGTGGTGGTCATAACGGAGAACCCGCCGCAGAACGTGTGTGTCGCCGGCCGTATGGTCTGTGACGACCGCGCCGTCCTGACGGAGGATTGACGCGGCACCTTACTCAGCAATAAGCCACACTCTGGTCGATCAAAAACCTCGACCGGCACGCGCGCGTCAGTAATACAGGCACGCGCGGCGCTGGAAAACTGCCAGGTTTGGTATAATTTTCCAATAACGCAGTGCTGCCCGGCGGCGGGACGCAACGCGATTCCTCGCGCTGGCTCGCCCAACCGGAAGGTCAGGGGCGGGACGGCCGCAGAACAATTGGAAGAGACGGGATCGACCGGCACGGGACTGGTGGTAGTTGAGGTACTTCTTCAGGGACATATGGACAACAGTGGGAGACTGGGGCAGCGACGCCTGGGAGTGGACCAAAGAGAAGCTGCCGATCTGGGGCTTCCCCGCCCTGCTCATCCTCCTCGGCATCATATTCCTCGGCGTGCAAGTGGTCGTCGCCGACAAGGGGCCGGCTAAGCCCAAGCACGAGTGGAAGGCCGAGTGGAACGAGACAGTTGACGTCGAGGAGTCACCGGTGGAAAAGCTGGCCTCCGCAAGTACCACCGCGCCGGCGCCGATAAGCAGCCCCGTGCTGAAGCTTCCGTCCGGCCAGAACCTCACAGCCGCTCCCGCGCCCTCGGAAGACTCGGTCGCTTCGCTCAGCAACGGCACCAGCGTGCCGGGCCAGGACGCGGTGTTCGTTTTCAAGTGCTACGGACGGGCGCACGGCGTCGGGCTGTGCATGGACGGCGTTCGCTACCGCGCCGAGGCCGGACAGTCAGCCGAACAGATAATCAACGCCTATTACACCGGGGTCTCCATCGGGCAGACCGACGAGACCAGGCCTATAAGGGTGAAAGGACACGACGGTCAGGTCCGCACGCTGTCCATGCACGACTACCTCTGTCACCTGGCGGAGGAGCCGGAGGACTACCCGCCGGAAGGCCTCAAGGTCCTGTACCTGGCCGCGCGGGCGTACACGCTCTCGGTCATCGCGCGCGGCAAACATACTTCGCAGGGTTTCGACATATGCTCCAGCGGAGAATGTTGCCAGGCGTTCGACGAGAACAAGGACCTCTCCAAGTCGCCCAACAACATCGCCGCGGTGAACGCCACCGCGGGCAAAGCGATCTTCTACAACGGACAGCCCATCATCGCCGCGTACTGCGGCTCCTGCGGGGGTCACACCGACAACAACGAGGACACCTGGGGCGGGGAGGTAATCCCCTACCTGAGGGGACGAGCCGACTCGTACTGCGCCAAGTCTCCGCGTTACTGTACGACCAAGGAGATGTCCGTCCGCGATTTCCAGAGCAGGTTCGGCGTTGGAGAGCTCAAGCTCGTCGATCTCTCGGCCCGCACTCCCGGTGGCAGGGTCAAGTCGGTGAAGATCGTGGGCTCTGGTGGGACCAAGACCATCACCGGCAAGTCGCTGGAGGATATGCTCGGCTTCCGTGGCCTGAGGATCGAGTACAGCTTCAGGTAGTCCTCCACACATGGGGCTCTTTCACCCGGCCGGAACCCCGCAGGAAGAAGCGCCACTGACGAATGCCCCTCGCCCCGCCTGGCGGGTATTGCTCAATCGCTGCCTTGCTTCAGGACTCGCTTCCTGTTGCCGATTCCTCGGACGACACACTCGATCTACCCGAAGGAGTCATGAGATGCACAAGCGTTTTCGCGCTGTTCCCGTCATCGCCCTTCTGCTGGCCCTCCTGGTGGCAATACCACTGGCGGGTTGCGGCAGCGGGGCATCCGAGGGCCTTAACTCTCCGCTTTACCAGCCCACATTCACTCCGGCCTCACAAAAGCTGGCGGAAACGTCCGGGCAGGACTTCACCGGCGAGCTCTATCGCGAGGCCCTCGCCTACGAGCCGGCGCTGGACGACCCCGGCACGCAGGTCAGCATGGGCTACTGGTCGGCGGCCGGCAACCACGGCAGCCTGGTGAGGGTCCTCGACCAGATCAACACGACCTCCACGGCACCACAGAAAGCTATCTGGGACGAGGGAGCGACCTCATCGAACCAGTACCCGGCGTACCTCGACATGCTGGAGGAGCACTGGTATGAGCGGGCGAGCCCCAAGGACGGCAAGGTGACCATCTACGGCAAGAAGTACTCTGACGTGAACCCGGTCTCGATGGACCAGGCCAACGACATCTGGGGCCAGTACTCCCAGAGGTATGCCGACATGGCCCGGTTGATAAAGAAGTCTACGGGCAAGCCGGTGCAAGCGTGGTGCTTCGTCCAGGGAGCCAAAGCCGGCAGGGTCTTCCCCAAGTATGAGCTGCCCGAGCTGACCAAGCTGGAGAAGAGCGGAGACGTCCAGGTCTTCTTTGCCAGGACGCAGGACGCGAACCCGACCAATGCCGCCGACTGGGTACAGGGCACCGCCAACGCGCCGGCGCCGTTGCCGCAGTAGATCAGGTCCCGGGGGAGGCTCCGGGGAGATCGTCGGGCTGGTGCAGTACCACCTGTCTAGGTATCAACTGCATGACGTGAGCGATGAGCCTTCTCATCTCGACCGGCTTGGTCAGGTAGAGGTCAGCGCCGACCGCCAACATCTTCGCCTTCGTCTCGGGGCTGTGACGCCCCCGTGGGTAGCCTTAATCAGGGCCATGTTTCTCAAGAGACACCCAGCCAGGGTAGCTTCAAATCCACTACAACTCTAGCGGCAACGGAATGACTTGCCAATAGCGCCCCGGAGTGATTTTCATGATGGCCGCCCGCCCCGCAATTCCGGTCATGGGCGCCTCTCCGCAAGCCCCGGCAGGGTAACCGGCCTCGGGGAAGAAGAACGATTGTGGCGAGTCGGCAACACTGAAAGGAGGGGACCGTCATGTCCGCCACCAGCGCAACCGATGACTGGCCTGAACTACCCTACCCGGAGTGGGAAGCGACAAAGAGGACACTCCACCTGTATACGCAGATCGCCGGCAAGACAAGGCTGAGTCTGACACACCCCAAGCCTCAGTGGGTCGGATCCTCTCTGAATCTCACCGCGCGAGGCCTCACGACCACTCCCATGCCGACAGGTTCGGGGGCGGTCGAGGTGGTCTTCGATTTCTACGACGATTCCCTATCTATAAACAAGAGCGACGGGAGGCAGCGGAAGATCGCCCTGGTGCCCGCCAGGTGCGTGGCAGATGTGTACCAGGAATATATGCGCGCCCTGTCGGACCTCGATGTCCAGGTCGAGATCTGGACCAAGCCGCAAGAGGTCGAGGACCACACTCCGCTGGACCAGAACAGGCACGACTGCACCTACCAGCCCGAACATGCCCGCAGGTTCTTCCGCGTGCTGACCTCGATAGCGGACGTCTTCGGGGAGTGGCACTCCAGGTTCTTCGGCAGGACGAGCGTGCAGTTCTGGTGGGGAAGCTTCGACCTCTCGCTTCTGGCGTTCAGCGGGAAGCGGGCCACTCCCCCACCGGGCGCGAACTACATCATGCGGTACGACCTCGACGCCGAGCACCTGGCCTGCGGCTTCTGGCCCGGTGGCGACACCTCACCGGACCCGATCCTATACGCGTACATGTACCCGCAACCACCGGGGAGTGAGGACGCCGACATCAAGCCGGCCGCGGCAACCTGGGTAAAGGACCTGGGGGAGTGGGTCCTGCCGTATGAGAAGCTGCGGCGCTCGGCAAACCCCCGCCTGGAGATACTCCAGTTCCTCGCAAGCGTCTACGACGTCGCCGGGGAAATGGGAGGTTGGGACCTCGAGTCGTTCGGCTACTCTCCTCCGCCGGTGAGGACGCGCCGGATCGAGTCAATCTCTCCGAGATGACCGGCCGCGAGGAGTGAGGCCTGCCTTCCGGGCAAAGGCACGCGTCGTTTATAATCCTCTCACCCGGCAAACCGGGATGGACGGTTGGCGGCTGGTAAGACCGGACAAAAGGGGGATGAGATGACGGACGCGGCAGGTTCCTTCGACCAGGGCGTTTCACTCCAGGACGAGGCGCGCTTCGAGGAAGCGATCGAGGCTTTCGACAAGGCGATCGAGGAGGATCCCAAGAACGGCGGCGCCTGGTACCGCAAAGCGGTGTGCCTGACAGAGCTCGAGCGCTACAACGAAGCGATGGAGTGTGTCGGCACGGCGATACAGATCGACCCCCGGGATCTCAACGCTCTCAAGCTGAAGTTCGGCCTGGCCGGCAAAGTTCGTTAGGACCTTACCGGCGGGCTCGACTATCTCTACTAAGCCTTCTTGGCGGAGCGCTTCTTTCCGGCGGCTTTCTTGGCGCGCTTCTTTGCGGCGGCCTTCTTTGCCGGTTTCCTTGCTACAGCTTTCTTGCCGGCCGGGCGGCCGGGCTTCTTCTTCGCGGGCGCCGCGGCGGCCCGTGACTCCAGCTTCTCGACTCTCTTCTCCAGACCCGCGATGTCCTCTCTGGTCGCCAGGCCCATCGAATCGAGGACCTTCTTCACGCCCTGCTCGACTGCCATAGAGATCGCGTCCGCGGTGCCTTTTATCTGGGGCCCCATCTTCGCCTTCGCCATCGTGCTCCTCCTTGTTCGCGCTCCGCCACTGGCCCTCAACAGACCTTTCAGCTTAAAAGGTAACACGAATCGCGGCGGTCTGTATTTTATTGATGTATCGAGCGTCGCGTCGGATGCGCCCGGGATGGAGCCAAAGCTATCATCTGTGAGATTATTCAGGGGCGTATTTCGCGGGCAACGCCGGCGCGTCCGGAGAGGAGGGGGTCGTGATGGAAGCTGAAGCAATCGATCCCAAGGTCCTGATCGCCAAGCTCATCTGCTGGAGCCTCGTCGGCTTCGACATTCTCCTTGGTGGTCTGTCGCTCATCGCGCCGAAGACGGTCATGAAGGGCTTCGCGCCCGAGGGCGGGCAGGAAGGGGCGCCGCTGCTCCGCAGGGCGGGTTCCATATGGGCGTTCTTCGTGCCGGTCCAGCTCTGGGCGGCCATCAAGACCGAGAACCCGACGGCGCTGCGTGCCGTGGCGATCCTTCGCCTGCAGGAGGTGCCCGCCGACCCGGTGTGGCTCGCGACCGGCGAGGGCTTCGGGTTCTTCGGCAAGTTCGGACTCGTGTTCGCCCCGATATTCAACCTGGTGGCGGGTACGTACCTCTGGTGGGTCGCGCGGCAACTCGATAAAGAAGGCGCATAAGGCCTCCCCGAAGGAAGGTCCTTTAGAATCTCGGCGAGCCGCTTGTGTAGACCGGCGTGAGCCGCACGTACTTGCCGTCTATCCTGTAGTCGAAGACGGCGTGCATCATATCGGGAAACACCATCGCGTCCAGATCTCTATCTGCGTCGGCGGAGTGACCCACATGTCGAATGGCCCGTGGCCGCGGCCGTCGGACATCGACTCCGCGAGCAGGACCACTCCCTCCGTCTCCAGCGCCGCGGCGAACTCCTCGAGCTCGCGCAAGAGATCGGGGTCCACCTCGGTGTATACCGCGCGACGCTTCTCGCCGTCGACGTCGAGCACGCCGACGGTATCAGCGTCGCCGTACCTCTTGTCCAGATCTACCAGTGACACTCTGTATTGCATGTTGACGTGTCCTCGCGGGCCGCGGCACACAGGTCTTCCCGCAACCGGTCAGGGCAGTTCGGGGCCGTTCGGCACCGTGGCGACCTCGCGCATGGCGGTCCGGATTTCATCCGGTACGGTGACGCCGCTCTCCTCCAGCGACCTCGCGATGGCGTGGAACGTGAGCGGGGCCAGCATCGAGCGGAACGCGCCCTCCCCCGAGAAAAACTCCCTGTCCAGATCCTGGAGGATGGCCTCGGAGCGCTCCAGCACCGCTCGCAGCAGCGTGTCCCTGGGAAGTATCTTGTCGGTCATCCTGATGTTGAGATGGGTGCCCTCGATCGGGAACTCCTCGTACGTCACCAGTCTGTCCTCGTCCGCCCCGGCTGTAATCTCGGCCCCGGGGAAGGCAAGCGTGTAGACCGAGGCCGCCACCGAGGCGCCCTTTCTCAGCAGCTTGATCGACTCCCGCAGAGTGAGCCCGTCAGAGAGGAAAGTAGCGGCCGTCCGATACCAGATAGATGCCGATCTCGGCGACCGGCTCACCGGTGCATCGCGTCCATGCTTCCTGGTACATGCGCAGCTGTGCCTCGTACTTCTGGAGGAGAGCCTGGACATTGTCGCGGCCAACGCGGTCCGTCTTGTAGTCCACCAGCACCCAGCCGCCGTCCTCTTTGAAGGCGAGGTCGACCGAGCCCCGGACTATGGTCGGGACCGCGGCCTCCTTCTCGAGCAGGACCTCGAACGGGACTTCGACCAGCCGAATAGAGCTCGACAGTGACCTGGCCCAGAGGTCGGAAGTGGTGACGGACTCGACCAGCGCGGCCGCAGCCGGCGCCAGGCCCGGGTCCAGGCCGTGCTCTATGAGCAGGTCGCGGGCGATCCTCTCCAGTTCTTCTCTCGAGGAGGGCGCAAGCTCGAGAAGCCGATGTATCACCGTGCCCCACTCAACCCCGTGCTCGCCCGTTGGCCGCGGCTGGTCGAGTTCCTCGACGGCGAACAGGGTCCCGGGCTCGTCGCCCTGTTCCGCGCCCTTAAGCGCGTACTCTTTCGCGGCGGCGGTCTCGTAGCCATGAGCCCGCATCAGGGAGAGCCGCCCGCGCAGCCTTTCGCGCGCGGCATCGGGATCGTACTTGCCTGTCGCGGCCACGGCCGGCGGCTTTTTCGCATAGACGCGCTCGTCGTTGTCGCCGAGCAGCTCTGATATGTCGCGCACTTCAGACCCGGACGCGAGGTACGCGGCGAAATGACCCCATGGGTTGTTGGATGGCTTGGACGCGTTATCGATGTCCTCGGCTGTCACCGAGATGACCAGGGCCGAGCCGGCCCGCGTCGCCGCCACGTAGCGCAGCCTCAGGTGCTCCGCCACCTGGAATACCTCTTCTCTTTCTTCGAGCCCGTCTTCGCCCTTCCAGCCGTCCGGGTACGCCACAGTCTCGGACGCATAGTCCCCCTTCGACTTGGACAGCGCGATGTAACCCTCGATGCCGCCTTCCTCACCGGCTGCGCTTTCGTCATCCCTGTCGACGTGCAGGTCGACCGGATGCCTTTTGAAATCGTTCTCGCCGGTCGGGTCGACCAGGAACACCACCGGCGCCTGGAGCCCTTTCACCTGATGCAGGTTCATGAGCCGTACGGCGGGTCTCTCCACCGAGAGCGCGGACACCCCGTCGTACTTCTCTTCTTTTGCCGTCTCGGGCGCGATCAGCGCGCCGAGGTAGTCGATGACCTGCACGGTGGCCCAGGCGTCAGCCTGGACAGAGCGCAGTATCTCGATCGCCTTGGAGACGCTGCCGGCGTTGACGTCGCCACCGGGACCGACTCCCGAGGAGGCCATGAGCCCCGTGTCGGAAACGATCTGCTCTATGGCCGCGACGGCGGGCAGAGTGCGCAGGAGGCCCGCGCTGGAGCGCAGCATCGCGAACGCCTCCAATAACGCCCGCCCCATCTCGGGCTCGAGCCCGGAGGGCAACTCCGAAGAGAAGGAGAACCGGCCACCCGCCCTCTTGAAAGAGTAGAGCTGGGCGTCGCTGATGCCGATGAGTCCGCTCCTCAGGCAGGCGAGGAGCGCGACCGGGTCGTCCGGCTTCACGGCGGCTGCAAGCAGCAGGTGCAGCAGCTTGAGCTCGGGCACCTCGTTCAGCGCGCTGCCGCCGGTCACCCGGTGCGGAATGCCGTAGGCCCGCAGCTTCTTCGCATACCTTCCGAGGTGGGTCGAGTTGCGCGCGATTATCATGAAGTCGGAGTAGTCGACCTGCTGCGGCGACCGCTTCTCGTCGGCGACCGAGCAGTCCGATTGGGAGGCGCGCGTTCGCTCTTCGATCTGCTCCGGCGTCCTGGCGACCGTCATCCGGCTTTCGTAAGCTTCCCGGATCACCCTGGCAATCGTCTCGGCCTCGGAGTCGCCCTTGTCGCCTTTGGGGATCGCGAGCCTGAACACGCCGGCAAGGCCGCCGTCGACCCAGCGACTTCCGGGCTCGAGCCTCACATACTGCGGGGAGCGGTCCGAAGGCTCGGCTGGGAACTTCAGCATCACGTCGGGTGTCCCGGGGTCGGGCGCGTCGCTTTCAGGCTCGAACACGCTGTTCACCCAGTCGATTATGCCCGGCACGCTCCTGAAGTTGGAGGTCAGCCGCACGACGTCGGAGTCGTCCGGGCAGAGCCTGCCTCTCACGAAGTTGTATGTCTTGATGTCGGCCCTGCGGAACCTGTATATGGACTGCTTGGGGTCGCCGACGACGAAGAGGGAGCCCGGCCGCGGCTCGCACATGCTCCAGTCGACAGCCTCGTCGCTTGCCGAGGCCGTGTCACCCGCCGTGAGCAGGAACATGACCTCCGCCTGGATGGGGTCCGTGTCCTGGAACTCGTCGACCAGCAGGTGCGTGTACTTCGCGGCGAGCGAGCGTCTCGCGTCCGTGTTCTCGCGGAGGAGGCGCGCCGCCTTCATCAGCAGGTCCTGGAAGTTCAATTTCCTGTTCAGGCTCTTGTAGTCGGCGTAGAATCTCGCCGCTCTGAGCAGGACGTGGATCGCCAGAGGATAGCGCGCCTCGTAGAGAGGCCCTCTCACCTTCTCGCAGAACTGCTTCCAGTATTCGTCCTCCTGGACGTCGCCCGCTCCCGGCATCTCGCAAATGCCTTTGCCCGGCCATCCGGTCTTGGCGATCTTCTTTGTGCCTTTGAACACCTCCAGCGCTTCGATCAGGCACTCGTCGTCGCCGAGGTCGCCGATCTGCTCCTCGATTATCTCGGGCACTCTCTGAAAACTCTCGAGGAGGGTCTCGGTCTTGAAACCCCCCTTGACGGAGCCCGCTCGGTCTTTCATGTAGGCGACGTACTCTCGTATCTGCCCCGGGGCCTCGCTCATGAGCCTCTCGATCGCGGCGGCGTCCGGGACCGGCCACCTGTCGACGTCCGGATACTCGGTGAAGCGCATGTAGGCGTCTTTGAGGTCGGCGAGGTCCACCCCGAGTCTCTCGAGCTCGAGCAACTGCTCGTCGGGCGAGGACCTGGCCAGCGCGAAAAACAGGTCCCAGGCCTCTTCCCTGGCCCTCCTGTCCTGGTTCTGGTCCAGCTCCTCGAAGCCGAGGTCGACCCCGGCCTCGACCGGCCTCTCGCGAAGCAGACGGGCACAGAAGGAGTGGATCGTTCCGATGAAACACTGGTCGATGTTTTCGAGCGCATCCGAGAGCCGCTTGCCTGCGGGGCCGCTCGCGCCGTCGGCGGCTTTCTCGAGCGCCACCTGGAAGTTGGCGCGCAGCTCGGCCGCGGCCTTGCGCGTGAAGGTCACGGCCGCGAGATTCCTCGCGCCCGCGCATCCCTTCCCGGGCTCCGCGCCGAGGAGCGCGACCATCCGGGAGACCATCATCGTGGTCTTGCCGGTGCCGGCGGCGGCCTCGACCAGGAGGTTATCGCCGAGCCTGGTCGCTATGGCGTCCCTCGCCCGCTGGTCAGGCAGGGCGCTACTTGTCTTTGATGCTGCCTCGTTTTCTTGCAGTGCTCCTCAGTTCCTTGAAGTGGTCGAGCGATTTGTTGCCTTCGTCGTCTCTCATGCGCCTCACCGCGCGCGCCGTCGCATCGAGGTCGCCGAAGGCGGCCGCGTAGTCGCTGTACTGCAGGTCTCTCTTGTCGTCGCTCGCGGGGAAGCAGCCCTGTGCCAGCATCCCGGCCAGGTGGCCTATGATCTCGAGTCCCTCGGCGACCTCGGCGGAGCCTACCTGCACCTTCCTTCGATGCTCCGAACGCTTGGGGAAGAAGTAGATGAACTCGGAGACCTCGCCGTCCTCACCGTTCGCGGCAAGGACTTCGGCCAGCAACCGCATGTACAGAGCGCTCTGCACCTGCCTGCCTTTCCTGAAGGGGTCCCTGGCGTCGTAGTTGGCGCTGCGGCCGGTCTTGTAGTCCCATATCACGTACCGGGGCCCACCCGCGGCGGTATCGACGTCGATGCGGTCGGGGCCGCCCTTCGCCCTGATCGTCAGCCCGGGCGATACCTGCAGCTCGACCGGGTCGGGACAGAGAGTTTCGCCTTCGATGCCCCTGGGTGGCATGCCGATGCCAACCTCGAAGTACCTCGGCCTCAGGGTCGCGCACGCCTGCTCCATCTCCAGCAGAAACTCGTCGGCCGTCAGCTTCATCTCCTCGACCTCGCGCTCGTAGACGCCCGGGTTGGAGAGGTTCGGGTACTTCTCGAGGAAGGCCGCTATCCTGTCTGCCAGGATCTTCTGTATGAGGTCGCGGTGGCGGCCGTAGACCGGGCGTTCGTCGGGGCCGAGGCCCGACATGAAGTCGCGGAAGACCGAGTGAAGCAGGGTGCCGGTCTTGTCGTAGGGCAGCCAGCGATAGGGGTCAACGAGGTGCTCCTCGGGCGCCTCTACACCGAGCAAATATTTGAAGAAGTACTCCGCCGGGCACTTGCCTAGGAGCTCGAGCGCGGTGGCGGAAAGGACGGGGCGATCGGCGAGGAAGTCGGCTCCCGCCTGCGGCACGAACCCGTCGTACCCGGTGAACCCGGCGCTCTGCCTCCTCATCGCCGCCGCGCGGCCACGCGCTAGATTCGGGAAGAAGCCCTCGAGGTCGGAGAAGTCGGTGACGAGGCCGCTCGCCGCGGCCAGCCAGAGCCACCACTCCTCCATGTCGAGGCAGTCGAGCTCGTTGGACGGCGCGAAGGACGCCGGGTTCACCAGCGGGTTCCACTTGAGGATCTGCCCGTAGCCCGCCTGGTGCTGCCCGGAGACGATCCTGCACGCCGAGAGCAGTACCCTGCTGGGAAACATCTCGCGGTCCTCGACGAGGTCGAGCGAGCAGTAGGAGAGGGTTAGCCTGCCGCGGAGGCGCGCCACCAGCCCGGCGAACTCCTCCTTTACGTCGCGGCTCAATCGCCCGGCGGCCGTGGGCAGAGAGACCGCGGGCACGTGTGAGCCCGATATCCTTTCTCTCTCGCCGTCGAGCAGGACCGGGTCCTCGAGGCCGGCGCCGGGGAACCTCGAATCGTCGAGTCCGACGATGAAGGTATTGCCGCGGCCCGAGTGGCCTCCGTTCCTGAGCGATGTGACGTACGCGCGGCCGGGTCTGGGGCCGGATCCGTAAACGCTCTCTTTGCGCGTCATGTCCTCCAGCCAGCCGGCGACGTCCAGCCCATCGACGTCGCCCTCGGCCAGGTACCCGGAGAGCTCATCGATTCGCTCCAGGAAGAGGGTGGCGCAGTATTCGTCGAATTCCCCGGCCGGGCGAGCCACGCTGGAGAGAAACTCCGCGGCTTTATCCAGGAACCGCTTCTGGGAGACAGGCTCCGCGCCGGGCGAGCCATCGCCCAGCAGCCTCGTCAGCAAGCCGCGCAACGACTTCAAGTCCTCCAGCTTGAGGGCGTGTCGGGCCCGGGAGGCCTCCACCGTCTCGTCTTCGTCGTCCGTCTCGAGCGAGGCCGAGGCAAGCTCGGCCTCCACCGACCTGATGCGCACGTCGATAACGGTGAGATATCTCTCACGAGTGGCGTAGATCGGCAGCGACCTGAATACCCGTGCGAGCCGCGTGAAGGCGAATCGCCCCTCGTCCGCGCCGTCAACGGCCAGCAACCCGCCTTGAATCAGTCGCCCCAGGATCCACTGTGGGAAGGCTCCGTCCTTGACCCACTCCAGCCAGCCGAGCAAGGCGCGAGCGGGCCTCGAGTACCGGACCGGTATGCCCTCGGAGAAAGTGAACAGCTCTGATCCGTCGAAATCGTGCCCCAGGAGCGTGCCCATCTCGTATATCAGGGGTACATATGTCGCGGCGTCAGTGAAGATTATCTCGACTTCGTCCAGCGGGATGCCATCGCTCGCGCACCTGCGCAGGACCTCGCGGATCTCGTTGACCTCCCCCACCGCCCGAAAGACATCGACAGTATCGTCGCCCGAAGGGTCGGGCGCGTCGCCGGGTTCGTTGATATAGCGGAGAAGCGACAGGTCGGTGGTCTCGCCCTCGGGCGTGACGCCGGGGCCGTCGACCTCGAGCGTGCGTTTCTCGAAAGGCAAGGCCTCGAGCAGCCGCGTCTCCAGGCTCGCGAGCCGGCCCTCGAGGTCCGCGGGCACCAGCACCAGGACATCTTCCCCGCGTTCTCCATCGAGCGCGTCGAGCGCCAGCCGCAGGGCGCCTGCATAATCCACCAGCCCGTTCGCGGCAAGCTCCACCTCGTAGCACTCCAGTATCGAGATCAGCTCTCGGGCTTTAGTCGCGAGGCCCCGCGAGCTCCCTTTGCCGTGAAAATCCTCGACCTTCAGGTCGCGGGCGGTGAGCCCCGCCAGCCGCAGGTCGCGGATCGCCCCGGACAGCACAGAGGTCAGGCCCGGGCCAGGCGGCAACCCCAGGAGGTAACCTTCACCTTCGGGTTTTCTCAGCTTGCCGAAGACCCTGCCCATCAGCACCTCGTTCTGGATCGGGTCGGCGAGCGACGCCGCGGCATCTTTCATCCTCGGGGTCGCGATATCGAGCGAGAGGCTCCTGAAAGTTTTCACGTGGAAGTTGAACGGGGAGCAGCCCGCGAGCGCCACTGAATCGAGCCACTGATAACCGACGCGGCGCGTAGGAGCGATCAACCACTTCTCTTTGAACAGGAGGTCAGGCGCCCTGCAGATATCAGCGATCTGACCGGTCAGGCGGTTCAACATAGGTATATGTGCCTTCTTCTCGCCGGGCCGTCGTCTACGACCCGGATGCCACGATGCCAATACTCGATATGCCGGCAGACAATGTCAATGCTGATTATATGTGTGGCCTCTGACACCGGCCGGAGTACCTCTCGCGCCGGCGGGATTCCCCTGCTCCGCCGGCTCGGATAGACTCGGTGTGACTGGAAGGAGGAACCTGTTGAGCGACGGCCTCTACCTTCGTGACAAGTGCTCTCAGTGCGGGACCTGCCTGGCGGGATGCCCGAGCCTCGCCCCGATTTCCACTGAGGCAGCAGCGGGGTTCATGCGCCGGCTTGCCGCAGGTGAGTGGGTGGGCGAAGTCCTCGAGCGCTGCACCGGGTGTATGTCCTGCGACGCGGCCTGCCCCAACGGGGCTCATCCCTACGGGCTGCTGCTGGAGAGATTCGGCGAGCGCTACCTGGCCACGGGCATCCCACGCGTCTTCTGCAACGCGATGCCCCAGCGGGACGGCCCGAATATCTGGCGGGGCCTCGAGAGGTGGCTGAGCAAGCGCGAGAAGGAGAACCTCGAGCTCTGGGCGCGGCCGCCTGACGGCGACGAGGTCCTCTTCCTCGGGTGCAACCAGCGCCTGACGCCCTACGTGGCCGACACCGCGCTGTTCAAGGATCTCGAAGTGTTCAGCGACCCCGGGCAATGCTGCGGCGAGTATTACCTGCGCCTGGGCATGTTCGAGGAGGCTCGCCGGAAAGCCACAGGGCTGTCCAGCAGGTTCCGCGAACTGGGGATCCGCAAGGTGATCGCGTTCTGCCCGGCCTGCCACAACACCATGGTCAACCTGGCGCCTCGCGCCCTGGGGGTAGACTTCGACATCGAGGTCACCGGGCTGGTCGATTGGATATCCGATCGGGTCTCCAGCGGCGGCATCAGGCCGCTCAGGCGGCTCGAGGGCTCAGTGACAGTGCAGGACCCCTGCCACGCTTCCTTCCTGGGCGTGGAAGCCGTGGGAAAAGTCCGCGACATGTTGAAGCTCCTGGGGCTGGAGGTCGTGGAGATGGAACCGTCCGGGGTGGCGGCGGAGTGCTGCGGCCTGGGCGCCTCCCTGGGCAGGTACAGCCTGATCGACGTGACACGGACGGGCCTGCACAGGACGAGACGGTCCAGGCGCACCGGGGCCGACTTGACCTGCGCCTGGTGCAACGGCTGTTACATGGTCATGAACATGTTCAGGCTGGTCTATCCCCAGGCTCCACCGGTCTACCACCTGCTGGAGCTGCTGCAGCTGAGCACTTTCGAGAGGCCGCGGCGGAAACTGCCCGCACGGAGCGCCCAGTTGCTGGCGGCGGCAGTGGAGTCGGCGGCACCGACGGGTTGGGCAGGCTTTAGCCTGACCGAACAGCGCATTGGGCAGGCTTCAGCCTGACCACACTTGCCGTTAGGCAATCAATAATTGCGCCGGTGGTGTCGTCGCGAAAGCGATGCACCTCCGGCGAGTCACCTTGGTATGGTGTCGTGGCGCAGCCATGCACCTCCGGCGCGACATTGCCTAAGTCAAATGCCGGCGAGACACCGGCGCTACGAAACAGGTACGCCGGCGCTATTATCCATGACGCCATGTCAGTTTGAAGCCCTCGCCGGTCACTATTTCGGCCGGTACCCGCGCGACTTCGCCCGATTCGGGCAGGAGGAACTCCATGGGGCACGCCGCCGCGATATCCTTGTCGATGTCCACCCCGGGCATCACCTCCACGAGCTCCATGCCGCGCTCGGTGAGGTGGAAGATGCCGACGTTGGTGCAGTAGTAGACCTCTTTGCCGGCCTTGAGCGCCTCCTGCCCGTTGAAGGTTATCTCGTCCACCTGCTCCACGAACTTGGGAGTGCCGGTCTTGGTGATCTTCAGCTTGCCGTTCTCGATGGTCATCTCGGCGTGCGCCATCCAGCTCCCCACGAAGATCACAGTCTTGGCAGCCGCCGCCAGGTCGGGCAGCCCGCCGGGGCCGACGTAGTTCATAGGCCCTTCGCCGCGCTTTGACACGTTGATGTTGCCGTTGCAGTCGGCCTGCAGCAAGCCGAGTATCGTGACATCGAGCTTCTCGTAGCAGAGGTGGAAGGTCTCCGCCGACGGAACGATCTTCTCGGGATTGATCGAGGAGCCGAAGAAGACGCCCATGGACGGCAGGCCGCCGATGATGCCCGTCTCCACCACGTAGGTCACCTCCTTGCTCAGCCCGCCCTCGTATATGAGGCGGCTGACCTCCTCGGGCAGGCCTACGCCGACGTTGACGTAGGAACCCGGCCTGGCGACCCGGGTGAAGAGGTTTGCCGCCATCCTGGCCATCGCGTTGTCGACGGGACCGCGCTTGGGCGTGATCCGGAGCAGCGTGTTCGCGAACTTGAGCCGGTCGACGGCGTCATGGACGTCGACGTTCGCGCCCTCGGTGAACATCTTCCAGTAGCGCCTCTGCAGGATGGAGCCGGTCTGCTCGTTGTACGGGTTGACCACGATGGCGTCGACCATTTCCGCGGGGATGAAGATGTCCTTCTCGCTCTTGGGTATCACGTCCGCGACGCAGGCCATGACCTTGCCGCCGTTCTTTATCGCGGCCTTCGACGACTCCATGTCCTCGGTGATGGTGGCGGCGTTGAGCTTGTAGATGTTCCCCTCCGCGTCGGCGTAAGGGGCGTTGAAGATCGCGTACTCGACCTTGGGCAGGCGGTAGCGGAGCATGTCGCCCTCGGGTGTGGTGAAGCTCTCTCCCCTGCCCTTGACCACCGGCGTGCCGTTGTCGACCCTGGGGTCGAGCAGCGTGCCCACCCCGGTCTTGCTGAGGATGGAATCCTCTCCCCTGATCTGCGCCTCGAGCAGGAAAGCCTGCATCCCCTGCGCCATGCGGTGGATCTCCATCTCGCCGTCCTCGGCCAGCCTCAGGAACGTCTTGACCGTCTCCAGATGGCCGCCTATCCAGAGGGTGACCAGTCCCGGCACGCCGAGCTCCTCCAGCGTCCCGGGCACCTTTCCCCTGGAGCCCTGGGCCCCGATGGTTATCCAGGTGAGGTCTTTGGGGTGACCGGTGCGGTCGAAGCGGTCCCGGATGCCCCAGAAATAGATCTGGCAGCGGGCGTTGGCGGCCATGCCGTTGGAGAAGCAGCAGGCGCCGTCAGGGATCATCTCCACCGCGTCGCGCGCGCTCATGAACTTAGGGTTATCGAGCTCTTTGGGGCGGTAGTCGAGGTCATGCTTCGCCCAGGTCGCCCTCCACCGGGGCGATATGGAAAAGGATCTCCGCCCTTGCGATGATGTTCATATGACCTCCTTAGAGGGACTGCTCTCGTTACTCCACCACGGACATCATACCTCTGAGTGCCGTTGGGCCGCCTCCCCGCGGACCGGCAGGAGCCCCCCCCAACCGGCAGGGAACACCCACCCGTTTCACGAAGAGGAACGGAGCAACCAGCATCATTAAACCCTCGAGCTAAACGGGTCGCAAACAGGCGCCCGTCAGGACCGCTCAGGCGGCTCCGTCCACGGAATGTGGAGCGTACAGCATGATGGAATGGAAGAAGGGTCTCTGCGGCGTCTGCCCCGCCGGTTGCTGGGTCGAGGCGGGCATCGAGGGCGGCCGTATCAATGACATAAGGCCGGACTCCGGCCACACCCTCGGCACCATCTGCAGGCGCGGTCAGCACGCGCCCGAGATCGTCTACTCGGAGCACAGGCTCTCTCACCCCCTGAGGCGTGTAGGCCCCAAGGGCTCGTTCGATTTCGAGAGGATAAGCTGGGACGAGGCTTACGACGAGATCGCGTCGAACCTCGAGAAGATCAAGGCCGAGTCCGGGCCCCAGGCCGCGGCCATCTACACCGGCAGGGGGGCTCAGGAGCAGTCTCTGTGCGACATGTTCCAGCCCGAGGGCGTCAGCGTCTCATCCGCCTCGAACGTGCTCTTCCCCTTCGGCTCGCCCAACACGATGGGTGTGGGCGCGTTGTGCTACGTGTCGCTCCACATGATCGCCCCGCACGTGACGATGGGCCGCACGCAGATGGACATGTTCGCCGACATCGACAACGCGGAGATGGTCTTCGTGTGGGGGACCAACCCCGCGACCGACTCCCCGCCCGTCGACATGGAGCGCCTCGAGGTCGCGGCCGGGCGCGGGGCGGAGATCGTCGTGATCGACCCCAGACGCACCGACACGGTGGCGGCCTGCGGCGCCCGCTGGGTACCCATCAGGCCCGGTACAGACGGTGCACTGGCCCTCTCGATGCTCGAGGTGATCATCTCCGAGGAGCTCTACGACGAGGACTTCGCGGAGAACTGGTGCCACGGTTTCGAGGAGCTCTCGACCTACGTCCAGCACTTCCGCCCGGAGGTCGCCGAGGGGATAACGCGCGTGCCCGCTGAGACGATCCGCGATCTCGCGCGCCGGCTCGCCAACGCCAAAGGGGCGTCGCTGCTGATGTACACCGGCCTGGAGTACTCCAACAGCGGGGCCCAGACCGCCCGCGCGGTGCACACCCTCTTCGCCCTGGCAGGCCAGCTGGACGTGCCGGGCGGCATCGGGCTTTCGATGCTCGGGAGCCGGTTCCCGATAAACCGCTCCTGCAACCAGCCGAACCCCGACCTCGACCTGGCGGTCGCCCGCAGGGAGTTCCCCATCTACAGCGATTACCGGGGCGAGAGCCACGCGATCGGGCTCGTCGATTCGGTGCTGCGCGGAGAGCCGTACCCTATCCGGGCACTGCTGGTGCACGGCTCTTCACTGCTGACATCGTGGCCGCAGACCCCCATATGGCGCGAGACCCTGTCCCGCCTGGACTTCGTGGCCTGCATAGACCGCCAGCTCACCGCCGACTCCGCCTACGCCGACATCGTCCTGCCGGCGACGACCATGTTCGAGAACTTCTCCTACATGGTCTACGGCCCGATCTTCCGGCTGCGGGAGAAGCTCATCGAGCCCGTCGGGGAGGCGCGTAACGACTACCTCATCATGGCGGGGCTGGCGGACCGGCTCGGCTACGGCCACCTCTTCCCGCAGACCGAGGAGGCGATGGTCCGGTTCGCCCTTCAGGGCTCGGGCTTCACGCTCGAGGACGTGAGGGACGCCGGCGGCTGGGTGCGCATCCCCACGCCGATGATCGAGTACAAGAAGTGGCAGA
>Ga0209747_1000626_pt1 | contig 19125 bp, 16 predicted proteins | sample BarGraNGADG00311_FD_184498 | JGI IMG/M metagenome (GOLD analysis project Ga0209747, IMG submission 184498) | Arctic peat soil microbial communities from Barrow, Alaska - Barrow Graham LP Ref core NGADG0011-311 (SPAdes) (version 2) | ecosystem: Environmental > Terrestrial > Soil > Wetlands > Peat...
TTATCGACAACCACGAACATTACCGATGCTGGGTCTAATCGCTATCTTTGCGGTTAACCTAATTAGTAAAAAGCGAGGCCTTTTGGCCCCGCTTTATTTGCTGGCTCCCCGGGAGGGACTCGAACCCCCAACCTAGTGGTTAACAGCCACCCGCTCTACCTGTTGAGCCACCGGGGAGCGAAACTCATTCAGGCTTTATGCGCAACAGTATTTATTTGGCAGGCGACAACAAATTATATGATACCATGCCAGATGCCAACATATTCCCGGCGGCGCTTTCACATCAATATTCCGTAGCATTTGAGAGGCGCTCAGAACTGAAGCCAGCTTCATTCGGCTGCAGGCCCTCCAAATCCGGCCGATTCTTTCTTATTCATTCAGGTATTAAGCAAGAGATGCTTGACTCCGATAACAAGTTAGGCAAGATTGCAGCTTGTGGCAAAGGGTCTATGAGGAGCGGCCGGCAAACTCAGATAGAAGTTAGGGGGAAAAGGAAGGTACTCGAAGGCCGTTTCCAGAAAAAATCCACGGATTGTCAGCAGGCTCGTCGAAAAATCGGGAGGGGAAGGTTTTGGCAAATAAACTGGCTCAAGAGATAGAGAAGATTCTATCTGACATCCTGGGAGAGTTCATCGCCAAAGCTACTGTCAAAAAGAATTGCGAATTAATCGGCACCACGCCCGATACCCTTACCGCCGACCAGCTGCCTGAACTCGCCGAGAAGATCGATAAATCCGTGGCCTTCTTTTCGGGGGAGGGCGAGGCCAGCGGAGTAGGCGACAAGATTAAAAGCATTCGCGTTTAGTCCCCAAACGCTTGCCTTCACTATACAATCCCAGCTCCGAGTGATGTTTCCCAATTCATTGGCATTTCGGCCTTCCAGACATTTGTTAAAGACGTGTATCGCAATTGCCGATTACCCAACAGAGGGTTTGCAGGTCGAGAGATTAAAATTACGGCGGTTTCGGTATAAACCATGCGAAAGCAAGATTCTTAGCTGATCATATTTTCGTTCTCAACAGCTCGAAGGGAAAGCTGCAAAAGGCATCAAAGGTTGTGGCGCAAAAAAGGGAGGGGAACAAATGCAGGACTTCGAGGACCGATCTGATAACGCTCCAGCAAAAATGGAAATAAGAACAAGCTTTTTTACCCGCAAGCTCTCGTATAAATTAGATCAACAAGGCTCGCCTATACCTCCGCCTATAATGAACTTTCTCGATACGCCTCTCTGTACTTTCAATGATCAGCAGAGGGACTACTTCGATCAAAAGTTCTGCCCACTCATCGCGAGCATAATCTCCTTACTCGAGGAAATCTTCAATGAGCTTGGAGCGGACCGGCAGGGCTGGGATGATCTTCTGACCTATGGCAGCAAGTCGGACACTCCCATAAAAATCTGCGCCCGGGCCGTTTCTGTGAAGAAAGAAAAAGAGGCCAAGGGCAATGTATTGAACCCTGGCGTGGAACAACAGACCAAGAAGATAGAGCTGCCGCCGCATTACGATAGGCTCAATCCGAGCATGTGCTGAGCCACATAAGAATACTCCCTAAAAAACGGGGGCCGCAGTCGCCAAGATTGCGGCCCCTTTCGTACAGCCCGGCTGCACGGCTTTGCCAAGCGGGAAGGGCTCTGGGTAGAATAGCGACATGAAGGAGGACAGTCTTAAAGCGCGGGCGATAGAAAACGCCAAGACCATAGCGGACGTCTTGACCGCAACCCGGCTCTTCATGGGTTTTATCATTGCCATATGCGCCTTCTTCGCTGAGAAATCACTGCTTCCCCTGGTGGTAGCCCTGACCTTGATCGGATGGACTACAGACATCCTCGATGGCCGGGTAGCACGGCTTGATCCTAATAGGCGCCAGACATTCATAGGAGCCATGGATTTCGCGGTCGACCTCACCCTTATTTATTCGGGGCTTCTTTATTTTATAACCGCGGGCTTTGTGCCCTTCTGGCCCTTTCTTTTCTACGCGGTTTACGCCGGCGTCATCGGCATAATCTGGACCAAGAAATCGGTGATGATGGCTGTGGCCGCGCCTATCGTCGCCATGCCTATCATATTCTCATTCGTCGAAGCCCCTCTCTGGGGCTGGGTTTTTCTGGGATGGATAATTCTCGCCCTCATATTTAATTGGAATCGCTTCAAAGAAGAGATAAGCGAGTTCATAGAGGGTGTCCAGGAACCAGCCGATGAATGATCGATAAAAAAATAAGGCGGGCCTGGAACCCGCCTTATTTTATTACTCTCGAATGGCCCTAAGACTTCATAATCTTCCAGGCTTCATCTTTATCCAGCTCGGTAACGTAAGGAATGCCCGATATTTCGGCGGCCTCCCTCGTGAGCGACGCTAAATCACCGCGCGTTATATACTCGAGCGCGAATTTCCTGGCCCCGCACATCAACTGCGCCAGACCTTGGGCCAGCCTCTGATAATAGGTGTAAACGCCGATTGCGCCGGGATGCAGCTTTTCGAACTGCCCGTCGTATCTTTCGCGTAGGGTGAAAGCCGATAAGAATATTTCCTCGAGGGTCTCCCCGTACTTCTCGATTTGCTTGGGTAGGTTCTTTTCAGAAATTCGCTTTCCCACCGTGGTTCCAACCATAGCCGCGCATAATGGACCCCTTGCCATGCCGATGGCCTTGACATAGGGAGCGCCGAGAGCGAGGCCCTTAAATAGCTGGTCCTCCAGGACAAAGCCTCCAGCAAAAGCGATCGCAGGCACGTACTTGCCTTGCTTAGCCAGGTAATCTGTGTATTCATAGGTGAGGCAGCACAATTCGACAGTAGGGACTCCCCACTCATTCATCATGCGCCACGGGCTCATCCCGGTCCCCCCGCCCGCACCATCGACCGTGAGGAGGTCAATGTTGTTATCGGAGGCGTACTTCACCGCTCGCGCCAGATCGGCCGGCCTATAAGCCCCCGTCTTTAGAAAGACACGCTTGGCTCCCAGATCGCGCATCTGCTTGACGCCCGCCGCGAAACCCTCTTCTGAGACCATCCCCAGTCGGGAGTGTCTCTCGAACTCGTGGATGCTGCCCGATCGGAAGGCTTCCTCGACCTCGGGATCATTGGGATCGGGAAGAACGATATACCCTTTCGCTTTCATTGACCGGGCTTTCTCTATGGTTGTCAGCTTGACTTCGCCACCGATGTCCTTGGCTCCCTGCCCCCACTTCAACTCAACCGTCTCCACCCCCAGCTTGGTAAGAACGTATTCCGGCACGCCCAGCTTGGTGTCCTCCACGTTGAACTGGACGACGATGTCACCGTACCCCGGTACTTGCCAGTCGCGATAAGTCTTGATGCGGCTCTCCATATCGGGGGATTTGATGATTTTGCCGTTCTCTATTTGAGCCTCGTCATCCATGCCGCACACATTCTCGCCAATGGTGAGGACGCAGCCTGATATCGCCACACCACCCGCCAGAGCTTCCCAGTTGCTCTTGGCAACGTTTGTTGATCCGAGTCCGGGAACGACGATAGGGAGCTTCAACTTAATCGGATTATCCTTACCTATGGTGGTTTCAAGATTCACGTTCGTGAATACCGCATGCTCGCTATCCGCCGGGACTCCAAAGGCTCCGACTGCGCTGCCCATAATATTGAAATGGGATAGATCAATGGGATAATCCTTCTCGGAAGCAGCCGTCATCGCTCCAAATGGCTGCGGGTAAATCAGTTCAGGGCCCCGATAAGCCGACTTCCCAATTTCACACATGCCGATGCAACCTTCAACGCATGTCGTGCACATGCCGCTGAAAGGACTGACGCTGTCCGGCGTGCGGTTCTTGGATAAGGTAGCTCCGGAGCGGTTGTACTTGGTCATGGCCATGTCTTAGCCCTCCTTAATCATGATTTATTGGATAAAAAAGACACCACCAATGTCAGTGGATGGCTTCCGATTGGTTAAGCCGGCAAAAAAAACATCATCAGGTATTTAAGTCCAAGCGAATTTTATTTCCATTGTGTTTCGGGTGTCAACATAAGCGAGCATAAACATTCAGGATTAACGCTAAATATGCTAATTTCGGGCGGTTGATGATGCTCAGGGGCGATCTTCGAATCGTGCCGGCAACCATCCTTTCATGTGCCGTATGCTTTCCATATAATGAATGAGGACCGAGGACCGGCGACGGGGTCGAAGGCTGTAAAAACGACCGTTCGGGGCCGCGGAATACTACTTCCGGAAAGGGTAATACCGAGATATGAGAAAAGGCATAATCCTGCTCGAGGATGGCAAATATTTTACCGGAGCCCCATTCGGGGCTGCGGGCATCCGGACCGGCGAGCTGGTTTTCAACACCAGTATGACCGGCTACCAGGAGATCCTCACCGATCCTTCCTATAAGGGACAAGTCATTACTATGACCTACCCTCTCATTGGCAACTATGGCGTCAATGCCGAGGATGCGGAATCGAGTGGGCCTCAGGTGGAAGGCTTCGTTGTGCGGGAGTGTTGCCGCTATCCATCCAACTGGCGGGCCACGCACTCGCTCGAGGAGTACCTGATCGAGCACAACATTGTGGGAATCGAAGGGGTCGATACCCGGGCGGTGACCAGGCACATCCGTTCGAAAGGGGCCATGAAGTGCATCATCTCCTCCGAGGATGCCGATATCAAATCGTTAAAGGACCAGCTTGACGCAGCCCCCGGCATCGTGGGGGTCGACCTGGTAAAAGAGGTTAGCTGCCCGGCTGCCTACCAGTGGGAAGACAGAAGGATTCCCCCGATGGGGGCTGGGGTACTGCCCGCTATCTCCGGGAATGGCTCGCAACCCCTCCGCGTGGTCGCTTACGACTGCGGCATCAAGCACAATATCCTGCGTATTCTTGCTGCCCTCGGCTGCGAAGTCATTGTGGTTCCGGCAGCTACAACGGCCGAGGCCGTGCTGGAGGAGCATGCGGATGGAGTATTTCTCTCCAACGGCCCCGGCGACCCGGAAGGCGTTCCCTATCTCACCGCCCAGGTGCGAAAACTCCTGGGCGTGAAGCCCATCTTCGGCATATGCCTGGGACACCAGATCCTGGGGCTGGCCCTTGGGGGGCGGACCTATAAACTCAAGTTCGGGCACCGGGGGGCAAACCAGCCGGTTAAAGATCTGCGGCGAGGCAACATATTAATAACTGCTCAAAACCACGGCTTCTGCGTCGATTTGGAAGATTTAACCAGTAAGACCGAGCCGACTTTCATAAATCTCAACGACGAAACCCTCGAGGGGTTCAAGCATAAAAGCTACCCGGCTTATTCCGTGCAGTTCCATCCCGAGGATTCGCCCGGCCCGCACGACGCCGTCTACCTCTTCGGCGATTTCTTGAGGGATATGCGCGAGGCGCGAGGTGATGGCAATGCCTAAGCGCAAAGACCTCAAGAAGATTCTGATAATAGGGTCGGGGCCGATAATAATTTCTCAGGCTTGCGAGTTCGACTACTCTGGCACCCAGGCCTGCAAGGCGCTCAGGGAAGAGGGGTACCAGGTGGTGCTGGTCAACTCCAACCCGGCGACTATCATGACCGACCCCGAGATGGCCGACCGCACCTACATCGAGCCCATAACCCCCGAAGTAGTTACTCGCATTATAGAAAAGGAGCGCCCCGACGCCCTGCTTCCCACCTTGGGAGGCCAAACGGGCCTAAACACCGCCGTCAAGGTGGTCGAGATGGGGACCCTGGAAAAATATGGTGTAGAGATGATCGGGGCCAAGTACGAAGCCATTCAAAAGGCCGAGGACCGGGAGCTCTTCCGGGACGCAATGACTTCGATCGGACTCGACCTGCCGCGCTCGGGGCTTGCCTCTTCAATGGACGAGGCAAGGGCGGTCGCCGAGGACCTGGGTTTTCCCCTGATAATCCGGCCGTCTTTCACGCTGGGTGGCACCGGCGGGGGCATCGCCTTCAACGCTGAGGAATTTGAACAGGTCTGCGCGGCGGGACTGGACGCCTCGATGATCGACGAGATTCTTATCGAGGAATCGGTCATCGGCTGGAAGGAATACGAGCTCGAGGTGATGCGCGACCTGGCCGACAACGTCGTCATCATTTGTTCCATAGAGAACTTCGACGCCATGGGCATCCATACCGGCGATTCGATTACCGTCGCCCCCGCCCAGACCCTCACCGACCGCGAATACCAGCTGATGCGGGATGCGGCGATCGCCATAATAAGGGAGATCGGGGTGGAGACGGGTGGGTCCAACATCCAGTTCGCGATCGACCCCTCTAACGGCCGCATGGTGGTCATCGAAATGAACCCCCGGGTCTCCCGCTCCAGCGCGCTTGCCTCCAAAGCGACTGGTTTCCCAATCGCAAAGATCGCGGCCAAACTCGCCGTTGGATATACGCTGGACGAGATACCGAACGATATCACTCGCGAAACCCCGGCCTCTTTCGAGCCCACGATCGATTACTGCGTGGTCAAGATACCCCGCTTCACCTTCGAGAAGTTCCCCAAGGCCGACCCCTCCCTCGGCATATCGATGAAATCGGTGGGGGAGGTGATGGCCATCGGCCGCACCTTCAAGGAGGCGCTGCAGAAGGGAATCCGCTCCCTCGAGATCGGCCGCTTCGGTCTCGGCAGCGACCGCAAGGAATGGCCGGCGCTGGCGAGGATAGGTACGGCGGAAGATAGGGAAGAGGCCCTCGAGGTGGTGCGCGAAAAACTGACTACGCCGAACGCCGAACGCCTGTATTTCTTCAGGTACGGCCTCAAGCTGGGAATGAGCGTGCGCGAAATGCACGAAATATCGCACGTCGATAAGTGGTTCCTGGAAAACATCAGGGAAATTGTGGAAATGGAGGAATACCTTTCCGGAAAGAGCATCGAGGATCTGGACGGCGAGGATTTCTTCCGCGCCAAGTCTTTCGGCTTCTCGGATGTCCAACTGGCGACGCTGCTCGCAAGCGACGAAGGTTCGATCCGGGAGGCGAGGGCGAAAAGAGGCCTGAAGCCGGTTTACAAACTGGTCGATACCTGCGCAGCCGAGTTCGAGGCCTATACGCCGTATTACTATTCGTCATACGAACGAGAAGAAGAACCGCTTGCCGGATCGCACGCGGAGGGGCAGCGGTCGAAGGTCATGATTCTGGGTGGCGGCCCCAACCGCATAGGGCAGGGCATCGAGTTTGATTACTGCTGCGTGCACGCCTCCTTCGCTCTTAAAGAAGAGGGCTACGAATCGATAATGGTCAACAATAATCCGGAGACGGTATCAACTGATTACGATACCTCGGACCGCCTCTATTTCGAGCCGCTCACGCTCGAGGATGTGATGGCCATCGTGGAGAGGGAAAAGCCCGAGGGAATCATCGTCCAGTTCGGCGGCCAGACCCCGTTGAACCTGGCCGTCCCGCTTATGCGTGAAGGCGCCCCCATTATCGGCACCAGCCCCGATTCGATAGATCGCGCGGAAGATCGCGACCGCTTCAAGGCGCTGCTCGATAAGTTGGGCCTGCGCCAGCCGAATAACGGCACTGCCAGATCTTTCCAAGAGGCGGTCAAGGTCGCCCACCAGATCGGATACCCGGTGGTCGTGCGGCCCTCCTACGTCCTTGGTGGACGCGGCATGGAGATCGTTTATGACGACGCGGCGCTGGAGGAGTTCATGCAGGGAGCGGTGGAGGTTTCGCCCGACCACCCCGTGCTGATAGACAAATTTCTGGAAGAGGCGGTGGAGATCGACGTGGACGCGGTCTCGGACGGGAAGGATGTGGTGGTCGCGGGAGTGATGGAGCACATCGAAGAGGCCGGGGTCCACTCCGGCGATTCGGCCTGCGCCACGCCTCCCTTTTCGCTGGGAGAGGGCATGGTTAACGAGATAAAGGAGGCGACCTACGCCCTGGCCAGGGAGCTCAAGGTAGTCGGGTTGATGAACGTGCAATACGCCGTGAAGGATGAAAAGCTCTTCGTCCTCGAGGTGAACCCCCGCGCCTCGCGGACCGTCCCCTATGTATCGAAGGCGACCGGGATATCCTGGGCCAAGGTGGCGACCAAGGTCATGATCGGCCGCACGCTCAAGGACCTGGGGATAACCGGAGAGGTCGAGATACGGCACATCGCGGTGAAGGAGGCGGTGCTGCCTTTCAATCGCTTCCTGGGAGTCGATACCGTACTCGGGCCCGAGATGCGCTCAACCGGTGAAGTCATGGGCATAGACAACGACCTGGGCATGGCCTACGCCAAATCGCAGATGGCAGCGGGGTCCGCCTTGCCAAGATCTGGAAGCATATTCGTAAGCGTGAAGGACAGCGACAAGAGAGACATAGTTCACATCTCGCGCCGCCTGGCCGAACTCGGGTTCAATATCCTCGCCACCAAGGGGACGGCGGAGGTCCTCACCCGAAATGGAATCGAGGTCAGGGTTCTTAACAAGATGCATGAAGGGCGCCCGCACGTTGTCGATTGCATGAAAAACCGGGAGATTCAACTCATCATCAATACGCCGTCCGGCAAGCGGCCGCGGACCGATCAACTCTCCATCCGCAGCTACGCGGTCCAGTACAACATCCCGGTGATCACGACTATGAGCGCCGCCCATGCCGCCCTTCATGGCATAGAATCAATTCTCGAACGCGGCATGGAGGTCAAGCCGCTTCAAGATTGGCATAGCCAGATGGGTGACGACTAAAGCGCGCCCCCGGGGTCGCGCTTCAACTGTTCCAGGCTTACGAGAATCTTTTCCGCTTTCTGCACGGCTTCATCGTTGGCCATTTCCATTCTCTCCTCAAAAGTGAGGATCAGCTGCGATCTCAACTCCTCGCTTGACCGTTGCGTCCAATCCCCGTGGCCCAGACAGACGCTGCAAAACATGCTCTCGACGTCGCACTCGTCGCTGTCTTCCACGCAGGTTATGGCCGCGCCGCATAACTGGCATTGATCGATCATTTACTCACCTCCCGTAATATTAGTATCTGCAGGAGGGGGCGATATAAACCTGTTTGAGGAAGAAAGTTATTTGCCTGCGACGCTTAGCTGTTTGCTTAGCAGGAACGATGATTGTGAGCTGTAGCATTCCAGTGTCAGAAAATAATCGTCCCATTCGCTGCCCTCCGGCAAGGTTTCCGCCCAGTAGCGAAGGGTGTAGGAGCGGGTGCTATTGGCAGGAATGCTGGATTGGCTCCCGGGAGCGCCGGCACAAAATGAAGATGATGAAAGCGGCTCAAAGATGGACTGTGCATTGTTACCGAGCGGGCGGTCCTTTCTCGAGAGCACGATTTTGAACTCCGAAGCAATGAGAGTCAGATCGGTATCGTCGCCGTTGAAGACATCGAGCTCCAACAACAATCTCCTGGCTCCCTGGTCCTGGATGATGGTGCATGTTTTAACCGTCGCGTCGGCCTGATCGGCGCCCACCAGTGCGCCGGCGACCCTGACATCGCCTCGATTCACACCTGTCGTAACGAAATAGAGGCAGCAGCCAATGAGTATCAAAGGAAGAAGAAGCGCCACAAACAGACGTGACGAAAACATGAGCCCACCTCCCGTCCTCGTCGCCCCCCCCGGAACGTGGGTTTTGTTACCAGCAATTTGTGTCAACTGATTATACAACTTATGATGACCTTTTTCCTTCACGTTCAAAGGATCTCGCAGCTTTTCTCAACATGGGGTCTCAACATGGGGTCAGTCTTGACCCTCTTCCGCGGGTCGTTTAATCTGCTTTTACGTCGGGAATAGTTGTTGCAACGGAGGGGACATGGAGGAAATACGCATTCACGGCCGAGGAGGCATGGGCAACGTTACGGCGGCTGAACTGCTCGCCGAAGCGGCATTCGCCGACGGCAAGTACGCACAGGCCTTTCCCAGTTTCGGTGCGGAAAGGCAGGGGGCGCCGGTGATGGCGTTTGTCCGTATCAATGACCGCCCGATTCGGCTTCGACAGCAGATTTATGAACCCGGATACCTGATCGTTCAAGACGCCGGGCTGATTTATTCGGCCGATGTCATGAAGGGTTTGAAGCCGGGGGGTTCGGTGATTGTAAATACCACGCTGCCTGGAGATGAGCTGCCGATCGCTGAGGGCTATAAGATCTATACCGTCCCCGCCTTGAAAGTTGCCATGGAAATTATTGGTAGGCCCATTTTTAACGTGGTGATGGTTGGCGCCTTTGCCTGCGCCACCGGCCTGGTTGAGTTGGATGCCGTGACGCAGGCCATAAGAAAACGCTTTCCGGGTGAGTTGGGCGAAAAGGAAGCGGAGGCCACTATCAAGGCCTGCGAACAGATAGGAGAGTGCGGTTAATGCCAAGATTTGTCGCCCGGAGGGTCGCGCCGGGATCGAGCCTCAAAAATTTAACGGAGGCCTGGCGGGGCAAGCATCCGGTCTTTAAGCAGGACCAGTGCATCGGTTGCCAGAGGTGCTTCATGGGCTGCCCCGAAGGCACTATCTATCAGCTCGGAAAAAAGAGGTTTGACGTAAACCTCGACTATTGTAAGGGCTGCGGCATCTGTGCCAATGAATGTCCGGTGGACGACATAGAAATGGTTCTCGAGGCAGGCTGCGAAGAACCGGTGGCGAGCGGCGGCGGCAAAGGAAGTGATGCCAAGTGATAAGCATGCTCGAAGGTTCAAAGGCGGTCGCCGAAGCGGTCAGGCTCTGCCGCCCCAATCTGGTTTGCGCTTATCCCATTACGCCCCAAACCCATATAGTTGAGGAACTCTCGCGTATGGTGGCTGACGGCCGTTTGCATGCGGGTTACGTCCTGGCCGAAAGCGAGTTCGGGGCGGCCTCGATAGTCCTTGGCGGCAGCGCCGTGGGCGGGCGCACCTACACCGCGACCAGCTCCCAGGGCCTTCTCCTCATGACCGAGGTGATGTTCAACATCGCCGGCCTGCGTCTGCCGGTCGTCATGACCTGCGCCAACCGGGCCGTCTCAGCACCTATAAATATATGGAACGATCAGCAGGATGCCGTCTCTATTCGCGACTCGGGATGGATTCAGCTCTTCGTCGAGGACAACCAGGAGGCGATCGATACCCACATACAGGCCTTCAAGATAGCGGAGCAATCGATGATCCCGGTGATGGTATGCATGGACGGCTACGTGTTGACGCATACCTTGGAGCCGGTCGAGGTGCCGGAACAGGAAAAAGTTGACAATTTCCTGCCGCCCTACAACCCCTCTTACCGACTGGATCCAAACGATCCCTTTACCATGGGCTCCATGGTCGGGCCCGACGCCTACATGGAGACGCGCTACAACATGCACAACGACATGATGGACGCGAGGCTGCTGATAGAACGGGTCGCCAGGGATTACGAGGCCGAATTCGGCCGCTGGCATGGCGGCCTGGTCGAGACTTACGATATGGAGGGTGCCGACCTGGTTCTGGTTTCCATGGGGTCCCTGTTGGGCACCATGCGGGACGCCACGGATGAGTTGCGGCGGGAAGGTCTGAAGGTGGGCCTGCTCAAAATACGATGCTTCCGTCCCTTCCCGATCAACGCGGTTCACGACGCCATCAAGGACATCGAGGTGGTCGGGGTCATCGAGAAGGACATATCGCTAGGCCTCGAGGGAACGTTGTGTTCCGAGATGCGCTCCGCCTTCTGCGGCGAGGAATCGCCGGACATTTCGAGCTTCGTCATGGGGCTAGGCGGCCGGGATATTACCGTGGATGAGATAAAGCAGGTGGCGAGAGACCTGGCAAACAACCCGTCCTGCAGGGTCGAGTTCCGCGGCCTCAACGAGGAACTGATAAGGGGGGACGAGCACTGATGGAGAGGGAAGGCAGAATAATAAATCTCATGGAGCCGGGCCACACCGGCTGCGCTGGGTGCGGCCAGGCGATTGCGGCGCGCTTAGTCATAAGGGCTGCCGGTTCTAATGTGATCGTGGCCAACGCCACCGGTTGCCTGGAAGTTTATACCACCACTTATCCACGCTCCGCTTGGGAAGTCCCCTGGATACATTCGCTCTTCGAGAACCCGGCCGCCGTCGCTTCGGGAATCGAAGCCTGCCTGAAAGCGATGGGACGCTACGACGGGATAAAGGTCATCGCGCAGGCGGGTGACGGGGGGACCGCCGACATCGGCATAGGCTGCCTTAGCGGCATGTTCGAGAGACGCCACGACATTCTTTACGTGTGCTATGACAACGAGGGGTACATGAACACGGGCTACCAGCGGTCGAGCCTGACACCGTTTGGCGCCCGAACCACCACCAGCCCGAGCGGCGCCCTGTCATGGGGAAACGTGACGCGCAAGAAAAACATGCCGCTCATAGCCGTCGCTCATGGCGTGCCCTATGTTGCAACAGCGACGCCGGCTGAGCCCAGGGACCTGATGCGCAAGGTGCAAAAAGCGTTGCAGATCGAGGGGCCCAAGTACCTGCACATACTTGTGCCCTGCGTTCCCGGGTGGGGATACGAGTCGGAGGAGACGCTGGAGCTGGCACGGCTGGCGGTCGAAACCGGGTTATTTCCGGTTTTTGAGATCGAAAAAGGGGTAATTACCAAAATAAGGAAGCCAAAAGAGCGCAAGCCCGTGGAGGCCTACCTCCGCCCCCAGAAGCGCTTCGCCCACCTCTTCCAACCGGGCAACGAACATCTAATTGTAGAAATGCAACAAATAGCCGACGAAAACCTTGCCATAGAATCGGGGCCGGCGGTACTTTACGGCACCGGAGGTGTGGCAAAGGAGCTGGAGAACGAGGAAGAGGAAATCCCACCAAAGGCTGGATCAGGGGGCTAAGCGAAGTCCGCTAGACCTACTTCGATTGCGGAAAGTTTTCCCGCGGCACGATTCCGTAGATTATATAATCGGCAACGGCATCGGCCGCCCGCGGAATATCCACGTGTTCGGTGTAGAGAAAAAGATGTAAGCCCAGATGTTGAGGGGCACCTGCTATGAGGTTAGAGATAATATCCACATCCACCGGGCGAAACATCCCGTTCTCGATCCCCGTTTCGAGAATAACCTTCATGAGCTCGGCCACTTTTTGTTGCCATTCCACGACACGGTAATCGATCTCCGGGTTCATGCCCATGACTTCCTGGATATATATGGCAGCAAATTCCAGATTATCCCGGAAGAATTCGAACATTCCCGCCACAGCTTTCCGGGTATTTTCCTGTAGTTCATCAAGATTGGCGGGAAGGTTCGTCAATTCCTTGGCCATGATTTCGTACAGGGTTTGGAGGATCTTGTCGATCAGCTCGACGAAAAGGTCCTTCTTGCTGTCGAAGTAGCTGTAGAATGTAGCCCGAGCAACATTAGCTTCCTGCAGGATATCCTCAACTGAACAACGGTTGAAACCCTTGCGCGAAAAAACTTTGATTCCCGCGTTTACGATATCGCCCCTCTTGTCCCTTCTCGGCAAGCTGCTCACCTCCCCCTGACAGCACCAATTTCTCTATTTATTAGATATTTTCGGCAGATTTTGTATGAATTGTCAAACAGGAGTGTATGGAATTCGAGGACTGCCCATGGAAGATTGCTGTGCTATGCTGGGAAAAATCTTTAAAAGACAGGTATATTCGAATAAAACGGGAGCAATCAATTGAGGCAGCCGGTTAGGCGATCGAAACGAGCCGCTTCGGATAATGGCGGGGCGAAGGCGAGCTTTGCCGACCGCAATGGCATAATCAAAGTTGATCGCATGTTGCTGGATTGCTACGGGGACAGAATCTGGAGGCCACACTTCTCTGATCTGCTGGATGCCCTTATCCAGACGGTGCTTTCCCAGAATACCAGTGATGTCAATTCCCATCGCGCTTTTTCTCAACTGAAAGAGCGCTTCCCGACCTGGGAGGCGGCGGGACGGGCAAGCGTAGACCAGATAGAGAGGGCGATCCGGTCGGGGGGCATTTCACGCATCAAGGCTGAAAGGATAAAGATCCTGCTCGATATGATCAAGCGGGAAAACGGCTCCTATTCGCTTGAGAACCTGAGGCGCATGGCTCCGGGCGAAGCCAGGGACTACCTCGATGATCTGCCGGGGGTGGGACCGAAGACGGCGGCGGTGCTTTTGCTTTTCAACCTCAATTATCCCTTCTTTCCGGTGGATACACACGTCTACCGAGTCGGCAAGAGACTGGGAATAATTCCCATGAACGCCGGTGTCGAGAAAGCCCATACGCTCATGGACCGCCTGGTCCCCGATGATATAAAGTACAGGTTGCACATGAACCTGATAGAAAACGGCAGGCGGATCTGCGTGGCTAGGAAACCGAAATGCCCGATATGTTGTCTTAACAAAATATGCCCGCGCATTGGTGTTAAGGAGGTAGGCGGCGATAATGCGTAAGTTTCTGGCGGTGCTCCTGATCGCGATCTTTCTGGTTTCCATTTCACTTACGGCGGCATTTAGCCAGGGAAATCAAAGCGACGTGAACGATGTGCTGCAGCAGGACGAAGCTATCCGCCAGCTTCAGGCCAGCTCGAGCATCCAGGTTAATTACCTCTCACAGGATGAGCTACGGCAAAAGATGATCGCGGATTTCGAGACCGATATGCCCGAGGAGAAATTGCGCGATACCCAGGACATGATGATAATGCTGGGCTACATCCCCAACAATACCGACCTCAAGACGCTGATGATCAATCTGCTTACCGAACAGGTAGCGGGGTTCTACGACCCCAAGGATAAAAGTCTCTATCTCATATCTGCATCAAAAACAAACATGAGCGCGATGGATAAGTATATTCTTTCGCATGAATTGATCCATTATCTGCAAGACAAGAATTTTGATCTCAATCGCCCGCCGTTTGGAGATCCGGAAGGCAGCACGACGAAGACCGACGACGATGCTTCTACAGCCGCCGATGCCTTGGCGGAGGGTGATGCTCAGCTTACTTCGGATTCGTGGCTGGCGAAGAATATGGATGCTTCCGACATGCTGAATATGCAGCAGGAAAGCAGGCAATTCTCAACGCAAGTACTGGATAGCGCGCCGGCTTACATTCGCGATGGTCTGCTGTTTCCCTACGAAGAGGGGCAGACCTTTACCAATTACCTGAAGCGCAAAGGAGGATACGATGCGGTGGATGGCGCATACAATAAGCCTCCCGAGAGCACCGAGCAGATATACCATCCCGAGAAGTATACGGCAAATGAAACACCGGTAAATCTAACGCTGAATGATGAGTCGGCAACGCTTGGCGAAAGCTGGACGATGGCTTATGAGAATGTGCTGGGCGAATTCGATGTCTATGAGTTGTTCAAGCCTTATTTTTCAGATACCAAGGCCAAATTAGCGGCCGCCGGCTGGGGTGGTAATAAATACCAATACTACAACAATGATTCCGGCGACAAGCTGTTGGTTCAGGAATATGCGTGGGACAGCGAGAACGATGCCCAGGAATTCTCTTCGGCTTACATAAAAATGCTTGATGCCAGGTTCAAGGGCGATATAAGAACGGAGTCCTCGGTTGGGGCCTGGCAGGTCTGGTCAGCTGGTGGATACCAGATGGGGCTTAAAAAAGACGGCTTGGACACTTACCTCTTACAGTCAACGACGGAAGAGCCGTTTGCCGCCATGCTCGAAACGCTGGGGCAGTCAGGAGACCAGATAGATCAAAACGCCATTGGTAGCGATACTGGTTCGAATACTCAGGGCAGCGAGAAAAGTTACAAGTGGCTGGTGGTTGCGGGAGTCATCGGCTTGCTGGCCATCGGCCTTATACTCCTGATCGTTACGTTCATCATTTTAAGGAAGCCTCCCGCGCCGCCTTCCCAACCTCCAGGAGGCCCTTATGGCTATGGAGGAGGAGGCTACGGCGGCCAAACGGGCCCCGGGGGCGGAGCGCCCTGGCAAGGTGGATACATTCCACCACCACCTCCACCCGGCGGCATGCCCCCACAGCCGCCTCCCGCCAATCAAGGCTGAGCGGGCGTCGCGTTCCAATCTTCACAATGCTTGATCGGGCGGGAATCATATTGCTAAGTAGCGAAGCACTTGCGCTATAATAAGCACCTGAAAATGATTTGGGCCCATAGCTCAGTCGGCAGAGCAGCGGACTCATAATCCGCGTGTCGCAGGTTCGAGTCCTGCTGGGCCCACCAAAGAAAATAGCGGGCCAGGAAGAATTATCCTGGCCCGATTGTATTAATCTCAGAGCTTTTACTGGCCGGTGTATCCCTCTGCGAAGTACCAGATATTGGAAGGTGTGGTTATCCCGAGTGAGTCGGAGCCTCCGTCCCGGGTATGCCCGTAGAGGAAGTACATGGGCCGTTCGGCGACAATTCCAGGGCCGGATGTAACCTTTATGTCGGTTGAAATCTGCAAGCCGGCTCCCGCGTGTTGGTTAACCATGATGGTCTTTCGCGATCTCGCCGGTATGGTCTCAGTCTTTGCGGGCAGCGCACCCGCCTCCTGACTGTAATAGGTGATAGACAAGGTACTATCCTGATCGCCGGGGTTCTGCAGGCACAGCCACTCATTGAACCCATCTCCCGTGTAGCCCTCGGCGAAGAACCATTCGCTGGCTGTCCCGGGCGAGCCGATGACGCAATGGCCTCCCGTCCAATGCGATCCGCCAAAGGTGTAATCGAAGTACATGGGCCGTTCGGCCAAGAAATCCGAGGCCGATGAGACGTAGATAGATACATCCTTATCCCTTCCCACCTCGTTCGGAACGAAGACCGTGCGCCTGCTGTTGCCGGGCAGGGTGTAGCTCTTATCCACCGGTGCTCCCTGGCCCTCTCCCAGCTGATAACTAGCGTTTACCGTTATCTCTTCCGGATTCGGGTTTTGTAGTGTGAGCCACTCCTCGAAGCCCGATCGGGTTGTGCCTTCGGCCAGGTAGTACTGTTTGGAGAGGGAGGTGGTTCCCATCACGCAGTGACCGCCTGTCCAATGCAAGTTAGCGGTGCCGGTATAGTCGAAGTACATCGGGCGCTCGGCAACTACTGGTTGATCGGACTCGAGTTTTAAAGAGGTCTGATAGGTTTTCCCGCCAAGCAGATCGTTCACCGAGAAGGTGCGGCGGGAGTGAGCGGGAACGGAGAGGCCTCCCACATCTTTTTCTCCCTCCTCCTGGGTTTGAAAGCGCAAGGTCAGGTTGGCCTCACTATCCCCCGGGTTGACGACGCACACCCATTCCTCGAAGCCCTTGCCAGTGTATCCTTCCGCAAAATACCAGGTGTTGGCGGGCGAGGCGGTACCGAGGGTATCGGATCCCCCGGTCCAGTTTCCGCGATAATTGAAATACATGGCCCTCTCGGAAAGTATTGGTATATCCGATTCCACCTTGGCGGAGACTTCGGTGTTCTGCAGGAAAGAATTGACGAATACGGTATTGCGCGAATGAGGGCCGACGGTATAATCAGCGCCGTATTGATTTCCCCCCGGGAGAGTGTAGGTGATATGTACGTTGGCCTGCTGCGAGTCACTGGTGTTCCCGAGAAGGATGTATTCGTCGAAGTTGGACTGGGCGATCGAGAAGAAATTGGTGGGCAGGCCGGCGACAGCTGCGAAGAGACTGCCGGAGACATCCTTGCTACCTCCGCTGCCCTGGACCCTTATCTTCGTGACCCGGCCGCTGGGACCGAGGGTGAGAACCGTTGCACCATAGAGGGTACCGACCGTGGTATTGGAATTGGCATTCAGTTTGGCCTCCAGGTCTGCCCAGGACATGGTCGCCGTCCAGTCGTGGCCGTTCAGGCCCGCGCAGGCGTCATCCGGGACAGCCTTCCAATAGGGATAACCGGCGCCGCCCCATACTTCGGAGGCATTAGCGGTATAGCCACCACAAGATCCGGAGTATGCCGCCACTATGGGGCTCCCATTGTAGGTGATGATTACGCCGGCGGTTGCGTTGACGGCAGCCACCAAGTTGGGACGCCTCGCCGGGTCGACGGTTTCATCGAAAGCCTGGCAATCCGATCCGCTGGAGCAGATGTCATAGCCTTGAGCGGCATGCTTGCCATTGTTCTTGGTAGCGACGGCGTAGGTGCGCATGGCTATTGCCAATACCTTTAATCCTTCTTGGGGCCAGCTGTCAGGTTCTTCCATTTGGCGATAGAGATAGTCTCTGAAAGTATAGGTCCTGATAACGTTGTCCCTACATAAGACACGAATCGGAGTGTTATCATCCATGGTGCCAAAGCTGACACCCTGATAGTAATAGGGGATCATCGTCTGATATTTTTCACCTCTCAGCGCCCTCCCATATACACCGGCCATGCACATACCGACGCCATGTCCCTTGCCATGTCCGTTGAAGGTAATGTTGCCCCCTGCGGCGCCGGCCGGCTTGGCATCTTGAAACGAGAAAGAGGAAGCGGCTATAAAAACTATCAAGCTAAAAACACAAAGCCAGATCCTCTTGTGCGATTTCTTGCCCCGCATCATAAATAGCTCCTTGTCCGATCCATTAGATACCAGTTCTTATTCTATAACGGTTGTTGCTTGTCCTGGCTTACGCATTATCTGGATTCCTTTGCGATTTGAACAGCGATCACAAGTCTGATTATTGCGATGCAAGCACTGGCTTGAAGCCTCCGCTTGACACTCATTCAAGACATATATGTTCTATTTAAGGCTATTTCTAAAGAGAATGCCTGTAAGAGCCTCATATTGGGCCTAAAATGCCCTGCCCATCCGCCCCCATTTTGCTACCGTTCACCACCCGAATCGATGCCGAACGCCGAATTCTTATGGGTTCCACTCCATATATAGACGTTCTCATAAATAGGAGGCGAAAAATGTCCGATACATATTGTAATAGCTGCGGATTTCGGGAGGTCTGGGGAAATGCAGCTGGGATCATACAAAAACGTTCTGTAGAGAAATCGGGATATGTCTGATTGATTCACGCACGCAAAAAACTCACTTACACTAAATCAGTTGGCCTGACGCTGATTTGTGAAGGCTAATTGTTAAGGGCGAAGGATTCATACAAGCAGAAGGAAACCGAATTGGAACAAAGTAGCAGCAAATACATTATTGCAAGACGAGGAAGCAAGGGCTTTGGCGGAAAAATAAGATCAACATTGTTTGGCTTGTTTCCGGTCTTACTGATCGCCGTTTTCCTGCTCATATCCCAATTCTCTCCATTTATTGCCTATGCGGCGGTAAACAATCAAAAAGATAATTCGCTAATCGGTGCAATAGATAGTACAACGGGCGACAGGCCAGCGCTCCTGGCAGGAGATTTAGGAAGTGGCTCCTTAGCGGCAAG